>JADMIO010930420.1_pt1 | contig 87641 bp, 63 predicted proteins | sample 8958161 | NCBI WGS metagenome assembly JADMIO01 (sample SAMN16585339, study PRJNA669376) | soil metagenome | isolation source: Crop rotation soil | place: USA: Cullars Rotation, Alabama | collected 2011 | reverse complement strand
GCCGCGACTTCAAGTCACGTGAATTCCAAGCTTCGGATCCCACTGTGCTGGAAAGGCCATTCTTTACGAATCTGATCGATAACGCCGAACTATCGCTGGCCAAGACCGATCTCTACATCGCAGGGCAGTACGCGACGCTCGTAACTTCATCGGCGATCCGAAAAAAGATTTTTAATCTGGTGGTGGACGAATACGAGCGCGCCGTCGGAATGGTGCTGCGCATCACCAGTCGCAGCGCGCTGCTTTCCAATCAGCCCGTTTTGGCCGAGTCGATTCGACTGCGCAATCCCTACATCGATCCGCTCAATTATTTGCAGATTCAATTCCTGCAACGCTGGCGCAAAGGAAATAATAGCGAGGAATTGCGCCGCCTGCTGGCTCTGACCGTGAATGGGATCGCATTTGGGATGAAGAGCACTGGCTGAGACTCAGGTTCGACGAAATCTCGCCGCCAGGACAAGCACCAGCGACAACACAAAGATCAAAAGAATGAGTTGCGCCAGGCGCCACGCGAGATGATCGGTGATTCCCTCGGCTTGAGCGGAGGCGTCACGCATGATGCGCTGCGTTTGCAGTTCCACGGCCGTTGCCTTGGCCTTGCCATCGGCGGAAATGGTTGCCACGCGAACGTCGGCCAGAAGCCCGCGCAATTCGGCGGTCCCCTCTTGAATAGCTTTCGCGGTGCGTTCGTAGTCCGTGATTTTGAACGCCGTTTCATCCGGCTCCGTCGAATGCGTTTTGGAAGTATCGGGCTCGTTCATTTTGGCAATGTCACCCAAAACGAGGTGAATTTCTGAGGCGGCTCCTCTAATGGCCGTTGCGGACCGCTCCAGATCGGCCATTTCGAAGGAACTTTGGGACTGCGACGCGGGCGATGACTGCTTCATGCGGTCCATGAGTATCTGCACCGAGTCGACAAGATCCTTCATGTCACGCGACGTAAGCGCCGCCTGTTGCAAAGATTTCTCCGAACTTCCAACGAATTGACTGGCCTGCAGGACCGCGCGCTGAACGTTTGAAGTCAAAGCATCAGCCTGCAGCAGAACCTCGTGAAAATTCTTCGTTGAACTCTCAAATTGCGTCAGCAACTGACCGATCGCCGTTTGATTGGTTTCGAGTCGATCGAGGACTTGCATGAACTGCAGCGTCAGTTGCTGGGGCATCCCTTCGAAGACCGTGACGAAGCGGTCGGCGGTCGTTTGAATCTCGCTGATGCTGCGGCTGCCTTCCGCGAGGCTGGTCGTGGCGCGAAAGGGAGCTAGTGGGATGCTGGCGATGGAATTGACGAGGTTTTTCCCCCCCGTATAAGCAGAAAAGAGTTCGGCATTGAAATCGAAAAACGATTTATCCGTGGGATTCGCATCGTGCAGCGGCTTGGCACGGGCATATTTCTCGATGGTCACCTCGGCTTCAGCAAAAGTTGAAGCGGGAAGTTCCTTTTGCGCCGAGGTCTCGACAAGCTTGTTGATTTGATACGATCGGGCAATGACGATTTCCTTCTGCGGGCCAAAGGCTTTGGCGGTTTCCTCGGAGAGGGCAAAATCAAGCATTTGCTGGCTGACGCCCCACAAATTGAGGAAAGCCTGCACCGGATTCGCATCGGCCAGCGCACGCGAGATCGAGGTTTGATATTTCTCAACCCATTGATCGTAAACACCGCGAATGTTCTGGTTGAACGGCCGGATTCCGGGTAATTCGGCGCGGCCTTCGTTGAGAATCGTCTCCGCTTGCTTTTTCAGCAGCGCCAACTCCTTGCGTAACTCTTCAGGTATGGGTTGGCTGTTCGTGGCCCGCGCGGCAGGTTCCTGGGCAAACGCACGCATCATCCCTTGGGATGTCAGCATGATAAAAAAGATGAGAGCCCAAAAACTGTTTCTTGCCATGTAATTGCGTTCCAATTCTTTCGGCCTGCACTCAGTGAGCGTTAAAAACAAGAAGCAACCCCGCACGACGCGGCGACTTTACAGCATTGCTGCGACAGACTTCCTCATCAAAGGTACATATGACGAGAAAACTCGCGAATTGCCAGTTAAAAGATGTAATCTCAGCGCCTGAGTTTCCTGCCGGACGAAGCCGAGTGAACTTGAATGATTTTTGCGCTCAACGATGGGAATCCATAGCGGGACACTGACGTTCCGTGGGAAGCACTGGAATGACTTTATCGATTCGTCAAAAGATTACGCTGAGTTGCGCGCTTCCGATCCTTGTCGTCTTCGTGCTGATCGTCATCGGTGTAACCTGGCGTCTTCGCGAAAATACCCGCCTCGGCATCGAACGCGAGATGCAGCAGCTTGTCACCCTCAGCGCCCATAAGCTCGATGGTGAACTGCGTGAAGTGGGCCAGGTGGCACGCAGCACCGCCTCTTTTCTGGAGACCCGACCCGACATCAACACGACGCAACTCTACGAGCAATTGCGCCGCAATGTTCGCAGCAATGATTTGATCTATGGCGCGGCAATTGCCTTTGAGCCGTTCGCCTTTGAACCTACCCGGCGAATTTTTAGCCCCTACGTTTGCCGGTCCGGCGCGGATTTGCGGCAAATGGACATTGCCGCCGAGGCTTACGACTACACGTTGCCGCAGTGGGAATGGTGGAACGCTCCCAAGAAAGCCGGCGGGCCGATCTGGACGGCGCCCTACTTTGACGAAGGCGCCGGCGGAATCCTGATGTGCACCTACTCGACTCCTTTCGCCGGCGCGGGGGCTTCGGGCTTTCGAGGCGTGACCACCGTGGACATTGACCTGAGTCCGTTGCAGCGCTCGCTCAATTCGCTTGCCGACGCGCAGGTCGATCATCTCATTGTTGCCGCGGATGGCCGCTACGTCTACAACCCGGATCCCAAACGCATTCTCAACCGAACGATATTCGACGATGCAAATTTGCTGAAGAATAAGGGCCTCGAGGAACTTGGACAGCGCATGAAGCTGCGCTCCAGCGGCATGATGGTCATTTCCAACTGGGATCATAACGTGCCGGTCTGGGCTTTTTATACGCCCATTGAATCCACCGGCTGGAACTACGTGATTCGAGTCGATCAAACCACCGCGCTCGCGCCTTATCGCAAGTTCTTATGGGGCGTCACATTTGCATTGCTGGCCTCCATGATCGCGATCATCGCGGGAATCTGGTGGGTTTCCGGGAGATTGACGCGTCCTTTTGCAGATTTGATAGAAGCCGCGCGGCGCGCGACCGCGCCAGGCTTGACGGCTTCATCCGCAACGGCACACGCCCAACGGCGCATCCTCGGCACATCGTTCATCGTACTGGCCGCGGTGACCCTGCTGGTGGGAATCACTTCCAACTGGATGCTCTATAAGGCGTCTGTGCATCAATATGTGGTGACATTGACTCAGATTGTCGTGAGCAAAGCTGAGTTGATCAATGCGGTGGCGCGCTACAATCGCGCTTACAACCAATATGACCAGCCCGAGGGCGCAACGGGTGCAACGCTTAGTCAGGTTAGCGATGCCCAGCGTCATGCGCCGGTTCTGGGGCGATCGGGCCGGATTCTCTATGGCCGCATGGAGGATGGGGTTATCAAGCCCGCTTTGCAAGATGGAGACAGCGAACAGAACACGGATATTCTCATCAAACCCGGAGGCGCGAACGCCCAAACGCCGATGCAACTCGCCTTGAGCGGCCAAAGCGGTTTCATGACGACGAAGGATAATACGGGGAAGAGTATTCTGGCAGTTTACGGACCGATTAAGGAGCTGAGCCTGGGAATGGTCGCCCGCATGGATCTGGCCGAGATTCAGGAGCCCTTCATTCGGGGCGGACTAATTACCACCGGTATTGCCATCATTCTGGTGACGGTTGGAGGAATCATTTTACTATTCGTCAGCGCGCCATTATTGCGCCGCCTCGAGGATAGCGAGGAGCGTTTTAGGTCGCTGGTGCAAAACATTCCGGGGGTTACTTATCGCTGTCTTGCGGACGCCAGCAGGACCTTGATCTATGCCAGCGATCGAGCACTGGAAATCGCAGGGATCGACGCTACTGAACTCGTCAACGGGAGAACTTCGGGACTGAACGCCATCGTGCACGCAACAGATTTGCAAGCCCTGCACAGTGAAGTTAATCAGGCGATCAAGGAACGTCGTCCCTGGCACATCGAGTATCGGATTTGCCACACAGGCGGCGCGGAACGCTGGGTATCCGACACGGGCCGACCGATCTACAATATGAATGGCAACGTGCGCTGGATCGACGGCTCACTGTTTGACATGACCGAGCGCAAGGCGGCGGAAGAGGCCTTGCAGGAGGCCCGAGCCAACGCCGAAGCCGCCAATCGCGCCAAGAGCGAGTTTCTGGCAAACATGAGTCACGAGATTCGCACGCCGATGAATGCGATTCTTGGTTTTTCCGATCTGCTGCGGCAAAGCGAATTGCCCACACGCGAACGGTCTTATCTCGATGCCGTGGTGGCCAGCGGCCGCTCTTTGCTTACACTCATTAATGACATTTTGGACCTCTCCAAAGTTGAAGCCGGCAAACTTGAAATCCAGTACGAAGTATTCAACCTCAAGACTCTGCTAACTGAGATCCGCATGATCTTCATGCAGCGTGCGATGGAGAAGGGAATTGGACTGGAATTAATTGTAGAGCCAGGTTTACCCGAGTGGGTTTACCTTGATGAAGTGCGCCTGCGCCAGATTTTATTCAACCTGATCGGGAATGCCATAAAATTTACCCATGAGGGCGCCGTGCGAATTGTCGGTCGCGGAGAGGTTGATCCCAATCAGGCGGATCATGCTGAAATTGTGCTGGAAATTCAGGATAGCGGCATTGGCATCCCGGCCGATCAAGTCAGCCGAATCTTCGAATCCTTCCAGCAGGTCAGCGGCCAAAGTACGCGGCGCTACGGAGGCACGGGACTGGGCCTTGCCATCTCGCGCCGCTTGTCGGAAATGATGAACGGCAAAATCGCGGTGCAAAGCGAAGTGGGTCGCGGCAGTACGTTCAGCGTGGTGCTGCATGGCGTCATGGTCGCGGCGCCCGATGCGGGCGCCTCCAGTTCGGGGACGCTTGAAGATGCAATAACCGATTTGAAACCCGCCGTCATCCTCTACGCCGATGACGAACCGTTCAATCGCGCGCTGATGCAGGGATATTTCAACGGCACGGATCATCGCCTGATTCTCGCGTGCGACGGACGCGAAGCGGTCGAAATGGTGGAAAGGGAGAAGCCGGATTTGGTGCTCACGGATGTACGAATGCCGGGGATGGATGGGGAAGAGGCGACTAGGTTAATCAAGGCCGCGCATCCCGCTTTACGTGTCATCGCGGTGACGGCTTCGTCAATCAAGGAAGAATTACGCACCTATGAGGGGCTCTTCGATTGCGTGCTTTCCAAGCCGCTCGGCCGCGCGGAACTGGCGCGCGCGCTGAAACGGTTTCTGCCGCAAAAAAATGTTTCTGACCGTCCACAAATTCCGGGTGGACAACCCTCAGCGGGTCTGGCTGATGAGAACTGGGCGCCGCAGCCGGAACTGGTTTCGCTCCTGAGACATGAATTGGAAAACGTATGGCCGCGATTGAACGAAACGCCGAGCATGGGTGAATCTGAAGCGTTTGCCCGGCGACTAGACGCTTGGGGAGAGCAGTTTTCGGCGGCGCCCTTATTGAAATATGCACAGAAGCTGTTGGCGCAAATTGATGAATTCGATGTTAAGGGTCTGAGTGGTACTTTATCAATTTTCCCCAATCTTGTGAACAAAGGTTCCACCCGCAGTGAAAGGACGAAATAATGACTGAACCCATGAGCCTGGGCGACCTAAAAGGCGCTCGAATTCTGATCGTTGATGACGTGGCGCAAAATATACAGGTGCTTGGATCAGGCCTGCGCAGCGAGGGCTATAGCATTATTCCCGCGACCAGTGGCGAGCAGGCGCTGCGTTCGGCGGCAACCCATAAGCCTGAGCTGGTCCTGCTTGACGTGATGATGCCGGAGATGAACGGCTATGAAACACTGGAGCGGCTGCGCACCGTGCCGGGCTGCGAACATACTCCAGTTATTTTTGTAACGGCACTCAGTGAGGCCGCTGACGAAGAGAAAGGCCTGAGATTAGGCGCGGTCGACTATATCACCAAGCCGATTAACATCCACACCACGCGGGCCCGCGTCACCGCGCACCTTAGGTTAGCGCGCGCCATGACCCAACTCGCCGATCAAAATGCACAACTCATTGCGGCGGCCAAGCTGCGCGAGGACGTGGATCGCATCTCCAGGCATGATCTCAAGTCTCCGCTGCAGGTGATTATTTCTGTTCCCAACGTCATTCAACTAAGTGGAAGCCTCAACGAACAGCAACTTGATCTTCTGCGACGCGTCAAGAAATCCGGCTATCGCATGCTTGAATTGATCGATTCTTCGCTGGATATGTTCAAAATGGAGACCGGCGCCTATCAATTTAATCCCTCGCCTGTGGATCTGATCGCCTTGTTCCATCGTCTCCATGAGGAATTGGAGTCTTTGATACATCACAAGGCACTGCGCTGGACGCTTATCAAGGACGGTTCGCCACTCTCCAATGGAGAGTCGGCCGTGGTGGCGGGAGAAGAATTGCTTTGCTACTCCATGTTCTCGAATCTAATCAAAAACGCGATCGAAGCCTCGCCCAGCGGTCAGGCGATTACGATTTCAATCATTGATTCAGCACCGATCAAAGTGGCGATTCATAACCAGGGTGCCGTGCCTGAGCCGATCAGGGAAAAGTTTTTTGAAAAGTACGCCACCCATGGCAAGAAGCGCGGCACTGGACTGGGGACTTACTCGGCGCATTTGATTGCGAAGACCCAAGGTGCATCGATTGACATGCGCACCGATGACGCTGAGGGCACGACAATTACGGTTCAGTTTCCGGAAATCTCCTGAAAGATTACCGTCCAAAGCAGGCCTTGGTCTAAGGGCTTATTTGTGTTTTAAATGGCGTCCCCAACGAGATTCGAACTCGTGTCGCCGCCGTGAAAGGGCGGTGTCCTAGGCCTCTAGACGATGGGGACGCAGGCGGACGGGAGGCTGGGCCTGCGGGGGCCGAATGGTGAGCGCGGTGAGACTCGAACTCACGACCAATGGCTTAAAAGGCCACTGCTCTACCGACTGAGCTACGCGCTCGCTTCACCTTGCGGGCTGGGCGGCGGTCGCCCGTGGCGCACACAGGGCCGGGGCGCGCCCAGAGGATCAATATCCTAGGAGAATCGGACAGGCAGAGTCAAAAGAAATTCGTGCCGCCCCCAAGCAGCAGGCGTTTGCATTCGCTTGCGCCGGCGCAATCTTTCCGTCGCCTTCCGCAGTCAATTGCGATTAGAGTAGGCATTCGCAATGCGTACCGTCGGTGTTTGCGCCGGACGTAGCGCGCGGCAAAATAACGGGAGGAAGTATGGATCGCATTCGCATTGAGGGTGGACGGCGGTTGGTCGGTGAAGTCTCGGTAAGCGGCTCAAAAAACGCCGCGCTACCGCAAATGGTGGTCGGATTGTTGGCCAACGGCGTCAGCACGCTTCGCAACGTCCCCGACCTGCGCGACGTGCAAACGATGGCCGGTGTCCTGGAAAGCCTTGGCGCCAGCGTCGCGATGCAGGATGGCCGCGTGACCGTGGACGCGCGCAATTTTTCCAACACTGAAGCGCCCTACGACATGGTGCGCAAGATGCGCGCCTCGGTTTACGTGCTCGGCCCAATGCTGGCACGGCTCAAACGCGCCAAAGTTTCGCTCCCCGGTGGGTGCGCCATTGGACCGCGACCCATCGATCTTCACCTGCGCGGCTTTGAGGCGCTCGGCGCGACGATCAGCATCGATGGCGGCTACGTCATTGCCGATGGCGCAAATATGAAAGGCGGCGAGATGACGCTGGAAGGCCCACAGGGGTCATCTGTCGGCGCGACGATTAACGTTTTGATGGCGGCATCGCTGACGCCCGGACGCACGATCATCCGCGGCGCGGCCAAAGAGCCCGAAGTCAGCGAAGTTGTGCGCATGATCAACCTTATGGGCGGGCGCGTGAACGGCAGCGACAGTACAACGCTGGAAATCGAAGGCGTTGAGACGCTCAAACCTATCGTTTATTCGACGATTCCTGATCGCATTGAAGCGGGGACATTTTTGCTGGCGGCGGCGATCACCGGAGGTGACGTCATGGTGCGCGGGGCGCGCGCCGACCACATGAACGCGCTGCTCGATAAAATGATTCAGGCGGGCTGCGAGATCGAAGTGCTGCCCGATGGCGTGCGCGCGCGCCGCGCCGGCAAAGTGTTGCCCACTTCGATTCGCACGCTCCCATACCCCGGTTTTCCCACCGACATGCAGGCGCAGTTTATGGCGCTGCTCTGCCTTGCCGATGGCGAATCGATTGTCACGGAAGGCGTTTACAGCGAACGATTTATCCATGTGGCCGAACTGATGCGCATGGGGGCGAATATCGAGATGGGACGCGGTGAGGCGCGTGTTCGCGGCGTTCCGCGTCTGACCGGGGCACCTGTGATGGCTTCCGATTTGCGCGCCTCCGCGGCACTCGTCATCGCGGGCCTGGCGGCCGAAGGCGCGACCGAAATCCTTCGCGTTTACCACATCGATCGCGGCTACGAACGCATTGACGAGAAACTCGCCGGCATCGGCGCCGTCATCGCGCGCGAGCGCGCTTTGCCCGGGCAAACCGGTTAGCCTTGCCCTCGAAATCTCAATTAGCGGGATAATTCTTTGATGAGAATTTCAGCGATGCGCGCAGCGGCGTGCCCATCGCCAAATGGATTCGTCGCGCCGCTCATTTTTGCGTATGCCTGCGCATCCTCCAGCAACGACGCGGCCTCGCGCACGATTGTTACGCGATCCGTGCCGACCAGTTTCGACGTACCCGCTTCCAGCGCTTCCGGGCGTTCGGTGGTGTCGCGCATGACAAGAACCGGTTTGCCGAGATGCGGCGCTTCTTCCTGAACTCCACCGGAATCCGAAAGCAAAAAGTAGCAGCGGTCCATCGCCCAGACAAACGCGTAATACGAAAGCGGATCAACCAAAAAAATGTTTTCGGCACCCCGTAGCAGCCGTTGCACGGGCTCACGCACGTTGGGATTGAGGTGAACCGGATAGACAAACAGAACATCCGCAAAGCGTGCGGCAAGTTCGGCAATCGCCTGGCAGATCGACTCAAATCCCGCGCCAAAACTCTCGCGGCGATGGCCCGTGATCAAGACCATGCGCCTTCCGTCATTTAGTTCGTTCAGTGGAAAGTCGATAGGCAGCGCTGGCATTTTCGCGCGCGCATCCTCGACCACGTAATCGAGTGCGTCGATCACCGTATTGCCCGTAATCCAAATGCGATCTTCTGCCACGCCTTCGCACACTAAATTCTTTTGGGCCAGCGTGGTCGGTGCGAAATGATAATCGCTCAGTCGCGTGGCCAGTCGCCTGTTCATCTCCTCGGGATACGGCGCAAACTTGTTATCGGTGCGCAGGCCGGCCTCGATGTGCCCCACGGGCACGCGCGCATAATACGCCGCCAGCGCCCCCGCAAATGCCGTTGTCGTGTCGCCCTGCACCAAAATCGCATCGGGGCGCTCCACATTAAAAGTTCGCTCCAATGCTTCCAGCACACGCGAGGTGGTGGTGGTGAGCGTCTGACCCGGCTGCATGATGGCAAAGTCGCGATCGGGACGCAGTTTAAACGCCTGCAAGACCTGGTCGAGCAGTTCGCGGTGCTGGGCCGTCACCCATAGTTTCGGTGAGAATTCTTCGCGCCGCCGGGCCATTTCCAGATAGACGGGCGCCAGTTTGATCGCCTCGGGACGCGTCCCGAGCACGAGCGCAATGTTGAGAGGTCGCATCATGGTGCAAGCGCAGGCGCAGGAAGAGGTTCAGGTGCGCGCGCCGCATCCGATGGCGCGAGGCCCACGGCATCGATGGATGGCAAGGCCAGTTGAAACGTCACCACTTCACCATCACGCGCCTGCAGCACAAATCGCGGCGTCAATTGCGCGAGGTTGCTCGGCGCTTGGAACGTCAATCCCACGGTGTCGCGCGGCTCAACCCAGGCATGGTGCGCATCCGAGGCCGGCATCAAATAGTGATTAATGAATAGCCACGAAACATAGCCCAGTTTGATGTCCGTAAAGTCCGCCTCCTCGACGCGCCTGCCCCCCTGCGCCAGCATCTGCACGGCCTGACCCGAGGCATCAAAGCCCAGTACGCCAAATGTGCAATCCGCCGCATCCGCGGGATCGATCTTCAGCCATAAGCGAAAGCGATAAATCTCACCCGGAGAGGTCGCATGGACCATCAACGGCTTGCGCAGCGTCACTTCGCATCGCTGGTCCGTCGTTATCCGTAGCGTCCTCACCGTCTCAAACGTCGAGAGCGTGTCCGAAGTCACCGCAACATCCTGAACTCTCACCGGCCCCGAAAACTTCACGGCCCAGTTTTCGCGCCAATTGGCAAACGTCGGATCCGGGATCAAGTTTTCGCCGTGGGATTTTGGCAGCAGCACGCCGGAATTCGATTTTGAATCCCACAGCACTTCATGCGCGCCTCTTTGAGTGCCGCCGGATTCACCTGCCGCGCGGAGCGCCGCACTCTCTACATGAGATCGATCGAATTGTTTTGAATCATTGTCATGAACTTTGGATCCGTTGCACGCTAATGCGCCAAATCCAAAAATCAACCAATAGCTCGTTCGTAAAAATGACAATCGGCACCGCGCGGCATTGAATTGCGTCAAATAGACAAGCAATCGTAGCCACACCGCAGGCGATAATCAATTTGATTGAAATACTTGAAATGCCGCTGGCGAACGCAAAAAACGAAATGAGCTTACGCGATTAAGCGTTCAGGCTCAGTGCGCTTCCAAGGCTTTGTTGCAGCCAGTCCGTAAACTCCGGATTCGTCTTCTGGAAACTCATTCCCATCGCGCACTTAGTTGGGTCGGGGACGCAGTAGAAGTCGATCCACACGACGTTGCAGAATACCTGGTCGATGGCATTCCAGCCCGCATCTTTGGCGCGCAGCTTGGCGTAACGCCGGCTGGAGCTGAGCAGTGCGTACATGTCGCTTGTGACGCCGTCGACGATGCACTTCATGCCCCCCTCCGAGATATTGGCGATCTGCGCTTCGAGCCTGAACGGACGGAACGTCTGCTCCGGCATCGCAATTTCCATCTCGAACGCAACCGGTTCGATCGGAACGCGGGATCCGCCGCGTCGCTCGGTCCAGATGTCGCGGAAGTCATCCATAAAGCGCAGCTGATTTTTTTCGATTTCCGGGAGCGCATGCAAGAATGCGTCAACCACGCGCGGACTGAACATCAGCCCGGCCTGCTGTCTTATGTAATCGATCGCCTTGGCATTCGTCCAGGCCGGCTTGTAGACGCGCTGCGTCGTCAGGGCATCAAACACGTCGGCAACGGATACGACCTGGCATTCCGTGGGGATCGCGTCTCCCGATATGCCGTCCGGATAGCCTTTCCCATCGTAACGCTCGTGGTGGCGCAAGGCGATCACCGAACCGATTCGCAGGACTTCCGAGGCGCTGGCGTGCAAAATGTGATAGCCAAAACGCGTATGCTGCTGCATCACCTTGCGCTCATCTTCCGTCAATGCGCCGGTGTTATGCAGGATGCTATCGGGCACGCCGATCTTGCCGATGTCATGCAGCTTGCTCGCGATCGCCAGCCGCGTCACGCGCTGTTCACTCCAGCCCAGTTCACGGCTTATGGCCGCCGTGTAGGCCGACATGCGCTTGAGGTGAAACGAACTGTGCGCGTCGTGCGTTTCAGATGAAAGGCACATCAGTCGCACCAAGTCTTCCTCCATCATGGTCACCGCCGGCGCGTGTTCCGCGGCCGGGCGAATCGCGTTTGTCGGATCTTTCGCTTCGTGCGTCAGCGGTCCATCGCCATCCTCGCGCCCTGGCCGTTGCAGCCGCTGAAGCGCACGGCGAACGTCATTCAGGTCGCAATCGCTTGGCAGGATTTCATGGGCCCGTTGCCGGATCGCTTCACGCGTGGCGGCGGCGGTGCGTTCCGCCAGCAACACGACCATGTATCGCGGGGTCTCGTGGTGCCGGGCAATCTCTTCGCTCACGAGCTCCGTGAGTTCAGCAATCGGAGGTAGTATCGTCAGGTCCGGCTCGCTTTTCACGAACATGCGTAAGAATTGATCCGCGTCGCTCGTCACTTCCACGCGCGCCATCGGCAGACACTCCAGCAGCAGCGTCCGCAAGTGCCGCGCTTGATCCAGATCCGCCAGCAGCAGAATGCGCCAGTCGAACTTGAGCCCGCATGAGGCTTCAAAGTAGGCTTCCAGCGCCGCGCGCCGCTCTACCGCCGGCGTGGCAAAGTTCACCTTATAATACGTCGGCCCCGCTTCGCCTTGCGGGCGCATAATCCCTTCCACATAGGCCGGCGTTTCGCCGATCAGCGGCTCCTCGCTGGCGCGCAGCCGAATAAGCCTGGGTACGGCATCCAAAGTCGGGACATGCGCAGCCGCATCCACGTGCGACTCCAACCGCAGGAAACATTTTTCCGTCGAAATTTTGGTGATCAGCGCAGGCAATCCGCCGCGCTCTCCATCTTTTTCCGGGTCGAAACTCACCAGCACCGGCAGCGAGGCGTTGATCATCGGGCATTCCGCGCGGCTCGATACATTCAGCCACGTCCACTGATGCGGACCCGAGCTTAGCGTGCTCGAATTACGCAGCCGAGCCCGCGAGGTGATCTCCCCGCACCGCGTGCAAAAAATAATCTGATCGTCCTCGCAGTCATAGGCCGCCAGCGATGGGTCGCCGCACGTGCAGCCCAGCCGCACGAGACAATGCTCGTCTTCCGGAATCATCTGAAGAATTTCTATCACGCCGGCCTCACTTGCAGCGCACGCAAAATCGCCCCCAAATGGGAGCGTTTCCATCCAATCGATGAACGTATCGACGTTTCTTGCCTCCAACTTAACGCAAATAACGCTATTACTCCGTGCCGATTTACTACGATTTGCTTCTGCGGGATTGTTTATTGTTTAACTTTTCAATGGCCCGGTCCGATATTATTAACGTCTGGACTGCATTAATTGTGACGTTCATGGATTTGTACGGTGCGGAGGTTGTTCCTATGGTCACTCACCGGATACTCGTGGTGAGCGAAGATCGCGAGACGCTCAATAAGCTGTGCGAATACCTCAAAACACAGGATTTCGAGCTGCGCGCGGCCTGCTCGGCCGCCGAGGCCATGACGATCCTTGAGCCTTGGCCGGCAGACCTTGTCGTGTGCGAAGAGCAGCTTGGCCAGATGCACGGTCTCGACATGCTTAGCGAAGTGCGCAAGCGCAACCGCCGCACGCGCTTCCTGGTCCTCACCGCCCCCGGCGAAACCCCCGATTTCATGCGCCCCAGCCGGGACCGCCTCGTTGCCTTCCTCGGCAAACCTTTTCAGCCCCAATCGCTTGTGCAGCACGTGCGCGGGTCGCTGGGCCTTGATGAGGCCTTTGCCAACCGTCGCCGGCATTGTCGCTTTTCCTTTAACATGGAAACGCATTGCAGCCTGATTAATCCGTTTGACGACAGCGAAGGACGGCCGGTCGCCGCGTTGATGCGCGATGTCAGCCGCTCCGGCCTCTCCATGATCGTGCGCCAGCTCCTTCCGGTCCCCAGTATGATCAAGCTGATCATTGAGCTGCCGCGCCAGCACACGCCGATTCAAATTCTCGCCAAATCCATCTCCTGCACGCTCACGCAAATCCCCGGCGTCTTCCGGCTCGGCGTCAAATTCATTGGCCTCCTGCCACAGGAACTCGAAGACCTGATGCTGAGCACCGGCAATGAACGCGGCTCATCAACGGACATTTTCCTGGGCAAGTCCTTCAAAACCGCCGTCCGCGAATGGGTCAGCAATCACATCCACGATCTCGCCGACATCGCGCACAGCGGGCAAACGACCGAAGAGTTGGTGGAAGAGCTTTCCAAGGACTCTTCAGAACCTCAACCGCCCTTAAACGTGTTGCTGCCCGGCGAAGAATCGTAGAGTCCCGGCCCCTTGTCCGGGGCGGGTTCCCGCCGCCGAAAGGCTGCCATTCCGGCCTCCTGTTTTTAAGCGATCCCTAGTTTATCGCGCTTCTGCTATACCTTTCCAATCCCGTCTCCTTTACCCTTGCTCCCAAACTTCTCCTTTCGCTAAACTAAGCCGACCCGGGCTGGGGCCTATGCCAGGGACCACTTCGTCTTGCGCCTCTGATACGTATTACTTTGAAGGGATCGCTCCGCCATGATGCGTCGCATGATACACGCTTCCGTTTTAGTTTTATTGGGTTTAGCCGTCTTGGGCGAATCCACTCCTCGAATCCTAGGACAGGCTCCGTCACCCGCAACCGCCAAAGCCGAGATTACTCCACGCGCCGCGTCCACACATGTGGCCAGCACGGGTCCCGGGGGATTCGTCACCATCAAGGACATTCAGGATTTCGTCCTCATCAACCAGATTCCCGGTCTGGCCGGCGTTCAGCCGCGTCAGGTTCCGACGCTCGCCAACGACGCGCTGAATTCCGCCTCACAGTGGATTTCGAGCCGCCGCATCGCGGAACACGACTACGATCAGATGCCCGAGACGACCCCCTCCAAGGTTTATTGCACCCAGGTTTGGAACGCCGCCCGCGCCCAGTCGCTGATGCAGCTTTTGGCCAAGGTGGAGATTCTGGACAAGATGACATCGCCAACCGAGACCCAGCTCCACGCCTACTTCGACCAGCATCGCCCCGAATTCAAGCAGCCCTTCCAGTTCACGATGCGCCACCTGATTCTGCTGACCTATAAGTCCTACATTGTGCAGGAAGGCGACACGCTGGAGAGTATCGCGCAAAAGATTTCGGGCGATGTCAAGAAGGCCGCCGAGATTCGCGCCGACCTGCCCGCCAAACCGCTACGGCGCGAAGAAAAAGTCGATTTTAAACCGCTCGTGCGCGGCGAAAAGCTGCTCGTGCCGATGTCCGAATCGGATGCCTCGATCGTGAGATCCAATCTCGAAAACATCATCAAAGAAATCAAGACCCCCGCCGATTTCAAGGCCGCCGCCGAGAAATATTCCGAGACCGAGGGCAAGGGTGAAGTCTCCGAGCCGCTCCCCAGCGGCACGCGTCCTCCGCTGCCCGAGCTTCTGGATGCCGCGCAGAAGACTCCGGTAAACGCCATTAGCCCAATCTTTCGCACAAAGCATGGCTATCAGGTGATTCAAGTCGTGAGCAAAATCGCCGAGGGCTATAAGCCATTTGAGGCGGCCCGCCCGCAAATCGTTGCCGCGATGCAAGAGACGGAAAAAAAGAAGCATACCGATGCGCTGTTGCAAAAGCTGATCGAGATTCCCGATTTCCAGGTGGATGTGTCGAAAATCTCCGACTCGAATGCGATAACCACAGAGACCGAGATCGGCCATGTCGGCAGTCACAGGATTCTGTGGAACGACTTCAAGACTGGCTGGGAGACCAGCAATCATCCCAAGGAACCCGCGCTCATCAAGAAGCTGGTCGTCGAACGTGCCAAAAACGTGCTTGAGGCGCTGGGCGCGGAGTATATGAAACCACAACTCGCCGACCCGAAAACGGATATCGCCCGCGTCATGAAAAACATGCGGTCTCAGATCATAGGCTCCGCTCTCCTTACCCGCCAGGCCCAACAGAAGGCCAATGAATCTATAACCCCGGGCATGGAGGAGGATTATTACAAGAAGCACCCGGAGGACTTCCGCCTCCCCAGCCAGGTCAGCTTCAGCGCCATCGAAAAACATCTCACCAATGAGCAGCGCAGTGCCAGCGATGCGGCCCGCACGGAATCTCTCAATCAGTATGTCGCGGATATGGCAAAGATGCTCTCCACCATCGATTCACCCGAAAGATTCAAGGATCTCGCAGCTCAATCGAATACGCCGCTCAAGAATGCCGGGGTCACACTGATGGAATCTCCCGTCGCCACCCGTTCGGTTGACGGATTGCCCAAGGTGGTGCAGACGGAGATTTCCAAGCTTAAACCCGGACAATGGTCAAAACCCTTTGTCGTCGATAACGAAAAGGTGGCCGCTGTCCTGCTCCTTACGCGCTCCGAGGAGAAATTTCACCCGTTCGAGAGCATGAAGGATTACATTCACGACACGATGATGAAACAGCGAATCCAGGCCGCATACGATCAACTGGTCGCTACAACGCTTTCCGATGCCCATTACGTGTTCCTGCTGAACCGGCCGAAGTCTTAGGCAACGTCATCGCGCGAGCCGGACAGTCCCGCCGGCCCGGGAGCTTCACATCATGGCCAACGTTTTCCTGAGGCATTCCGCCGCTCGCCCGGCTCTGTGCCCCCTGCTGGCCTTCATTCTGACCGCATTGCTGTCAGGACTTTTTTCGACGGCCTGCCAGCCTCCGGCGCAGCAATCCGCATCCCCTGCTCCCGCGTCCACCGCCGCCCCCGTTGAGATCCCCGGGCGCATCGTGGGCAGCGTCACACTGGAAAACGAAAAAAACGCAGGCGGCATTCAGGTTTACGTTCCCGGCACGCAGCACGTCGCCGTTACCGACGATCAAGGCCGTTTCTCCCTCGATAACATGCCCCCCGGCCCTTACCGCGTCATGGCCCGCGCCGACGCTCACGAGTCAAAGCAACTCGGCGAAGTCACCGTTGAGCACAGCCTCATCCTCAAGGAATACTCGCTCTCCTCGGCCACGCTCGCGCTTAAATCACCGGGCAGTTCCGCGTCACTCAGCAGCGCCCTGGGCAGTCTCAGTGGCAAAGTCACAACCGCCCCCGGTGTTCCATCACCGGATTTTTCGCGATGCGTCGTGCAGCTTCAAGGCTCTCCCTATCGCACCTTATGTTCTTCCGACGGAACGTTTTTCCTCTGGAGCCTCCCCGCGGACGACTACAAGCTTCAAGTTGCCATGGAAGGACTTGAGATGTTTGCCACCACAGTACGGGTGCTTCCCGGTCGGCAAACGAGCGCACCTCCTATCGAACTAAAACCGACTTCAGCTTTGCCGGCCAGCGCCGCTGCCCCGCCTCCTTCAGGCACGCGCCGCATCTTTGGCACCGTGGAGCTCACCACGGCGGCAGGCGCTCCCAGCAACGCCTTCGACAAAATCACCGTCGGCATTGTCGGCCAGCCAACGCTCGTGAGCCACCTGGGGCCTGATGGCAGCTTCAGCCTCGACAAGCTTGCCGCCGCGAAATATTCAGTCGCGGCCTGGGGCGACGGGTTTGACCGATCGTCACCGCTGGAAGTCGATCTGACGGACGAACCCGAATTTGAAATCCAGCTTACGCTCAACGCCAGCGGCGCCACATCCAACACAGCCACCGCCGGCACTGCGACGCTGCATGGTGTCGCTTTAAAAAACAAAGACGGCCTGAGTGACATGAGCGGCATCTCGGTGGCGCTCGCCGGCACCAGCCGCGTTGCGATCACCGATTCCGAAGGCAAATACACAATCAGCGGCGTGGCTCCCGGCGCTTATCAGGTGGTGGCGCAGGCCTCGGGTTTCAAGAGCGCGCAGCTCGGGCCGCTCACGGTAGCCGATGGCGCCGATGTCGAAGTCGGTGGCTTGATGCTGGAGCCCGACCTCGCCTACCCCACCGTTCTGGCTACTACGCCCGCCGAGGGCGCGCGCAATATCATGATCCGCCGCGAAATCCCCATCACCGTGCGCTTCAGCAAAAAAATGACACCCGAATCGCTGCGGCAGGCCGTGCACATCGAGCCCCCGGTCGCCTTTCGCATTTACGCGGGGAACGAATCACCCGACACCGATTTCGATCTGATGAAAATTGTTCTGGTCGGCACGGGCGCAGCTCCGGTTGCGGCCTTCGATACGCGCTACAAAATTACAATCGGCACTGCCGCACACGATTTCGAGGGCCTCGCCCTGCAAAAACCCTACGACCTCACCTTCCGCACCGGCCTCCCTTCCGTCATCGGAAGCTTTCCGGAACAAAACGGCGTGCTGCAGGAATTCACCCCCGGCCGCCCGATCGTGATCTATTTTAACGCTCCAATGGATCATGCCTCGCTCACCGCCGAATCCGTGCGCATCCAGTCCACCAGTACGCTCACGCCGAGCATCGCGCTCAACGACGACGCCGATTCCGGTTGGACTTCCATGTCGATCTCCACCACGTGGGCGCCCGATCAAAAATACCAGGTCGTCCTGCAACGCCGCGCCCGCACGGTCAGCAAGAATCCGCTTTCCAACACGCCTTACACGCTAAACTTCCGCACCGCCACGCGCGTCCCCATCAAGCTCCCCACACTTCGCGACAACGGCCCGCGATAATATGGACTTGCGCCATGCCCTATAAACTCTTGTTGGTCGGCGTGGGTGGTGGCATAGGTTCCATCGCGCGTTATCTCCTCGCCACCTGGGTGCAAGCCGTAACGCGCGGCAATTTCTTCCCGTGGGGCACGGTCGCCGTCAATGTATCCGGATGCCTCGTGATCGGCTTTCTGGCCGGATTGCAAGATCCCCGAAATCTAATCTCTCTCAACGCCCGCCTGTTCTTGATGATCGGCATCCTCGGAGGTTTCACCACGTTTTCCACGTTCGGCCTCGAAACCTTCAATCTCTTGCGAGCCGGCCACGTGCCCCTTGCGCTCGCCAATGTCGCCCTGCAAACGCTAGCCGGCGTGTTGGCGGTTTGGGGCGGATATGCGCTTTCGCAAGCCATCTAGAGCCGTTGGTCCAGACAAAATCTATTGCTGCAGCCCGTTCACTTTCGCAAGCCTCTTGACGCTCGCGCGGCGCTATGGTTGATTGATCCCCACACAATTCTCATCGGGGGTTCCCACATCATGCGCCTGCGCCATGCAATGCTCCTACTAGCGTCCGTCGCTGCCACGGCAATCACCGCTTGCGCCTCATCGGGCGCGATCAAGGCACCGCCGCCACCGCAATTGGCCGGCATACTCCCCTATCATCCCACCGCCTCCAATCCGCAAGGCGGCGGCGGCGACGGCAGCAATCGCAGCCTTGTCTTTATGTGCGACCAGCGAGGCCCCACAGGCCCCAACGACTTCCGCGTGCAGCATATGGACTTCTGGAGCCGGACGCCCAACCCCGAGGAATGGGTGCAGTACACATTTGACGGCCCCATGAAAGTTTCCAGCGTTTCGGTCTACTGGTGGGACGATCGCGACAACCGCGGCGGCTGCCGCGTCCCCACCTCGTGGCGTCTGGTATATCTCGATGGCAAAGACTGGAAGCCAGTGGCCAACAAGAATCCCTTCGGCTGTGAGCGCAACCAGTTCAACAAAGTGGATTTCACCCCCGTGGCCACCACGGCGCTGCGCATCGAGATCAAACAGCCCATCCCCAATTCCACCGGCGTCAGCGAGTGGAAAGTCGAGTAGCGGATTTACAACAAGGACGTCAGCAACGAAATCAAAATGAAAACGAAAATCCCGGAGGGCCAAATGCCTTCCGGGATTTCTATTTCTTAGGCTCTAATACACTTAATGTTTTTGCGTCTGATACGTCTTGCTAACCTTCGTTGACGGAATCGAAACGGTATAACTCTTGCCATCCGGCGCCACCGATAACTTCACATATTCGCCTTTGCAGTTGCGCTCCGTATTGGCAATCAATTCCGGAGCCGTGTTGTTCACATTGCCGTCGGGACGCAGATTCTTGTGCAATTGCCAGATATCCTTGATCGAAGGCGTCCCCTTCAGCGTGGCAAACGTTTCCGGTTCGCATCCTTTCGTTGTGCCGTTATTCATGACCGCCACGGTCGGCTGCAGAGCCTTGACCAAAACAGGATTGTTGCTCTGCGCCAGTCCGTGGTGCGTCACTTGATAAACGTCCACGTTACCGACAAGATTGAGCGGCGTCACGATGTCCTTTTCCACGTTCCAAGTCACATCGCCGCCGTCATAGAAGCGGAAATCTCCAAACGATAGCAATTGCACGATGCTGCTGGCGTTGTCCGACGTGTCGTTAGCCTTGTCACGCGCCTCGGCGGCATGCGGATTGGCCTTTGCCCCCGGCACTTGTGCGGCATCGATGATTTTCTTGCGCGCCGCGATGCACTGCACATTGAGCTTGGAACCCACGCTTTGCTTGAGCGGAATCGTGTCGCCCGGATTAATCATCACGCGCTTGCCAACCGCCGCCTGGCGATAGGCATCGGTGGGTTTTTCTCGAGAGGCATTTTCATCGGCATTGTCGTAGAGCGTTCCAATGGGAATCAGCTTCGCCAATTCCGGCAGTCCGCCAAAATGATCCGCGTGATAATGCGTGATCACCAGATAATCGATCTTGCTGATCCCCGCATCTTTCGCGGCCGCCACGATCCGCCCCGGATCGCGCGTTCCCGGATTTCCGGTATCCACAAGCAGCGATTCACCCGCCGGAGTAACAATGAGCGTCGATGCCCCGCCCTCGGCATCAAGAAAGTAAATATCGAGGGGCTTTCCGGTCCGGCTCGAAATCGCCGCACAAGATTGAACCAGCAGCGCAGCAGCCAGCAGTAACACCCGCATCATAGATTGCGATTTCATCAAAGCGTACTCCAATAAGTTTTAATGTCAGACATCTTCTGGAATTATGTCCACACGGGTAGAAAGAGGCAACGCAGATTCCTAACGTGGTTCTTATATCAGCACACCTCATTCCCACTGGTTTCCCCCATCCTCGCATGATAAATTGTCGTGCTATGACCCTACCCACCGATCGCCGCCCACATATCCTCGTCAGCAACGACGACGGCATTGAAGCCCTCGGCCTGCAGGTGCTCTGCGCCGCGCTCGAGCCCCTCGCCGACCTCACCATCGTCGCGCCCGCCGCCGAACGCAGCGGTATGGGCCACGCCATCTCGTTTTTGAAAGACATGGCCGTCATTCCCCACGAGCGCGGTGGCCGCGTCTGGGGCTGGGCGCTCGACGGCACTCCCGCGGACTGCGTCAAAGCAGGTGTGTTGCACATTTCACGCCGCCCCATCGATCTCGTCCTTTCGGGCATCAATCGCGGCCAGAACGCCGGCATTAACGTCCACTATTCCGGCACGATCGGCGCAGCCCGCGAGGCCGCGCTGCTCGGCCTGCCCGCCATCGCCGTGTCGCTCTACTATCACGCCGTGGACAACATGCCCTACGACACAGCCGCGCGCGTCGCCGTCGAGATTTCCACGCGCGTCCTGCAGCAAGGTCTTCCCCCCGGCGTCCTGCTCAACGTCAATGTTCCTCCCCTGACCTACGATGAACTGCAAGGCTGGGTCGTGACGCGCATGGGCACCGCATCTTACAAAGACCGCCTGCTCTATCAGCCCGCCGCCGAAGGCAAGCCGGCTTTCTTCCGCAACGTCGGCGACTCCTGGCGACTCTCCGCCGATGGCGAAAACGCCAACGACGACCGCGCTATCGAAGCCGGCAAAGTTGCCATCACCCCACTGGAATGCGACCAGACAGCCCACGCCTTCATCCCCAGCATTCAATCGCTGATAAACGGCCAAACCGCCGTAAAATCGCCACCTAAATACCGTCGAAACCCCTCTCACATCCCTGACAAATAAAATCTAAAGCCACAACTCAATTCCCCCGATAAGAGTCGATGGAGCGGTTCCCTCAATTTGGGTTCCGCTCGGCCATTGCCCATACGTTTGCGTCAGGGCCGCACCAGTAAACTCATGAGCTTCTCTCCCATCAACGCCATCAACCCTGCCGCGCGCACTGCGTCGGAGCCGGCCGTGCCATCCGCCGAACTCACCGCCGCCTTGCAGGCCCTCGCCCGTGTCGTCGGCCCCGAGGGCATGGAAGCGATCGCCAACGCCACAGGGATTGCAGTTCCCGCGTCTGTACCGCCGGCCGAGGCTGATCGCGTCACGATCCAATCCCCAACATCTGCCGCCTCGACGGGTAGCACACCCGCGGCTCCTCCAGTTGACCCCGAACAACTGGCCAGACTCATCTCAACGCTGGTAAAAACGGGCGACACGGCTTCGCTATTCAAAGTGTCTGACGACGCCCAGGCATGGCGTCTTCTTTTCGCTTCCGACGGCGAAGCGCAGTTCCCCGCAACGCCTGGAAATCCATCGCAGCAGGCGCCCACCGCCAATGTCATCGACATTACGCCTCAGGCCCCGCCCAGCACGCAGGAGCTCGCATCACCGGCCAACGTGACTCCCGCGCAACTGCAAACAATTGTGGAAAATTCGATTGCCGCGTTCAAACTGGACGCTGTTTTTTCAATTCTTCAAGGCGCACTCCCTGAAAACGATCCTGCATCGCCATTGACGTTGCAAAACTCGACAAACGCGGCGCCTCAGCAATCAACGTCCAGCACGCTCGCGCAAAATCTTTTGCCGTTCGTAAGGTCTGCACTCACGCCGCTCGCTCCACAAAATCCGCCGCCCGGGACGGCCACCGTTGACACATCGATCCCGTTAGCGCACCCCGCAGCCAACTTCCAGCCCGGAATCCTGGGTTCATTATTGCAAGCCGCGCTTCCGCTGAACGGAAGCCTGTCGCAGGCTGCACTGAGTGGAGCTCAGTCGACTCCCGCGCCATCTTCATCCACACCGATCATCCAGACGAACACCGCGCCGGCATTATCGCCGCAAGTCGCACAGTTCTTTGATAATATAGAATCGCTGCGTCCCTTGCTCTCCCCGGCCGGCCAGGAATCGCTGGACACATTGCGCAGCAACCTGGGATTGCCCGCGCCCAGCAATTCGGCATTCCCGGAAGGATCGATACCACCGGGCCGCACAACGTCATCAAATTCACCGCAAAGCCGTCCGGCAGCATCGGCCACTACCATCCTGCATACCGATCTCGAATTCGGTGACCCACGTTCTCGTGACATGGCACTGGAGTTTGTACGAAAGCTCGATGCGGGTGCCGGCAATTCGGGCAATGATGAACGCAGAGCCGTTCAAGTGGAACGTGACGGTGAAAATCCGCGGTTGGTCCGAGTGACAGTTGATCCCACGGCCAGCGAACGCCCGGCAAGCCCTGAAACAAAATCTCAAACTTCAACGCCCCAACATCGCGCTTCAACCATTGCAACATTCGCAAGCCAATCCAACGATCCAGCTGCAGCGCAATTTGCAAAAACCGTCACTGAAAACGCGGCCAGCGAGCGCACGATTCTCTCTGCACTCCGCGATCACGGACGCGCACAGGTTACCGATTCCAATACACAGCCCCGCGAATCGCGAGCCGAACATTTTGACGTGCCGTGGAACGCAAATGTTGCGCCGCAGTGGCGCCAGCAATTCGAGCGCGCCACGCGAGTCATGACGTCGATTTTCGCGGACGTATCGCTAACCCCGGCACGCGCGGAGGATGATGCGTCGGTTCCCGAGCCGCTGCGCGTTCCCAAAATGATCGAGTATCAACCGGTGGAAGTGCTTAAGCCTGCCAAGGACGAACCCAAGCCTGAGATACATGTTGATCAGCTTGGAAAAGGCGAAGACCTGCCGGTGCTCGAAGCCGAAGCCGTAAGCGCCTCATAAATCCGTCACGACCCTATTCAATAAACATCGCATCGCCGTAACTAAAAAAACGGTACTGCTGTGCCACCGCTTCGCGATAGGCATTCAGGATATTCTCCCGCCCCGCAAACGCCGCAACCAGCATCAGCAACGTCGATTGCGGCAAATGAAAATTAGTAAGCAGCGCATCCACGGCTTTGAATGGATACGGCGGATAGATAAACAGATTCGTGGACTCGCGCGTGGGGCAAATTTCATTATATTTTGCTGCACATGACTCCAGCGCCCGCAGCGCTGTCGTTCCCACCGCCACAACACGGCGCTTCGGATCGCGCCGCGCAGTTTCAATCGCCGCAGCATCCGCTTCCGAAATCTCGTAATCCTCAAAATGCATCATGTGCGAGACAACATCCTGCGCTTCAATGGGCTCAAATGTTCCAGCACCTACATGCAGCATGACGCGGCGGACTTCCACACCCCGCTCTTTCAACCTTTCCAAAATCTCCGGCGTAAAATGCAACCCCGCCGTGGGCGCGGCAATCGAAGCCGCTTTTTCGTTTTTCTTCTCGCGCGCATAAACGGTCTGATATCTCTCGCGGTCTTCAAGCGTGGCTTCCCCCGCTTCGCCACGGGCCTTGCGTTGATGCAAAATGTAAGGCGGCAGCGGCATTTGACCGTATTGACTTAAGAATTCGTCGAAAGAATTCTCGCGCGATTTGAATTCAAAGCGCACACGGCGATTGCGTCCCTCGCCACTCACAATGATTGCTCGTCCAAGATTATCCGGCAGTTGAAGCTGCGTGCCTGCCGTTAATTTACGCGCCGGACGCACCATCGCTTCCCAATCGGGAATTCCATCGCTACTCAGTGAGCGCAACAGAAGCAATTCCACTCGCCCCCCCGTCACCAGGTTAAGCATCAGCCTCGCCGGCATCACACGGCTCTCATTGAGCACCAGGCAGTCGCCGGCCATCAAAAAACTTGGGAACTCCGAGAATGTATGATGCGAGATCGCGCCGCCATTGCGCGTAACATGCATCAGCCGCGAGCCATCACGTTGCACAGCGGGATGCGTGGCAATAAGCTCTTCCGGCAAAACGTAATTAAAGTCCGATAGCTTCATGGAAGGCAAAACACAGAATCCAATTACGTGGGAGATCAGAACGTACAAAAAAAGGAGAGGCTCCGTTATTTACTTCGCCTCTCCTTGAGAGTTACAGCATGGGCAGTTGTGCACCTGTCAGGGGCCAACAACTCTTACGAGATTCTATTCGAAGAAACGCTGACGCCGGCGCCGATGAAGCGCGGGGATATCGTAGGGGTCGCCTTGCGAATCAATGTCCTGCGGGCGGCTATCATCGAACACCGGCGCGGCAGGTATGCTTTCCATCAGCGGCTCACTGCGCTGCATCGGGCGGGGAGGTGGCGGCGGCGTGGCCGGTTCGACACTCTTCTCGCGCAGCGGTTCGTCCCAACCCTTTAGCGGATTATCGTCGCGATTAAAGTCCACTGACATCGCTTGCGGCTGCAATTCGCGCTCACGCTTGCGCTGTAATGCGGGGACGGGGTCGGGTTCCTGAACGCTGGCGGCAGGCACCGAGCCGTGCTCCGCCACATCGCTGGGCAGCGGAGTTACCGAGGCAAACAAATTGCTCCCACGCGAGCGAATGCGTTCGCTGCCCATCGCCGATAGACCACTGACCGCCGAATCCTGAATTTCGCTAAAGCCCGTCGCGATGATCGTGACGCGCATTTCGTCCTTCATCTTCTCATCGATCACCACGCCGAAAATAATATTCGCATCGGGATCGGCGGCGTCATAAACGAGCGACGTCGCTTCATTAATCTCGTGCATCGTCGTGTCCATGCCGCCGGTGATGTTGATCAGCACGCCGCGCGCGCCATCGATCACGATCTTCTCCTGCAGCGGACTGTGGCAGGCCTTCTTGACGGCCTCCGTCGCGCGGTTTTCGCCTTTACCCACGCCTACGCCCATCACCGCGCCGCCCGTTTCGCCCATGATCGTGCGCACGTCGCGGAAATCGACGTTGATGAGTCCCGGCATGCTCACCAGATCGCTGATCGCGCGAATCCCCTGCGCCAGCACGCCATTGACCACCTGAAACGCTTCCGTAAGCGGCGTTTTCGGACCGACTGTCTCCATCAGCTTGTCGTTCAGGATCACGATCATCGTGTCGACATGCTCGCGCAGCCGCTTGATGCCGCCGGTGGCACGCCGCATGCGCTGCGGACCTTCGAACATGAACGGCTTGGTCACGATCGCCACCGAAAGAATGCCCATCGACTTGGCGATCTCGGCGATGACCGGCGCCGCGCCCGTCCCCGTGCCGCCGCCCATGCCGGCCGTGATGAATACCATGTCCGCGCTGTCGAGCAGCGCGCGAATTTGCTCTTCGCTGGCCCGCGCCGCCTGCTCGCCCAGTTCGGGGATCGCTCCCGCGCCAAGCCCATGCATGCTCTCTTCGCCGATCTGAATCTTGTTGGGAATGCGGCTCTTTTTGAGCGCCTGAAAATCGGTATTAATCGCGTAAAATTCGACGCCGGCAAAGCCCTTGGCCACCATGTCGTCAACGGCGTTGCATCCGCCGCCGCCCACGCCGATGACCTTGATGCGCGTCATCATGGGCGAATCATTATCCCACTGAATCTTGGACATTGCGTCCGCTCCCTGTGCCGCCGGTTCGAATAGCGACGAGACTTGTGCCGTTTGTCCGGGCGAGGTTTCCGGATGATCACGCAGCGTGTCCGGATGGGGCGTTAGTTTGCCATATTCAGCCATAGATATCAAACACCTCTTTGATTTTGCGCACGAGCCAGGTGTCGCGCTGATAGCCCGGACCTTCCTCCACTGCCCAGCGCATTAGCCCCACGCCGGTGGCGTAAATCGGCGTGTTCACCACGCCGTTCATCCCCAGCAATCCATGCTGCGGCCGCCCCACGCGGCAGGGACATCCTAGCACACGTTCCGCGATGGCATCGATCCCTTCCAGCAGCGCGGTCCCTCCCGTCAGCACAACGCCCGCATAAAGTCGGTCCACCATTCCCGAACGCTGAATATGTTTTTGCACGTCGAGGAAAATCTCCTCCACCCGCGCCTCGATGATCTCCGCCAATTCGCGACGGCTGTAGGTGAGGCGTTTCTTTCCCGAGGCCGGGTTGGGCACTTCGATGCACTCGTCCGCGTCCACCAGCATCGGCACGGCATGACCGAATTTCTTTTTCAGGTTTTCGGCATCATGCGGCGCGCAACGCAGCACCTTGGCCACGTCTTGCGTAATGATGTCGCCGCCCATCGCGATCTCGCTGATCGATTGCAGCGTGCTGTTGTGAAAAATCGCGATGTCCGCCGTCCCTCCGCCGATATCGACCAGCACCACGCCCAGCTCGCGGTCGCGCGGCGTCAGCACCGAAAGCGAACTGGCCAGCGATTGCAGCACCACGGAACTTGTCTTAAGCCGCGCCTTGCGCATGCAGCGGAAAATATTGTTGCCCGCCGCCACCGAACTCGTCACCACGTGCATCTTCACTTGCAGCCGATGCCCGAATAGGCCCAACGGATTATTGATGCCCGCTTGTTCGTTGACGACATACTCTTTCGTGAAGCTGTGCAGCACTTCCACATCCTGCGGCAGCGTCAGCTTCAGCGTTTTCTTCACGACGCGCTTCTGATCGCGCTCATCCACGCCCGCTTCGGGGTTGGCGACTTCGATCATCCCTTCCAGATTAATACCGCTGATATGATCGCCCGCGATGCCCACCAAAACTTCATGCGGATGCACATGCGCCAGTTGATAGGCCTGATCGTAAGCCTTGCGCACCGCCTGCACAGTTTCGTTGATGTTCGTCACGACGCCGCGCCGCATGCCGCGCGAAGGTGCCGAGCCCACGCCCAGAATCGTGATCGTCCCCTCTTCGTCGCAAGCCCCCAGAATCGCGCAAACCTTTGTCGTCCCAATATCGATCCCCGCAATCGTGCGCGCGCGGCGCAATCCGCGGCGGGCAATCGCGGCGCGATCGGCGCGCGGACGCACTTCGATTGCCTTGGGCTGCTTGCCGGCGGCCTTGGCGGCCTTTCCGGCGCGGGCGGCGCGAGGCATGGCCGGCAGTTCGGGGGAGGTCACGGTGGCGCTGCGATTAAAGAGCATGGGCTGTGGTATCCGTTTGCTGTAGGGGGTTATTTGCGCTTAAGAACAATTTGCTTATCCATTCTCAGGTCGATGTACGTGGCTTGCGCCAGCGAAGGCCGTGCTTGCAAGCCTCCGCTAAGTTTATCCAAAAGCTCCAGAGGCGGACGGTCGCCAAACCGCACTTCCACGCCGCCTTTCATGATCGCCGTGACTTCATGCCGGCTGTTGGTGTTCCACTCCACGATCCGTCCGCGCAGCGTGGCGTCGCTATCGCGAATAAACCGCGCCGCCGTCAAAATATCCTGCACCCGCGCATCCTGCAGCCGGTCCCCCGGATGAAACGGCGCACCTTGAATGCCCGTTAGCATCGGCAACGCAAGTTCACTCAAATGCGCGGGGTCAGCAACGTCCAGCAGCGCCCCCTCTTCATCAACGAGGTACGGCCGCTTATCGAGGTTGGCAATCATCAGTGGCGTGCGCTCCACGAATTCCACGCGCAGCGCGCTGGGGTAGACTTTGCTCACTTTGGCCGTCCGGGCGCGCGGCAGTGTCGTAAGTCGCGCGGCGATGACCTTGGATTCCAGTCGGCATAGATTATCGGTGCTGTTTTTCAGGTAATCGCTGAGCTCAGCGCGCGCATCAGCCTCGAGAGGTTTAGAAGCTCCAACGATCTCAATGGACTTGGATTTAAGCTGAAAGAATTCAGATTGGCAGGTGAAGCGGTAGAGAAGTTCGCCGGCGTAGCCGCCGCCCGCGAGGGCGGCCAGCCCCAAAACCGAAATGACGATACGCCGCAACCAGCGCGCGGCGCGCTCGATGAAAGACTCGCGGTATGCCGCAGCATTGCGGCCCCCGCGTTCGGGGCTATCCAATTTGGGCCACATCATTCAGCAACTCGCAGCAACAAGAGCAGGAGCGGTTTAACAGCGTGTAGAACGTTTGGATCAGCATCCAAACCGAGCAGCGACTGGACCCAACCAGTCTAAAGTGTAAGGCGGAGTCTAATGCAATTCGGAGGCGGAATCAAGTTCAACTATGCGTACTTCCAGGTCAAGTTTAACGCCCGTTTTTTCGGCCACTTTTTGCCGTACTTCCTCGATCAGCGCCGCCAGATCGGCCGCCGTCGCCGTCCCGTCGTTGATCATAAAATTGGCATGTTGATCCGAAACGCTGGCCCCACCAACCCGCAACCCTTTTAGGCCGGACTGGTCAATCAGCCGTCCGGCGTAATCCCCTTCAGGATTCTTAAACATGCACCCCGAGCAGCGTAACCCAATCGGCTGCTCCCAGCGCTTGCCCAGCGCCGCGTCGATCCCCGTTTGAATAACCGCAGGATCTCCGGGAGCCAATTGCAACGTGGCGCGGACGACAACCTGCTCGCGCAAATCACTCCAACGATAGCGAAAATTGAAATCACCTCGTTTGATCACGCGTGTATTCGAAAATGCCGCCCCGGAATCGCCTGAGCTCTGCTCACCGGCGCTCGAAGTATCCAATACTTCCACCGACTCGGTAATCGGGCAAACTTCCCCCGCTGCCGTTCCTGCGTTGCCCGCCAGCGCGCCACCCAGATTTCCCGGAATCCCCCCCGTGAACTCCAAACCGGTAAGCCCCTGCCGTTTTGAAAAATTCATCAACGCCGAAAGCGTCGCCGCCGCGCCCGCGGTAATCTGATGCTCCCCTGGACCCGCGGCTATCTCACGAAAAGCCCGCCCCAGTGTGACAACCACCCCCGCATAACCTTTATCGCCAAAAATCGTGTTGCTCCCGCCGCCCAGCATCATCCAGGGAGCGCCCGAAGCTTTAAGCACGCGCACGAGTTCGCCGAGCGATGCCAAACTCTCGGCCACCACAAACCAGCGCGCCGGTCCGCCCACGCCCATCGACAAATGTTTCCCCATCGGCTCATTCGCCGATACTTTGAGCTGCTTGATGGATGAAAGTTGACCTGCAAGTGCGTCAAGCGCAGAGGAAGGTGCGGCGGGCGTTGTCATACCATTAGAATTGCACAGCGTCGCGAAAAGTCAAGCCGGGGGACGCACGATCTACTATAAAACTCAACCACGTGTTTCACGAGTCAACACATAGGATCTCATTTCCCGCTTCATTTGTGTTGATTCGTGAATTTCGTGGTTCAATTTCCTTTAGGCGACGTTGGATGCCGCCGGGGTCAGCCGCTCCGCGAGCGGCCCTGTGTAGCGCATCAACACCGCCAGGAATTCCTCGGGCCGAATCGGCTTGGACACGTAAGCATCCATCCCGCCTTCCAAACAGCGCTCCATATCGCCCTTCAGCGCATGTGCCGTCATCGCCGAAATCGGGATATGTGTTCCGCTCAGCTTTTCTTTTTCGCGAATCGCCGCGGTTGCCTGGAACCCGTCCATCTCCGGCATCTGCAGATCCATCAGGATCATGTCAAACCCGCCGCGGTCGTAAGCCTCCACGGCTTCGCGCCCGTCCTTGGCGACGGTAACCCGGTAGCCGTGCTTCTTAAGGAAACGCAGCGCCACGGTCTGATTAATGATGTTGTCCTCAGCGAGCAAAATGTGCGGTCCCATGGCCGCTTCTGCCGATCCTGCGACGCTCGCCGATGAATTTGCCGGCTTTGCCGCAGGCGCCGCGGCCTTGGCCTGACCCGCAGTTTTGGCTTCTCCAGCCGGCGCGGCTGGCGGCTCACTGACAACTTCTTTGAGCGTGGTCTGCAAGTCAGCCAGCGCCGATGCACGCGCAAACGATGAACTCTTGACGATGCGGCACAGCTCCTCCAGAAGCTCGGGCTGGCGAATCGGCTTCACAAGGTACGACGAAATATTGAGCTTGCGGCAGCGGTCAGCGTCACCGGCCTGATCCGATGAAGTCAACATCATGATCATGGCGCCGGCCAGGCTGGGTGCGTTCTTGATGGCATCGGCCAGTGAGAAACCGTCCATCTCGGGCATTTGTCCATCGAGCAGCAGCAGCGGATATGGTCGATTCTCGTGCTGCGCCTTGTCGAGTTCGCGCAGCGCTGCCCGTCCGCCATCCACGGCGGTAACGATCATTCCCCAGCGCTTGAGAATCCCCTCCAGCACCAGCCTGTTCGTGCGGTTATCGTCGACGATCAGCACGGATACGCCGCGCAAATCCTCCGGCATCACCCCTGTGTTGGGCTGGGCAACCTCGCCGCCGCGCGGCAGGTTCACGACAAAATTAAAGGTGCTTCCGGCGCATGGAATGCTCTCGGCCCAGATATTCCCGTCCATCATACCCACGAGGCGCTTGCAAATCGTAAGACCCAGTCCCGATCCGCCATATTTGCGGGCCATGGATCCATCAGCCTGCGAGAAGGCTTCGAAGATTGAATTGATTTTTTCTGCCGGAATGCCGATGCCCGTGTCCCGCACGCTGAAGTGCAGACGCGCGGTAAGGTCTGTAAGATGCACGCACTTCACCCGCACCACGATCTCGCCTTCCGTGGTGAACTTGATGGCATTTCCCACGAGGTTGATAAGAATCTGGCGGATGCGCCCCGCGTCCCCTTCCAGCGAAGCCGGAATATCCGGATCCAGGTCGCAAACCAGCTCCAGTCCTTTTTGGTGTGCCCGGAAACTAAGAATGCGCATTGTCTCGCTGACCGATTCGCGCAAATCGAAGGGCAGGCATTCCATGTCTAGCTTGCCCGCCTCGATCTTCGAGAAATCGAGCACGTCATTGATCACCGACAGCAGTGATTCCGCGGAAATCTTGACCAGATCGAGGCTGCCGCGCAGGTCGTCGCTCAGCTCGCTGTCCAGCATCAGGTCCGTCATGCCGATGATGCCATTCATCGGCGTCCGGATTTCGTGGCTCATCGTGGCAAGAAACGTGCTCTTGGCATGGCTCGCGGCCTCGGCGGCTTCGCGGGCTTGAGTCAATTCCACTTCGCGCGCCTTCAGTTCGGCGGTCCGTTGCTGCACCGTCGTTTCGATGATTTCGTTGGTCCCTTCCAGTTGCGCGCGTTGCATCGCAATGTCCTTCATTTCACGCACGCTATGGATGCAGGATTGAATCAGGAAAATATCCTCGAAAATGACCCAGCCGGCATGCTCCACCCAGCGCCACGGGCTTGCATTCAGCACGCCAAACACCGACTGCGGCCAAAACACACCGCGCGCAAAATGGTCGGCGGCCGTAACCAGCGTCGCTGGTACAAAGACGCGCCAATCGCGGTAAAATGCCAGGAAGGCCAGCGAGCCAAAAATATGAAAGTGCGATTCAACGCGTCCGCCGGATAGGTGAATGATCAATCCCGACATCAACATCTGACCCGAGGCAATGATGCAACGTGTGGAGAGTTTGCCCGGATGCACCGCCGCCATGAACACCGGCAGGAAGGTCACCGCCCCGCCCATCAGCACTGCCAGCCAAACATGCATGTTTACCCGCATGTACTGTCCCGCCCACGTCTGCGGAGTAATCCACAAAGATACGCAAATCGCCGCGAGCCATTGGAAAAGCATCAACCCCGAAAAAAGGCGATCGGTGCGGCGATAGATCGACCGGCGATGGTCGTCAAATAGCTCTTTGGCGCGCTTCTGCACGGCATCGATGGGCGGCGCGCCACTGGCCGTAGGCTCATTCATTGCAACTTCCATGAGGGTTCCTCTTTAAGGGTCTGTTCATCGGGGTTAAAGAGTGTGCAGCCGTATACGGGCGTGGTTTTAACCTCGTTCGGCTTGCCGTGCAGCAGATTAAGGATCGCGCTTTCGCCCGCGTTGTCGCCTTCGTGGCCGCGCGCTCCCGTGATGCCGCCGCTAAACAGCAGCATGCCGCTGGAGTCATATAGCATCACCTGGCCCGAAACTTTCGCTCCCAGGCGCCGCACTTCGTCTCCGGTTCTATCCTGACGAACGTTGACGCCTTGCAGCGTCGCGGCTTCGGTCCATCGCGCTGATTTGCGAATCTCAGCCTCAGATGCTTCGGGCTTAAAAAAAACGATGTTCACGTTTAAGCGTCCCGGCGCACTGGAAATGATGCGGTTGAGTTCGTGGATGCTGGCCTTCGTGCACGGGCACTCGGGATGTCCGACCAAGTATAATGTGTATCGCTCGCCACTCGCGTCCGATCGGCCGCCCATCGCAGGAGGCCCAATCCGCGCAGGAGGCGTTCCGGATTCTCCCGGCGTATTTTCATATTGCAACGCGCTGCGTGCTCCGATCGCCACCATGGCGACCCACGCGAAAAGCAGCGCGCAACACAAACCGCGCCCATGGATAACTGACTGAAACATGCTCACCGATTATTCTTTCGAGGGATTGCGGATCAATCTGCCCAATCCGCCTATATCATCTCTAAATATGCTAATCGGTGATTTTTGATAATGTCTGAAGCTAAAAGTGAAACAATCTTGTAGCAGCCCGGCTGCAACCTCTTAAAGGGCGTCCCACGAGCCTTATAGGTGCTTCATCGGAGCAAACTTGCGCGAAGGCGCAAACGTGCTGAGAAACTGCCACATGACGGCCCTCTGCCATTCCTGTTCGCTTGCATATTGGTCAAGCGGAAGCGGCAATCCGCTGGTTAGCCATAAATCGAAGGAGCCGGCGAACAAGGCATGGCGGCAGCGGTGGCGCAGCGCCTGAGCCAGCCGCAGCAGGCGTAATTCCTGACTTTCAGCCTCCAGCCGGGTAGGGTATCTAAACCGGCCGTCGCGAATTCGGATGTGCATCGCGGGTGACAAAAACAAAAGATCAATCAGCGCCCCGTTGTCGGCCTCCGCGTTGCCGATTCGCGCCGCACTGACGCAAATCGCATGCGACCACGGTAGTCGCCTTTCGCCTTCCGGCAACGTCCACTGCGCCTCACGGCCATGCGCATCCAGCAGCGTGGCCTCGCGCGGCGGGCCAAAGTCAAAATCATCGACCTGCGCCGCAACGATGCTCGATTCGCCGCACCCCGCAAGCTCTCCGGCCAGAGCCTCGGCATCGGAATAGGATTTTCCGACGGCAATCACGCCATGACATTCCCGCAGCGCCTGCGCCGAACTCGATGCCAGGCCCAGCGCACGCCCCACGCACTCCTCCATGCGCGCGCCCTCGGCGTGCACGGGATCCGCAAGCAGCACGGAAAACAATCCCGCATCCCCCGCCGGCCACTTAATATTGGGGCACAGCAAATGCGCCACGGCAGCGGACTCCCTGGCCACTTCCCCGGCCGCGGGCGCGCGGCTCGAGGGCCGAACCGCAGCGGCCTGCTGCTGGAGGGTCCCAAGCGAGCTCGGCGGCGGGGATGAGACCGCAGCCGCATTCAACGAGATGGGCACGCCTTCTGGTTCCGATTCCTGGTCAGTTTTCGTTGCGGCCCGCGGCGCTTGCAGCGAAATAAAGGACGGATCGCGCGGCGGAAGCCCCGGACCTTCACTCAGCGACCCCAAGTCGATTTCCACCGCGTGCCCCATGACCGGTTGCATCCCCAACAGGTTTTGATTCTCTGGCTGCAATTTCGACTCGACAGCGAGTCCGACTGAAGAATCATCGGAACCAAAACTAATCGCGGCGTTGGAATCCTCGGGAGACAAAGCCGCATAGATGGAACTCGTTTGCAGCGGCGCCCCCGCCGACCCCGGTCGCGGCGGATAAACCGCGGGCGGCAGTTGCGCCTCCGAGTCATCCGGCGAGCCGATAAGACTGGCGAACTGATCAAGCCGCTCATTGAGCGGATCGGGAAAGGAATCGGGCGCATCCTCAAATAGCGCCCGCTGTCCCGGAACGCGCGGCGGCGGCGTGGCGCGCGACGTGGATTTCTTCTCGGCTTCCGCACTCGAAGTCGCGGGCAGGCCGCTTTGTGGCGCGACAAAGAGCGGAGCCGCAAACGGATCTGACAGCGTCGCCACCGGGGACTCAGGGATCGGAAACATCTCGGTAGGGGCATCCAGTCCCGCAAAAATGTCGGTCGCCGGTTCCGGGTCGGATTCGGGAAGCGTGGCAAGCAATGCGCGCGCTTCGTCGGCATGTGGGCTATTGGGACGAGCCTCCAAAAAACTTTGAATCAGTTGACGTGCGCGCAGAAATTCAGTTCTCGCAGTTGCCAGTTGCCGCGCCAGTTCCAAGGCCACTTCGGGGAGCGCCGGATCGGCCTTGGGACGCGCAATGATCGCCTCCAACGCTTCGCGCGCCAGAGATATCTCGGCGCAATCAAGCAGCGCGCGCGAAATCTCGATGGCCGTCGTGCCTCCCGGCGCAGCAGCAATCGCTCCGCGCACCAGAGTATTAAACCGCTCGCGATCCCGCGGCGTGGGGCCCAGCATGCGCGCCTCGCGGCGGATCTCATCCGGCGTCGCAGCCTTCGCCACTGGGGTTGATTTACGTGCCACCGCCGCAGCGCGCATGATGATGTCAAGGTCGCGGCTCGGAGCATGGACCTCGGACTGCGGCAGTTCAAAGGGCAGACTGGCATCCTGCATTCTATTCCAAACCAATAGCGCACCGGCCAGAAGCGCCCCGCAGGCGCATCCGCCGATCAGCGAAGCCAGCCCCGCCGGCGGCGCGCCAAGCCCCGCCCAAAGATTCTGCGTTAGCCCCGACAGGCAATAATGCAGCGCAACAAAAAGCACGAGCAGGTAGACCGTCAGCACACGATAGCGCCGCATCATCACAGGTATCACCAGAATCAGCAGCACGAACAGGCATTCAAACGTCTGCGCCGGAAAAAGCACGATCATCGCGCCAATCATCCCCGCAATTCCCGTCGACGCCCCTTCCAGCAGTTCCACCCCGCTGTTAAAGCGATGCCATAAAATCGCTCCCGCAAGCGACGCGAGCAAAAAAAGGATTCCTATCCGCTCGGGACCAAGCCGCGCCTCAAGCGGCGGACCAATCACCCACAGCACATACAGGTTGATCAGCAGCAACACCCCGCCGCCGATTGAAGGCCGCGCCACAAAAGCATACGTAAAATAGCTGTGCCAGCGGTCGTCAAAACTGAGCGCCAGCGCCGCGGTGGCCGCCGGCGCCACGAGCCGCGCGACAAACCCCAGCGCCAATAATCCCATCAGCCCATACGTAAAGTATGGCCGTCGCGGCTCCGCGGACGGCAATGGAAGTGGCACCAAAAGTGGGAAAACAATGGCTCGCTGGAAAGGCATCGTCACCTGCCGCGGATTCGCGCTTGGGAGATTGGAACATCCTGGCCATCAAAGTATGATTCAAGCAACCGATGTCGGCAAGTTGGAAACTCTTTTCATTCCGGACTGCGATTTATTCTTCTTCTTCCCAACCTTCCGGCTCGCTCGTCCAAGGCTCGACAATCTCAGGGTACTCCGCTTCTTCCTTTTCCATTTGCTTCTGCGCAATCTGTTTCATGCGCCGCTTCCGCCAATAGGCCAGCAGGAACAGCAACGTGATCGCCGACCACAGGATTCCGCTCCCCGAGAGTATCGAGATCCACCTTCCGAATGTCCGCAGCGAATGCACCCATCGCGATTGCAACCGGTCGCGGTAGTCCGGATCCCAAAGCCGAGCATGCCACGCCACGCCCTCCTTGGCATCGGCAAGCGCCCGTGCCAGCGGCGCAGGGTCTTTGCCGCCGCGCGAAGCTTCCGCCCAGTTTTCGTTGATCAAGAATCGCGTCGCCGAAAGACTCTCCGCATAAGCCAGTTCTTGCGCCGACCCGCCCATCGCGACTTGTGTATCCAGCCGCGCCAGCGAAATCATTTTCCCCGTGGCCGCGGCCAGCGAAACGCGCCAAGAGTCCTCGCGCTCGTACTCTTCGGCCGCCAGCATCGCCAGCCCTTCATGAATCCATGCCGGCAGTTCGCCTTTTACACGCCGCGCCACAATGAAGTGCGCCATCTCATGCGTCAGTACCTGAATCTGTTCACGCTCGGACAACCCAAACAGCGCCGGCTGCAAAATGACGATCTCACCCTTGTCCGCCACCGTGACCGCCACGATTTCAATGGGCCGAACCCCAAGATGCTCGCGAAATTTCGCCTCGCTCGAAAACGAGACCAGCGTGACGGGGTCGTCGCACTCCAGTCCCAGTCGCGCCGCCGCGCGCGCAGCTCCCTGTCTTCCCTTCTCCAATAAACTCCCCGCCCACGGTGCGGCGGCGTCCTCAGGCGAAAGCCGAACCTGCGGATACTGCGTCTGCGTCGATGCGGATGCCATAACGCATTGGATCATACGCGCCCCCAGCGAAACAGAGAAAAACCTTAACTCGCTGACAGAAGCGTAAGGGGAATCCTTAGCTGAGGGAATGGGGGGATGCGCGGATGGCAGGAAGTACGCCCCGCGACCACACTTCCCCCAACGCAGCAATCGTTCGCATACGAACGATCGAAGTCGCGGGTCACGGATGACAAGGAAGCGATCAATGACATGAACCGAAAACCGAGATTACGGGCCTTACCCCCGCTCGCGGCCATTATGGTGCTGGCAGTCGTGAGTGCGCTGACGGCCGAATGGGTCGCGGCTCAAGGCACCGGCGCGCAAGACGCCATCGCCGCTCTGACCACCCCAGCCCCCCAGTTGCCGAAAACCGCTATCCCCGCCGCCCAGTCATGGATGTCAACGGGGATTTATCTCGATAAAGGCCACAAACTGCTCATTGATGAGGTCGAAAATGCGAAACCCGTGCTCGTCAAGGGCGACAAGGAACATCTCGTCGGCGCGCGCGGCACGTATCTTTTCGACGTTGAAAATCAGCCTTTTCCGCTCGAACCCGACCGTCTTCACACCGACCGCCGCTATCCCGGCTATTGCCTGATCGGAAAGATGGGCGCCAGCGGCGTACCGTTCTTTGTCGGCAAGCACTTTCAAGGCCTCACACCCGGCGCCGGCATTTTGTTCCTCGGCATCAACGATCCCGTCCCCTACCGCAATCAGGGCTCCTTCGAGTGTACTATCGCGCAGGACTATCCCGATCCCCCGCTGCCCAAGCCCGCTGCCAACGACGCCGAAGCCCGCGTCCAGGCCAAGGCGAATCCCGATCCGCCTCGCCCCATTCCTCCCGTCGTCAAACCGCCCACGGCCCCTGTCGCCGACGCCAACGTCGTCATCATTTACGTCGACGGTCTTCGGCCCGACGTCATCACCGAAATGGCGCAGTGGGGCCACGTCCCGAATTTCAATCGCCTGTTCATGGAGTACGGCACGTGGATACGAAATAGTTTCACCGTCCTCCCCTCGCTCACGCTCACCAGCTTTTCATCCATGATCACCGGCGATTTCTCCAACCATCACGGCGTCAAGATGCAGACCTATTACGACCGCGACGAGAATACGTACATCAACGGCCTCACCACCAAATACATCACGCGCTTCGCCGATGAAGTGAAGCAGCGCGGCGTCAAAACGATTTACGATTACTTTCCCGACACGTTCTCCGCCACCGCGATGCCCTATGAACCGGCGCGCCCTCATGTCCTGCAAATGAACCTTGCTGAATGGATGCATCGCGCCGTTAACGTCGCCAACTACGGCAGCAATATTCGCCACGATATGGACGACGTGCAAACCAAGTTCGCGCTCGACATCGTCTCTGAACCCAAGGTTAAAGTGTCGCTCATCTGGCTCCCCAGCAACGACTCCGTCAGCGAGCACACTCCCCACGGCCAGTTCGGCGGCGCGCGCACCACGATCGCCCACATGGATGAAGATCTCGGCAAGATCGTCGATCGCATCAAAAATCGTCATCGTTACGAGAAGACCTACTTCATCCTCGTCTCCGATCATGGTCACTCTGGCGGCCACGAGATCGTCAATCAGCGCTATGACATCAAGCGCGAAGTCTTCCACGCCTATTTTCAAATGAACGTCGAGAACATGTGGGATCGTTTCGATTATCCCGGCGCGCCATCCAAACGTTTCGGCGCGGTCTCCGATTGCGATGGCGCCGTGGGTATCTTCCTTCCGGTTGGTAGCGTCGACTCCGGCGAGTTCGTCACTCCCAACACCTACGCGCAACTCGCCAACTACGGCATGCCCGACGGCAGCAAGGCCAACGCCGTCGAACTCTTCGCCGAATACAATGCCAAGGGCCGCTGGCCGCAAAAAGATGAAGCCCGCAGGCCCGTCGATTTTGCCGTGGCCCGCGTCGACACCGACACGGTCCTCGTTCACAAAACCACCGCGCGCCAGGCGATCATCAACACGCGCAAGAACGAAAAAGGCGTCGCCGAATACAAATACACCCCCGTTCAGCACTACACGGTGGGCCAACCGCTACAGCCGCTCACGACCGGCGATCCGCTGGGTTATCTCGATAACGAAGAGTTCCGCAAACAGGTCAAAGACGTGGCAGGTTGGCTGGCGAACTACCACACGGGTGTCGAGTGGCTGCAGGCCACCTGCAAAACCGATTACCCCGGCTGCGTCGACACCCTCGAAATGTATTTCCGCTGGGACGGCCCCGTGACGAAGTCGTCACCCGTCCCCTCACAGCCCTGCATCCTGCTCTTCGCCAACCGCGGCTGGGTTTTCGAGTCACACGTCAATCTCAACAACCAGCACGAAGACGTCATCGGCAGCCGCCACGGCATGGCCTTCCGCGAAGCCACCAACAACTCCTTCTTCTTCTCCGGTCCCGGCATCCGCAAACGCGCGATCATTGATACGCCCCACCGCATGGTCGATCTCATGCCCACCGTGATGCACATCATGGGACGCGATGCCGACGCTTCCGCCATGGATGGCAAACCAGTCCAGGAAATATGGGAGGGCTTCGAATGAGCCGCCCTCAAGCCACAATCACAAACAAAATCGCTCTCTTCGCATTGGCGGCGGTTCTGCTCTGCGCCACCGGCTGCGCCTTCACCGTCGTCCGCCCCGCGCCGCTCGTCGTAGGCTCCGACGAAACGCACAATCTGCGCATCGTCAAATACCCCGCCTACGTCCTGGTCCATGATTCCGAATCCAACTGGGACGCGCATCAGATCAAGGACAACATCGTCGGCCTCACCGAAGGCGAAGTCGTCCACTGGCTCGATCTGGCCGCCGATGCCGTCGTTCCCTTCCATCATCCGCGTCCCATCGAGCACGGCATCGATTGGATCAAGAACAGTTACGCCCAACTCCCCAACTGCGCTCCCGTGCGCATCGTCGATGGATTCTTCTCAGCCATTGAAATCGATCGCACCACGGCAGTCTCCGGCGGCACGCGCATCGCCTCCGCCCCCAGCGATCCCATCTCTTATCTCGGTTTGCTGCGCGTCATTTACCTCACCGATTGGCTGCAAGATACCGCCGGCGAAGTAAACACCGGCCTCGGTTACATTACCCCATGGCCCGGCCCCTTCATCCCCAAACCCGTCACGCGCCCCATCAATGCCGGGGTTGATTACGCCCAGTTTGGCGTCGTCACCCTGTATATTCGTCTATTCCGCAAGGTCGATGCGGGTGTAAACTCACTCATCGATGGCTGCGAGCACGCGTGGGGCGGACTCGTTTACGCGGCACTCTGGTCAACTCATACGCTGAATATCGCTGAAGATAAATCCAAGACGAAAGAAGTAGATGTCGGCAACCGCCCCGGCCCAGGATCGCAATCGAAGTAGCTCCGCAAAACCATGCGAGGAGAAAAGATCATGCAGTGGATGGGACGGCAAGGCAGCAGCAATGTCGAGGATCGCCGCGGCATGTCCGGCGGCATGAAAATGGGCGGCGGCATCGGCACGCTCATTATCATCCTCATCTCGCTTTACTTCGGCATCGACCCCTCACAACTCCTCAATAGTACCGGCGGCGGAGGCGGCGCGGCCCTAACCAGCACCCAGCCCCGCGACCCGAACGCCCCTGCTGATAGCGAATCGCAATTCGCCTCGGTCGTCCTGGCCAGCACTGAGCAGGTCTGGGGCGCTATTTTTCAAAAGATGGGCAAAAATTACGAGGACCCGCACATGGTTCTGTTTACTGACCGCGTGCAGTCCGCCTGCGGCTTCGCCAGCGCGGCCACCGGCCCCTTCTATTGTCCCGCCGATTCCAAGGTCTATCTCGATCTCAGTTTCTTTCAGGAACTCCATCATCGCTTCAAGGCCCCCGGCGATTTCGCGCAAGCCTACGTCATCGCCCACGAAGTTGGCCATCACGTGCAGAACTTGCTCGGCAATAAATCGCAAATTGAACGCAACGCCCGCCGCGCCGGCAAAACCCAGGCCAACGAGTTCTCGGTGCGCATGGAATTGCAGGCCGATTTCTACGCCGGCGTCTGGGCGCACTACGCCCAGGAAATGCAAAAAATCCTCGACCCCGGCGATATCGACGAAGCCCTCAACGCCGCCACAGCCATCGGCGACGATAAACTGGAAATGCAGGCCCAGGGCTACGTCGTTCCCGAAAGCTTCACCCACGGCACCTCCGCCCAGCGCGCCCGCTGGTTCAAAAAAGGTTTCGATACCGGCGACCTCAACGCCGGCGACACGTTCAACGCCCGCGAATTGTAACGCCTGACCCCATTCGCGGCTTCCGCAAGAGAGTTGTAAAAAACGTCAGAAAGCTCCACACTGTGCAGGGGGATTTTCGTACCCCCGGCGGACGCGCTCGTCCGCCAATCTGACCGGAAGTATGCACATCATGGCACAGGCTCCAGGCACCGACCCGACACCCGTATCCGCCAATTCCACGCGCCCCGTTTATGCCGTGGTGCTTGCCGCCGGTCTGGGCAAGCGCATGCGCTCGCAAAAACCCAAGGTGCTGCACGAACTCTGCGGCCGCGCCATGGTCGATCACGTCCTCTCCGCGCTGGAAGCCGCTGGCGTCAGCAAAATCTTTGTCGTGGTCGGTCATCAGGGCGAAGAAGTCCGCGAACACATCAAGGGCCGCGCTGTCTGCATCGACCAAACCGAGCGCCTCGGCACCGGTCATGCGGTCCTGCAAGCCGCCCCCATGCTCGCCTCCGAACACGGTGACGTCATCGTCACCTGCGGCGACGCTCCGCTTCTCACTCCCGAAACCTACAGACTGCTCATCGACCACCGCCGCACGCATCACAGCGCGGGAATCGTCCTCACCGCCGCCGTCCCCGACCCCAAAGGCTATGGCCGCGTCGTGCGCCGCGATAAAGAAAGCGTCCAAAAAATCGTCGAAGAAAAAGACGCAAGCGACATCCAGCGCAAAATCAATGAAGTCAACACCGGCACTTATTGCTTCGACATCCCGAAACTCTTCACCGCTTTGCGTCTTGTCACCAACAACAATCAGCAAGGCGAATATTACCTCACCGACGTCATCGAAATCCTGATCCACTCCGGCCACGAATTCGAAGCCGTCATGATGGCCGACTGGACCGAAATGCTGGGAATCAATTCCCGCGAGCAACTCGCCGAAGCCAGCGCCACCCTGCAAAAGCGCGTCATTCGCCGCGTTCTCGAGGAAGGCGTCACCATTGTCGATCCCAACAGCACACACATCGACATCAACGTAAAAATCGGCGCCGATACGGTGATCGAGCCCTTCACGGTCCTGCGCGGCGACACGGTGATTGGTTCCAATTGCAAGATCGGCCCCTTGACAAGCCTTTTCGATGCAAAAATTGGCGACGGAGCCACCGTTCGTCAGGCGGTTGTCGAAAAATCTGATGTTCCGCCCGGCGAAATCGTCTGGCCCTTTACACACGTCGCGAATGGGGCAAATCCCCATAAGTAACCTCTATTCTCGCCCCTAATTATTTCTCAAAATGAGAAATTTTTTTGTCTGAGCTTCTCGTAAAAATTTTCGGACTATTGATTTATCTATACTTAACAAGATATTCAGCGGTCGGAGCATGTCATTATTTTAGTTGCGCAATTCCTGCGCACCTGTTATCTTAACATTGATCTTACAGATGTTTTAGATCAACCCGCGCAAAAGGAGTCAGCGCGGCATTAAGCGGAGCTATATCTGGCTAAATGCATCTATTTATCCTCTTTCAAAAGCCCTTTTCGCTCCGAACTTTGTTGGTTATTGGCATCCTTTCAACGATCGCTTTAGGCTCTTTGGCGGTCCGCGCTGAAGACTCTTCAACGACCACAACTCAAGTCAATCGCTCCCACTGGTATCGCGGAGCCTTGCATACACACAGCTTATGGAGCGATGGCAACGCCTATCCCGAAGTCGTCGTCAAATGGTATAAGGACCACGATTACCAGTTCGTCGCCATGACCGACCACAACTCCGTCCCCAATCAAACCGTATGGTCCAACGCCAACCGTGGCGGCCTTAACGCCCTGCTCACCTATGCCGATCAGTGCGGAGACTGGGTCGAGCAGCGCACCGGCGAAAGCGGAGTCTCCATTCGCCTTCGCACGATGGACGAGTATCGCAGCCGCTTCGAGGAGTCCGGAAAATTCATGCTTCTCCCTGGCATGGAAATAACCGACAGCTACGCGGGTCATGCCGTACACGTTAACGGCATAAATCTGGTCAAAACCATAACGCGCCGTCGCGGTGATTCGCCCCGCGACGTCATTCAAAATAACGTCACCGCCATCCGCGATCAGGAAAGCACCAGCGGCCAGCCCATGCTGGCGCAGTATTGTCATCCCCTGATGGACTCCACCGCTTCAGCCGACGACATCGCTCGCGTCGTCGGTCTGGACACGCTTGAAATCTATAACGGCAACCCCACGGGCGGAACACTCAATAACGGACCTCAAGATGCTTCGGAAAACTTGTGGGATCGCGTTCTGACCCAGCGCCTCTCCTCTCTGAATTTGCCCGTCGTTTATGGCGTCGGCGTGGATGACGCCCACGACTACCAGACCTTTCCCTCTCCCCATGGCAACCCGGGGCGTGGCGCACTGATGGTACGCGCCAATAGCCTCAACCCTTTGGCGATTATTCAAGCTATCAAGTGCGGGAATTCCTACACAACTTCGGGCGTCAAGCTTCGCGACGTGCGCTGCGTCAATGACCAAATCACGGTCAAAATCAACGCCGAAGAAGGCGTCCAATATACCACTCGTTTTATCGGAACCACGCGCGATTACCAGACCCAATTGGGTGAGGCTTCACTCATGGGGAGAACGCTCGCGACATCCACCGGCGCCGTCGCAACGTACAACTTCACGGGCAATGAACTTTACGTCCGTGCCCGAATCGACTCCACCAAACTCAAGGAAAACGGCGCCGTCGCCGGCGAAACCGAAACGGCATGGACTCAGCCAATGCTCCCCCACCAGGTAACCAGCGACCCCGATATCATGGCTGTGTCGTGCTGGACGGAGTATTAGTTTTCCCTCGTTGCATGCAGCCTCGCGCCTCACGTCCCGACCTGCATCACCAATCGGCCTGCGTTCTCAATAAACCGGATGTTCATCACACGCATCTCACCTGCATTTCCAAAATTCCGCTCTTGTGCCGCAATCGCTTCCGAACTTCCATCAGCTCGCATTGATCGCAGCGTCAGCACCAGCGGACGTCCCTGCCAGGAAGCCGCCTGCGCATTTTCGATGGTGAGCGGCCCCACCCAAATGGTATCGCCTATGTTCCACTTCCGATCATCCGCCGCGAAGGAGAACTGCTGTGCAAAATAAATCCGCCCATCCTGTGGATCGACAAGTCGTGCAACCAACGTTGAGGGTTTGGCATCCGCGCTGAGAACATCCAGCGGCAAGCCTATAAACTGCCGCCCCGCGTCACTCCAAACCAAAGGTCGATTCAACCGCAACTCCGCCGTAAAGCCGGCATCCGGCGCGCCCACGCGCTGCCAATGAAGCGTAGGCATTGTGGTTACTGCTGATCGCGAGAAGTCGAGCTGCAATGTTTGCGTGGTTCCAGGGTCGCGAGGCGAAGCAAACTCCGTGGCGTATCCGTGTATGACAGACGTCTTGCCGGCGACTCCATCCGGCCCGCTCCCTGGAGTCGAGTCCTTGTGCAGGACAATCACATTCCCATCAATCTTAACCACGGGAAGACCGGAACTCTCGCCAATGCCTTCCATGACAAGTCGATAGTTGCCCGGCACTTCGTAATGGCAATCCAGTCGATATGACTTTTCGCCATCGGCCAGTCGCCGAATGAGCGGCAGAGCAAGCGCGCCGCGCGTAACGAATACCCGATGCCCCGCCGGCCCCACGGTCGCATGCAGCGCTTCCCAATCGTGCGTCTCACGCGGCAACCAGCCGTTGAAAGGCGGCGTCATCGGATAGTATTCCGAAGGCCAATAGGCATAACGAAAACAAACGAGCCCATCGCGCGAATTAAGCTGTTCCAGCACCGCCCAGTTGCGCGTCGTTGTCGAAAAACCTTCAAAAACCGCGTTCGCGCGTGAGCTCTCATAAGCGTTCCGCGGCTCGCGCTGCGCGGATTCCGCGGATGTTAGTTCGTGATAAAAGCGGATATTCTTCGCGCCAATGCCGATATAAACGGCCCCGTCGGGAAGCATTCGTTGCGTTTCCTCATAGAGCCCCTTCCAATCCTGCACCACGCGCGTTGCTCCTCCGATTGTCGCCCGCCCTCCAAAGGCGACAGCCCCCGCGCCCGCAATAATCGCACTCGACAGCGTCAGGCGCGCCGCAAGCCGTGCACGCCGCCTCCACGGCAGCAGCGCCCAGCGCCACAATTCGCCCGCGCTGAACGCCACAAGTATGATCGCCACAATCCCAATGGCCGCATAGTGGCGCGGATGCGGCTGCACAATCGACCGATTCAGAAACATCGCCATGCTCGTCGAAAGCACAATCGCCCAAAGCGCCAGCGCCAGCGGCGGCGAAACGAAACATAGCGCAATCGTGCCCAACACCAAAGCCAGCAGCAGCGCCGTGTTAAACATCCCACCCGGCTGCCAATCCGGCTGTTCCCACCCTCCCCGCACAAGTCCGTGAAAAAAACTCGGCCGCAGATCCGATCCGATCAGCGGCCCAATCGACCACTGGCCCGGTTGAAACATTTCGCCCATGACTCGCCGGCCATAACTCACGGCTCCCATGGGCGTGGCCAGGACCGTTTGCCGCGTGGCAAGCACATAGTTGGTCTTTGTGTTATTCGCAGGATCTCCAGCCGCCGAACCAGGCGACGCGGTCTTCGCCGGCGCCTGCAGCCGGGAGCGCCAGTCCGATCCCAAATTGCAGCGCAAGACAAAGGCGCTAACGATTAGCAAAAGAATCCAACTGGCGCCCAGCATCAATGCTCCGCACGGAAAGCCGCGGCTCTTTTCACCATGGCCATTTAATTTTCCCCGCTTCACATTCCGAAGCGAGATCCAAACGCGCGCCAGCGTCTCCCAACCTACATATATCCAGGGCAGCGTCAGAAAGACAATCCCCATGGAATGCGTCAGGCACGCCAGCGGCACGCTTATGAGCGCAATTCCAAGTCGCCTCCATCCCGGCCTCAGCCGCCAGGATTCCCACGCCAGCACCATTCCCATCGTAAAGCAGATCATCAGCGAGTAGTACCGCACCTGCGTATCCCACTCCGCCTGAAACGGCCACAACGCCATCAACAGAGCCAGCGTGAATCCAAATTTCCAGTGCCGCCAAAGCCGGCCCAGTCTCCAGGCAAAAACGATGCCCAGCAGCCCCAGCGCCAGACTCGGCAGCCGCGTGACAACCATCGATCCTGTGGACCTCAATACGTCGCAAATTCTAAAAATGATAAAACTGCTCTGAAACCCGCCCCAGTGCTGCGCGAAGTCCGAATTCGGCTGCGCCTCGATAAAACTGCTGACTTCGTCTTCCCAAACCGACTTATCGAGCCCCGGAATGCGCAAAAACAGAGCCACGAGCAAAATGGCCGCAAGCCACCAGCGCCGTCCCATAAGCGATCCGCGTCGAGTGAAAATTGCGCGGCGATCCTTTGCCACGTGGGAACCATCCACCCCCTTCGCACGCAGCCCGATCGCGCGCCGCCCCAAGGCCGCAAGATATTCCAAAGCCGGCATGCCAGACTCCCCAGACACGCACAGTGCCCGCAATTTAACGCCACGCATATGACAAGCCGCAGTGACACAATTGTAATTTGCCCGCGGCAATAGTCGAACGAAATCAATCGACTCCCGCGCTTAGCGCGATCCAAACCCCTCGTTAACGCCGCGCTTGCTTTTTTCAAATGGACGCCTAACACAGCAATGCTATTGTCGGTGCGTACGTACACCACTGAAATACAACCACGCATACAAGTTGTGTTGAAGGAAACTCGAATCATGGTCCGAATCTCGAAAAATATGCAGCGCCTCATGGCTTTGCTGAGTCTCGCGTCCGCCAGCGCAATGAGTTCTACAGCTCAACTGCCCTCTGCACTGTCGACAACTTCAACCACCGCGGCGGCACGGGCCGTCTCAAGTCCCACCGTCCATCGCCCCAAGCTCGTCGTCGCCGTTTCCATCGACCAGTTTCGCGGCGATTACGTCTCGCGCTTCGAGCCCTTTTTGGGCCCCGATGGCTTCCGCCGCATCCTGCGCGAAGGCTTCGAGTTCCAGCAATGCCTCTACGCCACCGCCAATACCGAAACGGGGCCCGGCCACTCCACTATGCTCACGGGCGCCTATGCCCACCGCAGCGGCATCGTGCAAAACGATTGGTTCAGTTCCACCCTGGCCCGTGAAGTCTACTGCGTCGAGGACAACACCACATCTAAGTTGCTAACCGCGGGCCGCGGCACGCCGCGCGGCGCCGGCCGTTCGCCGCGCAACCTGCTCGTCGGCACCGTGGGCGATAGTCTTGAACTCGCCACCGCTGGCGCGTCCAAAACGATAAGCCTTTCGCTTAAAGACCGCGCCGCCGTCCTGATGGGCGGTCACGCCGCTGATCTGGCATTGTGGTTCGATCAGACCACCGGAGATTTTTTCAGCAGCAACTACTACGGCGCCGCGCTCCCCTCCTGGGTCGATGATTTCAACGCCGGCAAGGACGGCAAACGCGTCGCCGACACGTGGTTCAAACAGCCCTGGTCGCTTTCGCTTTCGGATCAAAGCCTCTATGCCTCACGCTGCACGATCGACGACTACCCCAGCGAAGGAGGCCGCGGCGCCGGTTATTCCGGCAACACGTTCCCCCACGTCCTTGGTGAGCGCGACGCCACGCCGCGGGCTGGCTACTACGCCACCCTCTACACGTCACCCTTCGGCAATGACTTGCTGCTGCAACTCGTCAAGACGGCCATCACTGCCGAGCAACTGGGCAAGGACGCAACCCCTGACCTGCTTACCATCAGCTTTTCCTCCAACGATCCCGTTGGCCACGCCTTCGGCCCCGATTCCTGGGAAGTCATGGACACCACCATCAAGACCGACGCCATCCTCGCCGACTTGATGAACTTCCTCGACGCGCAAGTGGGCAAGGGCGAGTGGTCGCTGCTGCTTACCGCCGACCACGGCATCAACGAATTCCCGGAAGTCTCGCGCGATCACCGCATCAATGCCCAACGCGTTCCCAAGGCTCCCCTGCAGAGCGGCCTCGAGCAATTTTTGAAATCCACGGCCGGCACCTCGGCGTTTACCGGCAATTTCATCTCGCTCCTCGATCCGCCATGGGTCACCTTTAATCCCAAGGCCGTGGCCGGACTTACCTCCGAAGCGCGCAACGCGCTGGCCTCCGACGCCGCGCAGTGGCTTGCCGCCCGCCCCGAAGTCGCCTTCTCGATTTCCACGCACGACCTGCTCACGCAACCCGCCGAGGGCGACGATCTCCGCACGGCACTGCGCAATAGTTATTACCCCACCCGCGCCGGCGATGTGGCTCTACTGATGCGGCCCCACGATCTGCTCAACAGCTCGCCCACCGGCACGTCGCACGGCTCCATCTGGCGCTACGATCAGTTCGTCCCCATGCTGGCCATCGGTAGCGGCATTCGCCACGGCCAGAGCGCCCAGCGCGTCCAGCCGCCGCAAATGGCCCCTACCGTCGCCGTGCTGCTCGGCGTTACGCCTCCCAGCGGCTGTGAAGTAGAAGCCCTGACCGCCGCGCTTGACCATGAATAGCGGTCGAGGAGAATTCGATTCAAAATTTTGAAATAATTCGTTGCACTAAAAACTTGTTCTGGCAGTATTGCTCTTCTGTTGTTTAGTTAATTCACGGGGGAACGCAATGAAACTCAAAGCATTGATCGCTGCGATTGTCGGAGCCGTTGGCGGCGCGTTCGTCTGGAGCGGCATTGCCGTCGCCACCAGACACGAAGTCGGAATCGTGGCGTGGGCTATCGGCGGCCTGATCGGCATTCTCGCCGTCAATTTCGGCGCGCGCGGCAACGGCGCCGCGATAACCTGCGCCAGCCTGGCCGTAGTCTCCATTTTCGCCGGCAAACTCATGACTATTCAGCACCTTGTCAAGGATATGGTTTCCACGCAAACAACCGCCATCCTGACTCAGGAAAACTATCAGGAGCGCAAGAAGGATTCGGAAGACTTCGCCAAACTCACCTCGGAGGATCAATGGCCCAAGTTCATGATCGATCACAAATTCACCGAGGCCAGCAAGCCCGACGACATCAGCAGCGAAGAGCGCAACGATTTCCGCGAGGCGGTGGAGGATCTGCGCGATTTTCAAAAGCAGCAGCCCTCCTTCGAAAACTGGCGCGAGACGGAAACCAACAAGTTCAATCGTCTTGGCGATAATCTCTCCATAGGAAATGCCAGCATCATCGACGCCACGGTTAAGACTCTCGGCGCCGCGGATATTCTCTTCGCGCTCCTTGGGATCGCCACCGCCTACCGCATCGTCGCCTCGGCGGGTGAAGGCACCTAATCCCCGCGGTTAACCATGATCCAGCGCCCGCCTCCGCCGCGTAGCGCAATCACGCCAGGCGCCAGCAGCGCCAGCGGCCGCAAAAATGCCCAGCCCCCAATCCCATCTTTCAAAAGCGCGCCAAAGCACCCGCATTGGATGTCCAACCCCCGCGCCCGCGCGCTCAAAATAAAAAACAAAAAAAGCGCAGTCATGCCGCATGCCAGCAACCCCGCCGCGCGCACGCCAATCCCCGCAATCAGCAAAACGCCGCAGGTAACTTCCAGCCACAGCAAATAAAGCGCCGCCGGCAACAGCACAGCCTCCGGCAACAGACGAAACCCGCCCACCGCGTCGGCGAAGGCCTGTGGGTTCTGCATTTTTGCCGCACCCGCAAACGCAAATACCCCGCCCAACACTATCCGATTAATCATCAGCATCCATGCGAAGCGGCTCTTATGATTTTCCTGCTCACTCATCGCGCGCTTTCATCCTTGCTCACCGGATGCCCCGCTGCCACCCACCCGGGATAGCCCTCGGCCAGAATCATAAGCTTCGAAAATCCCAGCATCGCCAGTTGTTTCGCCACAACCTTCGAGCTGTCGCATTCCCCCCCATCGCAATAAATCACCACCGCAATGGTATTGGTCAGTCTCGAAAGCGGCGCCACGTCCCCTTGCGCAAACATCGCCGGCGTCAGATTCACCGCCCCCGGAACATGCCCCAACGCCATGGCCTCAGCCCGCCGCGCATCGACAAATTGCACCTGCGCCTGCTGAAAAAGCGCCCATGTTTCCTCAACGCTCAGCATGGGAACGTTCAGCGACTCCGGCGTGCTTTGTGAGTTCGACCCCGCGGGATTCTTGCTCGCCGATTCCGAAGTCGCCAAATTTTTGGAAGCGCCCACGCCCGCGCCGTTCGCCGCGCTCATTGTCGCTGATGTCGGCTGTGTCGCCGTGTTCGACGAAAAATTCAATCGCGGTGCAGTCGGCAACAATAGCCCATGCAATCCAGCGGCAATTGCTGCGAAAATCAAAATTACCGCCGCCTGCAAAAATAGCGCGCGCCATTGTCGTCGCGATATGTATTGAGATTGGTTCTCAGGCGCCGCCGCCGATGATTTCGCCATCATCGTCGTCGCCAAATTCTTCAAAGGTTCCGGCGTCATCTTCCGGACGATGGCTGCGCCACAGCCCCGCCGCGCATCGCGCTCGCGCCCGCCGCCATGGCGGGTTTTGCATTGCCCGGCGTGGCGATCGGCGTCGGAATCGCAGGCGGTGCCGGACGCACCGCCGCAGGCTGCGCCCCCCCCGGCAGCGTATACTGCGCAAAAACCGTCAGCGGAAAGCGCGGATATTTCGGATTGTCCGTCGTGATCGAAATCTCGCGCTGCAGCGTTTCACCGGTCATCACCGGCGCCGTCACACGCAGCGTCAGCATCACCGAGCCGTCCGCCGCCTGCGTTCCCAGCGACCAATCAATCTTCAACCCCACGCCATCCACCCCCGTCACATGCACCGGCTTCCCGCCGCGATCGCTCAGCTTGATCTCGCGCGTCACCACGTCGCCCGCATTCACACGCCCCAGCCAGCATACTTGCGGCGTGGCCGTCAGCTCCGCCAGAATCTGTCCAATGTAAACAAGCCGCTGAATCGGTTGCACCGCGCGGTCGGTCATAATGGAGATCGATCCGTTCAGTTGCTGCGCCGGGATCCCCGGAACCGTCGAGATCGCCACCACCGCGCCTCCGCTGCTCATCGCGTCGCTGCTTAAAACGTCGGCGCGCATCTGTCCCGGCTTGTCGAGCGACACGCTTTTAACTTGCATCGGCACCCGGCTCTTCAGCACCACCGTGCGCGAGGTCGCCGTGTCGCCATAGATTTGTCCAAAGTTCAGATACTTCGGTTCAAAACTCACCAGCGGCACGACGTTCACCGAAAATTCCACGTGCGCCACTGGCGTCGCCGGATCGTTGGAGCTAATGTTGATCAATTTCGTTTGCTGACCCGGATGCCCCAGGCTTTCAAACGCCCCACTCAGTTCCGTCCATTCGCCCGGCGCCAGTTTTTTCTTGGCCAGCGAGACGCTGGTGCAGCCGCACGTTCCGCTCACCTGCGTAATGTTAAGTTCCGAACGACCGCCGTTCCCCACCTTGGTCGTAAACTTTTTCACGTCCCCCTCGTTCAGCTCGCCAAACTCCAGCAGCGGCTTCTCGAAAATAACCTTTGGCGCGTCGGCCGGTATCACCGGCGGCGGCGTGGCCACGGCTCCAACCGCCGGCGTCACGGCCGGCGTCATCACGCGCGCCTGTGCCATCGCGCCGGGCGCCGCGAAAGTAAAACTCACTGCTCCCCAAAGGACAGTCAGGCAAAGTGGATAAATGGTGTTTGATCTCATGGCATTAAGATATTTCATTGATGGCATTCAAGGCGAGCGCAAATCTGAACTGCTAATCATCATTCTCTCCGCCGAATCATCCCCTTATAAGTTATGTGTAATCGTGCAGCGCGGCAATGCCTTGCGCAGTTGTTTGACCCCTTCGCGCGTCACTTGCGTGCCGCGCAGCGCCAGATTCTCCAGCCTGCTCATTTGCGAAAGTTCATCCACCGCCTCATCGCTGACTTCCGTATCGCACAGCACCAGCGTACGAAGCGCCGGAAACTGCGTCAGGTAAAACAGCCCCGCATCCGTCACCTTCGTCTCGCTGAGGTTCAGCGTGTGCAGCGCGCCCAGGTCTCGCATTTCGCTGATCCCAAAATCCGTAATATCCGTGTCCCACAGGCTCAGCGTTTCCAGCCGCGGCAGGTTCGTCAGGTTCTGCAGCGCGCTATCCGTAACGTCGCTATGCGAAAGGTCCACCTCCGTCATCTTGCGCAGTACCGCGCGCTCAGGAAGCCTGCCGGGCGCCGGCGCGGCCTTCGCCGCCGGCGTCGTGGGTTTTTTCCGCAGCCTAAGTACCAGTATTACAAAAACCAGCAGCGTGGACAGCGCTATCAGGATCCAGGCGGTCATCAGCAGCGGCGGCATCCCCGGCACCACGGCCTTCGGAATCGGCCCGCGTTGCGGCGCCCGCCCACGATTCGGCATGCCCGGCGAACGCACGCCAGGCGCTCGCATTCCCGCGCGGGGCGTTGTCAGACTAAAGGTAGTCGGCCCGCTTCCCCCCCGCGGTCTGGCTTGAGAAGTGGCAGCCGCGGCGCTGGATGATATATCGAAGATCCGCCAGACGCTAAAACCACGGCTCTGTTCCTTCCCCAATTTTCGCTTACCCTGCGTTGCCGTCGTCACGTCCGTGAGCCGCGCGCCCGGTTGCTGTCCGCCCTGCTGCGTCAGCATCAGATTGCCGAAGCTCAGCGTCCCATTCGTCGGATCATACGGAATATCGAACGAATATCCCCACGGCGCGAACTCGGGCGCTTTGAGGCATAATGAAAAATAATCTTCAGAATTATAGGGTTCGTAATACCAGTAGTGCGAATCGTCAAAACCCAGGTCCGCCGACCAGTCGGCAAAAATCTTGTCCGGTCCCGCCGCAATCATCACCCACTCGCCATACTTGCTGAACGCGCTCGAATTAAAATGCACCTGCGTGTCGTCTCCCGGCATCGCGTTAACGGCCGGCAACGGCACAAAAATGCCCTGCTGAAAATATCCCCACCAGTGGTCGTAGGAAATAATGCGGAAGTAATTGTAGCTCTGCTGTTGCTCCTCAAAACCCTTCAATCTGAAATTATAGATACTGTCTCCCAGCCGAAATGGCTCACGCGGCAGCGTTGTGATAAACGCCACGGGCGAGGTAAGCTGCGGCGGAACGACGGGATATCCGGCGGAAACGCCTTCCGGCGTCTTCGGACCATCGGGCAGCGGCGGCACAACAAGATTCAGCGGGTAATCCGTATAGTCGGCGCGATAGGCCTCCAGCGCCGTCATCATCGTGCGCAGGTCGGCCCGCGTGCGCGCCACTTTGCTGCGCGTCTGCGCCTCCAGAAAATTGATCAGCCCAATGCCCGAGATGATCGAAATGATCGATATGACAATAAGGAGTTCAATCAGCGAAAAGCCGCGCGCAATTCGAAATCTCATCATTCTGTGGCTTCTCTCATGGATACAAAAACTTCCGCTACTACGACACCAATCCGCGTCGCGCACCGCCTGGCCAGATCTTAATTCATAGGGGATTCAGCCGGATATCTCAAGCGAGCATTACGAATCCGTTCAGGATCCGGCGCCTCAGGAATCCAGCGCCGGTGACAAAGGCCGTATGGAGTCATCCAAAAAGTGTGTAATAGCGCAGCGCGGCAACGCCTCACGAAGCTGCGCTAGCCCCTCCGGCGTAATTTGCGTCCCGCGCAGCGCCAGATTGTGTAGTTTCGTCAGTTTCAATAGCTCTGGAATCGCCGCGTCGCTCACAGCCGTCTCGGTCAATATCAACGTGTGCAGTGCCGGAAAGCGCTCCAAATTCGTCATCCCGGCATCGCTCACTTGGGTTTCACTTAGATTTAAGGTGCGCAAATTCTCGAGGCTATGCAATTCGTTGATTCCAATATCGGTGATCAGCGTATCCCACAAACACAGGTTTTCCAGGCGCGGCAATCCCGCCAGAAGCCTCATCCCCTCGTCGCTGATGTCGCTATGCGATAGATCCAGCTCTTCCAGTTCTTTCAAATCGTCGTGGGCTGCCGACGTGCCCGCGCCTATCCTCACACGCGCCTGCTTCAGCGCGCTGTCTCCGCGATTCCACCACCGTTCCAGAGCCCACAAAAGCAGCAACAACGCGAGAATCAGTAGTAGCCACGCAAAGGAACGAACACGTCCCGTGGTTGACGGAGGATCGTCAAGCAGTAGTACTTTTTCGGCTTCAGCATCGCGAACCTTTGCAACAGCTTTTGTCAGGCCCGATGGGCCAAGTGGCGTTGTCGCACTCGAATTCGCGGAATTAGAAGTTGCTGGGATTTCGGTCTCTTCCCTCACGTGCATTGATGCATCACTCGTTGAGACAAATTCCCTTGTCCGGCGGTCCCGATCCACGGTCGCATCGCGAGCCGGCGGTATACTGTTGGTTTCCTCGTCGTTTTTGAATACGTCTCTCGGAATTGCAGGGGTGTCGTCCTCCAAAGTCGACCGTGTCGCAGGCTGGCTCATTCCCAGCTGAGTGAGGATTAGATTCCCAAAACTAATCGTACCATTGGTCGGATCATAAGGAACGTCGAACGAATAACCCCACGGTGGTGTCGTCGGCCGTCGTAATCCAAGTGAGATTGGAACTTGATAGTTATATCCGGGGTAGAACACGTATGTAAGGTCGATTCGCCAATCGGCGAAAACTCGGTCGGGTCCCGCCCCAATTAACACCCACTCTCCATACTTGCTGAATGCTCCCACATTAAAACGAGCGGGAAATCCGTAACGATCATTCCAAACTTCAGACTGGCTTTGATTGACTGCAATCAGGGGAACGTAGATCCCTTGTTCGTAATAGTCGAACCATTTGTTCTGAGAGATGATGTGAAAATAGCTAAAATTGGCCAACTGCTCGCCATAATTCGTAAGTTTGAACCGATAGACATTGGAACCAGGTTCCGTATGATCACGAAATACTTCGCGCGGTGATGAAGTAATATAGGCGATGGGCGTGGTCAGATAAACGGGAACGGCGGGATAGCCGTCATGATACCCCGGAGGGGTTTTTCCGGGCGGTGGCAGCCTCCTCGCATCCAATGGACGGAACGTATTCGGGGCACTGCCAAGCGGCGGCACAAGATTCGTCGGCGGGTAATCCACAAAATCGGTGCGGTAGGACTCCAGCGCGGTCATCAACGCGCGCAGGTCCGCGCGCGAACGCGCCACCTTGGACCGCGTTTGCGCTTCCAACATGTTGATCAAAGCAATCGCTGCAAGAATTGAGATTATGGCCATAACTATCAGCAGTTCGATTAACGTAAAGGCCTCACGGCATGTGCGGATGTGTTGATCAGAAGTTCGGAAGGTAGCCTGCATGAGGCAAGGACTTTCGTCTCAAATCACTGAGCGGGCGCCAGCGGCCGGATGGCATCATCAAGAAAGTGTGTAATGGCGCAGCGCGGCAGCGCCTCACGAAGCTGCGCCAGTCCCTCCGGCGTAATCCGAGTCCCGCGCAGCGCCAGATTGTGCAGCCTCGTCAGTTGTAATAGATCAGCTATCGCCGCGTCCCCCACCGCCGTCTCCGCAAGTATTAATGTATGAAGCGCTGGGAATCTCTCCAGATTCTTCATCCCTGCATCCGTCACCTGGGTTTCACTCAAGTTCAAAGTTCGCAGATTCTGCAAATCATATAAACCGTCCAGTCCAACATCAGTAATCGACGTATCCCAGAGGCTAAGCGACTCCAAACGCGGAAGCCCCGACAAAATCCGCATCCCGTCGTCGCTGATATCGCTGTGCGACAGGTCCAGTTCTTCCAGTTCCAACAATTCCTCATGTGCCGCCATTTTGCCGGCGCCAATTTTAACGCGCGCCTGCTTTAGCGCACTATCCTCACGGTTCCACCATCGCTCCAATGCCCATAGCAATAGCAGCAGCGCCAGAATCAGTAATAACCAGGCAAAACTACGAACAGGCCCCAGTGTTGAAGGTGGAGGATCGAGATGCAGCGCCTTTTCCGCTGCGGCTTCGCGAACTTTGGTGGAAACATTGGCAACGACTATGGGGTTTGAGATTGGAGTGGTTGTCGATGTCGCCTCGGGTGTGGCAGTCTTTTCAGGGATCAATACTGTTGCCACCTCCGTAGCACGAGAAGATTCGATTGCCTTGGCATTACCTCTTTTTCTTGGCATTACGATCACTTGGGTAATTTTTGGATCGGTTGGAGAAGAGATTCCAGTAGATTGTTTCGCTCCGGGCTCCCCCCGCCTTGGATTGCGCTTTGCCGCCGGATCCTTCGGTGGTAGCGGCGCCAGTCCGCGGCGATTGGATGTTCCAGTGGTCTCATAATTATTGGTCTGGTTTCCAGTGTACGGGTTCAATGTGCTCGACGTTTCGGAATCCTCGTCCTGCCATCGCGTTGCAGGCTGATTGTTTCCCAGCTGAGTCAGGATGAGATTCCCAAAACTATTCGTGCCATTGGTTGGGTCATAAGGCACATCGAAAGAATATCCCCACGGAGGTGTCGTAGGCCGGCGAAGCAGGAGCGAAGTGGGAGCATCGTAATTGTATGCCGGATAAACCCAAAACAGTTGATCGTTGAATGTAAGGTCCTTGGCCCAGTCGGTGAAGGTATGATCCGGGCCCGCGCCTATCATTAACCACTCCCCATACTTGCTGAACGCGCCTACATTGAAATGGTAGAAAAATTCATCGTCGGGCGGCTCCCACCAAACACCATCCGGATCCTCATTTACAGACATTACGGGGACTAAGTACCCTTTACGATAATCATCCCACCACTTAACGTCTGAAATGATGCGAAAATAGCTATAACTCTCCAATTGTTCCTGGTGATCCACGAGCCTAAAGCCGTAGCTGTTGGAATACAGTATGTCATTCTTGCGGAAAACTTCGTGCGGCACGGTGATGTAGGCAATGGGCGTGGTCAAATGACGCGGAACGGCCGGATAGCCATCGTAGTACCCGTCCGGGGTTTTCGCCGGAGGATCCATGCCAGGCGGCTCACTTAATATGGTAGGCCCGGGCGGAGTCGGAGGCACCGCATTGCTGGGAGGAAAGTCCTCGTAATCCATGCGGTAAGAGGCCAGCGCCGTCATTAATGACCGCATGTCCCCGCGCGCTCGCGCAACCTTCGCCCGCGTCTGAGCCTCCGCCATATTGATAAGCAGAATGGAGGCCAAAATGGACAAAATGGCAATAACGATTAGCATCTCTATTAGAGAAAAAGCGATCCGCAACTTGCGGGTAATTCCACTTCGAGTAGCTAATGCGTCCGCCATGCTATGGCAACTTTCCTAATTCTCGATCCTTATGTATTACTGCGGAGCGCCTCAAATTATGCACAGTTGTACATCCTTACTCAGCAGGATTGGCAACTCACTGAGCGGTTGCCAGCGGCCGTATGGCGTCATCCAAAGAGTGTGTAATGGCGCAACGCGGCAACGCCTCACGAAGCTGCGCTAGCCCCTCCGGCGTAATTTGCGTCCCGCGCAGCGCCAGATTGTGTAGTTTCGTCAGTTTCAATAGCTCTGGAATCGCCGCGTCGCTCACAGCCGTCTCGGTCAATATCAACGTGTGCAGTGCCGGAAAGCGCTCCAAATTCGTCATCCCGGCATCGCTCACTTGGGTTTCACTTAGATTTAAGGTGCGCAAATTCTCGAGGCTATGCAATTCGTTGATTCCAATATCGGTGATCAGCGTATCCCACAAACACAGGTTTTCCAGGCGCGGCAATCCCGCCAAAAGCGCCATACCTTCGTCGCTGATGCCGCTATGCGATAAATCAAGTTCCTCCAGCTCCTGCAAATTGGATAGCTCAGCCAGCGGCCTCTCTCCAAGTCGCGCCCGGGCCTGCGCCAGCGCGCTGTCATTGCGATTGAACCACCGCCACAATGCATATGCCAGCAGCAGCAACGCCAGAAACAGCAGCCACAGCCCCAGCGTGCGCATCTCGATTCCATGTCGCGGCGAACTGGGCCGTGCCGGATTTTGCACCGCGCGAACATCTTGCAGCGCGCGGGTCAGCTCCGCCCTCGGCGCCAGCGCGGCGACGACGGCAATCGGAGTCGGCGTGGCTGTGGCCGTCACTCCTCCGCGTCCCTCTCGCGCGCCTCTGCCGCCCTCCGAATTCCCATTTCCGCCACCGTGGTCCTCATGGGCCATCGTGGCCGCGCCCGCATTTGAACTCGCCTCACCCCGTCCCGCGATACGACCCATGCCGCGCGGCATGCGGCGTTGTCCCGGTTGCAGCGGCTCGGGAGTCGGCGTCGGCTGTCCTGTCGGTTGCGTGCTCTGCCCCGTGTTCGGCGGCGCGCCATCGCCTCCGCCACCGGTCGACGTATTGGTAGCCACGATCGTTGTATCAGGATAGACGTGAAACGGTTGCTTCATCCCGAGCTGCGTTACAAATATGTTGCCGAAACTTGTCGTTCCGTTTGTCGGATCATACGGAATATCGAACGAGTAACCCCATACTTTGTCAACCGGAGCATTTAGCAGACTGGCGGGATTTCCCGGCGTTTGGAAATCTTCCCTTCCCCGCCACATGACGTGATCCGGCCCCGCCGCCACCACTGCCCACTGCCCGTATTTTTGTAGCGCGCCATGGTTGAATCCGAAGCCCTGTCCCACCGTGTCAACACTTTCATCCACGGCCCAGGGCATGACAATATCCCCGAGCAAATACATTTTCCCCCACGTTTCCGGTGAAATAACTTTGATATAATTATAGCGCGGCAATTGATCATCGAGCTTGGTATAACGAAAATCGTAAACCACCGTTCCATTTGCGCGAAAAGGATCGCTCGGACTATTGGTCACATAGGCAACCGGCGTGGTAATCCCGCGCGGTGCCACGGGATAACCATACATCGGCGGCACTGCATTCGGTTCTCGGTTAGTTTGACCGCCCGCTCTTTGTGGTATCACCGCGTTGGCCGGATAATCGTTGTAGTCCGCGCGATAAGTCTCCAGCGCCACCCGCAAAGTCCGCATATCCGCGTGCGCCCGGCTCACCTTGGCGCGCGTCCCCGCCTCGCCAAAATTAATTAGCGCAATGGAAGCCAGTATCGAAACAATGCCAACAACAACCAGTAGTTCAATAAGCGAAAAAGCGCGGGAAGTCGATTGAGTGCTCATGCCAACAGCTTTTCCAATCGCGTAAACTTTTTCATTCAAAACTCTGCTTATGATAATCCGACCCCCTTCCTTTCGCTTAGTATAGTTCTCCCCCCTCATTCCCTCACTTTGATTCTGTCATTCGCTTTTTAACTCTAATTCGTCTACCTGTTCCATTCGAAAATGGTAAAGGTCGCCATCACTCGTCGTACCGTTCGTCGGGTCATAGGCAAGCGTCTCCAGACATGCCTTCAACCCGCCGATCGCTTCAACTCTTGGTATGGTTTGGTGGGGCCAAACGATAAGTCCCGACAGATACCAGTAAACGGGTTCTTCCTGAATTTCGCCAATTCCACCTACCGCAGGCGGATTGAGTATAGGGTAAGGGGAAAACATCGGAAAATTATACAACGTTCCCATTGGGTTAATGTCATTAAGGGTGCCCACACCCCAGATTGGAGGGTTGGTGCCCATACCAGCTTGTCTAACGAGTTTATGTGCATCCGGTCCAACCTGGACGGCTCCTGAAAAAAAATCAGTATCAGGTCCCACGCTTGTAAAAAGATAAGCATCGGGTGAATGGTGCGTCATTGCTCCGTACGTGATGACCTTCCCGCCTCCTTCGGTGATAAAAAGGTCTGTTGGAAACTTGGTAATATAGGCAATGGGCGTCGTAACCGTGTCAAAATCCCGTCCCGCGATGGAAATCTTTGGCGGAGCACCTCGAAAAAAGCGGGTCTCGTGCGTCGCCTGACTCATAAAACCCGCTGAATATATAAAGCCTATAAGATCCGTGATCTTGTCATCCAGCACATATTCATCGCATGGTGGACAATCCAACCAGCAATAGGGATAGTTGTTATGATCAATATGATAACTTTCAAAAGCCGTTGAAAGCGCACGAAAATCCGCTTTCACGCGCGAAACCTTGGCCCGCGTTTGCGCTTCCAGGAAATTGGGCACAGCAATCGCCGCCAGGATCGCAATGATCCCGACCACAACCAGCAGTTCGATTAACGTAAAAGCGCGGCGCATCGTCGCGGTTGGCTTTAAATTCAAACGATTGGGAATCGAGACAGACTGGATCATTGAATACACCCTTTCGCCCGTCAAATAAAGATTCTCCGATCACAAAATCCCGAATATTATCCTAATCAGAATCCAGGAACGCTGGGCAGATTCTTTACGGCACGCCATACAGGTGCGGCTTAAAGTCTCGAACTTTCGCCGGGGCTTTGCCTCCAATGAGCCTATTGCGTGTATTATATAACTCCAGTTGTCATTTATGGCAAATAACTACCCTTATGCCTTCTTCAGATCCCGCACCGCTTTCCCCACCGCCTTCAAATTCGGCACCGTCATCTCTTCGTATTCCCGCGAAGCCACAATCCCCGCCGCACCGGCTTCATAAGCCTTCTGCACGACGCGATAAATCGTCTCCTCGTCGTCGGTCACGGTCACAGGGTCGTAAATGTTGAATCCAATACCGGGATAAATCTTCGATTTCCCCGCCGCGCTCGCCACGCTGTGTTTCGTCTCGCGGTAGACATATTCCGGCCACGTATCCGCCACAATTGGCCGATCCGGTCGCGGCATCGTTTTCTTGTCGTAGCCAAACAGATCGTCATGCAAATCCAGCGCTTCATTCAGCGTCATATCGCCCAGCACGCTTTTCTGTTCGTTCTCCACCCAGCGCTGCAAGCGCGGCGCCGTCACGGCGTGATACACCACGACCTTCTGGTAATCCGACCACGGCGCCATTTCCTCAAAACTCATCGTGGCCCGCGCAATCATATCCATGCTCGACGCCCAGTGGTCGTAATGCCATCCCACCGGCGCCGTCGGCTTAATCTTCTTCACCACCCCATACATCCCCTTCATGATGTCCTCGCGCGACTGCCGATACATCCGCTCCCAAGCCAGCACTTCCGGGTAGCGCATCAGCACGTGCAAAAAACCAGCGAGGCAGCCATCCGCCGGCTTCTTTCCGCCGTCGCGCAACCCCTTCACATATTTTGTAACGTCCTCAAACCCCTGGCGCGCGCGCTCCGCATCAATCCCGCTCGCCTTACCCCGTGCCTTGCAAAACTCGCAAAAACACGTCGCGCTGTTGTCATTCCCGTTCTGTATAATGTTCGTCAGCGGACTGGCCCGCTCCGCACCCCACTGAAATCCGTCCAATTCATAACTGCGAAACAAATCCTCCGCGGTGGCGTTCCAAAACGCGATGTACTCCGGATGATTCCAGCACCCCGTCCCCGTCTTGCGCCCCGTCGCCGTCACCATCGCCACTTTCGAGAAGTTCAAAATCGTGCGCGATCCCGCTTCCAAAATCCGCGCATAAATCTTGATCCCGCGCTTCTTCGCCGGCTCCACCATCTCCTTAAACAAGTCGCGCTCGTGATACAAAAAAGTATCGTCTACTTTCTGGTGCCGCAGCGTCGTATCCTTAAAATATTTTTCGTCCTGCCGCACATAAACCTGCGGCAGATTCCGCGTGCGCTGATCCGGCGGCGGCTGCCCGTGATCCTGTGCCAGCCCGTTCGGCGCCTTGCGGAAATTTCCGCCGTAACCATGGCTGTATACGAACATCGCATTGATGCCCGCCGTCTCCTGGATCAAATCCAGCACGTGCTCAATGCCTTCGTCCATCATCGTATGCGGCCCCATCTGGATCCCCACGAGGTTATCCGAAGGCAAACCCTTAACACCGCCCTGCGTCAATCCTGCCGCCGCCGATCCCGCAGCCGTAGTCGTGGAACTGCTCGCGGCATTCGCGTTCCCCGCCTGCTGCGCCATCGCCGCCGGCGAAAGCCCCAGCCCCACGCTGGCTGCCGCAAACATCCCCGCCAGCCCGCGAATAAAATCCCTGCGGTCAACCGCAGTCTTCGCCGCCTGCGACGCGGTTTCCTCCAATGCATTTTGCATATTAGGGTCCGACTGAAGATCCTGACGATCCCGATGATTCATGGTCCGCCTCCGCCTGCGCATTAAAACCTGATGTTGTCAGCAACATAGCACGCCCGCCCGCGAAGATTCCAGAAATCCCAGCGCTTGATTTATCCGCAATTTGTAGTTGTGATGATCGAACAAGGGCCGCCGATGCGCCCGAATAGCTGTGCCCGGTACTAAGCAGGAAAAAAACTCCAAGGAAGGACTCTACGGATGCCCAGTGACTTCCCCGCCGCTTTCGCCGCGCTCCGCGAGATCCTGCGCAAACATGCTGTGGGCCTCATCGTGCAATCCGACACGCCCACCGACTTCGCGCTTATCACTCCCGCCATCGGGCCCAACAAACAGCCCATTTGGTTTGGTGCCGCAGTGATCAAAAAGAGCGCTGTAATGTTTTATCTGGTCCCGCTCTATTACAACCCCGCACTTCTCGCCACCATCACCCCGGAACTCGAAAAACGAAAGCAAGGCAAAACCTGTTTCAATTTTCAGCGCCCCGACGACGCGCTTTTCGAACTGCTCAATGCCCTGACTGCACGCGCCCTCGAGTACTACAAGCGCGCGGGCTTTCTGCGCCCTGGACCTGTCACGACTGAACAGTTAAACGCGGCGCTAGCCTCCGCCGGAGTCGATACCGAAGCCCTCGCCGCTCTGCGCAAATCCAAGGCCGCCGCCGCCGCGAAAAAACGCGCCGCCACCTTGCGCAACAAGAAAAAGTCTTAAGCCCCCGAAGGCGTCGCCGGCGAAAACAGATACTCGTTCAAATACTCGATCGTAATCTGATGCTCCTTGATCTCGTGCGCCATCAGATCGCCGATCGTAATGATCCCCGCCAGCCGACCGGCCTCGACCACCGGCAAATGCCGGATGCGCCGCTCCGTCATCACCGCGCGGCATTCTTCAAGCTGCGTCTCCGGCCGACAGCACGCCACCGGCGCTGTCATGATCGCTCCCACCAGCGTCGTCGCCGCCTCGCGCTCCGCCGCCACCACGCGCCGCAGAATATCGCGCTCCGTAACAATCCCCACGACGCGTTCGCCATCCACCACCACAAGCGACCCAATCCGCAGGTCGTTCATCATCTGCGCCGCGTCCAGAGCCGTCGCGGCGCGCTCCACGGTCGCGACCTCGAACCCTTTGCGGTCAAGCATGCGTTGTACCGTAATCATGTTGCTTTTCTCCTCTTCCGCGGGAAAATAAGGCGCGTGAACGGGAAATACGTTGACGCCAGTTTGGGACGCAAGTGAGGCCGATTTTTTTCAAGGGGTTAAAGAAATTCAAACGATCCTAAGTGGAGTGTGCGCTCTATCTGTCGCATCGCGCAAGCAGTATTCCTTCCGCAAAAAATGCTCGTGAAAGCAGGCGCAATCTCCCTTTCGATCAGCGGGCCCTCAACTCATTATTTTGCCCGTCCACCTCAGTAGTCCGGGCTTAATGCAAAACTATATAACCCATAACAAAACTCAACTTCCCCAAAGTTTCATTTCACGCCAACTAAACTAAAAAAGGATTTCTTCATGGACACCCAACCAGCTGTCAATCGCATTCCCAGCCTCGCGCGTTACACACTCCTGGGCCGCAGCGGCCTGCGCGTCTCGCCGTTCTGCCTCGGCACGATGACCTTCGGCAACGAAGCCGGCTGGGGTTCCAGCGAAGCCACCGCGCGTTCCATCTTCGATCGCTATCTCGAAGCCGGCGGCAACTTCCTCGACACCGCCGACCTCTACACCGGCGGCGATAGCGAACGCATGCTCGGCAAGTTCATGAAAGACGCCAACAACCGCGCCTCCGTGGTCCTCGCGACGAAATTCACATTCAACCAGCGCCCCGGCGATCCCAATGCCGGCGGCAACGGGCGCAAACACATCATGGAAGCCATCGAAGGTTCCCTGCGCCGCCTCGCCACCGATTACATCGATCTCTACTGGCTCCACGCCTGGGATCAAATGACCCCCGAAGAGGAAGTCATGTCCACGCTCGATACGCTCGTGCGCCAGGGTAAAGTCCGCTACATCGGCCTCAGCAATACCCCCGGCTGGTACGTCGCCAGTTGCCAGCGCCTCGCCGAGTCACACGGCTGGACTCCTCTCAGCGCCCTGCAACTTGAGTACTCCATGGTCGAGCGCACCATCGAACGCGAACACGTCGGCGCCGCGTTGCACTTTGGCCTTGGCATCTGCCCCTGGAGTCCTCTCGCCAGCGGATTCCTCAGCGGCAAGTACACTCGCGAAAATCGCGAAGGCGGCCGCCTCACCAAACTCTCCGGCGGCCCCAACCCCGTCTTCCAAAAATTCACCGAGCGTAATTTTGAAATCCTCGATGCCCTCCTCGCAGTCGCCAAAGAGCTGGGCCGCCCCCCCGCGCAAGTCGCCCTCAACTGGACCACCCGTCGCCCCGGAATTACTTCCACAATTATAGGCGCGACAAAAATCGAACAACTAAACAGCACGCTGGAAGCCCTCGAATTCGAAATACCAAAAGAGCTCGCCGAAAAACTCGACAAATCCAGCGCGCCGCCCCTCGGCTCGCCCTACATGTTCTTTGGTCCCGACATGCGCGGCATGCAAACCGGCGGCTGTGAGGTCAGCTCCGAACCCGCCTGGTATCGCGGTTGAAATCTGCAACGGACTCCAGGCTATCACTGCCGCATCAATTGCAAAAACTCCCGTATCACGTGTAGAATCCAACTCTCGCCTTAGCAGAGGCTCACCCCGCCCAAGAGCGCATCTCATGAACATCAAACCCGCACTCAGCATCCTCGGCATCGCCATTCTGCTCGGCATCATGATGGGCGCCATCGGCCCGCGCGATGCCGCCGATGCCTCCGCGGGCGGACCGGCCATCGAATTCACCGCCGAGACCATGGACGGCCACGCCGTCGCCTTCCCCAGCGACTACAAAGGCAAACTCGTCCTTCTCGATTTCTGGGCCACATGGTGCGGCCCTTGCATGTCCGAAGTCCCGAATATCGTTCGCACCTATTCGCACTATCATAAGCAAGACTTCGAAATCCTCGGCGTCTCGCTGGACAAATCCGGCGACGTCGCCAAAATCACGAGCGTTATGGACAGCGCCGGCATGACCTGGCCGCAAATCTACGACGGCAACGGCTGGGACGCCGCCATCGCCAAAAAATATGCCGTCCATTCCATCCCCCGCGCCCTGCTCGTCGATGGCGACAGCGGCAAAGTCCTCGCCGCCGGCCACTCCCTGCGCGGCGAAGGACTCGGCAAAGCCATTGAAGAAGCCCTCGCCGCCAAAAAAGCCGCGCGGGAAAATGCCAACAATGCTCCGGCCCGGACCATCGAGACTTCCTCGACCTTGAACGCCGCCCCAGCAACGCGAAAGGACTGATCCATGAACCGCCTCTCTCCCACTCTCTCCTCTTTTGCCATCGTCGCGCTCGCCATGACTTGTACGCTAACCGCGACGCGCGCCAAAGCCCTACCGCCCGGTCCGCTGGCACCGCCCGCCCCACAAGATACCGCCACGGTCAAAATGGACCTCATCACCACCGGCTCCGCCAAGCTCATGGGCGGTTATCTCCCTTCGCGCATCCGCCTCTCCTCCGACAAACCGGCCGCCATCAAAAAATCCCCGCAGTTCGTCTCGCCGCTCTACGGCGCCATCTATTTTGCCGGCACCTCCCGCACCGTCGTGCTCGATCATCCCCCGGACAAAGCCCAGCGCGTCTACGTCGACGCCAACGCCAACGGCGACCTCACCGACGACGCCAACGTGACATGGTACGATGTCCTGCCGCGCATGGTCCCCGCCGGCAAGCCGCTCCCTCCCGTTCAGTCGCGCGCCTACATGGGCGAGTTTAAACTGCCGCTTGAATCAGCCGGCAAAACGCTGCAGGTCACGATCAACGCCTACAGCATGCCGCAGCCCGAAAACAACGTCGCGTTGATGTTCTATCCCAATTACGGCCTGGCCGGCGAAGTCACGCTGGCCGGTCAAAAGCACCGCGCATTGCTGATGGATTTACAAGGTCGAGGTAGGTTCAACAACACATCCCCCGACAGCCGCATGCCGGTCACGGCGCTGCTCATCGACGCCGACGACAGCAATTCCTATCATCCCGGCAATGAACTTTTCGATGTCACCAAACCCTTCGCTGTTAATGGCAAGCCCTGGGAAGTCGCCGATCTCTCCGCCGACGGCTCTTTCAAAATCATCCACACCGATAAAGCAGTTCCCACGCCTCCGCCCGCCCCCACGCCCCCGCCCATCGCCGTCAAGCCCGGCGAAAAAGCGCTCTCTTTCAAAGCCATCAAAATAGACGGCAAGCCCGTCGATTTCCCCGGCGATTACAAAGGCAAACTAGTCATGATCGACTTTTGGGCCACATGGTGTGCCCCTTGCATGGCCGAGGTCCCCAACCTCGTCAAGAACTTCAACGAATTCCATCCCAAGGGCTTTGAAGTCCTCGGCGTCTCGCTCGATCACGAAGACAGCGCTGATCAAGTGAAAACCGTGACCGCCGAAAAGAAGATGACCTGGCCGCAGGTCTACGAAGGCAAATTCTTCGATTCCGCAATCGGCCGCCAATACAAAATCGAAACCATCCCTGCCGCGATCTTGGTCGATGGCGATACCGGAATGGTCCTGGCGATCGGCAACGACCTGCACGGCGAAAAACTCGCCGACACCTTGAAAAACGCCCTCGCCAAAAAAGCCGCGGCAGCCAAATAGCATTTCACGAAAACCGTGCATGCCAAGGTTTTCATTTCGCATGATCCGTTTTGCGTTCCGGTATTGCATTATCGGTTTTGCATTTTGCATTTTGCATTCTGTAGTCTTTGCGTTAGATTCTTCGTTTCCCCGGCGACGCCACGCCCACCGCGGCGTGCATTAGGCGGCTCACCGTGTCATCGGAGCCGCGGGCCGCAACCGTTTTTCAAAATGGAATTCTCATGATCCTCATTTTCGATTTCGGCGCGCAGTATACCCAACTCATCGCACGCAAAGTGCGCAGTCTTAGCGTCAAGAGCGAGATCGTCCCCTTCGATCACCCCATCGCCGAAGTGCGCAGCGCCAAGCCCGAAGGCATCATCCTCTCCGGCGGCCCCGCCTCGACCTATGCCCCCGGCGCGCCCAAACTCAACATGAAACTCCTCGAGCTCGGCGTTCCCGTCCTGGGAATCTGCTACGGCATGCAGGCTATCACGCGTCACATGGGCGGCGACGTGCAGCGCGGCGCCGTGCGCGAGTACGGCCGCGCCATGATCGATATCAAAAAGCAGGATAAACTCTTCGCTGGCATGGATGCCCGCTCGCAGGTCTGGATGAGCCACGGCGACCGCGTCGAAGCGCTCCCCAAGGATTTCGTCACGCTCGCCTCCTCCAGCGATTGCGTCTTCGCCGCCGCGCGCCACAAAAAGCTCCCCATCTACGGCGTGCAGTTCCATCCTGAAGTACAGCACACGCTGCAGGGCGAACAGCTCCTCAGCAACTTCGTCCTCGGCATCTGCGGCGCGCAGCCCAACTGGCGCATGGGACGCTTTGTCGAAGACACGATCGCCAAACTGCGCGAGGAAGTCGGCAATCGCCGCGTCGTGGCCGGCGTTTCCGGTGGCGTCGATTCCACCGTCCTCGCCGTCCTGCTCCACCGCGCCATCGGCAGGCAGGCCAAGCTCGTCTACGTCGATCATGGCCTGATGCGTAGCGGCGAAAGCGACAAGGTCGTCGGCCGCTTCAAGGCCGGTCTAAACATCGATATCAAGCACGTCCGCGCCGGGGGCATATTTCTCAAAGCCCTGAAAGGCGTTTCCGATCCCGAAAAAAAACGCCAGATCATCGGCCGCGAATTTGTCAAAGTCTTCTTCAAGGAATTCAACGACAGCAAACAGGGCGGCGACATGCTGGCGCAGGGCACGCTCTACCCCGATGTCATCGAGTCCGTCTCCACACGCGGCCCCTCCGCCACAATCAAGACGCACCACAATCGCGTAAAAGAAATTCAGAAGCTTATCGAACAAGGCCGCGTCGTCGAGCCACTCAAGGAGCTCTTCAAGGATGAAGTCCGCGCCGTCGGCAAGGAGCTCGGCATCCCCGACGACATGCTCTGGCGGCACCCTTTCCCCGGCCCCGGCCTCGCCGTCCGCATCCTCGGCGACATCACGCCCGCCCGGCTAAAACTGCTGCGCGCCGCCGATGTCATCTTCCTAGACGAACTAAAATCCACCGACCACTACTACCGCATCTGGCAGGCCTTCTGCGTCCTGCTCCCCGTCCGCAGCGTAGGCGTCATGGGCGACGAACGCACCTACGACCACGTCGTAGCCCTGCGCGCCGTAACCAGCACCGACGGCATGACCGCCGACTGGTACGACCTCCCCGCCCCCGTCCTGGCGCGCATAAGTAATCGAATTATTAATGAAGTTAAGGGCATTAATAGAGTAGTATACGACGTAAGCAGTAAGCCACCAGCGACGATTGAGTGGGAGTAGTTGGAGGTTGCGTCGCCAATATACTTTCTGCGGCTCCAAATCTCGATCTTACAATCTTAGTTCATGGATTTGCCCTATAAAGCTCATGTTTGGAACTGTGCCGCGCAAGGATGTGAAAAAACTACCTTGGGAAAAGGCGATATTGCCTTGCGTGATCTATTGCTTTTCCATGGCCAGGTTATGAATGGAGGAATCCTCGACGCCCTCGAAGCTATTGAGCCCGAAAAGATAAATGCAGCGATCTCCGGTTACGAGTTCTTTTCTTTGACTAATGTTTTGATCCTCATTTCGCAGGCGCGTCATTTTATCGACTCGAAATCGGAAGATGAAGCGCTGGAAGAATCCATTGACCATCATTACTATGAAATAATTGATGATCAGGTTTTAGATGACGCTTTTTCGAATCATTTTGAATTGCATCCTGAAGATTTTGCACCGCTTGCTTAGTTTCCGCACGCAGTTGGACAATTCAATCAATCGCTTATTGGAACATATAATGAACGCGTCGGAGCTTTCGCGGAGACAATATAATGAGCGCAAAGCTAATTAAAACCAAAGTGCAGTACGAAACGGCGTTAACCCACGTCGATAAACTTATGTCTGCAAAACCGGGCACACCTCAATTCGATGAACTTGAGCTATGGGTTCTTATCATCGAAGCCTACGAGCAAAAGCACTATCCCATCAGTTTGCCCACGCCAGTCGCCGCAATTGAGTTTGAAATGGATCAACAACAACTGACCCGAGCCGACCTCATTCCCTACATCGGCGGCAAGAGCAAAGTCTCCGAGGTGCTCAGCGGCAAACGCTCACTAAGCCTCGCCATGATTCGCAAACTCCATGCAGGCTTGGATATATCCTTGGATGTTTTGATTCAAAATACGTCGCATTCGATTGCACGTACAAAGAAATCGAAAACAAAAAACGCACGCGGAACTCTACGCCCCCGCGCTACGGCAAAATAGTAAATGATAGCACACGTCGAACATATTAATTGGTAGGGGACGAGATGATGTTTCAGGAAGAGATATTAATCGATCGTGTGCTTAAGCAACTTGAGGCAATTTATAAGCCTGAAATAGCCCTGATAAATGAATCCCGAAACAATCGAGATCAATTGTTTCATCACTTGCTGGATATCAGAGCGACGAGCAGCGCAAGGGGAATTGTCGCCTTGCTTCCCTATTATTTCATATTGAAGCATGATTTTGAAATGGGGTGGATACTCTTCAATTATGCGGGTATTGCATTTGGATGCATTTATGACAGTTACCATGTTCGTGCAAAGCAGGAACTCGTTGATCCTGTTGAGCTGGATATAAGGCCGATTCCGGAAGACAGGGAAATGGACCAGCTGCTTCCCGATCACGGATTCACCTGTTTTCGAATATTTGGAGATTATCAGCCGGCTCCAGAAAACCTTAGGCAAGTTGGAATTGATTCTCCTCAGATCTATGATTTATCTCCACAGGCTCGCTATAAGACAATCGAGAGAACAAAGAATTATTGTCTGACTTATGATACCTTTAATGCGGTTTCACGCCTTCTGGAGATTTATTTTCGACGCGAGCAATATGAGCAAGTCGAGGAATGCCTTTTTCGTCTACGCCACATGGTCTCAGACCGCGGAAAATCCCGCTACAACGACCCTCCGGTGGATGTGCATAAGGCGGGCCCCTGGACTAACATTTACGATTACTGGTATCAAGCGCGCATGGAGTCCGATCCTGATCGACGAAAACGATTGGCTTGGCTGGCTTTGTATTGGCATTTTCAATTCGGCGTGCGTTTGTGCGAGGGGGAGGGAGTCGACGGGCATGTTGGAAGTTGGGTGGGCTGTGAGTTGATTGGTGAATTTGAGTTAATGGACGACAAGCATCTGGAATTCATGCGTCATCTCAAAAGGTTTACGATGCATGCGTCGATTTCCTATTGCAAAAAAATGATCGATAGCCCCATCAAAATCATTCCCTTTGCCGAAAGAAATACTCCCAGTTATGAGGAATTTCAGAAAATGGTCAATGAAAAATGGGACCGCGAAGGTTAAGCACCTACGGCAAAATAGCAATCAACGCCTCCGCCATTTCACGCAAAAACCGCTCTTCACTAAACTTCTCGGCATGCGCGCGCAGCGCAACGGGGTCGTAGTCTTCTGGCTTAAACTTCTCCCACGCCGCGGCGAGCGAATCCACATCGGGTTTCTCAAAAAACGCGCCGCACACACCCGGTTCCAGCGTTTCCAGCAAACCTCCGGCGCCCAGTCCCAACACGGGCGTGCCGCAGGCCATCGCCTCCAGCGGGACAATCCCAAAATCCTCTTCACCCGGAAAAATCAGCGCGCGCGACGTCTGGTACAGCTCCAGCAAACGATGTTCCCCAACGCGCCCTTCCATTTTTACAGTCGGCCCGGCCAGCCGCTTCATGGCGCGCAGCAGCGGGCCCGATCCCGCCACGCGTAGCGGCATTTTCAATCGGTTGGCCGCCCTGATCGCAATCTCGATGCGCTTATACGGCACCATCGCCGTGACCATCAAATAGTCGCCAGTGCGCCGCGGATCATTCGGCGGTTGAAATGCCCCCGTCCTGACCGGCGGATAAATGACCTGCGCTTTCAGTCCATACGCGGCCTCAATACGTTTCGCGACAAAGTGCGAAATGGCCCAGACATTATCGCAGCGCCGCGCGACATCGCGGTCCCAGTCGCGCAGCCGCGGCGAAAAGTGCTCCAATCCCCAGCGTGTCGCCGCCCCGGATTGGCGGTAAACTGCTTTTTGGTCATAAATAAACCGCATCGGCGACAGATAATAGTTAAGCTGCGCCGCCCCCGGCGGGTGCCTCGCCCCGTGCGCCACGCAGTGGCTGGTACTCATCACCAGCTCCGTGCGCGGGTCAAACTTTACGCGCTCAATGGCCCGCGGCAGCAGCGGAAGCAGCCGGCGATAGTAATGCCGCACGCCGGGCAGGCCGTTAAGTATACCCGGCCTGATCGCATGACGATTGATAAACGTGCTGATCCCACTGGGGTGATAAAAAAGCGTATGAACCGTAGCCAGCGGAAACAGTTTCAGCAGCGAAGTAAGCACCCACTCGCCGCCACGCATGCCCAGCAGCCAGTCGTGCACCAGCGCCACGCGGCGGGCGGCCAGCCGCTCAAAGAGTTCGCCGTGCAGTTCCTGCGAAGGGGTAGAAGTCACCGCCGGCTCCCGTGTGCGCTGGGGTCGTTAGGATTCGATTCATTTTCATGGTGTGAATCCCAGCATCAGTATTTATACTATTCTCTGAATGTTGTGAATCTGATTTGAAAGGCTTTGCGTTGAGCAGGCACTGGCAGAGGCCTATTTTGATCGCCGCATCGGCTATTTGCAGGCGCGCGGCGCAGTTTGCGGTCTTCGTCATCTGCTGCCTGGCGCTGCAAAACGACGCGCAGGCCGAGCTGAAATCGCTGTGGAAGCGCGGCTCTGGGATCCGTTCGGCCCCCGACCCGCTCATTGCCGACCTGGACCTCGACCGCCGCAACGAGATCGTCCAATGTAATGGTTCAGACCTTGTCATGGCGCTCGATTTCGAAGATGGCCATGTCGTCTGGGAAAAGCATCTTGGCGGAAATCAAACGCTGCTGACTCCCGTCGCGGGGCATTTTTTAGGCAACGGCAGCATCAGCGTCGTGGTGCCCACCACCTCGGGCCAGCTCTATTTGCTGGACGGCTCCACTGGCGACGTTCTTGAAAACCAACCTTTTAATTGCGCCTTCCCGCTTATATTTTCACCAACCGTAATTCCGCTCGCCCCGGCTGACCCCAGCAAGCCCGACTACCGCGAGGGGCTGCTGCTGTTTGATGATTCTCAGAAGAAACTTTGGGGCTACACGCTGACCCCGACCCATACGATCGACATGATCTTTCAGCCGGTGGTGACGGTCGACTCGCTGGCCGGGCCGCCGGTGATCGGCAGGCTGGGGCTTACGGGCGGGTTACCCGATGTCGCTTATGTGACAACCAGCGGACGCTTGGTTGCGTTTTCGTCGCTCAATCCGGCGCTGACGCAGGTCATTGCCACGCTGGATAAGCTGGAATCGCATAAGTGTGAGTTCGGCCTGACGCTGGGTGACCTGACGGGCGATGGCAATGACGATGTCGTGATCGCCGACTCGGGCGGCTATTTGCACGCCTACGCCGTGAAGGACAATGTGTTTGTGCCCGTGTGGCATGCGGGAGGGGCGACAGGGGCGGCGGTTTCGAAAAAGACGATCAATCAGGCGCCCAAGTTTCCGCCCGCGATGATCGATGTGAACGGCGACAAGATCGATGACATCCTGATTCCGCGCGAACAAAGCATTGAACTGCTTGACGGCAAGACGGGCGCTTCGCTATGGGGGCAGGGGCCGAATGAAGCACCGGCCTATGGTCACCCCAAATACATTCAAAGCCAGCCCGCGTTGTTTACTGCTGACGACAATCAGGCCTATGCCGCCTTTTGCGATGACGCCAACAATCTATGCCTGCTGCGGTTGAAAACCAAGGAACTGGCGGGAACTTTTGCGCTGGGCGCCACGTCGCTGGTGACGCCGCTGGTATCCGCGGGGACGGGCGGCGGGCAGGCGAATTGTTATACTCGCACGCTGACAGACGGACTGGGGCGCATGGTCGGACTTGGCGTAAGTTTCAAAGCCGGCAGCAAACCATGGTCGGGATGGCGCGGCGGGCCTTCACGCTCCCTGGGGCCATCGACGTACTATGAAGAGTTTACGAAGCTGCGCACGGAGCGGCTGACGCAGCAGATCGAGAACCTGCTGAGCGAGGCAAAAAAGCTGGGCGAGGCGAGCAAGTGGAAGGAGGCGCTGGACAAGACACAGGCGGCGCTGAACTCCAGCCCCAGCCACCATGAGGCCTTGAGCCTTCATCGCCGCTACTACATTCGGCTGCATTTGACGACCATCATTCTGGCGGCGCTCGGGGCGCTGCTGGTCGTGGGCTACGTGGGGTGGACGACGGGGCGTTATGGCAGCGCGAAAATCGAAGAGGTGCTGGCGAAACGGGCGCTGGCGGCGGGCAAACCGGAACGTGCCATCAAACTGCTCTACAAGCTTTGCATGCGTTTTCCGAAACGCAAACGCTACGTGAGCATGCTGGCGGAAATCTTTATTGAACGGAAAACTTTTGGCGCGCAGTCGGCGAATATTTTTGAGCGCGCGCGCTACTTCTTTCCAGACAAGGATCGCTATCTGAAGGCCGTGGCGACGTCGTATGCGTCCATTCCGCGCTTCGATGAGCCCGCGGCGGATGTGTATCTGGAGATGGCGCGGATCACGAAGAAGTCGGGGCCGTGGTACTTTATTCTGGGGCAGACACTGCAACAGAATGACCGCTCGCGCGAGGCGTTGGAGGCTTTCCGACAGGCGATCATGCAGGAGTTTGACGACCCGCGGCTGCCGAACTTCATGGCGGATCTGTACATCAAACTTGGGATCACTTCGCCGGAGATTCTGCCGACGCTGGACCGCGTACTGGAAGGGCGCAAGGAAGACCGTGCGTTTTTGAAGACCTATTGCCAGGCGTGTCAGGAAGCGCGGCGCTTCGACGAGCAGGCGCAGCAGGTAGCGACGCTGCTGCTGGTGCAGGACCCGGCCTCGCCCCCGGCGCATGTGATTCTGGCGACGCGGCTGCTGCAGGCGGGGCTGCACAAGGACGCGATGCAGCACGCGCAGGAGATTTTGCAGGTGAACCCCAACGACCCAGTGGGGCTGCGGCTGCTGGGGGCGTGCTATGCGGCGGAGCGGCGGCTTGACGAAACGGCGATGAAGATTTTTGCCAAGGCGCTGGAGTCCAATCCCGAGGCGCCGGAAATTCTGGTGGCGGTGAGTCACGGGTTTGCGCAGGAGCATCGGCAGGACGCGGAGGCGTGCGGGATTTATCGCCGCGCGCTGGTGCACAGTCCGCATGATGAAACGATTCTGAATCAGCTTGCCGAGATTGCCTCGCGCGAGACGGATGACGATTTGACGATCCGCGCGGTGGAGCCGCTGCTGGCGATGGGGCGGCACTCGCGGGAGTTGATGCTGCAACTGGCCAATGCCTATTGCCGGCTGGGAATCGTGGAGGACAAGGCGGAGCCGATCTATCGCGAGGCGCTTATTTTGCAGCCCGACCACGCCACGATTCAGGATAACCTGGCGGCGATTTACATTCGCAAGGGGCGGATCGACGCGGAGGCGGCGCAGGTTTTTGAGCCGGTGATTGAGCGGCATCCGGAGCGCTTCGATATCGGGCTGCAACTGGCGCGCTGCTACATCGCGGCGGACCTGCCGGAGAAGGCGATCGCGCTGGGCGAGAAGCTGAACAAGGATCATCCGGACAGCGCGGAGCTGCGCAAGCTGCTGGCCTCGGCAAGCGACAAAGCCGACCAGATGGATTCGGCGATTGCGGGCTACGAAGCGGTGCTGGCGCAGAACCCGCATGACGTGGAGGCGCTTTGCGCGTTGTCGTCGCTTTACGGGCGGCGGCGGCGCTGCGACAACGAGGCTATTGAAGTCTACAATCAGGCGATTCAGCTTCAGCCGTCCAATGTCGAGCATCACATTGCGGCGGCGCGGGCCTACGCGGATCGCGATAGCTGGGATCATGTGATCCAGACGATCAAATACATGCTGACGCAGGCGCCGGGACAGATCGGGGCGGCGGTGAACCTGATGGAGTCGCTGGTGGACAGCTCGCCCAAGGCGCTGGCGCTGCGCTGGTATTTGATCGATACGCTGATCTTTGACGGGCGGCTGCGCGAGGCGCGGCGGCAGCTTTCGCACATCCTGCGGGTCGATCCGCAACAAGCCGAAACGGCGCTGCTGGCGTTCGACAAGATTCTGGAAAAAAATCCCAAGGATGCTCTGTCGCATCTGGAGCGCGGGCGGATCCTGATGGGCCTGGGGCGCGAGCGCGATGCGCGCATGGCGCTGGAACAGGCGCATCGTTATCACCCGGACAACGAGGAGATCATTCGCGCTCTGCTGGGGCTGTATCAAAAGATGATCGAGGGGCGCGACTCGCCGGAGATTCGCTTTCAATTGGGGCGGCTGGCGATGCGCGTGGACAAGTACGATCTGGCGATTTCGTGTTTTCAGGTGACGAGCCGTGACTACCGCTGGGAAGGGGAATCGGTGCGCAACCTGGCGCGCTGCTTCATGGCGAAGGGGATGCTGGACTTGAGCCTGCAGGAGCTGAAGCGCCTGCCGATGGAAAACGACGTGAAGGAACTGCTGTACGAGTTAGGGCAGCGCTATGAAGGCGTCCAGGACGTGCATGGGGCGCGCGAAGTTTACAAGCTGATCTTTGCCAGCGACATTACGTTCCGCGACGTGAAGGGGAAGCTGGAAACGCTGGTCGATCCGGGCGGGGAATCGATGAACGCGGAACGCACGGCGATCATCAACTCGCTGAGCGAAGAGGCGAAGCGGCGCTATGAATTGATTCAGGAACTGGGGCGCGGGTCGATGGGCATTGTCTATAAGGCCCACGACAACGAACTTGATGAAGTGGTGGCGCTGAAACTGCTGCCGGACAATTTGATTCGCAACACTGAAGCGGTGCGGCGGTTCAAGCAGGAGGCGCGCAATGCGCGCAAGCTGTCGCACCCGAACATCGTGCGCATCCACGACATCGGCGAGGAGATGGGGCGCAAGTATATTTCGATGGAGTTCATCCACGGCTGGGACTTGAAGCAGAAGCTGCGCAAGATCCGCGGGCCGCTCCCCTACCCCACGGTGCTGGCCTACGCCAAGCAGATTTGTGAGGCGATGGTCTACGCGCATTCGATCGGGATTGTGCATCGCGACATCAAGCCGGCGAACCTGATGCTGACGCAGGAAGACCAGATCAAGGTCAGCGACTTTGGCATCGCGAAGATGATGGAGACGAGCGCCTCACCCGACGCCACGCAGCAGGGGGCGATCATCGGGACACCGCTGTATATGTCGCCGGAGCAGGTGAAGGGGCAGCAGGTGGACAACCGCGCAGACATTTATTCGATGGGCGTGGTGTTTTACGAACTGATTTCGGGGCGGCCGCCGTTTACGGAAGGCGACCTGGCGTATCAGCATTTGTTCGTGGAGCCCAAGCCGCTGAGCAAGGATATTCCGGCGGGGTTCGTGGCGATTATTATGAAGAGCCTGGCCAAGGAAAAAGAGAAACGCTGGCAGAACGCGGGCGAAATGGTGACGGCGCTGAATGCGCTGGAAGTGCCGGCGTGATTTGGGGTTTGGGTGTTGGGGTTTGGGTGTTGGGTTTTGGGTGATGAGGTTTGGGTGGTGTACAGCGGGATGTGCCCGGATTCGTTGATGAATTCGGGTTTTCGCAGTGATTTTTTAATTTAAAGCGACTGCCAGAATATCTTATCGCTGGGAACACAGCCGAGGGCGGCTGTGCCACAGTCGTTTGTTTAGAAGCATGGACGAGAATACGGAAACCCTCTGCCCCTCGCGGGGCAGGGCTGGGATGATGTTGACCACGGGTTACGCTACGCTCCACCCGTGGCTACAAGCCGGCGCCCCGTTGGGGCATTAGAGCGGTTGCGAAGACGATCGGTTGATCAGGCACACGGCCGGGGGCGGCTGTGCCACAGAAACAGGGCATCGAATCGGCAACAGTCTCTGGCAACCACTTTAATTAATTGCTGTTGGTGAAGGCTTTCGGGCGTGGGCTGGAGAAACCGAGAGAGGTGCGCTTAGGCGTCGGTGGGGAGACGTGGAGGACGCAATGATGGATGCGCGGGAGGGGATATTGGTGAGTGGAGATTGGGCAGGGACTGGGCCATGAGTGCGGCGCTGAAACGTGGGGCGTGGAGCGAAATGGGAGCGGCGTTGGGTGACGCTGGGGGTTGCGCATTGGAGCGGAGAGTCGGCGGCAGAGCGGGGGTTGCTTTTGTGGCGCATGGGGGTGCGGGCTCAGACGCGGACACGGATGTGGGCGCGGACGCGCGCGCGGGCGTTGCAACTGAAGTGTCCGGGGTGGGGGCGTGAGTGGGTTTCGTGCGCTGCTCGAGTTTATCGAGGGTTTCGTTAATGAGGCCTAGGGCGCGGGCGGGATCTTCGAGGCTGCGGATTATGGGAATGCTGGGGATGCTGGAGATATTTGTGCGCGGGGAGTTGGGGACGCTGGGTGGACTAGGGTGACTGAGTGTTGCGGATGAGGGCGCGGTTGCGGGGTGTGGCGTGGCGGCACCGGAAAGCATGTGCGCGGATGAGTTTGGATTTTGTTCGGAATGCTTGTTGGCGTATTCGTCGGATGAGGATCGGGCGTTTGGATTGGGCGTGAAGCCGGGGAACGGAGCGCGGGAGATGCGGTAAAGTTCGATGAGCGTTTTGCGGACGGCGGTGAGGCGGTGGAGCGTTTGAACTGAATCGTCAAGGTGTTTGAGGTTGTTCACTTGGGGATGTTTGGGATGGAACTGGATGCGCAGTCGCGCTTCGGCATTTTGTGCGATTTTTAGAAGGCCGCCCAGATCGGCGAAGGGGGCGAAACCGGGGTCATTGCTGGCGGGAGAAGGGACGGGCGCGGGGGAAGTCGATGCGGTGGCCGACGGCGCGATGCCGGCAGGTGTGGGCGCGGGAGATGGTCCGCGCGAGGACACACGCGTGGGCGTCGGCGCAGGGGGCGCGGGCTCGTCGAGATGAGATTGATTGGCGATGGAGAGTGCCATGGCGATGGGTTCCTATCGTGATATTAGCGCGAGGGTAAATATGATGCGCGAGGGGTGCGAGAGCGATGAGAGCGAGTGGAGTGAGGCGCGTGGTGTGCCTCGTTCGATCCTTTTGCATTATAAACCCGAGGGGTTACATTTGTCGATTCCCTTACAGACCCTTAGCGACCCTTGCGGGACCATAATCGACATGGGAGAAAGATTTCTTTTCACCACAGAGATCACAGAGAACACAGAGATGAGGCAAGAGAGAAAGGAAAGGGGTGGAATTCATTGTCGAAGTGACGCATTGCTTGCATTCTGCATTAAAAAGCCAAGAATGCCGTACGAGAGTGGGCAGTACACAAGTGACGAGGGCGGTTATGCGGCATGAAAGAAAGAATTCGGAATCAGGTTGAGAGGGTTGAATATATATCGGGCTTTAAGCCCTTGAAGATTCAATGACGGGGACCTGGGCCGCCGGCCCAGGCTGGTAAATTGTGGGCCTTCGGCCCTTTAATCTAGAAGTCGGGTCGAAGACCCGACCTACTCTCCCGAAAACAACAGATAGACGCCTGGAGATCTCATCCCATGTGGCAACAAACGATTGATCCGCTCAGGAATATCTGGCTCTCGGCGTTGGTGGCCACGCTGCCGGTGATTTATCTGTTTTGGGCGCTGGCGATTCGCAAGACTAAGGGGTATCAGGCGGGGCTGATGTGCGTGACGCTGGCGGTCGTGCTGGCGATTTTTGTTTATGGCATGCCGGCGCGGCTGGCGATTGGGGCGACGGTGCATGGCGCGCTGTTCGGTCTCTTTCCGATTGGGTGGATCGTGCTGAGCGCGGTCTTTCTTTACAACATCACGGTTCATAGCGGACAATTTGAGACGATCAAGAATTCCATTGCTTCGATCACGGCCGACCGGCGATTGCAGGCACTGCTGATCGCTTTTTCGTTTGGCGCGTTCCTGGAAGGGTGCGCCGGGTTTGGCGCGCCGGTGGCCATTACAGCGGCGATGCTGGTGGGGCTGGGGTTCAAGCCGCTTTACGCCGCGGGGCTTTGTCTGATCGCCAACACGGCACCGGTGGCGTTTGGCAGCATTGGGATTCCGGTGATCACGGCAGGGCAAATCACGGGCATCGACGCCAATGCGATTGCGGCGATGGTGGGGCGGCAGTTGCCGTTTCTATCGATCATCGTTCCCTTTTGGTTGATCGGGATCATGTCGGGGTGGCGCGGGATCAAGGAAGTGTGGCCCGCGGCGCTGGTCTCGGGCGTTTCGTTCGGTGTGGCGCAGTGGTGGTCTTCCAATTACCTGGGGGCGATGCTGCCGGATATCATTTCATCGCTATGCTCGATTTTGTGTCTCGTGGTTTTTTTGAAATTCTGGAAACCGAAGACTGTTTTTCGGTTTGCGGATGAAGAAACGTTGGGGGATGCGTCGGGTGAGCCGCGCGCTGCGGATAGTGCGCGAGCGGTGCTTAGGGCGTGGAGTCCATTTGTCGTGCTGACGGTGCTGATCGGCAATTGGGGATCGAAGCCGGTGAAGGCGCTGCTGGATACGACGACGAGCAAGCGTGAGTTTCCGTGGATTCACAACGGGGTGGCGGATGCGGCGGGGAAGGCCATGGCTTCGTATTATACGCTCAACTGGCTTTCGGCGGCGGGGACGGCGGTGCTGATTGCGACAGTGATTTCGATTTTGATCAATCGCATGCCGCCGGTCGTGGCGGGGCGTGTTCTGGCGAAGACGCTCAGGTCGATGACGTTTCCGTTGATTACGATCGCGGCGGTGCTGGGCTACGCTTACCTTGGAAATTTTTCGGGAATGACGCAGACGATGGGCGTGGCGCTGGCGCAGACGGGCGCGATTTTTCCGCTCTTTTCGCCGGTGCTGGGATGGCTCGGGGTGTTTATCACGGGCTCGGATACGTCGGCCAATGCGGTGTTCGGCAAACTGCAAATGGTGACGGCGCAGCAGATCGGCGTGAATCCCGTGCTGCTGGTCGCGGCGAATTCGGCGGGAGGCGTGACGGGGAAGATGATTTCGCCGCAATCGATCGCGGTGGCCTGCGCCGCCACGGGACTGATCGGCAAGGAATCGGAGATGTTTCGTTTCACGATCGCGCATTCGCTGTTGTTCCTGGCGTTTCTCTGCGCGCTGACCTACGTGCAGGCGGTGCTTCTGCCGGGGATGATTCCGGCGTTTGCCTTGACGGCGAGCGCCGCGCCGATGACGCCGCAAGAGGCCGCGCGGGGGATTCATCTGGGTGCGATGATTCTGGCGGCGACGGCGGTGGGGATTTTGATATTTGCGATTGCGCTGTCGGGGAAGACGCGTTCACAAACGGCAACGAATTAGGAATTCGCGAATCAGAATTGGTGATGCGCAGAAATCGTGATACGATTCCGGCGCAATTCTGAAATCAATCACAAACCGCCGAAGGAGCCAGTCATGAAAGAGGCATCGGAAATGACTCACGGGGATACGCCGGGCATGGACCGGCGTGCATTCATGCAGCAGGCCGCTGCCGTGCTGGCCGCGGCGGGATTGGGACTCGGCTCCACACTGACGGCGAGCGCGCAGCAAGGGGGCGCGGCTGCGGCTCCGGGAGCGGGAGGTGCTGCGGGTTCCGCATCCGCCACGGCGCAGGCGATTCCCAAGGCGCCGCCGAACAATCTTGTGGGCATCCAGATGGGACCGCACACGCTGCTGGATGAAGGGATTGAGCACGTATTGGATTTGATTCAGGAGACGGCGGCGGTCAATACAATGTTTGTTTACTGCCATGCCTATGGCGGCGATCTACACAAGCCGATGGATTGGCTGGCGACGGATCATGGCATCGCGCCCAAGGACCAGCGCAATCGCAAGCTGCCGCTCGTTTACGTAAAGCAAAATGAGCAGTACTACAAGGATACCACGCTGCGTCATCCGAAGATTGACGATAGCTTTGTTTATCACGATAGGGATTTATTTAAAGAAATGCTGGAGCCGGCGCGCAAACGCGGGATCAAGATCTATCCGCGAATTTTGGAAGCGGGGCCGTGGGGGATCGTGAACTACGAGAAGGTCACGATGGTTTCGGCGTCGGGGGCGCGGACAAAGGACGCCTGCTGGAATCATCCGGAGTACCGCGCGTTTTATAACGCGACGGTGGAGGATTTGTTCCGCAGTTATGATGTCGATGGCTTCCAGTGGGGGGCGGAGCGGCAGAGTCCGTTTGTGAACCTGCTGCTGACGGGCGACGCGAACGAGGCCTCGTGCTTTTGCGAGCATTGTAAGGCGCGCGCCAAGGCCAAGGGGATCGACGCGGAACGCGCGCGGCTGGGCTTCACGGAGCTGGCGACGTACATTCAAAGTTTGCGCGGCGGGACGGCGAAGACTCCCGACGGCAAGCTGGCGGGATTTATGCGGATCATGATGCGTTATCCTGAGGCGCTGGCTTGGGAATATCAATACCGGCTGTCGAAGGAAGAAGTCATGAAGGGGATGTATGACACGATCAAGAAGGTCAAGCCCGAAGCGCCGGTGGGGTGGCACATTGATCACTGGGCAATCAGCATGAATCCCGTCTACCGCGCCCAGATGAGTTATGCGGAACTGGCGCCGTGGTCGGACTTCCTGAAAGTGGTGGTTTACCACGCCGCGCTGGGGCCACGCACGGCGGCGTACCTCGGCAACATGCAAAAGGGAATCATGGGCGACGTGCCGCTGGAGGAACTGTTCAATCTGCACTACGACGTGCTGGGTTACAACAGGGCGACGGAGCCGAACGCGGCGAATGCGATGAAGCAAGGGTTCTCGCCCGATTACGTCTACCGCGAAACAAAACACAGCGTCGACAGCCTGGCCGGCGCGGGCAACGCCAGCGGCAAAACGAAAATCTATCCCGGCGTGGCGTTCAATCTGCCAAACGTGCCGGCCGACGATCCGGAAACCGTCTATCAATGCGTGCTGAAAGCGTACGAAGCAGGCGCGGACGGCGTGGTTGCTTCGCGTGAGTATGAGGAAATGAGCGTGCCGAATCTGAAGGGGTTTGGGCGCGGGGTTCGGGCGCTGGTGAAGGCATGAGCGTGCTGCATAGCGACCCGGAGATCCTTGGTGGCACTGTCGTGTTCGTTGGGACTCGGGTGCCTCTGCGAAATCTCTTCGATTACCTGGAGCGGGGGCATAGCCTGGATGACTTCATCGAGGCATCGGTTTCGCGCGAGCAGACGGTTGCTGCACTCGAATCCGCCTATGAATTGCTCATGGAGCGCGCTCGTACGCATTGATGATGATGGACAATCTTAAAACTATCGCGCAAATCGCCTACGGAGCGACGCGCATCCCGCTGCGGCTGGATTCGGCTTTGGCGGAATGGCATGTCATTGAGCCAAGGCGCGAAGAACCACTGCACGAGCCACGTATCGCGTTTGAGGTGGCGTGCCGCACGCCAATCGGTGCGCCAGCGCTGCGCGAAATCATCAAGCCCAGCGACCGCGTGGTGATTGTGACTTCGGATGGCACGCGGCCGGTGCCCAATCGGTTGCTCATTCCCTGGCTGCTTGAGGAATTGAATGTCGCGCTGGAAAACGTGACCGTACTTATTGGCACCGGAACGCATCGCGCGAACACGCCTGCGGAAATTGAGGCGATGTTTGGCGCTGAGCTCGCGCGGCAATTGAATATCGTCAATCATATCGGTCTCGACGTTGCGAGCCACGAGAGACTTGGCACGACGACCAACGGCACGCCCATTCTTGTCGACCGCCGGTATTTGGAAGCCGACAAGCGCATTGTACTCGGTTTTATCGAGCCGCATTTCTTCGCGGGGTTTTCCGGGGGATGCAAGGGGATCATTCCGGGACTGGCCGCCACCGAGACCGTGCTTCATCTGCACAATTATGATTTGATCGCCGACCCTTTTAGCACGTGGGGCGAGCTGGAGCGCAATCCGATTCAGCGCGAAATTGCCGGGATGGTTGCGCTGTGTCCGCCGGATTTTTTGGTTAACGTTACCTTGAACAGCGATAAGGAAATTACGGGCATATTTGCCGGCGACTACCGCGCGGCGCACGCGCAAGGGTGCGCGCATTCGCGTGAAGTTTCGCTGGTCCCAGTTCCGCATCGGTTTCCGGTGGTCGTGACCTCCAACAGCGGGTTTCCGCTCGATCAAAACCTGTATCAGGCAGTGAAAGGCATGTCGGCTGCGGCGCGGATCGTTGAGCCGGGGGGAACGATCATCATCGCCAGTGAGTGCAGCGATGGTTTGCCCAATCACGGTAATTTCAAACGCATTCTTGCCGAGTCGCGTTCGCCGGCTGACGTGGATGCGTGGATTCGGGCTCAGGCGTCTCCGGTGCCCGATCAGTGGCAGGCGCAGATCATGGCGGCGATCTGCAAACATGCCGAGGTGCTGTTTTATTCTTCATTAAAGCCCGAAGTCGTGAGGTCCGCGCTGCTCACGCCGATCGCCGATCTTCAGGCGGGCGTTGAGGATTGCATTCGGGCAAAAGGGGCCGGGGTGCGGGTGGCGGTTTTGCCGGACGGTCCGTTGACAATTCCCATGGTGCTCGCTTAGAGCGCCTGGCAATGATTTTCCTGAGCTGATTTATCGCAAGCTGCCATTGATGAGTAACACGAGCCAGGGGGAGACTAGTGGCGGCTTGATTGCGATTGGATTCCGTCCGTTCTGAGGCGAAGTGAAGATTGTTCGCAGTCTGGGTGCGGCTGCCGGTCGGCGGGTGGACGCGTAGAGCGCAAACCGGACGCGCGAGTCTTCGTCGGCAGTCTCGTCAAGGCCGATTCGCGCGCGGAACTCCATATGGTAGCCGTTCAGGCTGTAGGCGATGTCGGAATCGGCGGCCGTTCCGATGCCGAGTTCGTAGCTCGCGCCGCCAATGCGCAGCGGGCCGCCGGCGATGTTGAGATCGTTGCGCATTACCGGACCGGACGTCTGACGATCGGCCAGTCGCGTCATGCGGCCCAGGGGGACGGGACGCCCTTCGACGTCGCGCACTTCCGCTTCTGCCCAATTGGCCGCGGGGCGACCTTTGCCTGCGACACGCTCAGTCACGAGGTGCAGCAATTCGGTCCCTTCAATATCTGCTTCCACAAGAAGCGGGGAATCGGCGCGCGAAAGGGCGGGACTTTCATAAAGTTTACGCCCCTGCAAGTTCGCGCCGGTCAGGGCCAGCGGGGGCCAGTCCTGGCCTCCTCCCAATAGCGTCATGGAAATACCGCGCTCATACTCCGTAATGATGAGCGGAAAATCTTTAGTGGCGCCGGCGGCAATTTTGGAAAGGCTCGTGCCAACAGCGGAGGCGTCATGGGTAAAATTGAACCCGATCTCCTCGTCACGCAGCGCCAGCTCCGTCAAACCCGTCTGCTCGGGCAGGCGATAACGCAGCCCAACGCAATTGTCGTAGACGCGCACGAAAAGCTCGAAACGCCGCGCCGGAACCGCGCCTGTAGTCATTTCGAGATGCAATTCGTTCGACACGCCTCTCACATCATTGCCTTTCACTATGAGGTTCTCAGCCTCGACGATGCGCTTTGACGACGCTTCGATCACACGGCTGCCCGGCCCCAATACTGACGAATCGGCAAGTGTCACTTTGATCAGAGAAGGATCGATGAGCCTCGTGTTGCCGCGACGCACGCTGTAGGTCAACGATTCGCCCGCTCGCACTTCAACGCGCAAAGCGCCATCGGGCGAGGTTATTTCGTGCCTCGCCGCGACACTCGTTGTTGAGGATGTCGGTTGCGACTGCGCCCAAACGCGTCCGCCCAGGCAAACGCCCAGCGTTAGGCACGCCGTCAATTTCAGCGCGGCGCGAATGGCAGGGGTAGGAATTTTCATGGTCAGGCTCCCATTTCTGCGCGCACTGTAAGACGCGGAACGCGGTTGAAGTCATCGGAAGTGGGCCGCATAATACACGTTCCGGGTATCACGATCAACTCCAGCGCCCGTCCGAGGAGCCTGCCTATCATGAATATTCTTCGCTTGTTCCTAGTGCTTGTCACGCTTGTAGTGGCGCGTCCCGCATCGGCAATCATTGTCAGGAACACACACTTTCAAATCACGTTCGACGACACAGGAATCTCAAACCTCCAACCCGCACAGGATGTGCACGACACGGAGTATATGGGGCGCGGGGCGCGGCTGGGGGGAATGGTGCTGCGCTATCGCATGGTGGCGGGGGGCGACTGGCGCGAGGTGCGCGAACTGATCCGCAGCCAGGCGCCGGGCGCGCCGGCGATGAGCTATACGCTCGCCACGCGGCCGCCAAGTCTTGCGGCGCTGAGCTCGCCGAGTTGCTACGAAGGGGTTGGGGGGCTTGCGGCGCTGAGCGATGGGCGAGTGCCGGCGGGCGGTGGCGGAGGGGGACGCGGCGGGCGCGGAGGTCGAGGTGCAGGAGGAGGCGGCGGCGATGCGGGCGGCGGCGGGCAGGTGCCTTCATTCACGTGGAACGGGCAGCGACGCGGCACGCAGTATGTGCAGTACACGTTTCCCGGCGAGGTTGAGATTTCGCGCACAGAACTTTTTTGGTCGGGAGAACTGCCCAAGACTTGGCGGCTGCTTTACAGCGATGGGAAGGAATGGCAGGAAGTGGAGCGGCTGGGCGAATACGGCATGCGACTTAACGGCTCCAATGTGCTGAACTTTACGCCGGTGCGGACCTCGGCGATGCGCATTGAGATCACGCTTGATCCCAATATGCGCGTGGGGCTGGCGGAGTGGCGCGTGGGGCCGGACCCGGTTGCCGAGCCGATGAAGGACATTGCAGTGCGCGAGTCATTTGAGCTCAAGGGCGATGCGCTGGAGTGGAGCGTGACGCTGGCCAACCAGCTTGATCGTCCGGTGGAAATCGGCGACCTGGCGCTGCCGCTTCCATTTTCGGAAGGAACACCGGCCAATAGCGGCGACATTTATACCGACAAGCTATTGCGCCATGCGTATGTGGGCGGCAACAACTCGTGGGTCTACTGGGGGCGTAGCAACGGGGTTGGGCCGTATCTGCTGCTGAGCTTGATGGGCGACACTAAGTTTGAGTATTGGGATAGCTCGGGAGGCGGGCTTACGCCTTACGTCCACGGCAAGGCGGCGCTGGATCAGGCGCTGGCGGGGGGCGGATCGTGGCGGCTACCGGCGAGTAGTCTGACGCTGGCGCCCAAAGGGGATGCGAAGGCGGATGTTACGTACCGCCTGCGATTCCAATGGGTTAAGGATAATCAGGGGGTGCGCGATCAACTCTACGCCAATAATCAGATCGATGTGGCTGTCGTGCCGGGGATGGTGGTGCCATCGGACCTGCCGGCGCAAATTGCGCTGCGCACGCACGAAAAAATTGAGGCTGTTGAGGCGGAGCATGGAGATGCGACGACGATCAAGGCGCTTGGCGAACGTGGAGGGGCGCAGATTTATGAGGTGGGATTTGCGAAGTTGGGCGAGAACGTGCTGAAGGTGAAATATGGCGGCGGCAAGTGGATGACGCTGGAGTTTTTCGTGATGGAGCCGATGGAAACCGTGATCAAGAAACGCGCGGCGTTTCTGGCGGGGCCGCAACAGCATAAGGATTTATCTAAGTGGTATGCAGGGGTTTACAGCGACTGGGACCAGCGCAACCAGGTGCTGCGCGGTCCGGAAGACCGCGACGGGCAGCGCAGTTGGCTGGTGGACGCCGGCGATGACGCGGGGAATGCGCGTCCGGCCGTTGTCGCGGGCAAGAATGTTTTCTTTCCGGTGAAATCGGAGATTGAAAGCGTCGAACTTTACATCAGCCGCTACTTGTGGGGCGGGATGCAGCGCAAGGCTGATGAGAAGTATCCTTACGCGATTTACGGCGTGCCGAATTGGAAGGCGAATCGCGAGAACATTGATCCGGGGCGCGATGGGCAGGCACATGTGTGGCGCGTCTACGACTATCCGCACATCATCAACCTCTACCATCGCATGTATCAGGTTGCGAAGTTTTATCCCGAGATGATCAGCCAACTGGACGCCGCGACGTATCTGGAGCGCGCGTATCGCACGGCGGTGGCGTACTGGACGGCACCGTGGGAGGTGACGCGGTGGTCGGCGAACAGCGTGGGGACGATGAACGAGGCTTGCATTTCGGATCTGCTGGAATCGCTGGAGGCGGAGGGGAAAACGGAATGGGCCAGTACGCTGCGCGGCTACTGGGAAGGCAAGGTGGAACGGTTTGTTAATCATCCGCCGAATTTATACGGTTCTGAATTTGCGTTTGACTCCACTGGATTTGAATCGACGCAGGCCCTGGCGCATTACGCGATGAACCGCGTGCCACGCGCGGGTGAAACGATTCCCGCTGATGCGGGAGAGAAGGATTTGCGGCGGCTTGTGAGCCGCGACAAGGCGCAGGAGTTTCTGGAGTTCCAGATGCAACTGAACATCATGGACCGAGGCGCGCTGGAGCCGACTTATTATCAGTACGGCACGGATTACCGCAGTTCGCCGACGAACCTGCTGAGCTACATGTCTTTCCAGCACATTGGGATCCTAAGCTTAGAATTCCACGTGGACAAGTTGTCGCGGCCGCTTCTATAGTGTCACCTAAATACTAGTGACTCCAGCGTAACTGGACTGGCCACAGTTAGGCCGCAAATGTAATCACACTGGCTCACCT
>JADMIO011486882.1_pt1 | contig 87648 bp, 76 predicted proteins | sample 8958161 | NCBI WGS metagenome assembly JADMIO01 (sample SAMN16585339, study PRJNA669376) | soil metagenome | isolation source: Crop rotation soil | place: USA: Cullars Rotation, Alabama | collected 2011 | reverse complement strand
CGCGACAACTTGTCCACGTGGAATTCTAAGCTTAGGATCCCAATGTGCTGGAAAGTTTCCGTCGAGAGCGGCGAGATGAAATGGCTCGAGCATAAGCCCGAGGCGCATCTCGAACCGCCTGTTTGGAGCGAGGATGGGACGAAGGCTGTCCTGCTGGCCCGCGCGCTCGACAACAAGGACCGGTGGGTGCTGGCGCTCGATCCGGCGGCCGGCCAACTACGCGAGATCGCTCACGACCACGATGATGCTTGGGTCGACGGTCCCGGCGGGGGGACACTTGAGTGGCTGAAGAGCGATCGCGAGGTCGCGTTTATAAGCGAGCGGTCAGGTTATGCCCACCTGTACTCGGTCCCGTACGAGGGCGGCGGCGCGAGGCCGCTCACGTCGGGCAAGTGGGAGGTGCAGTATGCACAACTCAGCCGCGACAAGTCGACCTGGTATCTGAGGACGAACGAAGGCGGCCCCGAACACCAGCACCTGTGGTCCATGCCGTCCGAAGGCGGCGCGAGAACGAAAGTAACGTCGCTACCAGGCGACCATCACACGGTTTTGTCACGAGACGAACGGTTCATTGCCGACGTTCACTCATATACGAACCAACCGTACGAGTTGTATTCGATGGAGAACCAGCCCGGTGCAGAGGAACACAAGCTAACCTCGTCGCCCGCCCCGGAGTTCGGCACATATCCGTGGGTGGACGTTCCGATCGTCCACTTTCGCGCGCGCGATGGAGTTGAGGTGCCCGCCCGGTTATACAAGCCGGCCGGCTTCAAGCGGGGCGGCCCGGCGGTCATGTTCGTCCATGGCGCGGGATACCTCCAGGATGTGCACAAGTTCTGGTCGTACTATTTCCGGGAGTACATGTTCCACCATCTCCTGATGGAAAGCGGATATCTCGTCGTCGAGATCGATTACCGCGGCTCGGCCGGGTATGGCCGTAACTGGCGCACTGTTATTTATGAGCACATGGGCGGTAAGGACCTCGACGATCACGTCGATGCCGCAAGGTGGATCGTGTCGCAGTACGGAGTCGATCCGAAACGGATTGGCATCTATGGCGGAAGCTACGGCGGCTTTATGACCTTGATGGCCCTGTTCACGCAGGCAGACGTTTTTGCCGCCGGCGCCGCGCTTCGCCCGGTCACGGACTGGTCGCATTACAACAACACGTACACCGTGAACATATTGAACACGCCGCAAAAGGATCTCGAGGCCTACAAACGGTCATCGCCGATCTACTTCGCTTCCGGCCTGAAAGGCGCTCTCCTCATCTGCCATGGAATGGTAGATACGAACGTGTTCTTTCAGGACTCGGTCCGGCTCGCCGAGAAACTGATCGAATTGCGCAAGCAAAATTGGGAGCTGGCTCCGTACCCTGCCGAGGACCATGCCTTCGTCTACCCCGCAAGCTGGGCGGACGAGTACAAGCGTATACTCAAGCTGTTCGACACCAACTTGCGAAGATAGAAGCGAAACTGCAATGGCACAGCATGTAAAGATTCTGGGTGTGCTTCACATCATTCTGGGCGCTTTCGGAGTACTCGCGGCGATTGTTGTGTTCATGATTTTCGGCGGACTCGCCGGGTTCATGAGCGGCATGTGGAGCTCGGATATGAATGCGGATGCCAGAACGGTTGCGCCGTTCATGGGCGTGCTCGGAGCGGGTATCACGGTTCTCATCCTGATCCTCTCTGTTCCCGGCATCATCATCGGAATCGGGTTGGTGCAGTTCCGTCCCTGGGCACGGATCGCCGGCATCGTTCTATCCGCACTCGACTTGCTTCATTTTCCTTTCGGAACCGCAGTGGGCGTGTACGGACTTTGGGCGCTGCTGCAGCCGCAAACGGAGGCTCTGTTTACGGGCAGGCCGCTCCCGCCCGTATATCCGGCGCAGTCCGGACCCCCGCGCGTTTAACTGCTGGTTTTCTGGAGAGGACTTGCGATGAACCACAAGTTCCCGATCGGGTCCCCGATTTCCGCCAACCTATATCCGTACGACTTGTCCTCAGGCGCTGAAATCGATTTTCCGCCTGCCTCAACCGCGCGCCGGTAGACCGCGTCTACGTCGGGGACCATTAGGTGAAGCCCCATGGACACCGGCTGATAGACCCCGTGCGCCTCACCCATCTCCAGCGCCGAATCGCCAATTCGCATTCTGGCATGAGCGACGCGACCGTCCGGGTCATCGAACCGCTCCTCCTGCTGCGCGCCGAACGCCGTTTTCAAGAAGTCGATGTAGGCAGGCGTCCCGGTCGGATGCAAATAGACCGTGAGAGCGCGCAGCCCTTGCGGCAGGTACCCGCGAACAGCATCCGGCGTTTTTCGCGTTGCAACATACCAGGTGTTCCCGAACGGATCCTTCAGGCTGGCTTCACGGTCCCCATAGTCTTGATCGACAACGGCGTATGTCGATGTCGCACCCGCTTCGAGCGCCTTGCGGTACGTCGCGTCCACATCAGGGACATATAGGTGAAGAATGCCCGGACGGGTCGTGTAAGTCTCGTTGCCGTCGGCAAGCTCGATCACGGAATCCTCGATGGTCACTTCTGCGTGCATGATCGTGCCGTCCGGCATCGGGACCCTCATGCGCTCCTGCGCGCCAAATGCAGTTTTCAGGAACCCGATGAAATCGCTTGCTCCGTTCACGATGAGATAGGGCATCAACGACTGATAGCCCTGTGGTGCTGGTTGTGCTGCCATCTTTTCCTCCACTCTTGTCGAACCTGCGGCGCGCGCGAGTTCCGCGCCCAGGCGCTTTCGAAACTGCTCGTCCGGCATTGTCTTCAACGCCTCGGCGATGCGAACGAGCTGCGGATCGGTGGCGATTGCCACCTGCCCATGGCCCAGTACGGCATTGACGATGACATCGACTTGGGCGATCAACTCGCGCTCATCCATACGCCCCGCCCATCCGTTCCCGCAGCGATCTCACTGCGCGGAATTGAAGCTGTTTCACCGCGCCTTCGCTCCGCTTCAAGTGTTCAGCGATCTCGCGAATACTTCTGCCCTCGATGAACCGCATCTCGAGCACATTTCGCTGATCCTCGGCGAGTTCGCGCACGAACCGGAACAGCCGCGCGCGCTCTTCAACCTCCTCCGGATCATCTCCGCCCGGCACGTCGCCCGTGCCGGTCAACTCGCGGCCGAGCTGCGCGGTCCGGTCCGCGATCTCGTTGGCTGCAATCCGGAACAGCCACGCCGCAAACGGCGCGCCTCGCCATTCGAAATGCTCCAGGTGCGCGAGAGCGTGGTGGAACACCTCCGACGTGATGTCCTCGGCCGCCGACCGGTCGCGCACGCGCCTTGCGATATACGCATAGACGCGATCGAAGTTGCGCTCGTACAACACGGCGAACTTGCCGGGGTCGCGCTTAGCGGCTTCGATCAGCGCGCGCTCTTCATCGGCTTGTAACGCCTCGGTACCCCGGCCGGACATGCCTTCACAAGGTATAACCCGGAAGCGCGCGAAAAGTTACGCGCCGGCGGCCACGCCAGCCCCGCGCAGAGGAGTAGTAAGCTTGTTTGAGCAAAGGGTCTTTCAGATGTTCATAACCAGGCGGCAGCTCTTCAGCTTGGTCTCCGCAGCTGTGGCTCACCGGACGGTCGCGGCGGCACAGACGCGCTCTCTGAAGCCAGCACGGAGACTCGTGCTGGTCACCATCGGCGGGATTCGACGGCAGGAGAGTTTTTCCCAGCAGGGAACCATTCACGTTCCTCACCTGTTCGGCGACCTGCTTCCGCAATCGCTCTTCTTCCCGTACACCGCGAACGAGGGCGTCACCTCGCATTTCAACACCATCTCGAGCATCCTGACCGGCGTGTGGCAGCACGTTGACGACTGGGGCAGCGAAAAGCCGACCAACCCGACTCTTTTCCACTACCTGCAACGGCAGCACAAGGTCGGCCCCGAGCAGACCTGGGTCGTGACCAGCAATAAGCAGCTCACGGCCAATATCGGCCCGGGTGCGAACGTGATCCTGTCGAAGCAGCTGATGATCGAAGCTGTCGAGCGCATCATCAACGGGCAGAGTTCGCGCCAGAAGCTCGAGCGCGAGCAGATCCTGCAGGAGATGACAGCGGTTCTCGAAACCGACTACGAGCGCATCGGCTGGGGCGTGCCGTCCAACTCGACCTTCCAGGATCCCGAGGTGAAGAAGACATTTGTCACCGCGCTGGCGAATTTTATCCACGGCCCGGATGCACCTGCCAGTGGAGACGAACTCACGTTCCTGATTGCGCGCGAGGTTCTCCAACGGATTTCGCCTGCCATCCTGATGGTGAATTTCTCGGATGTCGAGGTGGCGCACTCAGGGTCATACTCGCTTCACCTTGGCGGGATCCATCGCGCGGACGCGCTGTGCTACCGGCTCTGGCAATTTATCCAGTCGAACGCCGACCTGAGCCCGAACACCACGCTGGTCATCATGAACGAGTTCGGCCGCGACCCGGACGGCTCAGGAACGAATGGATTCTTCAACCACCGCACGAATACCGAGTGCTGCCGCATGGCGTGGTCGATGGTGCTCGGCCCGGCCGCGAAGAAGCCGCAGGTCGTCGAACGCGTGATCCGCCAAGTCGACATGGCGCCCTCCATCGGCAAGTGGATGGGCATCGATGCCGAGAAGTCCGTGGGATCCCTCATCCCCGAGTTGAATGTCTGACGTTGCTCCGCCGATCTCGAAGGAACTGATCGTCCGTCTGCCGAAAACGTTCGGCCCAGCCCTAAACGACCAGTTTAAGCAGTGGGATCTGCTCTTCCCGGCCGAGCAGCAATCGCTCAAAGCGCAACTGGATTGGCTGGCACGGCTCCCGCCGGAGCGGTTCAACGGACTGCTGAAACCGGTCTTCGACGTCGAAGGCAAAATGGATCTGTCGCACTGGAACGCGTCGGCGCCGGCATTGTCCGTTCACGATGCCGGTCTGCTTGCGAGGTCCCCCGTGTATCCGCAATGGCGATCAGCAGTCGAGCAAGTATTCGCATCCATCGACGAGGGCGTGCGCACGTCGGGAGCGCTGAAACGTCCGCCCGGCGTGCTGATGTGCATTCTGCCAAGTGGACTCCCGTTAGCATCGCAGCCGCTATGGTCCGAACTCTCGAAGCAGGGACGCTGGGCTCTTCTCGACAAACCGGTCGGCCAGTTTCTGACTAACCTGGCTACATCGATCGCCGCGAGGAGACTACCGGAAAGCCTGGATCCGATCGAAAGCAGTTGGATTTTCGAGTGTGAAACCTCGCTGTCCCCCGTTGCGGAATCGACTGCCGCAACGGTTCTGTCCTGGGAGGCGCTCAGCGCGGCGCGTCGTGAGTTCCTGACACGTTTGAACACAATCTCGCGCACTCTGCGCTCGGTCGACCAGACCAACGATGACCTGAAGCGGCTGGATATAAGCCGGCTCTTGGGCCAGCGCCTCGGATCGAACCCGAAGATCCGCGAGTTCGTTCGAGCGCTGCTGCTGAGCGGCAACGGCTCGCTGGTGTTCAACAATTCCTTTGTGCAGTGGGGCTCGGCGGAGGCGCTCCGGCGCGTGCAGCCGCAGGTTCTCATCGCCTCATTCGGGATCCGGCCGAAGCTGAAGCCGTTCAGCAGTGCTGTTCTGTTTGAGGATCAGACGCGCAACAACCCGACGGCCGAGCAGGAAGATGCGGCGGGATCGCTGGTCGACAGCCTCAAATTGACCCAGTATGTCTATCTGGCGAGCCAGCGAGTGCCCGCGTACGAGGGCCGGTGCATTACGGTCATGACAGCCCGAGATTTGGACAGCGTGTTGGTGCTAGGCCCTGAACTTCCGCCCAGAGCCCAGATGACCGCCGCCGGTCTCACCGAGTTCCTGCTGAACTGGCTCGGGCGATAATAAGAGAACCGTCTCGCTCATGATTGAGAAAGCTCTCGCCGAAATGGCCTTGGCGACCTCCATCGCCAAGAAGAAGATTACGAATACTCGTGTGCTCAACGAAGCATACGAGTATGCCAAGCCGAGTTCGTTCTCGCGCGGCTTGCGCCTGGATGTCGGCAACGCCGCGATTCTGCTCATTTCGGGCACGGCAAGCATCGACGAGCACGGGAATACCGTCCATGTCGGCGACTTCCGTGCGCAGATGCGCCGGACGCTTTATAACATCACCGGCTTGCTCGAGAGCGAAGGAGCGACCTGGAAAGATGTTGTTCGCACGACCTGCTACCTGCGGGACATCGAGCGCGACTACGAAGCGTTCAACGAGGAACGGACGGCATTTTTCGCGAAGCAAGCACTGGACCCGCTACCCGCATCGACCGGTATCCAAGCAATCCTGTGCCGCCCGGAGTTGCTGATCGAAATCGAGGCGATCGCGGTGTTTCTCCGCGAACCGTAGACGCTCTACTTCGGCTCCTTCACTTTAAGAATTCGATCGCCCGCAATCGCCCGAAGTTGCTGCCGCGTTCCTGACGGCCAACGGATCTCGATTTCATCGGTGACCTTGTCCGGACCGAGTCCGAAGTGCACCGGACCGGCGCTCGAAGAGGCGTACCCGCAAGCGCTGGTCGCGTGATTGTATTGGGCCCCGGACTTCGTCACGACCTTGATTCGTGCGCCGATGCCGTCGCGATTGCTTTTCGTCCCCTCGAGCGCCAGTTCGATCCAATGGTTCGGGGAGGGGCTCTCGTTCAGCCATACCTCGGCGGGCGCTGAAATCGCGCTGACGACGACATCGAGCCGGCCGTCGCCGTTGAAATCCCCGACCGCAGATCCGCGATGGCGGCTCGGAGCCGTCTCGGACAACCCGGCTTCCGCGGTCAGCGCCGCGAACTTCATCCCACCGAGATTCCGGAAAACGCTGTTGTGCTGCGCGACGGTGATCCGCGGCGCCGCTTCGAGCGATTGGACGTGCCCGCGACTCACGAAGATATCCTTCCAGCCGTCGTTGTCGAAATCGAAAATCGTTGGCGAGTAACCCGCCATCGGGAGGCTGAGCGAAGCGATCCCGCTGGCCGCCGTCACATCGACAAAGTCGCCTTTTCCTGTGTTCTGAAAAACGGGAAAGCTCTCGTCATCGAGGGCGACCAGCGCGATGTCCGCGTACCCGTCGTTGTCCAGATCTCGCGCATCGACGCCCATGCCGGAGATGAACTCGGCGTTCTCGCGCAACGCGACGTTCGCGGCGAAAGCAACCTCGTCGAACTTCCCGCCGCCCAGATTTAGAAACAGCGAGTTGTACACCTTGTCGTTCGCGACGAACAGGTCCATGCGCCCGGCCAGGTCGAAGTCGGCGATGGCGACACCCATGCCCTTGCCCGGGTGCGCCCGAATGCCGGATTCCTTCGATACATCGCGGAACGTCCCGTCACCGTTGTTGAGGTAAAGCTGGTTCGGCAGCTTCTTATAAAACTTCGGATGGCAATATTCGCCGCGGCCGTTGTACTCACACGGGGGCTCCGTGTCGATGTTCCAACTCAGGTAATTGACCACGAAGAGATCGAGCAGGCCGTCGTTGTTGACGTCAACCCATACAGCCCCAACCGACCAAAGCGGCCCAAATTCCGGATCGGGCTTGTTGCTGAGCCGGGCCTTCTCCGTGACATCGGTGAACGTGCCATCGCAATTGTTGCGATACAGCGTGACCCGGTGCACGCCGCCCACAAACATGTCTTTGCACCCGTCGTTGTCAAAATCGGCAACCGCGACGCCGGTATCGTAGCCCGTGCCTGCCAGACCAGCCCGCGCGGTCACATCGGTGAAGTGTCCCTTGCCGTCGCCCGCGAACAGCCGGTTCGAATACTTCGCATCCGATTTCTTGAGCGTGCGGATGTCCGCGCCGTTGGTGAAAAAAATGTCGAGGTTCCCATCGTTGTTGTAATCGAAAACCGCCACGCCACCCGCCATTGTTTCCGGTGCATGCCGCTGCGGGGTTTCGCAGCTTTCGAGCGTAAACGGAATCGCGCGATATGCGAAGCGGATCGGGGCCTCCGCCCGACCGGAGCGCAAAACGGCCGCTAAAGCGAGCACGGCAATCCCCATGGCAACGGTGCGGAACACTACATCCAGAACACCACATTCGAACCTGGAGGTGCGGCTTTTGGCGCCATGTTAGCCTGAGAACCACCATGAGGAAGCGCCGGTTTCAGTCGGTATCTCTGGCGGCCACTGTTTTTGCCGCCTGGGCCGTGCCAGGGGGTGCTCAGAACGTTGGGCGAGACCTGTATTTCGAGCCGAACGCCGGGCAGACGGATGCACAAGTCAGTTTCATCGGACGCGGCTCGAACTGCACGCTGGTTTTGATGCCGGATGGCGCATTCATCCGGAAGGGCCATTCGACTATCGAGATGCAATTTCTAGGGGCCGCCACCGGGGTCCACCCAGCCGGTGAAGATCAGCTTCGTGGCCGGGTTAATTACTTCATCGGTGACGATGCGAGTAATTGGCATTCAGCCGTGCCGACTTATTCGAGGGTTGTGTACGCCGGCCTGTACCCTGGGATTGATCTTTCCTTTTATGGCAATCACTCTCGACTGGAATACGATTTCGTCGTCGGTCCTGATAGCGATCCAAATGCAATAAGGCTGTCGATCGGGCGCTCTGCCGTGCGTGTTGACGCGCGAGGCGATCTCGTTGTGACGGCAGAGGACGGCGAGTTCCGTTGGGTTAAGGCAGTCTCGTACCAGCAGCTTGCGGGCGTGAGCGGCCGGAAGCGATACATCGAATCGGCGTATGTCGTGAATACCGATCATTCCGTAGGGTTCGCCCTCGGGCCGTACGACCATTCGCGGCCACTGATCATTGACCCGGTGATCACTTACTCGACTTACCTGGGCGGCAGCGACGACGAAGGTATCTTCGGAATCAAGTTTGATGGATCGGGAAACCTGTACGTCGCCGGTGAGACCTCTTCCATCAACTTCCCCACCCGAACTCCGGTGCAGCGTCAGGTAGGCGGCGATTACGACTGTTTCGTTTCCAAATTCGACCACAGCGGGTCTACCCTCATTTATTCCACTTATCTTGGTGGCAGTCAGTACGATCATTGCACCGGGTTGGCCGTAGATTGGCGGGGCAGCGCTGCCGTTACGGGCGTTTCGTACTCGCCGGACTTCCCGGTCCGGAATGCACTCCAGCGGTCTCTCAGAGGAAAATCCAACGCATTCGTTGCCCGCCTCGAGCCGTCCGGATCGGAACTCATTTTTTCAACCTACCTGGGCGGAAGCGGTACGGATCAGGCCTCGGATATCGCTCTCGACACCGCAGGCAATCTCTGCATCACGGGCGTTACGAACTCCAAGAACTTCCCGGTAACACCCGATGCGTACCAATCGATGTGCGATCGCGGTGCGATCAACGGCTCGTGCGCCTTCGGAGATGCGTTCGCCGCTAAGATCAGCCCGCTCGGGAGGAGGCTTCTGTATTCCACCTACGTGGGTGGAAGCGCATATGATGCCGCCAATGCAATAGCGGTGAATCGGGACGGAAGCATCGTGATCACCGGAGAGACCGGGTCGTCCGACTTCCCGGTTCAGAACCCGTTTCAGGGTAGCCTCGCCGGACCGTTCAACGCCTTCGTGACCAGGTTGTACACGAACGGCTCCGGCCTCGTTTTTTCGACTTACCTGGGAGGCAACGGGTATGACGCCGGAACCGCAGTGGCCCTGGATGCTGCCTCGAATGTCTACGTTGCCGGAACGACGAGCTCCACCAGTTTCCCGACCACAAGGCCACTTCAAGCGAATAATCAAGGAAACGGTGACGGGTTCGTCACGAAAATGGACGCGGCCGGGAGCAGCCTGATTTACTCTACGTACCTTGGCGGCTCCGGGTGGGATTATCCATTCCGGATCACTGTCGATGGGAGAGGGGCGGTAGCCCTTGTCGGATTTACCGCATCCACCGATTTCCCGACTGTGCAGCCGGTTCAGCCTGCATTTGGCGGCGGATTCACCGACGCATTCGTGACGCTGGTGAACCCAGCCGGATCGAGCCTGCTCTACTCGACCTTCCTGGGCGGAGCGGGCGACGATTGGGGATATGCGATTTACGCTGACGCGGCCGGCAGTGTGTGGGCTGGTGGAAGTACGTCATCGCAAAATTTTCCGCTGGTTCATGCCTACCAGGCCTCATACGGAGGAGGGCCCTTCGACGCATTCCTGACGAAGATCTCGCCGCGCGAAGCCGCTCCACTGGATGTGCTCCCGAATCACTGACCCAGCCGCCGATTTTGTATGATCGGAGCAGGTGGCGAGCAGGCATGACCTTCTATGCCATTCTCGAAATTCCGTCTGACGCGGACCAGGCGACCATCCGCAGTTCCTACAAGAATCTCGTTCGCCGTTACCACCCGGACGCGGGAGCGGGCTCATCGCCCGAGAAATTCCGTAGCATCGTCGAAGCATACGAAACCCTAAGCGACCCGGAACGCCGCGCGTTATACGACCGTTCGTTGCGCCAGGCTCCTCGACCCGTGCCGATTCGGGTTAGGGCGGAGCCGATGACGATGCGCCCCGAGCCCATGATCCCGCGCTCGCCGTACTATCGCCATCTTGATATCGACGACCTCTTCGAGGAGCTGATCGAATCGCTCCGGCGGCCGTTCTTTTCCCGCTCGCCTTGGGACTGGTGAGGGGGAACTTATTTCCGGATCACGGAGTCTGAAATGGCATGCGACTCGCAGTTGTGCTTGCCATAGCGGCAGCCGCGTTGACGGCGCAGTCCGTTTCTGAACAGGCGCTCTTCAAAGATTTCCTGAACTGGTACAAGACATACGATGGCTCGCCGTACCCGGAGGAAATCCGAAAGGCGTACGGCAAGGCGCTGGCGGGACGCGGGCTCCCCGCTCCCGAGGTCGAACAGCAGATCGCGGCCGTGGACCGCATCGCCGCCACACAGCCCCACGAATTTATCGGCCTGAATCTCGATAAGCTGTACAGCCGCCCGGATGCGCCGTTTAAGCGCGAGGCGAGCCAATACCTGGCGCGCGCGATCGAGGACCTCAAACCAGGCAAGGCGTTGGACGTCGCGATGGGTCAGGGCCGGAATGCTCTGTTCCTCGCGAGCAAAGGCTGGGACGTGACAGGCTACGATCTGTCGGAAGCCGGGCTCGAGCAAGCGCGAAGAGCAGCCGCTAACGCCGGAGTGAAGATCAACACTGTTCGCGACTCCCACGACAAATTCGAATACGGCCGAGAGCAATGGGATCTGATAGTCGAGACCTTCGCTTTCACGGACCTGGCCGATGCAGCTTACCGGAAACGCGTCGTGGATTCGCTAAAACCCGGCGGGGTCCTGGTGATCGAGGGCTTTGGCGACCCCAGCGGAAAATCGAAGAACAACCTGCTTCGACTCTTTCCCGACCTGCAGGTGCTCAGCTACGAAAACCGCGCCGACATAGCCGATTGGAGCCTGCGCAAGGCTCCGCTCGAGCGCATCGTCGCCCAAAAGAACTAGCCCCTTTCCGGCGCCTGCAAAATCCGATATTGTCGAATCGGTCCGGTACGTGCCTGGAGTCTACCGGGTAAGGAGGCGCGTGTGGTACATCGTTCGCCTTTCGCGGGCCAATGGTATCCTGACAGGCCTGACGAACTCCGCGGCGTGCTCTCGGCGGCCTTCGAGAACTCCTGCGCCCGGACCAGCGGCGCCGTGTATCCGCGAGGCTTGGGCTTCGTGGTGCCGCACGCCGCGCCCGTATACTCGGGCGCCGTCGCCGCATCTGTTTATCGTCAGCTTCAGCACCAGCAGCCCCGCCGAATTCTTTTGCTAGGTTTTTCGCATTCGCACGGCCATTCCGGGATCTACGTGCCGAAAATCGATGCATATGAGACACCTCTCGGCGAGGTGGCCGTCGATCGTACGTACGCTCAGGAACTCCAGGGGCACCCCGTTTTCCGGACCGTCGATGAAAGCCGCATTTGCGACCACTCTGTCGAAATCCAGTTACCTCTGCTCCAGACGGTCCTGCGGGAGTGGTCGGTGGCTCCGCTCTATGTGGGACGCCTCGATCCCGCTCAGAGGCGTGGGGCTGCAGCGGTGCTGGCTCAGCTCCTCGATGAGGGGACGGTACTCATCGCCAGTTCCGATCTCACGCACTACGGGCGCTCCTTCGCATATGAGCCATTCCCGCTCAGCCGAAGAACCGGCGAGCGCTTGAGGGACCTCGACGCCGGCACGATCGATGCAGCCTCAAGCCTCGATGCCGAGCTGTTCCTCGACGAGATTCGCCGCACAGGCAGCACGGTATGCGGACTTAATCCCATCGCGCTGCTACTCGAAACAATGAGGCGTGCGCAGGGCGCGGGCAAGAAGGAGATCTTCCAGGCCACCCTGGATTACCAGACCTCGGGCGAGATCACGGGCGACTTTGGCCATTCCGTCAGTTATGGCTCGCTCGGCTACTTTCCCGCGAGTTCATTCGACCTCGAAGCCGCTGATCAGAACCGGCTGCTTGAGGCCGCGCGGGCGACGCTCGACGGCTTCGTCGCGACAGGCCGCCGTGAGCCCGTCCCAGCCGTGCGAACGACTGGGCTGACCCGGCCAACCGCTGCGTTTGTCACGATTTACCAACGCGGCGAGCTGCAAGGCTGTATCGGGCGCATGCACGATGCGACCCCGATGTACGCCGGGATTTCGCAGTTAACGCTTTCGGCGGCGCTCGAAGATACTCGTTTCGAACCCATTCACCGCGGCGAAACGTCTCTCAGTTTAGAGATCAGTGTACTGACGCCGACCAAGCGCGTGACCTCCCCCGAAGCGCTGATCGCAAAGGAGCATGGCGGCCTCGTGGAGAATGGAAGCAGGCGCGGGCTGCTGCTGCCCAAGGTGGCGGAGGAGCATAAGATGACCCGCGAGCAGTTTTTGACCGCGCTTGCCAGCAAGGCCGATCTACCCGCGCGGGTATACGACATGCCGGAAACGAAGCTCCGAGTCTTCCGTGCGCAAGTGTTCGGCGAGTCCAAAGAAGATCACGCTAGATGTCAACGCTGTTAACCCAAGTCCTCCATTCGAACGTCAAGAGAGGCGATCTTTGGGAGAAGATCGACGATCGCCGAATTCGGTGCTACGCCTGTGGCCACGAGTGTCCGATTTTCGAAGGACAGGCGGGTGTCTGCAAGGTCCGGTACAACCAGGGCGGCGAGCTGTACATTCCGTGGGGCTACGTCGCGGGAGTGAACGCCGATCCCATCGAGAAGAAGCCCTTCTTTCACGTCAAGCCAGGCGCAACTGCATTCAGCTTTGGTATGCTCGGCTGCGACCTGCACTGCGCCTACTGCCAGAATTGGGTCACCTCGCAGGCGGTTCGCGATCCGCTGGCTGTAGCGCCCGTGCGCAACACCACACCGGAAGCGCTCGTCGAGGCGGCTCTGCGCAGCAAGTCGCAGGCGGTCGTGAGCACCTACAACGAACCATTGATCACGGCCGAATGGGGTGTCGCTGTTTTCAAGGTGGCGAAGTCCGCCGGCCTCATGACCGGCTTCGTCTCGAACGGAAACGCTACACCGCAGGTGCTCGAGTACATCCGCCCCTGGACGGACCTGTACAAGGTCGATTTGAAGAGCTTCAATGATCGCGAGTACCGCCAACTCGGCGGGCGTATCCAGCCCATTCTCGATTCCATCCGGCGGATCAATTCCATGGGGTTCTGGCTGGAGATCGTTACACTAGTGGTCCCCGGGTTGAACGACAGTTCGGAGGAGCTCAAGCAGATGGCCGAATTCATCGCTTCGGTATCGCCGGACGTCCCCTGGCACGTAACGGCGTTCCACGAGGATTACAAGATGCTTGATTGCGGATCAACGCCGGCCGAGACACTGCTTCGGGCGGCGGAGATCGGGCGGATTGCCGGATTGCGCTACGTCTATACCGGCAATCTGCCCGGAATGGTGGCCGACGGCGAAAACACGCGGTGCCCGAATTGCTCGGAGATGCTGGTCGAACGCCGCGGATTCCGCGTGCTCCGGAACAGGCTCAAGAACAGTGCGTGCCCGAAGTGTGCGACCGTTATCCCCGGCGTCTGGTAGTCATTCCTGCTCTTGAACGAGCCCGCCGAACCATTCGTGCACGCGCTCGGCTAAGGAGCGATTTTTCCACTCCTGGTAACTGACTTCTCGGGAGTACCGCAGGTCGGTCTGAAAATCCTGCTCGAGCCGCCCCGCGAGAGTCGCATCCGCGGTCGCGAGGTTCGCTTCGTCATTGAGTTTGAACGACCGGGGATCCTGGTTGGTGGATCCCACGGCGCACCACAGATCGTCGACGATCAAGACCTTGGCGTGAATCATAGTCGGCTGGTATTCGTATATCCGAGCGCCCGCCTTGAGCAGATCGCCAAAGAGGCGCCGGCTCGAACGGCGTGTCAGCATGTGGTCCGTTCCGGGGCCGGGCGTAATGATCCTGACCTCGACGCCCCGTTCCTTAACGGCGCGAACGAGTTCATCCCGCAGGCTGTGATCGGGCAGGAAATATGGCGTTGTGATGTGAATACGATGCAGCGCGGAAGCGACCAGCGTTTGCATGAGCACTCGCGCCGGCGTCGAGCGGCCCGTCGTCGGTGAGCTTCTAATGACGAGTGCGGAACTGCTGCCCTGTCCGAGCTCGAACGGATAAAAGGCTTTTCCGGTTCGGACCTGGCCTGATGCTTCCAGCCAGTTTTCACTGGCAATCGACTGAAGTCCCGTAACCGCTGGACCCTCCACGCGGATCATCGTGTCGCGCCAAGGCTGCTTATCTTTTCCGACCGCTTTCCACCAATGGTCCGCCCAACCGGAGCCGCCAATGAACCCGATCTTTCCATCAACGATCAGCAACTCGCGGTGGGTACGGTGATTCATGTTCGGCCAGCTATACCAACGCAGTGGAACGTACCAGGCGAACTTGCCGCCGGCTTCGCTAAGCGGCTTGAGCATGGAATCTTTCAAGCCAGCGCTGCCGACGGCATCTATCACCATCTGGACCTGGACACCCGCGCGCGCACGCTCCGCAAGAGTATCGATGAACATGGTCGCGATCTCGCCGGGGTTGAAGATGTACGCTTCGAGCGCGACACTCGTCTTGGCGGAGCGAATCGCGGCAAGCTCGGCGGGGTAGTAGGACGCCCCGTTTGTGAGCACTTCTAACTTGCTCTTATCGCCGAATTGCGCGTCCGTGTTGGCGATTAGCGTTCTCAAGAACTGGTCGGAGTTGAGGACGTCCTGGCGAGGGTTGGAAACAATGTACGGCAGGCCTGGGTCAAACAGCGCCAGGAACAGTATGCCGCCCTGGAGCACAATGGCGATGATCGCCACAATCATGAACCCGAGCGTCCAGCGATGGTGCGCCAGTTCGTGTTTGGGCAGGGGTCTCTTCTTCTCCCGCGTTAGCGGCAGGGCCACAAAGGGTAGACGCAACGTTACGTGACATTGCGACATCAAACAAGCATCCCGGCTTGCGAACTTCCGTTTTTATCTTTATCTGCACCATGAGTCTTGTCGGCTCCGTCGCGTTTCCGTCCAGCAGTCCGGCTCACGCCGCCGATGGGCCCTCGCCCGACCGGGCGGTGAGCTTCGTTTCCTTAAACACTGCCAAAGCCACGGACGCGGCCCGAATCGTGGGCGATCTCCGGTCCGCCCCGAGGCTCAGGGAAGCCGATGTAATCCTGATGCAGGAGGTAGCGAACCAAACGGGCCATGTCAGTACAGCCGACGAGGTGGCTCGACTGCTGGAGTATTCCGTCGCGTTCTCACCGGCGGCGCCTGGTGTGTATGACCAGGGCCTGGCGATCGTGAGCCGGTTTCCCATCACCGACACGTCGATCACGCGGCTGAAAGCATGCGATTTGCGATTCCGGTGCCGGCAGCGTTTTGCACTCTCGGCCAACATTCGAACACCCTGGGGTGACATCCGCGTCTGGAACGCTCATCTGGACACTAGGATCAACGCCCGCGAGCGTGCCGAGCAGCTTCAGCCTGTTATTGACGACGCGGCCCGCCACCACGGCCCACGGCTCGTCGCAGGCGATTTCAACACAAACGAACTCGCGTGGCTATGGAACGTCGTTCCGGTTCCGGCCGGTCCATCGCACGGCCGAGCGATCCGGCAGGCGATGGCGGCGATTGGATTTTCGACTCCGTTTGATGGACCGGTGGTCACTTTCCCATCGTTCCGCCGCCAACTGGACTGGGTGTTCGCGAGCGGCCTCGCTCCTGTTGACGCGAGTGTCGAGCCCGCACCGTTTTCTGATCACAACGCTGTCTGGACACGTTTTCGAATACCCGATTAGCCCTCGTCGGCACACGAACAATCCGCGATAGCGGTTACGTCGACCATATGCTCCTACGGACCGGCTCTGTTATGCATCTAACGAAGTGAAGGGAGTTTAATATGGCAGACGAAAAAGGAACCGGCAAGCACCCTCATAAGAGCAGTGAAGAACCGTATCCGCATCATGAGTCCGGCCGTTCTGGCGAGCATAGGTCCGGTGGTTCGCACGAATCGAATCGTGGCGACGACCAGCGAGCGGGCTCGTCTTCGGAAAAGGAAAGCCTAAGGGAGCGCGAGTACCGCGACAACCAGGGCCAGGAACACCATCACACGCGCACGTACGAAGAGCAGCACAACAAGTAGTCCAGGTCTCCTCCCGTTTCGCGCAGGCGCGTGAAATTGCGCCTGCGCATCTTTCTTTACCTCACATTGACAGGTCCTGCGTGTTGCTCGAGCCACTGGCGCATCTGGGCTCGCGGCGAAACACCGGACTGGCGGAAGACGGGCTGCCCGCCCCGGAAAACAATGAACGTGGGGATGCTCCGAATCCCGAACTGGTTCGCAATCGCCGGATTGGCTTCTGTGTCGACCTTGAGAACGATCGCCTGCCCGGCAACTTCTCGCGCAAGGGCCGCCACTTCAGGCGCGGCCATCCGGCACGGTCCGCACCAGGAGGCCCAGAAATCGACTAAGACCGGCACGCGGGATTCGCCAATTATTCCGTTGAACGTAGCCTGATCCGCCTCAAACGGAGCAGACAGTGGCGGAAGCGCGCCTTTGCATGCGCCGCATCTCCCCGTGTCGGCCAGGTGCTCAGGCGGCACCCGATTGCTCGCCCCGCATGATGGACACGTCCTCAGGATCGATTCACTCATACCCAGAGGATGCGGATGCCGCGAGTTCGGCTACAATTCGGCAATGCGCCTTGGCCTGTGCCTGCCGTTGCTGCTGTACGCATGCCTTTTGACTGCTGGTGAGCCACGCACCGTCGAGCCCACTTTCCTGCGGCGTTACGTGCCGGACACCGCCGAGCAGAGGGCCGACGTAACGACACCGACGTGCCATTACAAGCCGATCTTCGGGGCCGGCGACCGGGTACTGAAGGGCATCTCCCGTTTCGGCGAAATGACCGTCGATCCCGGCGGCGAGAGCGCTCGATTATCGTACCCCGACGAGGAGCAGATCTATGTCGTGTTAGACGGCGCGGGCACCTTGGAAGGTGGGGCACCGTCTCGAGCGATACGCAAGCATGACTTCCTTTACCTTGGGCCGGGACTTGCGCATGCACTTAAGAACGCCGGCGGCTCGCCATGCCGCATTCTCGTGATGGGCTTCCGGGTCCCGAAAGGGACTGCGACGGGGGCTGCGCCGCCCCCGATCGCAAACATGGATGATGTTCCGCTCCAGACCGTCGAAGGACATCCGGCCTCGACGCAATATCGCCTCCTCCTGGGCGGGGTCGAGAGCAAGCGCGACCGCATAGCAGCAGGGCGGACCGTTACAAGTCTGTTCCTCATGGAGTTCGCACCGGGCGGCACCAACTTTCCGCACCATCACGAGCGCGCGGAAGAGATCTACTATGTCCTGGACGGTACGGGCGAGATGGTCGCGGGCGGAGGCATGGACGGAGTCGAGGGCCGGCATCCGACAAAACCCGGCGACGCGTGGTTTTTCCGGTTGAACTGCACCGTCGGGTTTTACAGTGCCTCTGGGTCGAAAGCGCGGATTCTCGCCGTCCGATCCTGGTATCCGGGCATGCGCGTCGAGGGCGGCGAATAATTCACATGGCTAACGAGAATCCGGCGCTCTGGGGCCCGTACCTCAGCGAGCGCCAGTGGGGGACCGTGCGCGAGGACTACTCGGCGGACGGCGATGCGTGGACGTACCTGTCTCATGACGACGCCCGCCGGCGGGTCTATCGCTGGGGCGAAGACGGAATCGCCGGCATTTGCGATCGCGAGCAGCGATTATGCCTCGCGCTCGCCTTCTGGAATGGCAAAGACCCGATTCTCAAAGAGCGCTTTTTCGGCCTGACCAACTACGAAGGCAACCACGGCGAAGACGTTAAGGAACTGTACTACTACCTCGACGCAGTGCCGGACAGCTCCTATTTGAAGATGCTGTACAAGTATCCTCAACGCGAGTACCCCTATTCTCACCTTGTCGAAGAGAATCGCAAACGCGGACGGAATGCCCCGGAATACGAGCTGCTCGATACCGGCGTGCTTGCCGAAAACCGGTACTGGGACATTTTCGTCGAGTACGCGAAGGCAGCGGCCGATGATATCCTCCTGCTCATCACAATCCACAATCGCGGACCGGAGCAGGCGGACTTGCTCGTCATGCCGCAGCTCTGGTTTCGCAACACGTGGTCGTGGGGGTATCCGTCGGCGAAGCCCCATCTCACTCGCGCCGATGGAGGAATCCGGGCCTCCCATCCCGATCTGGGCGATTACACGCTCCACCTCGACGCCACGCCGCCACTGCTCTTCTGTGAAAACGAGATGGGTTCGAAGGGTGCGTTCCACGAGTGCATCGTCCACGGCAACAGATCCGCCGTGAACGGCGCCGATTCCGGCACGAAGGCTGGCGCCGTTTACCGTTTTCGCATCGCGCCCGATAGCAGTGCCGAAATACGAGTTCGCCTCGCGGCGGGCGGTCTGACGAATCCCTTCGCGAATTTCGGCGAGATCATGAGCGCCCGGCGCAGCGACGCGGATTCGTTTTATGCGGAAGTACAGGAAGGCATCATCGAGGAAGACGCGCGTCGCGTCCAGCGCCAGGCCTTCGCCGGATTGCTTTGGAGCCGCCAGTTCTACTATTACGATGTACCGCAATGGCTAAGCGGCGATCCAGCGTTGCCGCCGCCACCTCCGCAGCGGCAGTACGGGCGAAATAGCGAGTGGATCAATCTCAACAATTCCGATGTCATTTCCATGCCCGACAAGTGGGAGTACCCGTGGTACGCGGCATGGGATCTCGGCTTCCACACCGTATCGCTCGCACTCATCGATCCCGAATTCGCGAAGGATCAGCTCGTTCTGTTGATGCGCGAGTGGTACATGCACCCCAACGGGCAATTTCCTGCTTACGAGTGGAACTTCAGCGATGTAAACCCGCCTGTGCACGCCTGGGCGGCGTGGCGGGTGTTCACGCTCGACCGCAAGCTGGAGCAGAAGAAAGAGCCCGCGTATGCCGGCGACCTCTGGTTCCTCGAACGCGTCTTTCACAAGCTGCTGCTCAATTTCACCTGGTGGGTGAACCGCAAGGATGCAACCGGGCGGAACATATTCCAGGGTGGCTTCCTAGGGCTCGATAACATCGGCGTGTTCGATCGCAGCAAACCTCTGCCGACAGGCGGCACGCTTAATCAGTCGGACGGCACCAGTTGGATGGCGGCATATTGCCTCAACATGCTCACGATCTCGCTGGAACTGGCCCAGTACGATCACGTGTACGAGGACATTGCCACCAAATTCTTTGAGCATTTCCTCGGTATTGCGGCGGCGATGACCAATGTGGGCGGCAAAGGCCTCAGCCTCTGGGATGAGGAGGACGAATTCTTCTATGACGTGTTGACACTCCCGAAGGGCGAAATTGTGCCCCTGAAGGTGCGCTCGATCGTCGGGCTGATTCCGCTGTTCGCGGTCGAGACTCTGGAGCCCGCCATCATCGACCAACTGCCCGGATTCAAGGAGCGCATGCAGTGGTATCTCATGAATCGCCCCGATCTGGCGTCATTGGTTTCGCGCTGGAATGAGCCCGGCGTCGGCGAGCGCCACCTGTTGTCCTTGCTCCGGGGGCACCGCATGAAGCGATTGCTCAAGCGCATGCTGGACACCACCGAGTTCCTTTCCGATTACGGTATCCGTTCTATGTCGCGCTACCATTTGGACCACCCATACGTGTTTCAGCGCGACGGAGCGTCCGAGATCGTGCGATACCTGCCGGCCGAGTCCGATTCCGGTATCTTCGGTGGCAATTCGAATTGGCGCGGCCCGATATGGTTTCCCGTGAATTTCCTCCTGATTGAGGCCATGCAGAAGTTCCACCACTATTACGGCGACGATTTCAAAATCGAATGCCCAACCGGATCCGGCCAATACGTCACGATCGACCAGGCCGCCGCCGAGCTAACGCACCGCCTCTCGCGATTGTTCCTGCGCGACGAGCACGGGCGCAGGCCGGCATCAGGCAACCGCGACATTGTTCAGAACGACCCGCATTTTCGCGACTACATCGAGTTTTACGAATACTTCGATGGCGACACCGGCCGCGGCTGCGGCGCCTCGCACCAGACCGGTTGGACGAGCCTGGTCGCGAAGCTCCTGATGCCGCGCTCAGGCTATTAGGATTTCGTCCATTCAATCGTGATAGAACAGGGGCGCATGGACTCTGAAAGCGCTCCTCTCATGAACGGCATGATCGAGCTCGAGCCGGTGGACGACCCAGGCATCGAGCGCCGTGACCTCTTCCGCGGAGCGGGGACTGTTGCCGCGTGGCTCGCCTCCGCGAACCGCGCGGGTGCTGAGACGCTGGCCGCCGGGCTGGTCCCGCAAGCAAAAGCCGGACCCCTGCTGCCCATCGTCCTGTTTGGCGCGCATCGCATCACCCGCCTCGTTGCCGGCGCGAATCCGATCTACGGCTACTCGCACTTCAATTACCTGTACTCCGCGCATATGGGCGAGTACCACACCACCGACCGCGTCCTCGCATTCCTTCGCGAGCTGGAACGCGCGGGCCTCAACACGTGGCAGGCAAGCTGGAGCGAGCGCCTTGAAACCGACTGGCTCAAATACAAAGAGCAGGGCGGCAAAATGCAGCTGCTCCTTCTGTCCAGGCCGACGTTTAATGATGAACCGCAGATGCTCCAGCGCGCGATCAAGCTGAAGCCGCTCGGGATCGCGCAACATGGCGGCTCGACCAACCGATTCTGGGATGCCGGCCAGATGGATCGGTCTCTCGATTACTTGAAGCGCATTCGCGATACCGGCGCTATGGTCGGACTCTCGTGCCACAACCCGCTCGAGGTCGCATATTCGGACGACAAAGGCTGGGATGTGGACTATTACATGACCAGCCTGTATTACATGATCCGGCCCCGCGCGGTCTTCGAGAAGATGCTCGGACAAGTGCCACTGGGCGAGATCTATCTCCCCGGCGATCCTCCGCGGATGATGGAAGCGATCCGCGCAACCAAAAAGCCGTGCCTCGTATACAAGGTCTTAGCCGCCGGCCGTTCGGTAAATTCACCGCAAGAAGTCAAGGATCGGATCGGTGTCGCGCTCAACGGAATCAAGCCGGGTGACGCCCTGCTGATCGGCATGTACCAGCGCTTCAACGATCAGATCGGGCAAACGGCGCAATCCGTGCGCGAGATCCTCGCCGCCTGAGATGAACGGGACTATCGAAACCCTGGCCGACTTCGGCGATCTCTGCGGTGAAGGGCCAATCTGGGATTCATCGGCGCACGCACTCTACTGGACCGACATCAACGGCCGCCGCTTTCACCGGTACTCGTCGGATACACGTCAGGCCGAAACACTGAACGAAGGATTCGAGGTCGCCGGTTTCACGCTGCGGGACGACGGAGGATTGGTCGTAGTGAACTCCGGCGGGTTCTGGCTGTGGGAGGGAAAAGGAGAAGGCGTCCTCCTCGCCGATGAGTACGACGGGCGCCGATGCGCGTTGAACGACTGCATCGCCGACCCGCGAGGACGCGTGTTATCGGGCTCAACCTTCTTCGACCCGCGCCGTGAAGACTACGAACCAGGCTGCCTGTTTTGCCTGGACACCGACGGATCGCTCCGCATCTTCGACGAGGGGTTCAAGCTCTCAAATGGTCTCGGATTCTCCCCGGACGAGCGCACACTTTACTTCACCGATTCGGCGCGGCGCACCATCTATGCCTACGACTACAACGCATCGCACGGACAAGTGCGGAACCGGCGCGTCTTTGTTCGCGTGCCGGACACCCAAGGTCTGCCCGACGGCATGACCGTGGACGCCGAAGGTTACGTCTGGTCCGCTCAATGGTTCGGCGGATGCATTGTTCGCTATGATCCCGACGGTACGGAAGAGCGGCGTGTCTCGATACCTGCTACGCAAGTCACGTCCTTGGCGTTCGGCGGCGCCGGCCTGACGGACATGTTCGTGACCAGCGCGTCTCACCCAGACGCATTGCCGCTCGCACCGCCGGGCTACTCGCCCGAAAGGGTATACTCTGGCGGAAAACTCTTCCATCTGAATTTGGGGATCACGGGCAAGAACGAACACCGTGCGACTATCTCTCGTTAGCGCTTTGCTCGCCATCGCGGCTCTGCCCGCGACACCTCAAGGTCCCGAACCACTTGAATGGTGGGCAGGGAATTCCCATGTGCACCGTGATTGCGGCGCGGGAGGCGGCCTCACGGTCACTCCGAAGGACTTGCGCGACGCGATGGATTAAGAATGATCTCGCGGTCGTTTCCATTCTTGCCGACATGGGCAACGGAGAGGTTCGGGACGCCGCACGCGACCTTTCCAGAGTCAACGGTCATGACGATCCGCTCTCGACGCGGGAGCGCATCCTCCATTGGGACGCCGAGTGGCACTTCGATCCCCTCGGGGTTACGTTCGAGCAAAAAGCGATCGGTGGTCTTGTGATGAAGCAGAACGCGATGGTGGGGTTCGCGCATGGGCAATATCTTCCCCGCGGTATTCCGAAAGATCTCGACTGCTGTGCGCCGCTCGAGTATCCGTTTGAGTTCGCGCTCGGCACGCCGTCTTCCCGGATGGGAGACGTGGATGGTAGCGAAACGGCAATCGAGGCGTACTATCGCTTCTTGAATTGCGGGTTGCGACCCGGCTTGGCAGCCGCAACGGATTCGACATATGCCTTCGTGCCCGGCACATTGACCTACCGTGGTTGGATCGATCCTATTGCGGCGGGCCGTACCGTGGTCTCACGAAACGGCCACCGAGAATTCGTCGACCTCAGTGTCAACGCGACTGTGAACCTGGCGATGAGATCAAGCTCGAACGTCCCGGCGTGGTGGCGGCGAATGTGACCTGGTCCGGCGTGATCCCATTCGAGGGCAAGTTGGAACTGGTTCGCAACGGTGTTGTCGTGGAATTCCATCCGGGGAACCGGTTCACCGCGAACGTCGATTTCCGGCACAGCGGATCGCTCGCGGCGCGCGTCGTCGGCGCGAACGGTCATCGAGTCCACACAGCGGCGGATTTCGTTACGGCCGCAAGTGCTCCCGTGCGAGCCAGCCGTAAAGACACCGAGTTCTTCGTCCAGTGGATCAACAACCTCCTCGCCAGGACAACTCCGCCCGGCGATTGGAGCCAGTACCTCAGTCAATCTCGCGAACAGGCGCATGCCCGTTACGCGAAAGCCCGAGAAATTTACCGCGCCATTGCAGCCCAGTCCGTCGAATGACAATCATCAAGGCACTTTTTGCACTCGCTTTGGCCGCGACGCCGGCTTTGAGCGAATCGGCCGGAGCCGTTACGGTTGACCCTTCAAAACGTTTTCAGGTGATCGAGGGCTTCGGCTTAAACTTTACTGGTCCGTATTTCCGGAACGACCAGAAGCACATGTTCGACACCTTCATCGACGACCTCGGCGTCACGATGTTTCGAGTCGTCCCCTATCTCGTGTATAGCGATTGGGAGGTGACCAACGACAACGACGACCCGAACGTCATGAACTGGGAGTATTACAACGATCGTTATTCCACGCCTATTTTCGAAGCCACCTGGAACGCGATCCGGTTCTTGAATTCACGGGGTATCCGGCCAGTTATCGGGCTGATGGGCCCCGTGCCGCCGTGGATGCTCGCCGAGAAGTCTACGTCTCCGGCACCTAAGGTTTGCAACTCATCCAGCACGATTGCGCCGCTCTCGCCCGCGATGTACGGCGAGTTTGCCGAGGAGGTAGTCTCGATGGCGATGTACGCTCGCTTCCACGAACATCTCGACTTCGAATATTTCAGTCCGTTCAACGAGACCGATTGCTATCCCGCGGAGGGCCCGCGCATCGATCCAGCCGAGGCGCCCAAGGTACTCGACGCTGTTGCGCGCCGGCTGAAGAAGGAGGGCATGGGCGACATCAAGCTGGTTGTCGCGGACCAGGCAATCATCACGAACGACTACATCACCCCGATCCTTGGCGATACGGAATTGATGAAACAGGTCGGCGCATTTGGTCTCCACACCTACGGAGAGGATTCCGTCGGACCAAACGTCGAACGCGTCAGGTCCAGCGCATACGCGCACGTCCCCGTCTGGCTGACCGAATACGGCGACCTGAACGACGAAGACAAAACCGCCGAAAACGACTGGACTCACTTCTCCGTCGCGGCGAATCGCCGCGCCCTGACGGCGCTGAACCAGGGCGCAACTTCGATCTTCTACTTCGATGCATTCGACGATTACGAGGAGTGCGCGCGCCGCCTCACGTTTTATGGGCTCTACACCAGCGCCGCCCATGTGTATGCGCCCAAGAAGCGCTATTACGCGACGCGTCAGCTCTATCACTATGTGCGTCCTGGATATCAGCGCATAGGGGCGGTGGCAGATTCTGCCGGAATGACCGTGTCCGCGTTCCAGGATGCCGCTGACGCATCCATCACTCTCGTCGGTGTCAAGGAGCGCGGCCCCGCACGCCTGCGAGTTTCGGTGGCCGGTGCCCGATCGAGTCCCAGCCGCTGGGACCTTTATGTGACCAGCCGTGATCTTAACTGCGTGAAATCATCCGCAGTGCGGCCGGTACCGGACGGTGTCGAAATCGATCTTCCCGAACAGGCAGTCTTCACGCTCGTCGGCAAGCCATAAAGACTACTTGTCGGCGTGTGCGGGACCCCGGAACACGGCGTTCAGGAACAGCACGTTGAGACCGTTCAGGTACGCCCGGAAGTTCGGATCCGAGGTGAATCCGATCACGTTGCCACGGCCCTGGTGCTCGAATAAGACGAACGGCTTATACGCGATCTGTTTCCGGTATTCGTCCCACACATAACCGCTGGCCGCGACCTGGTCCGGACCGGCGAATATGGCCACATTGTTACCTTTGTCGGCCTTTACGGGCGTGAAGATCGCCCGCCCTCCGATCAGCGGGTACACCGCTTCCGAACAGCCCGCGCCGAGCCAGTGTTCGTTGTCCACCTTCGCCCGCGCGAGAAAACCATGCGCGCTGAAGGGCAGTTCGTGTTCCGGCAGTATCGCCTTGGCGTAATCCTCTGCGTTCTTCAGCAGCTTTCCGGGCACGCGGCCGCTGGTGTCCGCCGCGGGCGAACCAGCGGGTGGCGTGGGCGGCGCCGTCGGCCCTGCGGTACTCACGCCTTGGGTCGACGGCTGCACCGCCGGCTTGCTCTCGGGCTTTCCCGTGTCAGGAACCGCAGCGTTCTCCTGCTTGACATCCAGAAGCCCGGTCTTTGCATCCGCCATGAATTGCACCGCCCCGGCGCCGAGTCCGACCAGCGTTCCGCCCGACTCTACCCAGTCCTTGAGATGGCGAATGCCGCCCACCCCGAGCACGGACGCGTACGCGTCACCGCTGCCGTCGGGCAGAACAATTACGTTGTACTTGCTCAAGTCTGCGGAGCCGAGCTGCTGCGTTCGAACCACAGTCACGGGATAGCCGAACTGGCGCTCGAGAATGAACCTGGTCTGGCCGGCAGATCCGGCGGCAGCGGGCCTGTCCCAGGCGAGTGCAATCCGCGGCTTCGTCAGGTACTCGACCCGATTGCTGCCGAAGTTCGGTCCTTCATCGACCCAACTCGTCGAGGTCGCCACGACCTCAGCACCGCTCATCTCGGCGGCGCCACGCACCGTTTCGTGCACAGACGCTGGATTGTCTTTGACGCGCACGATCGCGGTGCCCGCCGGGTAAGTGCGCCCGTTCTGCGCGAACGGACGATCGCTGCTCAGAACGCGCAGTCCGGACTTCAGCGCCGCGGCAACAAAACGGCCCGAGGCGGCGGTTCCCCACGGCACCAGGTAGGCGACCGTGGCTTCTGCTCCCTCAACGCGACCCGCGGGCTCGGAGTGGAACGGCTCGAAGCTGCCTTTTGAACGCTCGCTGGTCGTGATCGCTTCGACCCCAAATTGCAGCGGCAGGGACCACGCGGTCACATCATAAATTTCGCTCGGTTCGCGCCGCTGCCGCCGGTGCTCCTCTTCCTTGAGGAACTTTTCATCCATCGGGACTTTCTCGTCCATGAGCACACGCACGAGTCTTTTGGCGGGCTGGGCCGTTGCGATTACGTAACTGCCGGCCGGATATTCCTTTCCGTCCGACGCTTTGAACGGAGCGGCCGCGCGGCTCACTTCAACGCCGTGCCGGACCAGCAGCGTTGCGAGCGCATCGGCGCCCGAGGCATTCGCCCGCCGCGGCAGGATGTACTCGCGAATCGGCTCGCGATTCCCCTCCTCGATCGCGGTGACATGATACCGGTAGAAGTTTTTCAGCAGTTCATCGCGATGCGCGGCGGCGGTCTCGCAGGTTGCGACGGAGGTGACGAAGTGGCGGCGTACCGTCTCCCGGAAGGTGATCGTGCTTTCGTCCGAATTACGCCTTACCACGAGGCCGCGCGTTGACCCGTTCTCATAAGTCATCGCCAGCGCCCCGTAATAAGATGGCCAGCTCGCTCCGTAACCGGGATAGAAAGCGTCGTATGCTTCGCGCGTGAAGTAGTTCATTCCGAACTCATCGAAGTAGTGCGCGTTCGCCTTCCCAAACCAGGCCAGGCTCGATTGCTGCTCGGGCACGAGGTGAGGGTTATACGGATTCGCTTCGGGGGAGAAGTAATAACTCGATTCCGTCCCCATTTCGTGCAGGTCGACATACACGAGCGGGTACCATTCCCGCAGCGCCTTGATCTGACCCGAGATTTCGGGCTGGCTCATTACCAGCCAGTCACGATTCAGGTCGAAATGGTAGTGATTGGTGCGGCCGCCCGGCCATGCTTCGGCGTGCTCGGCGGCAATCGGATCGGGGTCTGGCTCGGGCCCTTCATTTTGGTTGAAATTCTGGACGAACCGGTCACGACCGTCTGGATTCTGCAGAGGGTCGATCAAGACCAGCACGTTCGAGAAGATTCGATCGACACTCGCGTTCCCACGCGACGCAAGCAGGTGATAAGCGGTCACCATTGCGGCATCCGGCGATGAGATCTCGTTCCCGTGGACCCCATAAGACAGCCAAATCACGGCAGGGAGTCCCGCCACCAGTTTCGTGGCTGCGGCTTCGTTGGTCCGACGCGGATCACAAAGCTGTTTCATCGCCGCCTGGATCTCGGGAAGCTTTCGAATGTTTGCCTCGGATCCGATCGCGGCGTAAATCAGCCGCCGTCCCTCCCACGTCCGTCCGTAATCGAAGAGCTTTACGCGCGACGGCAGCGCCTTCTCGAGCGCTTCGAAATAAGTGACGATGTCTGAGTGCGGTGCGATTCGTTCGCCAAAGTCATAGCCCAGAACGGTTTTGAGTGTCGGAACCGACGAATCGTACTGGGAGCCGGGCCAGTACTCAAACGGAGCAGCGGCCCAGACCGGGGCCAGACACAGGAATCCCAGGGTGATTGCAAAACGCATTGAATCCCGAGGATAACATCGGGAAGACTTCCGCGAACTCAGGCCGCGCTGGGCATCCCGCGCCGCTGGACGGGCTTTTCGCCGGCCGGCTTCGGAACGAAAATGTCCTGCCACTGCAGCCCGCATTCGCGGACGATCTTCAGCGGGTATTCCAGGCGGCCGACACTGGCGTCAGCATTGTTTGTGCCGAAGGAGAACTTCACACCCGCAGCCTTCGCCGCCCTGATAAATGCAGGGCTCGGAATCTTGTAGCGGTTATTGATCTCGATGGCCACATCGTTCTTCTTCGCGGCTTCAATCACGCGCGACATGCGTTGCCTGGTCCAAAGCTTGTCGTAATCCTTCGCCATCACATCCGGCAGGAACGTCGCGTTCGCGTAGATATCCACAGGCTCATGTTCGAGGATTCCGACGATCTTGTCCACGATCACGTCCATGAATCGCTCGGGATCTCCGATATCGCCGACCTCCCCGGGGATCCACAGACGCCGCCGCTGTCCGTCGTGCGTGAACGTCATCGCATCCGTGAAAATGTAGTCGAATTTCGCGACCGCCGCGGGCGAGAACATGTTCACCCACTCGCGCCCTTCCGCCTGCATCGCGATGAACACCGGCCGGCCTTGGAGCGATCGGATGTACTCTAGTGCGCCGGCATCGTCGCGCGTCGGGAAACCCTGCCCGCAATTGATCGCGAGGCCGTAACCGATGCCCGTCTCGCGCGAGTGCTCCAGCACCTGCTCGATATCCCAACCGCCCTTCAGGTGCGCATGATAATCGACTACCGGGTAGTTGTGCGCGCCGAGAGCGCGTATCTCGCGATACACGTCATCGGCAATTGGCGATGTTCCGGAAGCTATGACGTCATCAGGAAGCGGTCGAACGAGGATCTTTCGAAACAGCGCTTTCGAACCGCCGTCGTGACACTGTAGAGCGAACGTGCCACGCTGCAGAATACGTCCGCGCGAGTCCGGATCGGCGAGAGGAGGATCCGGCTCGATGTAATCCACCACCAGTGTGCCGTTCAGCCGCACCTGCACCTGCTTGCCGCGAACCGTAACATGCATTTCAAACCACTCGTTATCAGGAACGAGTTGTTTATAGATGTTGCGAACAGCGTACAGCGACCCCGTCTTCTTACGCTCGAGGTATCCTCCCTCACCGGTCGCCGTGTTATTTACCTGGACCTCGAAACCCTGTTCCGGCCAGCCGGTCTCCTGCAAACGCGAATGGAAGAAAACACCGGAATTGCAGAGTGGCCGGGTCATAAGTTCCACCCGGAGTTCGAAGTTCTTGAAATCCCCGTTACGAACCGGACCCGAATAGAACAGGTGCGACCGGCCGCCGTCCGCGGCGAGCATTCCGTCGACCAATTTCCAGGAGCCGCGGTTCTCGCTCGGAGTCCAATTTTTCAGCGACTTTCCATCGAACAACGGAATCCACTCCTCCGATCCGCGAATGGCGGGCAGGGTCGCGAGCGAGGCAAGTAGCGTGCGTCTGGTCATGGTTATTTAAGGATATAGCAGTCCGGAATGCACGGCCACCGATTGGTATGTGAGTTGCTCGTTCCGCCCCGGAGGAAATTCTGTGCGCTGGACACCGGGTGGATCGAGTGATGATATCGAGGACCGCAGAGATGAAGGCGGAGGCGGGTTCGGCTTCGGCGGCTTCGGCGGAATGCACATGGGGATCGGAGGGACGCTTGTCCTTCTGGTGTTGAGCCTGATCTTTGGACGCAATTTCTTCGCCCTGTTCTCAGGGGGCGGCGTAGCGCCAACTGAACAAACGGCGGACCGAGCTGCGCGTGCTCCCTCAAACGATCGCGAAACGGAGTTCGTCAAGTTCGTGCTGAACGATGTGCAATCGACCTGGGACAAACTGCTGCCCGCGCAGACCGGCGTCCCCTATCGCCACGCGAAATTGGTGTTGTTTCGCGACTACACCGATTCGGGATGCGGTACCGCTCAGTCCGCGACCGGGCCTTTTTATTGTCCAGAGGATGAAAAGGTCTATCTCGACGAAGGCTTTTTCGATCAACTGAGCCAGCAATTTGGAGCGCCCGGCGAGTTTGCGCAGGCCTATGTCATCGCGCATGAGATTGGGCACCACGTGCAGAAACTCCTCGGGATCGAAGGAAAGGTCCACCGCCTTCAGCAGCGCGATCCGTCGGAACGCAATCCTCTTTCTGTCCGGCTGGAACTCCAGGCCGATTGCCTGGCCGGTGTTTGGGGAAAATCCGCGGAACAGCAGCAGATTCAAGGACAGAACATTGTCGATATGTCGGACATTCCGGCCGGTCTGCGCGCTGCAGCGGCCGTTGGAGACGACCGTCTGCAGCGCATGTCAACTGGTCATGTGAGCCCGGAATCGTTCACGCACGGTTCCTCGGCGCAACGCACGCAATGGTTCCGCACGGGTCTCGATCAAGGCACCGTGAGCGCGTGCAACACTTTTCAGGCGACGGGGTCGGAACCTTAAGGATTACAGCGCTTCCAAAAACGCGATCAAATCCGCCTTCTCCTGATCGGTAAACCCGATGTGAATTCTCTTGTCATAGAATTCGATCGCATCGGCGAGCGTTTTAGCCGACCCGTTATGGAAATACGGTGCTCGTGCCGCCAAACCGCGCAAGACAGGCCCTTTCACCTCTCTACGTCTTTCCAAAGGCCGGAGATGAGCGCGCGGCCCGGGTCCGTCGTGGCCTTGATCTGATAGGTGGTTTTGTTCTGAAGCGTGATTACGGGAAGATACGAAACATCAAGCGGGCTGCTCAGATCTCCCACTCCGATGTTCAGCGGCACAGGCAGGGAATGATCGCCTGCATTGGGCGTGTCGTGACACGTTCCGCACGTACCAGAAATCACGTCGACGTTAAGGTCGTCGTTCAAGCCGCCCACGCCTGTGATCTTGATCGGCTTCGAGTTGAACAGCCGCTCCCCGCGGGCGATGCTGGCTCTTCGCATATGCCGGGGATCGGCGGGTGTTGCGGAATTCTGGTTCTGCCACGCGTCGAACAGGCTGAAAATAACGGGAGTAAACGCGGCTCCGTTCGGATCGCCTCCCAAGGAATCATTGATCCCGATGTAAAACGCGGGTTTCGTCACCATACCCAGGGCTTCCGGACCTCCGGCCGCGCCGTTTGCGTTTAGAGCGCCCGCACGGTGGTCGATAGCCTGCGCGGTAGTCAACCCCATCTCAAAAGCCACGATCGCTTGCTGTTGCTCCGGAGTTAGTGGCAACGATGCCTGTGCATGACCGTTGGTTGCGTCAAGCGCCTGGTGCGCCAGGTCGGCCATCAAATCGGAAGGGTTCGTCCCAAATGTGATCTTTTGCGTTCCCGTCTGCGTAGATGATTCACGGGCGTCCCACATGACCGCGCTCAAGAAGCGCAAGTTCGCAGCCGGTAGAGGCCGGCGGTAAACCGAAAGGGTCACAGGATCCCCGCAACCGTACGGATTGACCACGCTGATGACGTTGAACTCCGCCGTGTCCGGCACAGCCAGCGCGATCCGAAACAAGCCTCTCTCGAGGAGCAGCCGATACGCCCGTTCGCGTCCCTGGATGCTCGATAGGTCAATATCGTGGTCGCAAACGGAACCATCATTGGTCCGGAAAATCGGATCGAAGCCCTGCGTCGCTTCGAAGCGATGCCGGATCTCCTCGGCCGAAACGCTCCAGGCCTCCGCCGGACGATGGCACGATGAGCAACTGCGCCCGTTCGTGCCCAGCGATTGGAAGAACGGTCCGGTGAGGTCGATAGGCCCGCCACCGTCCTTGAAGGTCTCCAGGAACCCGCTCGCGTTGGGAAGCGGAAACATGTTGGGAAGGCACTGCCCGGCAGCGAAGCTGGCGCAAAAGAACAAGGCAATCAGAGAAGACACTGCGCTCTTGGTTGAATACGACATATTGTTTCCCATTAACCTCCTCGTCTGTTGAGCGAGGCCAACGCAGTAGTGACTGCCGGTTCGGCTTCGTTGCAAATCTGCCGCCTGTAACAGCGACTCGCAACCTATATAAGCGGGCTAACTATTTCGGAGCGTCAACTCGAAGCGCGCGCCCTGTCCCGGCGCGCTCTGCACCAATATATGCGTGCCATGGGCCTCGGCGATCGATTGTGCGATCGCAAGTCCAAGCCCTGCTCCGGTCCCACTGGTCCGAGCCGTATCGACGCGGTAAAAGCGTTCGAAGATATGCGGCAGGGACTCAGGAGGAATACCTTCGCCCGTGTCCTCCACCGCGAGCACGACAAGCCCGTTGTGTTCCGAGCACGATAGAGTGACGGCGCCACGATCGGGGGTGTGCTTCAGCGCGTTGTCGACCAGCGCGAATAGGAGCCGGCGCAGAGCGGCCGGGTTTGCGGCCGCTGTCGCAGCCATCCCCGTCGTCGTGATCCGCAATTCGATGCCTTTCGACGCCGCGACGGGCGCCGTCTGTTCTCCGACTTGGCGCACCAGTTCGTTCAAGTCCACCCGGTCCAAGGGCATGGCCGTGGCAGCGTCGGACCGGGCCAGCGCCAGCAGCGATTCGGCCAGTTCTGTCATGCGCTCGGCTTCGCACTGAATATCCGCAAGCGATTTCCGGTATAGCTGTGGCGTGCGCTCACGATGAAGCGCGAGTTCGGCGGTCGCGCGTATGATGGCCAGCGGTCCCCGCAACTCGTGCGACGCATCGGCAGTGAATTGACGGATCCGCTGCACGGCAGTTTCGAGACGCTGCAGAACCTCGTTCCAAGCCTCCGACAGCCGTTGGATTTCGTCTCCGGTTTGCGGAACGGGCAAGCGGCGCGAAAGATTTTCGACCGTGATGCAGCGGGCAGCGCTTGTGATCGAGTCTACCGGCCGCAATGCCCGCCCGCTCACCCAGTATCCGCCCAGGCACGCGATCGCCAGTACCAGAGGAATCATGAGTAGCAGCAGCGTGCGCAGTTCGCGCAGCATTGCATTGACACCGTCCAGCGAACTTCCGATGAGAGCATCGTACGCGGCGTTATTATGCCGGATCCGAACGCTGAGGAAGCGGATGCTCCGGCCGCCAGTCACGATGGTCCGGTACTCCGGCGTGTCCGAAGCTGTCATCGCTGGCAGCCGGGGTGAGGCTGCCAGCAACGGGCCTGAGGAATCGAGCAGCTCGATCAGATTTCCTTCGCCGACCTCGCGCGTGAACTCGGACAGCTCCTGCTGCAGTTGCCCGCGATTCCTCATCGGGGCCTCGATCTCGATAACCGTTCGTAGTCCTTCCGCCCGCTCAACCAAGCGTGCGTCGACCGCCGCTGTGAGCCGGTGCCCAACCGCGAACCAGAGCCCGGCGGCAAACAGAATGAGCCCGAGCAGTAGCACGGCGGAGTACCAGAGCGTCAGGCGAACACGAATCGACGCGCGCGTCACGATTCCTCCGCGCGGAGCATGTATCCGACACCGCGAACGGTGTGGATGAGTTTCGCCTCGCTCGGGTGCTCGAGTTTGGCGCGCAGGAGGCGTAGGAATGCATCCAACGTGTTGCTTTCAACTTCGGTGTCGTGTCCCCACACCGTCTCGATGAGCCTTTCGCGCCCGACCACGCGGCCTGCGTTTCGTAGGAGCAATTCGAGAATCGCGTACTCGGTCTTTGTCAGATCCAGCCGGCGCTTACCTCTGCGCACTTCACGGCTGGCCTCATCTAGGGACAAATCCCCGGCTTGAAGGTGAACACCCCGGGGAATCGGCCCGCGCCGCGATACGGCGCGCACTCGTGCGAATAGAACTTCGAACGAGAACGGTTTGGTCAGGTAGTCGTCAGCGCCTGCGTCCAGTCCGTGCACGACGTCCTGAGTGGTGTCGCGAGCCGTCAGCATCAGGATGGGAGTACGATTCTTCAACTCACGAAGGCGCCTTGCGATCGCGACTCCATCCATGCCCGGGAGCATGACGTCCAGGATGAGGAGGTCAAAAGTTTCGTGCCTGGCGATATCCAACGCATCACGCCCATCGAACGCAACTATAGCCGAGTGGCCTTCCTCGGAGAGCCCCTGGCGCAGCAATTCGGCCATCCGGCGGTCGTCCTCGACAATGAAGATGCGCATCGCCGCGTCCGCACACCATCGTAATCCAGGAATCTGAAGAAACGCTGCAAAAGCGCTTTCAGATTCTTTTCAGATTGCCGGGGTCTAATAGGCGATGTGAGATCCATTCTCTGCGCCCTTTTCTCAGCCGTATCCGCACTCGCGGCATCCGGCGGGTTCCATATTGCCGACACGATCAAAGTCGGCGGCGAAGGCGGATGGGACTACATCACCGTGGACTCGGCCGCGCGCCGGCTATACGTGTCCCACGCCACCAAAGTGGTTGTCATCGACATCGATAGCCAGACGGTCGTCGGCGAGATCCCGAAGACCCAGGGAGTGCATGGAATCGCAATCGCGCCCAAGTTGAACCGCGGCTACGTCAGCGACGGCAGGACTAATGACGTCACCGTTTTCGACTTGAAGACGCTGAAGGAGGTCGCCCGGATCATCACCGGCGAGAACCCTGACGCGATTCTCTACGACCCTCATACGAATCGGGTGTTTACGTTCAATGGCCGCTCGAAGGATGCGACGGTCATCGATACAGCGACGAATCAGGTGCTCGCGACCATTCCGCTCGGCGGCAAGCCGGAGTTCGCGGCCACCGACGGAAGCGGCAGCGTGTGGGTCAACATCGAGGATAAGAACCAAATCGCGGAGATCGACACCACGGGCGCCAAAGTCAACAAGACGTATCCGCTGCAGGGCTGCGATGAACCAAGCGGCCTGGCGATGGACACCAAGGCGCATCATCTCTTCTCGGTTTGCGGCAACAAGGTCATGGTCGTCTCCGACCCGAGCGCCGGGAAGGTGATCGCGACGCTTCCGATCGGCCAGGGCGCCGATGGTGCGGGTTTTGATCCGGGGCTCGGATTTGCGTACAGCTCGAATGGTGATGGGACGCTTACGGTCGTCCGGCAATCGGGCGGGAAGTACGAGGTCGTCGAAAACGCGGCAACTCAGCGCGGTGCAAGGACGATGACAGTCGATACCAAAACGCATAAGATTTACATGCCGACCGCTCAATTCGGATCCACACCAGCTCCGACACAGGAGGTTCCGCGGCCACGGCCGCAAATGGTGCCGGGCAGTTTTGTCGTACTGGTTGTGTCACAGTAACGTCTTACCAGCAGACTGATGCGATTCGCGATTGCCGTCTGCGTAGCGGCTGTCTCACTGGTTTTCGGGCAGCAACAGCAGCCACCGCCGAACCAGCCGCCGGGCGCGGCGGCGAATCCTCCTCCCGGCGCGGCAGGTCAAACACCTGGCGCCGCAGGACAGACCCAGCCCGGCCCGACCGGTCCGTCGCAGAATATTGTGCCGTCCGGAGTCGAGGCGCCGGGGCAGGGCGGCCCGCTCTCGTTCACTCTCTCGTCGGCGCTCACGCAAGCGCAGTCCTTGAATCAGCAATACGTAAGCGCGCTGACGGCAGCGGGAGTCGCGCGCGAGGCGCGAATACAGGCGAAAGCTGCACTGTTTCCCACGCTGAATGCCTTCAATCAATACATCTACACCCAGGGGAATGGGACCCCCTCCGGTGTTTTTGTCGCCAACGATGGCGTACACATCTACAACGAACAGGCCACCGTTCACGCCGAATTGTTCTCCATCACCCGGCGCGCCGATTACCGTGGTGCTCTGGCGGCGGAGGCCGCGGCGCGGGCGCGGCAGGAAATCGCTGTTCGTGGCCTGATCGCCACGGTGGTGCAGAGCTATTATGGCTTGCTCACTTCGCAGCGGCATCTGACGAATGCCGCACGCAGCGTGGACGAAGCGCGGCGTTTTCTCGATATCACTCAGAAGCAGGAAGCGGGCGGTGAAGCCGCCCACGCGGACGTGGTTAAGGCACAGCTTCAGTTGCAGCAACGGGAGCGCGATTACCGGGACGCCGAAACTAACGTGGAGAAGGCGAGAATCGCACTCGGGGTAATCTTACTGCCCGACATTACCCAGCGGTACCAGATTGAAGACGATCTGAAACCCGATATTCCTTTGCCCTCTCTCGAGGAGGTCCGGGCGAAGGCGATGGCCAACAACCCGGATATCCGGGCCGCGCAGGCCGGACTACAGCAGGCGGGCTTCGGAGTCCAATCCGCTCGTGGAGCCTACTATCCGTCGCTCGTCCTCGATTACTTCTACGGAATCGACGCGAATGTGTTTGGCATTCACGGTCCCGGCGATCGCCAGAACCTGGGTTCCGTGGTACAGGGAACGGTGAATTTTCCAGTTTGGAATTGGGGCGCAACGCGAAGCAAAGTGCGGCAAGCCGAATTGCAGCAGAGACAGGCTCAGTTTGATCTCACCTTCGCCCAACGTCAATTGCAGGTAAACATTCAATCGTTTTACGTGGAGGCGCAAGCGGCACGGGCGCAGTTGGGTTCTCTTCGTAGTTCGCTCGATCTGTCCACCGAAAGTCTGCGCCTGACCGTGCTGCGCTATCAGGCAGGCGAGGCTACGGCTCTCGAGGTTGCGGACGCACAGACGACGCTGGCTCAGGCCAGGAATGCGTACGACGATGGCCTGGCACGATATCGAGTTGCTCTCGCCGAACTCGAGACTCTTACGGGGAGGCCATGACGCGAACGCGAATCCTCGGAGCGGCAGCTGCGGCGGTACTGCTCGCCGGCTGCTCGAAGCCAAAAGAGAAGGAAGAGGAGCCGGTCCCTCTGGTCCAACTCGCGCCCGTACAGCGCGAATCCATCAAACGCGTGATCACGGGCGAGGGAGTGCTTCGAGCAATTGACCAGTCGGCCATCATGCCCAAGATCACCGCGCCCGTTGCGAAGTTTTATGTGAACCGCGGCGACCACGTTCGCAAAGGCCAGCTCCTGGCGACATTGGAAAATCGCGACCTGGCGGCATCCGTTGTAGACGCAAAGGGCGCGTTCGACCAGGCGGAAGCGAATTATCGGAATCTCTCTTCCGCGCAGGTGCCGGACGAGATGGTGAAGGCGCAGGCCGACGTCAATGCGGCGCAGCAGGCGGCGCTGTCGGCGAAAAAGGTGCTGGACAGCCGCGAGCAGCTCTTCAAGGAAGGGGCGCTCGCGCACCGCCTGGTCGATGAAGCTGCCGCGTCCTATGCGCAAGCGAAGAGCACCTACGAGACGGCGCAAAAACACCTCGAGTCTCTGCAGTCTGTCGGACGGCACGAAGAGGTTCGGGGCGCTGCCGGAAACCTCGAATCTGCGAAAGGGAAATACCAGGCGGCGCAGGCGCAACTTGCGTATTCGGAAGTCCGCAGTCCGATTTCAGGAGTCATTGCCGACCGGGCCGTTTTCCCGGGAGAGATGGCCAACGCAGGCTCGGCGCTCTTGACGGTCATGGACATCTCCGCCGTGATTGCCCGCATCAATCTGCCACAGGCGCAGGCGGCGTACGTGCGCGTCGGCCAGCCCGCGACCGTTGCCGCCACGGACAGTTCGGTCGAGGTGCAAGGCAAGGTAACGGTGGTCAGTCCGGCTGTCGACCCGCAAAGCACGACGGTCGAGATCTGGGTCCAGGCACCGAATCCGGGCGAGCGCCTTCGGCCGGGCGGAACCGTCCACGTCACCATTCAGGCTGGCACGGTACCCGATGCGACCGTGGTGCCCGTAGCCGCGCTGTTGCCTTCACAGGAGGGCGGAACCGCTGTGATGGTAGTCGGCCAGGACATGGTCGCGCATCAGCATAAGGCGGAAGTAGGTGTGCGGAACAGCGATGTCGCGCAACTGCTCAGCGGAGCGCAACCAGGCGAACAAGTCATCGTCAGTGGGGGCGTAGGTCTGGACGACGGCGCCAAGGTGAGGGTACAGAAGCCTGGGGCCGGCGGCGAGAAAGCCGATGCCCATGAGGACAAGCCGGAGAAGAAATGATCGGCGGCGACATTCACGTCAACAACGGCGTACAGCCGCCGGCTGAGGCAGAGCATTGGACCGCGCGGCACGGCAAACCGATTATCTTCGTCATTCTTACGCTGGTTGCGGTCGGGGTTTATGTCGCGCTCACCATCCCGGTCGCAGTGTTTCCCTCGACGAACTTCCCCCGAATCGTGATTGGCGCTGACAACGGCGTCGCACCGATCGACCAGATGCTGGTCACCGTAACGCGTCCGCTCGAAGAGGCGGTGAACAGCGTGCCCGGATTGCAGCTCGTCAAATCGATCACGAGCCGCGGCTCGGCCGAAGTCGATCTATATTTCTCCTGGCAAGTGGACCCGGTCCTGACGCTTCAGCTTGTGAACGCCGCTTTGGCGCGCGTCACGCTGCCCCCCACGGCGAAGATCACGGCGAACCGCCTCACTTTCGCTGCCTTCCCGATTGTCGGATATTCCGTTACATCCGATAGCGTTTCTCAAACGCGGCTATGGGAGATGGCGACCTACGAGATGAAGCCGCGTCTCAATCGCCTGAATGGAGTGGCAACCGTTGTCGTGCAGGGCGGGCAGGAGCCGGAATTCGAGATCCGGCCGGATCCAGCGAAGATGGTGCAGGCCGCGGTAACCGTTCCCGCTGTTCTCGACGCAGTGAGGCGTAGCAACCTTATTGACTCACCGGGTCTGATGCAGGCCAACCACCAGCTCATACTCAGCCTCGTGAGTGGTCAGGCGCGGACGCCCGACGAGATCGCGAACATCGTTGTAAAGTCCACGAACTCCAACTTGCCGGTACGGATCGGGGACGTCGCGGCCGTGGTCAACTCGATCAAACCCGTTTTCACCATCGTGACCGCGAACGGTAAACCGGCGGTTCTACTGAATATCAACCGGCAGCCGGACAGCAACACCGTCCGCGTTGCCGACGAGGTGCACGCTGAGGTGGATGCGATCCGCGCTACTCTGCCCAAGAGGGTGCATCTTGAACCGTTCTACGATCAGTCGGAGATCGTGAAGGATTCCATCAAGAGCGTCCGGGACGCAATTCTCATCGGCCTCATCCTTGCTTGCATCATCCTGGTCCTGTTCCTGCGCGACTGGGGCACGTCGCTGGTCGCGGGGCTCGTGATTCCGGCGACGATCGCGGTCACCTTCATTGGCTTGAAGGCGCTCGGGGAGACTTTCAACCTCATGACCCTCGGCGGCTTGGCCGCTGCTGTGGGCCTTGTCATCGACGATGCGATTGTTGTCGTTGAAAACATCGTCATGCACCGCGATGCCGGGCAGGGTCGCGCCGACGCCATCCGCAGCGCACTACAAGAAATCGGAAAGCCGCTGGTCGGGTCCACGGTTACGCCTATCGTCGTGTTTCTTCCGCTCATCTCGATTACCGGAGTTACGGGCGTCTTCTTTCGGGCGCTCGCGCTGACGGTCGCGATGGCCCTTCTTACGTCGCTCGCGCTAGCGCTGACCTGGACTCCGACGCTCAGCCACTACCTGCTGAGGAAACGGCGAGCCGGCGCCGCTCAGGAACATCCTGAAAAGCCCGGCCGTTTTCTAGGCAGAATCGTCGGCGTGTACGAGCGGGTTCTGCGGTTCGCCTTGGCGCGCCCCATCATTCTCTCGCTGATCGTGCTCGTGCTGATCGGCGCCTCGTACTTTTGCTATCGCTCGCTCGGTTCGGACCTGCTGCCCTCCATGGACGAAGGCGGCTTCATTCTGGACTACATCATGCCGGCGGGCTCATCGCTCGAGGACACCAACAAGGCCCTCCTGCAGGTCGAGTCGATTCTGAAGTCCATACCCGAGGTCGAGAACACGTCGCGTCGCACGGGGCTGCAACTCGGGCTCGCGCAGGTCACCGAGGCCAACACCGGGGACTTCACCGTCAAGCTGAAAAAAAACCGCCACCGCGGCGTGGACGAAGTGATCGCGGACGTCCGATCGCAGGTGACCGATCGGCTTCCCATGCTCCAGGTCGAGTTTGTGCAATTGCTGCAAGACATGATCGGCGATCTCACCAGCGCTCCGGAGCCGGTTGAAATCAAGCTGTTTTCGCAGAACCCCGACCTGCTCAACCAGTGGGCGCCGCGAGTGGGCGACCAGATCAAGAAGATCCCGGGTATTGTCGACGTCCTGAACGGCATCGATAACACCATCAGCGGTCCCGCGATCACATTCAGGGTCGATCCCATGGTGGCGGCGCGTGCGGGATTCACGCCCGAGGAAGTCGAACTCGACATCAGCGCCGTCATTCAGGGCGAGCCTGCGCCTACGCCCGTCATTCTGAACGACAGACCGTATACGATTCGGGTCCGCTATCCCGCAGAGGCCCGCGCCACCGTCGAGAACATCCGGAACGCGCTTTTGGTCAGCTCGACCGGGAAGACCGCCACGCTTGGGTCACTCTCGACGGTGACCGAATCGCCGGGCCAGACGGAGATCCGGCGCGAGAACCTGCAGCGCGACGTCGCGGTCACGGCCCGGCTCGAAGGAGTCAATCTCGGGTCGGGTATGGCGGCGGTGAAGAAAACTGTGGCCGGGCTCGGGCTGCCACCGGCGATTCGAGTCGAGTACGGAGGCGCTTACCAGGAACAGCAGCGATCGTTCCGGGACCTGGTGACGGTCCTGATTCTCGCGATCGTGTTCGTGTTTACCGTTCTGCTGTTCGAGTTCGGAGAATTCGCGGCGCCAACCGCGATCCTGGCTTCCGCGCTGCTGTCGAGTTCCGGCGTTTTCCTTGCGTTGCTGGTCACCGGCACGACTTTCAACATCTCGTCGTTTATGGGCCTGATTATGGTCGTCGGAATTGTCGCGAAAAACGGTATTTTGCTGCTCGATGCGTATCAGCGCTTCCGGGCCGAGGGCGTTTCGCCTTACGACGCGATGGTGCAGGCGGGCGAACGCCGGCTCCGGCCGATCATGATGACGGCGCTAGCCACAGTGGCCGGCATGATCCCGCTGGCACTCGCGTGGGGCGCGGGATCGCAGATGTTGCAGCCGCTCGCGATCGCTGTCATTGGGGGCGTGACGGCTTCTATGGCGCTCTCGTTGATCGTGACGCCGGCGGTCCACTACTTCCTCGAGCGCGGCTGAACTCAGCGCACACGAAATCGAATGCCCAGGACCGGGCCGGAGATCCGGGGCGCGACGCCGGCCGGTGAAACTGAACGGTTCTCGTGAACATCGGCGTCGAGGATCGCCCATCCGGCGAATGCGGTAATCCAGCGCAGATCGTAGCCGCCGTCAATGTGCCCCTCCGTGAAGTAGCCGTAGCCGCCCAGCGGCGCACCCTTTGCCCCTCCGCTCACGCTAAGTCCCGGCAGCACGCGTAACGGGTATGCCTGAAACTCCGCGCCGATCAGCGGAACTCCGAACTGCTCGCGCCGGGTCGCAGTCAATCCGGGTATGAGGACCAGGCTCGACAGTGTGCCTTCCGCATCGAGATATGCTCCCCCAATGTTCACGCCGAGGTGCCCGCGTTCACGGTCAAGCACATCGAATTGGTATCCCGCGTAGGCGTAAGTCAAGGTCGCGCTCGACGACAAGGTGTCGTTAAGGCGGAACGTTCGCCCCCGATAGACGATGTCGCGATTGATCGTATTCGTCCAGATGACTGACATAGGTGGAAGAGCTCACGAAATCTGTGTCCGCTGTCTGGGTGCCCCAGAGCCGGAAGAACACCTTGACGTTCTGTGCCTCTCCCGCTGCACCTTCCGACCCGCGCAGACGGACTCGCGCCAAGGCGAAGTTGTAGTTCGCATGTTTGTGTCCGCCCGAAGTGGTGGTCGGGGTTACCGAAGAATCGCCAGTGAGTGCGTCCGACTGGCTCGGAATCACCGAACTGCCCGGGTCGAAGGGATCGATTCCGCCAGGATCCGAGAAATTACTGTTCAGGTGTTGAATCAGGGTCTGTATATAGTCATAAGCGCCGGAAACGGAATCGGAGCTGAAACTGACGCCGGGCACCGGGGTGGAATCAAGAGAAGGCGTAGCAGTGAATACGCGCAGGTCCTGACTGAGATAGAAAACGTTGTCCTGCGCGGGATCGATGTTAGTGAAGTACGGATCGGCGCCGGATACGAATTCGAACAGCGTGGAGCAAGTGAATTGCTTTCCCAATACGGTTATCGAGGCATCTAATTCATCCTCCAACGGAGCCGAGCCCGGGGCCGGGAAGCCGGCCGGCGAGGAGGCCGAGAACACCACATCGAACGGAAAGCGGATTCTTTGCGGAATCAGCTGATTCGCCGATTCGAACTCTGGGCCCGACGGATTCGGCACGATCGAGATGCCCGGAAAACCGAATGCCGCTCCGCTGAGCGATGGTACTGCCCCGTTCCAGGTCTGCTGGTTGAATCCCTCCAGCACCAGCCAGAACGCGTTCGGAAACAGTCCGTTCTGGGGCCCGCTCAGCACATCCTGGACCTCATCCTTGCCGAACGTATTTTTGTCGACCCAAAATGACAACGAACCGAGCGGGTACGGATCGTCATGGTTCGGGCCCGGTATTCCCGACGCGGTCGTGGAAGGGAACGCCGCATCGAGCAGTTGCTTGAAAAATGGGAACGGGTCGCTCGAGTCTCCCGTCAGATTGCGATACACGCCGGAAAGCTCAGGATCACCAGCCCCGACAATGGTCGTTGCGTCGAAACCAAGCTGGTGAGACAAGTAGTAAAGAAACAGGACGGCGCAAGCGCTCTTGGGACTATTCGAGTTGTCCGAGTGGTCGACGTGGTTGACGAAGTCCGCGCGCGCGCTGTTCAGCCATATGTCGGCGAGCGACGACGGGCGCAAGGATGCGCCGATATTCACGAGGAGCTGAGTGCCAAGGAAATGCGACAGGCCTTCGCCCGCGCTCCCTTCGCTGGAGGCCAGCGGCGACCAGCCCAGGCCTTGTTGAAGCATGAACATCTCAGTGACTTCGGAAACCAGAAGAAAACGGACAAGTTCTATCGGAGAGCCGTTCCCCGGAATCAAGTTCACTGGCGGTCCGGAACCCCAACTGGCGCTCCATGCAGGGCCGGGACTGATCTGGACCGTGTAAGGAATGGAATAAGGAAGCGAGATGCCGCCGAACCAGGCGGTCATCTGGTCGAAATCGGCTTCACAGACATCGATCAGAGCGTTCGCGCGGTCCCGCCCATCGGCCTGCGACAGCGAGTCGTCGTATTCGATCTGGTAATGAGCGGTTAAGCCGCCGTTTGTCAGGCCGGTCGTGATGAAAGCCATGTCCGATGGTGCGGCGCGGCCCTGAAGCGTTGCACACGCCGGAGCAAATAGTGCAAATGAATAATCCGGCCAGTAAAGAAGCCAGCGGTCAGCCGATAAGCATTACAGGCTATGATCCGCCTGACCCGCATAAACGATTCGTCCCTCGTGCTCAACTCCGACTTGATCGAGCACATCGAGAGCACGCCGGACACCGTGATCGCGCTGACCACGGGCCAGAAGATCTTAGTGCGGGAGGACGTTGAGGAAGTTATCCGGCGCGTTATCAATTACAAGCGGCAGATTCGAGAGCCAAACGCCCCCGGGGAGCGCAGGATTTGATGCTCCAGCCTCATGCGCAACGATCAAACCATGTCGAGTGGAGGCCGGGCCAGGCCGGACATTGCCACGCTCGCCGGCGCGGCCATCGCGCTGGGCGGGATCCTGGGCGGGCTTCTACTCGAACAGGGCAGGCTCGCCGACATTGCCCAGCTTTCGGCATTTCTAATCGTATTCGGAGGCACTTTGGGAGCGACACTGGTCAGTACTCCGCTCCCGCTGTTCGTCCGCGCGCTGAGGCGACTGAAAACGGTGTTCTTCGAATCTCCGGAGAGCCCCGCGGTGCTCATCGATGAACTGATTGGGTATGCGGCGAAAGCGCGGAAACACGGTCTTCTTTCGTTGGATGGCGAGGTCGACACGATTCCGAACCGGTTCTGCCGCAAAGGACTCACCCTCGCTGTCGACGGCACTGATGTACAGGAGCTCCGAAAGATGCTGGAGCTCGAGATCGCTGTAGAAGAACAGCAGGCGGAGGCGGAGGCCCGCGTGTTCGAGGCGGCGGGAGGATACTCCCCCACCATTGGCATCATCGGGGCCGTTTTGGGGTTGATACAGGTCATGCGCCACATTCAGAACATCGATGAGGTCGGTAATGGGATCGCGATTGCATTCGTCGCCACCATTTACGGCGTCGGTCTCGCGAATCTGGTTCTCATACCCGCCTCCACCAAGATCAAGGCTTGGGCGCAGCACGAAATGCGTATGCGCGAGCTTGTCATCGAAGGTGTCTCCGCAATCGCCGAAGGTATGAACCCGAAGCTGATCCGGATCAAGCTAGAGGCGTTCGGAACCACCCCGCACAAGCAAACCATTCCGCAACCTTCGACTGAACTGGCGCCGGCGGGAGACTAAGAATGATCCGCAGAAACAGACCGGCAGCGCACCCCAATCACGAACGGTGGCTGGTGTCTTATGCCGACTTCATTACTCTGTTGTTCGCATTCTTTGTGGTTATGTACGCGACAGCTCAAACGGATAAGGCAAAGGCCAGCCAGGTCGCCGCTTCGGTCCAGGCCGCGCTGGAACGAGGAACCTTCTCGAGCGCCGTGCGGTACATTCTCGGCGGCACGGTGGATGAGAAAGGGCCCGGAAATGCCCAGGTCAAAGGGCCGGGCGGCGTACACACGATTGTGCTCGAAAAACAGCCGGAGATGCGCACGGTGGACCTAGCGCCCTCGATCAGGACTCTCACTAAGGAACTCGAGAAAGAGATCGAAGCAAAGCGTGTTCAGATCACGATGCAACCGCGAGGCCTGGCAATCAGCTTCAATCAGGCATCCTTGTTTCCGTCCGGTGAGGACACGGTCTCACCCGCCGCTTACGACGCACTCGAAAAGACGGCGGCTGCTCTTCTGAAGATCCCGAATCCCGTTCGCCTGGAGGGACACACAGATTCCGTTCCGATCCACAGCGCGCGTTTTCGCAGCAACTGGGAGCTCTCGGCTGCGCGCAGCATCGCGCTGCTCGAAATATTGGCTACACGCTTTGGCGTACCGCGTGAACGAATGTCGATTGGCGGCTACGCGGACACCGCGCCGCTCGAGAGTAACGAAACGCAGGAAGGCAGAGCTCGGAACCGGCGCGTGGATCTCGTTATCCTGAACCAGGCTGGCATCGTCGCCGAACCAGGTTTCGGGCCCACCGGGCCGCGATAGTGAGCACGCGGACCTTCACCCTTCCGCCGGCGGCAGTTGCTGGAGAATCACCTGCGCCGCGCGCTGCCCGGCCGACTTCTTCGTGAGGCCCTCGGCGCGAGCGGCCCATTCGCTCCCGATCCGCGCCTCCATGGTGAACACCTTGGCATGCTCCGGCCCGCTCTCTCCCACGATGATGTACCTCGGTGAGGGCAGCTTCAGCTCCTGCGCACGCTGCTGCAATGCGCCCTTATAATCTGCAAGCGTCAGGTCCGAGGTGGTGTCATCGACGCCGGCTTCGGAGATCACCTGCTCGGTCACAAACCGGCGTGCGACTTCGATACCCGCGTCCAGGTGCAGTGCCGCGATTAGCGCCTCTACTGCGTCGGCGAGAAGGGCCTTCTTCTTGCGCCCTCCGCTCATGTCTTCGCCGCGCCCGAGCAAAAGATGTTCGCCCAACCCGAGCGCCTGGGCCACCTCATAGAGGCGCGCCTGGCTTACCAAATGCGCCTTTCTCTTCGAGAGTGTGCCTTCCGAGTCGAGTGGAAAACGGCGGAATAGTACTTCGCTGACGATGAATCCAAGGATCGCGTCACCAAAGAATTCAAGCTGCTGGTTGCTGACCAGCTGTTCCCCTGGGCGGACACTTTCGTAGCTTCGCGATTTGTGCGTCAGCGCCCGAACCAAAAGCTCCCGGTTTTGGAAATTGTGACCGAGTGCCGCTTCGAGCGCCTCCAGGCGGGCACCCATAGAAAATGAGGGCGAGCCTACGGTTTCGTGGGGGCGGGCGTTGGCGCCGCTGTAGCAGGCGGAGGCGCCGCCGCGCCTCCGGCCTTCTTGGCTTTCAGAGCCGTTGCCTTGTTCTTTACTTGTTGCGCGGCTGCCTTTATCCGTGGATCGACGTCCGGAGCCGCACTCACTTTGTCCGCGGTTGCGATTGCGTCGTCATACTTGCCGGCTTCATCGTAGGCATTCGCGAGCCGGACCATTGTCGCCGGCTCGGGCGTTGCCGCTGTTTCCATGGACGTCTTGTACTCGCTAATCGCGGCGTCATATTTCTTTCGAACCATCTCGGAATTTGCGAGGGCCTCGTGTGCCTGCGCCGTCAAGTCCTTCTTCGCGGAGTTCCACTGGTCATCCGTGATCTGTGGATTCGGCTTCTCCATCTTGCCGGTCAGCTCCATCGCCTGCTTTGCGTACCCATCCGCCTTGGACAGCTTTTCTTCCTTATCCAGGTCGAACTCACGCGTTTTGGTCGAGTAGTAATTGGACAGCATCAGCAGGCACTGTGTTGCGGGATACTCGGGCGGAGTCGGCTTCGGGTATGAGTCGATGGTCCGCTCGCAGTAGATCACCATTTTCTCGGCGTCATTCTTCTGGGCGGCAGCCTGCGCGGCCATTAGAAGAATGGTCGGTTTTAGTGTTGAATCGGCGAATTTGGTAACGAAAGCGTCCGCCGCTTGTAAGCGTTTTTGCGGGTCCTGTTCGGTTTGCACCGCGTTGAACGCCTCCGCCTCTTCTTTTGTAATCTTCGGCTGCTTGCCCTGTGCGAGCAATAAGGTGACGCCGAGCAAGCCGCCCATGACGGCGAGACAAATCCTTTTCATACATTGCTCCTTACGAGTAATTTTCGAAACGCGGCACACGGTCACTTCGCTTTGAACGATTCCTTCAAGCCCTGCTCAGCCGCGTCGTGCGCCTTATCCGAAGCGCCTTTCACTTCCAGCGCGGCTCGATAGCTCTCCACGGCCCGCTCGCGCTGTCCTTGCGCGTCGGCCAAGCGCCCGAGATAGACCAGACTCCACGATTGCATCTCGGGATCGAGCCCCGAATCCAGCGCCTTGCGGAACAACTGTTCGGCCAACTCCGGATCGCGTTGCCGGGCCGCGATCCTCGCGAGTCCATAATATGCCTTTGCGTGCACCTCTTTGGCGGCCTCGGTCTGAAGCACGCGCGTGTAGGCCTGCCGCGATTCGTCGAGTTTGCGTTGTTCGTACAGCGTCTGTGCGTCTTCTAAAGCTTTCTCGGTGGGGCTCGCTTCTACCTCCGGCTGCGGCGGCGCCTTAACCGTCTTCGCCGCTCGCGTGGAAGCGAATTCCACCTTGTCCAGCCGGCGCGCCTCTTTGCGGAGGTCGATGCCGGCGATCAGATCGGGGTAATACAGGCGCATCGCCCGGTCCTGTTTCTCGTAGGCCCCAAGCAGCTCGTAAAACGCGGGGGCGGCCACGAAGCCCTCGGCCAGCGCCTGGTTGACCACTGCCTGCTGCGCGGCGGGGCCTCCGCGAGTCAGCCGGGCCTCAATAGCCTTGATCAGCGATCCGGTAATCAGAAGCGAGGCGTCGTTCTTGTACGCTTCGTCGAGCGCGGGCGCGCCCTGCGCATAGTCGATGAGTCCGCGTACCCGGTACACTGCCGTGCCGTATTTCAGGGATAAAGGGTCGAGCAGATAGTAGAAGTACGCGTGGCGGATCTCGTCCGTTTGCGGCTCGGACGACGGTGACACGACTACGAAATAGTCGTCACGATAGCTACGCGTCTGCACCTGGTTCGGCGGTCCGAGCAGATCCAGGTAGATCTGGAATCTCCTCCCTAGATAACCGCTCGTCGGGTTGCGAAGGTAAGCATTGGCCTCGAGGACAGCCTGCGTGACGGGCGCCTGGTACGAGGCAATCGCCTGGTCATAGGCGGGCTGCACCTGCGTCCAGAGCGTGCCCAAGTCGGCCTCCGCGTAGAATTTCGCGACTAGCTGTTCAAAACCGGCAAGCGGCCGTACGTCCGGCGGGATCTCGGCAGGTTGGAAGCGGTACTTAAAATCCGGTGGTCCCTCGACCGAAAGCGCGAAAGAGATGTAGGGGCTGATGTCCGTAGCCCAGTTGCCCTGTCCATGAGCTTTGACGAATGCGCGCAGCTCGGCTACGCTCGGGATGTTTTTCTGAGCCAGGTGCTGCCGAATCTGCTGGCGTAATGTGCTGTTGGATACGCTGGCGTAATCCGGATCGTAGCCCGCCGCGTGAAGGGCTGCCAACACGGCGAACAAGGACGGACTACCATCCAGTTGGCCCTGCTCGGCGCGGCATGGGAGAGCGGACAGAAAAAGAAACGATGCAGCCAGCACAGCGCCGGCCAGTGGGGTAGGATTCAAAAAAGTCCTCGGCCTAAATGCTACTCAATTTTACCAGTTGAACGGTCCATGCCAGCGGAGGACCCTGAGCGCGCGAACGGTATTCCACCGGCTGGTCCGGCCATCGCCGTCCTCTAGCGGGAAGTGGACCGCCCCGGGATGGGTATTCTCCAGAAGCCACGTACCGTCCGACTGTTGCTTGGATCGGAGCAGATCAATTGCTTCCTGGAGACGCGGGTCTGGCGCATTTCCAGCCGCCCGGAAATAGTCCAGGCCACGCAGCACGTCATAGTGCCAGCGAGTGGGGAACGAGAATTGCAGCCAGGCCGGGTCGACCACAGCGCCCGTGCTCTTACGCCGAAATAGGTTCCGTTCGAGCAGGTATTCCTCACCCCGTCGACGACCTGCGATGGATTCCGCCGAGCCGCCGGTTGCGCGCTCGTGGGCCAACAGGCCTTCCAGGACTCTTATTGTGCTGTGGAACGAAGAGCGAACCGAGCCGTTTTCCGCCTCGCAGTTCCATCCTCCGTCATTGAGCTGCTCCGTAAGTAGCCGGGCGACCACGGCGTCGACATCCTGGTGAAAGTACGCACCCAGCGCCACCGTCATGCCGTTGATACACGGCTCGACCTCACCGCCGAAGAACGGCTGCCCTGCGTGCTCCCAGCGGCAATTCTCCCTGACCTGCGCCACCGCCCGGCGCACCTTGTCACATTGGGGGTCGACACCGAAGTCGTGCAGAAGAACCAGACTATATGCGGTCGCGGTCCATGGCTGCCCCTTCGGCTGCTCCCCGTTACCCGAGTTGGCCCTCCGCGCAGGGAATAATGCGCCTCCGGCCCACTGGCCGTCTTCCCCTTGCAAGGCGAGCAACCGGGCGCCCCAGCCTTCGGTTGCAACGCGGGCGCGCTCCGCCGCTACGACTTCGGATGGCGCGTCGGCAAGGTCGCGCAACACCTGCCAGCGTATGGCGGGATCGGAGTCCAGCAGCCACTCCAGCACGGTCACGGGCCGAGTCTAGCATGCCCATATACGGATGCTGCTTATGCGGCGCCCGGCACCCGCAGCTCTCCATCTCAGCGGCACTTGGCAACGGTGAGGGTGATGTCATCGTGCTGCTCCCGACCGCTGGAGAAGCGCTGTACTTCGTCCACAACCGCAGCGATTATGTCGTGCGCTGGCAGGCGCCGGTTCCGCATCAAGACGTCCGCGAGACGGTCCTCGCCGAAGTCTTCGTCCTTGTCGTTTGATGATTCGGTAATTCCGTCTGTATAAACGGCCAGCAGATCTCCGGGCTCCATCGTTTGTTGAGCCACGGCGCAGTCCCAATCTGGAAACAATCCGAGGACCGTGGCCGTCGAGTCCAGCCGTTCGACAGAGCCGTCATTTCGGAGAAGAAGGGGAGGGAGGTGCCCGCAATTGATATAGTTCAGCCGGCGATGGGCATTGTCATATTCGGCAAAGAAAAGCGTTGCGTAGGCGCCGTCGCTCGTGTTCCTGTAAAACACGTGGTTCACGGAACACAATAGGCGTTGCAACTCTTTTGAAAGCATCGAGCACTGAATGCGGAGGTTCGCCTGAAGATTGGCCATCAGCAGGGCCGCGGCAATCCCTTTGCCCGCGATGTCGCCGACGACCAATCCGAAGCGCCCGGGCCCGAGCTCCAGGAAATCGAAGTAGTCGCCGCCGACATGGCGCGCCTGTAGGCAGCTACCGGAATACTCTAGCGTTTCAATTGCCGGCAGGATCTGCGGAAATAGCCTGCCCTGCACTTCTTTCGCAATTTGAAGCTCGTGCTGGGCCAGGCGTTCCGTTCTGAGCTTTTCTGCGGCTGCCTGCCGCTGTCGCTCGATCTCCTGGTTCACCTCGTCGAATCCAACCAGCGCGAACGAGTTGCCATCCGGGTCCTTGAAACCGGTAAACACGCCGCCCCACATGCGATTCAATTCCGTAGCCTCGTTCGAGGCCTGGTCCGTGTCGCGTCGCCGGCGCGAGAACCTGACGCGTCTGAGGCGGGGCGCGAACTGAAACATGACGCCGCGACGGCGCCATTCCGCGTACTTGGCAATAACATCCTCTACTACGAAGACAATACCGGTGGGCCGTCCGATGAGTTTGTAGTCGCGCGACTCGGGTTTCGGCGCAACCAGCGATAGCATGGCGCTGCCGTCGGGAGGAGCAACAGCGATCCAGCGATCGCCGTTTTGAAGCTGCGCATCGAAGGCCAGATCAAATCCGAGTTGGTCCACATAAAATCGCAGGCTTCTGTCCTGATCTCTAACGAAGATGTTGATGGCGTGAATCCGAAGGTGAAGAGCGGTCGCGTCCATTCAAAGCTCGCCGGCCCAGGCGGGCCGTCCATCCATCCCAGTGATTATCGCCCGGCTTGTTCGGCGATTGCGCGCGGATAAAACGCTCCAACATTGCCGCTTCGCCCTGCATTTGACGACCTCGCACCCACACCTTCGTCCGGCTGGCTGCTTTTCAGCAAACTTTCGTAAATGTGATCCGTATTAGACAGCAGCGGCGAAAGGAGCAGCATGGGTAATCTGTGGCGCGATCTCCGTTTCGGGTTCCGGCTGTTGAAGAAGAACAAGGCGTTCGCGGCGATCGCCGTTTTTGCACTGGCCGTCGGCATTGGGCCCAACACCGCGATTTTCAGCGTTATCTATGCGATGGTGCTGGCCCCTATGCCGTACACGGACCCCGACCAGTTGGTCATCGTATGGTCCAAAATTCAGGGTTTTCGGAACGGTGTTTCCGCAGGGGATTTCATGGACTGGAAAACCCAAAGCAAAGCCTTCCAGAACCTTGTCGCGTGGACCGGGTTCACTTCCAATCTGGGCGGCCGGGAGGGCCCCGAGCAGGTGCCCGGGACGGCCGCAACGCCCGGCATGCTGACCATGGAAGGCGTGAAGCCCATGCTCGGCCGCGATTTCCTGCCGGATGAGGACCAGCCCGGAAAGAACCACGTTGTCATTCTCATGAACGGGCTCTGGCGGCGTCGGTTTGGCGGACGCGCGGATATCATTGGGCAGAACATACGGATGAATGGGGAAGAGTACACCGTGGTCGGAGTCCTGCCTCCCGGGCAGCAGGACCGGATGCCGAACCAGCTATGGGTGCCCCTGACGATCAAGCCCGAACAGCTTAACCATGACTTTCACTATCTCCTCATCATGGGCCGGTTGAAGCCGGGAATCACGATCAAGCAGGCCCAGGCGGATATGGATTCGGTGACCAAGCACATCGCGGAGGTCTATCCGGCCAACAAGGGATGGTCGTCGAGCGTGGAACCACTGCGGAACGACTTCGTGGCGAAGGAAACGCTGTCCAGTTTGTGGCTCCTGATGGGCGGCGTCGGCTTCGTGCTGATGATCGCATGCGCGAATGTGGCGAATCTGCTGCTCGCCCGCGGTGCGGCCCGTCAGCGCGAAGTAGCGGTTCGATCATCGCTCGGCGCATCGCGCCGGCAAATCTTCGCTCAATTGTTGGCGGAGAGCCTGGCATTGGCAGTCGTCGGGGGTGTAATCGGCGTCGCACTCGGATGGACGATTCTGCGTGTAATGGCCGTTACGATGCCTCCCAATACACTGCCCTCGGAGGCAGACCTGACTCTGAACGTTCCCGTTCTACTCTTTACACTTGGAACGACGGTCCTGGCAGGTGTAATCGCGGGTTGCGTCCCGGCTTGGCGGAACGCGCGTCAAGATCTGAACGAAACCCTTAAACAGTCCGGGCGTGCCTTGACGGCCGGTGGACAATGGCTGAGGCGTGCACTCGTCATCGGCGAGTTCGCACTCGCTCTCACTCTCCTTGCGGGCGCAGGCCTGGCCATCCACAGTTTCTGGAAAATCACACAGCTCGATTACGGCGTGCGCACCGACCACATTCTTACGTTCGGCCTTCCGGTTCCGGACGGACAGCTGAAGAATGCAACTGAAGTGGCGAACTTTTATGACCAGGTGCTCAGCAAAATTGAGGCACTGCCGGGCGTAACCAGCGCGGCGGTCACGACCGGGATGCCGCTTCAAGGACCGGGATTCGGAATGCAGTTCAGCATAGCCGGCAAACCAATCGCAGATCCATCCGCAAGGCCGGGCGCGGGATATCAGATGGTAACGCCGGGATACTTCAAAACGTTCGGCGTGCGCGTAATTCAAGGCCGTGCGATTAACGAACGGGATGTTGCGGGCGGGGTGCGCGTGGCGATGGTGGATGAGAATTTCGCCAAACGCTACATGAAGGACATGGATCCTCTGCGGCAGCGTGTGGTGATCGAGGAGATCATTCCGGGCGCCACGAAGCTAGGGCCGGCCATCGAATGGCAGGTCGTCGGCGTGTTTCACCCGGTTCAGTACGGAGGTCGGCCGGACAGCACGTTTCCGGTGATCTACGTGCCTTTCGCGCAAAGTGCGTGGCCATCGGCGAGCATGGCCGTGAGGACGGCCGGCGATCCGGGATCCATGACCAAAAGCATCTCAGCCGCCATTCACTCGGTCGATCCCGAACTGCCGCTCGCGGACCCCGCGACGATGGAACAGGTGGTTACGCGATCTCGCGCCGGGGATCGGTTCAGCATGGTCCTGTATGGCAGCTTCGCGGCGATTGCATTGTTGCTCGCCGGTTTCGGTGTCTTTGGCGTCATGTCTTACCTGGTCACCCAGCGCACGCACGAGATCGGATTGCGCATGGCGCTGGGAGCCGGCAAAGCACACATTCTCCAGATGGTGGTCGGCGAAGGGATGATGCTGGCGCTAGCGGGCCTGGTCCTCGGTGGTGTCGGCGCATGGCTTGTAGGCCGCGCTATGCAGTCCATGTTATTCGGCGTCAGCGCACTCGATGTGCCGGCGTTTGCGTCGGTAGGTTTCTTACTGCTCCTATCGGCATTACTGGCGTGCTATGTCCCAGCACGTAGAGCGATGTGGGTGGACCCGATTCAGGCGCTTCGTCGAGAGTGAAGCGTGTGCGCGTTCTTAGGGCGTTATCTCTTTACCCCGCTCGAGATCACGAAGATGCGTCCGGAGTGGAAACCATGGACTCCACTCCATGCCGAGGTGATGAGGAAATCAACCGTGCCGTCCCCGTCGACGTCCCCCAGAGTCACGGCATCGAAGCCAAAGGTGTCGCCCGGCGTGCGGCAGGTGAACGTCTTGATGAGTGTGCCGTCTTTGCCCGAGTAGAGATACGCGCGCCCACCACCGATGGCTTCTTTCGAGTACTGCCACGCACCCACGATCAGGTCAGCGTGCCCATCTCCATCCACGTCTCCCGCAGGCGACGGGCTGGTCCCGAAACCATCACCGGCGGTTTCGCCCGTAAGCGCGAATATACGGTGCCCGTCTTTTCCGGAGTACACATAGATGCGTCCCGTTGACGGCCCGAGCGCATTATTCCGCCAGTCCGACGCGTAGATATCGGGCACTCCGTCAGCGTCCACATCGCCTGGAACAGAAACGAACATTGCCCCAAGCGCTCCACCAGTCTCATCGGCATCGATGAGGAATGTGGGTTTTTCCGACAGTCCGCGGTACACATAAACCCGGCCGTTCCTTCCGGGTCCCGCCTTCGGCGCGCCGACCACCAGGAACTGGCCGCCGGCCCCCGTCACGGCGCTTCCGAATTCATCTCCGTCGCGTTCGCCATGCAGCACCAGCAGGCACCGGCCGTCCTTGCCGGAGTAAACGTACGCTCGCCCTCCCTCCTGGCCCGGCGCTCCGACGATTACATCCGCGAAGCCATCGCCGTTGATGTCGCCGATGCCGCTCACGTGCTGTCCAAACTGGCTGCCTTCCGGTTTGTCAGGCTTGAGTGTGAATAGTACAGCCCCATTCCGGCCAGAATAGATTCTGGCATACCCACGAGTCGGCGAGCTGGCAATCACGTCGGGAATGCCGTCGCCATCGGTGTCGCCCGCGCCTTCAACGCCCTCGCCCAGTTGATCGCCCGCAGCGCCATCTGCCGTCCAAAGCAGCTTCCCGGTCTTAGTGGAATAGACGTATATGCGCCCGGCTTCCTGATTCAGAGATGGAGCAGAGGTGACGATGTCCGGGACACCGTCACCATCGATATCGCCAATATTCCTGGCTATCCATCCGAACTGGCCATTCGGGGCTTCGCCGTCCCATTCGCGCAGGATTTTGACCGGTTCAACGAACGGGAGATCGAAATCGTTACGAGTAGGGAGCAGTCGCAGAAATCGGGGGTCGCCCTTGAGGGATGAAAGCTCCGGTGCCGCCTCGATTTGGGTCATATCCCACCGGTGCGTCTCTTTTGCTTTTGCAAGCCAGGCAAAAGCTTGATCCCGATCGCCTTTCAGCGCATAGGCCAGGCCGAGATTGTAGAGCGGGGCCGGCATATTTGGATCGATTTCGTGCGCATGTCGGAACGCCGCAATCGCCTGGTCCGGCTTGTGAAGTTTTAGATAGGCGACTCCTAATGTGCGCCACGCCGAGGCATTCGCGGGCTCACGCTTCGTGATCTTTTCGAGAAGCGCGGCTGCGGTGGGCAAGTCGTTGCCCTGCAGTTTGGCCACAGCCTCGGCCAAGGTCTGCGCGTATGCGAATCCGGCCACGAGGACGACGAGCATGAGGAGAAAGCGCATCCTCCCAGCTTCTAAGAGCGACGAGAACAGGCGCTACCAAAATCTTGCGCTACGAGGCGCGGCGCGTGCGGATGGCGGACGGTGTCGTGCCGAACTCGCTGCGGAAGGAAGCGGAGAAGTGGCTGTGAGTGCAGAACCCGCTCTCCAATGCGATGTCGGTTAGCCCTACTCTTGACTCCTCAACAATCTCCAGTGATCGCCTTGCCCTCAGCCGTATCCGGTATTGATGCTGGCTGATGCCGGTGGTGTCCCGGAAGATGCGGCAGAGGTGGTACACCGAGATGCCTACTTGCGCTGCAATCGCATCCAGCGTCAATTCCTCGTTCCAGTGCTCGCTAAGGATCTTCTCGGCATCGTGAACAACGTCCAGCGGACAGCGGGTCGTTTCCAACGTCTGCCGGTTCCCGTATATACCCTCGACCACCTGGTCGAGCAACCACACTACTGACTCTTCGAGCTCGAGCGGCCGTTTTGGCGCTCCTACGGCGACGCTGTTGAACAAACGACGTTGCGCCAGGTAAGTTCGAGCCTGGACGAACCCTCGAGTGAACCGAAACGGGCGTTCTGGACGGTCGTCGACGGTGGGATCGTACGCTCGGATGACGTCTCTCGCGATCTCGGCGCTTACCCCGAACCAATCGCAGCGATCGGCTTCGCCGCTGATCGCGTTTCGCACATAGGCTTGGCCTTGATTGTAGAACGTGACCACGTTCGGATTAGCAACGAAAGCGCGTTCATGCTCATGCTGGATTTCGACCGCCGTACGCGGGAACACAAAGCAGAACGCGGTGGCTGGACCGGAATCGTGAAAGCACCGATGGTCGGGAGGACAGCGGAACGCACCGACCTGGACGGACTGAGTTTTAACGAGCGTCCGGTCAAAATCGCGAATTGGAGCGGCCTGTGGAGGCGCCAATTCTATATAACAACACGGTTCCGCCTATAGCACTCGGAGTCAAAGCCCGGTGGAACCTGGGGTGATTGGGGGGCTAACATCGAAGATGCACGCGTGAAGATCGCCACTTATAATGTCAATTCCCTCCGGAAGCGTTTGCCTATCGTCCTCGACTGGTTGCAGAAGCATGAGCCCGACGTCATGTGCCTGCAAGAGACGAAGGTTCAAGATGACGATTTCCCGGCCCTGGTTATCCAGGCGGCCGGGTACCATGCATCATTCCGCGGGATGAAATCATACAACGGCGTCGCTACGCTCTCGAAAAGCAAACCGGAGCGGGTGCTGTGCGGTCTCGAGCGCGGCAACGATCCCGAGGATGTCCGAATCCTCATGACCGTCGTAAACGGAGTTCCGATCGTCAACACCTACGTGCCGCAGGGATACAAAGTCGGAACGGATAAATACGCCTTTAAGCTCGACTGGTTTCGCAAGCTGCGCACATACTTTGAAGAGCATCTCGACCCAGAGAAGCCGGCGCTGTGGCTAGGCGACCTGAACGTGGCGCCAGAGCCGGTTGACGTGTACCATCCAGACCGCCGCGTGAACGACGTCGATTTCCACATCGACGCGCGGAACGCATACAAGGAGACGGCCTCGTGGGGATTCGTTGACGTGTTTCGGAAATTGCACCCGGACCGGATCCAGTACACGTACTGGGATTACTTCCGGAATGCATTCGAAAACAACTGGGGGTGGCGGATCGACCATATTATGGCGACCGTGCCGCTGGCCGAGAAATGCCGGACGGCGGAGGTAGACATGGATGCCCGTCGCGCCCGGGACCCGTCCGATCACACCGTAATGTGGGCCGAGTTCGACGTTGAAAAGCAGACCTCTGAATCAGCGAGCTAGAGCATCAACGCCCCCGCGACCAGTGTCACGAATGTGAGTGGCACCCCTGCGCGGGCATACTCCCAAAAACCGATCGCCACCGTGCCGCGGGCACGCTGCAGGACAATGAGGTTCGCAACAGACCCGAGGACCGTCAGGTTGCCCGCTAGAGTCGATGACATCGCCAGGGTCAGCCAGGCTCGGACCGGGTTTGCCAGGTGAGCCATGAACGGCTTGAAGATCAGCACAGCCGGAACGTTCGACACGATGTTGGAAAGAGCCCCCGAGAGCGCGGTCAACGTCCACACGCTGTCCAGGCGCGCCGCCGCCGCAAACGATCGGAGCTCGGCTTCGAGCTGTGACCGCTCCATGCCGGCCACTACCACGAACAGGCCCGCGAACATCACCAGGAGTGGCCAGTCCACCTGAGCGTAGACCTTTTCCGGCCGCACGCGGCGAGTGATCAGAAGCAGAGCACCGGTCACGAATGCGACCTTTTGGACGGGCCAGCCGGCAAAGAACAGCGCGATCATCACCGCTGATGCCGCGAGCGATTTCCACATCAACGGGCGGTTTAACCGCACCGGCCGCCGGTCCACCGCCTGCGCCAACGGAGCGGCGAACTCGCGCCGGTAGAGGATCCAGATCACAACGGCAGTCAGGACGAGCCCGACTGCCCCGATCGGCGCCAGCGCGAGCGCAAACTGCCGGTATCCGATGCCTGAAAAACCTCCGATCAGCATGTTTTGCGGGTTTCCAGTGATCGTGGCTACGCTGCCGATATTCGAGGCCATTGCAACTGCGAGCAGGTATGGCACAGGATTTCGACGGAGAGAAGTCGTGATCTCGACTACAAGCGGCGTGAGCACCAGGCACATCGTGTCGTTTACGAAGAAGGCGGAGAATATGCCCGCGACCACAACGATCGCGGCCAGGAGCGCGAGGGGATGCCGCGCCCGTTCCACAGCCCGCTCGCTCACGAGCGTGAAGAAGCCGCTAAGCCGCAGGTTCGCGACCACGATCATCATCCCGAACAGCAGGATGATGGTATCCCAGTTGATCGCGCGGTATGCCTCTTCTAGCGTCAGGACATCGGCGGCAATCATCAAGCCGGCGCCGATGACCGCCGCCCCCGTCCGATCGACACGGAAGCCTGGAAGACGTCCTATAGCCAAAACCACATACGTTGCGAGGAAGATCAGGATGGCCGCCACGTTCAATCCTATTGATGCACGAACCGAACCGTGAATCCCACAGGCGAACACTCGGAAGGACGAATTCGTTAAGGTTTCAATGGCTTAGGGTGGAAGCCGGCGTGTATCCATTCACGGATATGCGAGAACTCGCCCAGGACCTGCGGCACGCGACTCGGTTGCTGACCAAGCGTCCGGGGTTCACCGTCATGGCGGTGCTCCCGCTGGCGCTGGGCATCGGCGCCAATACGGCGATGTTCAGCGTCGTAAACGGGGTCCTGCTCCGGCCGCTGCCCTTCCGCGACCCGGATCAACTCGTCAGCATGCGCGAGAAGACGGCTGAATTCTCGTCCATGTCGATCTCCTACCCCAATCTCCGGGACTGGCAGGCGCAGAACCGCAGCTTCGAGTCGGTGTGCGGCTTCCGCACGGATGAGGCGACGCTGACGGGCGCGGGCGATACCCAGCGCATAACCGTCCAGATGGTCTCGGCGCCGTATTTCGAAATGCTCGGGGTGAACATGCGGCTCGGACGTGGGTTTCTGCCCGAAGAGGACAGGCCTGGAGCGAACCCGGTCGCGATCCTGAGCGAGGATTTTTGGAGAGATCGCCTTGGCGGCGATCCCGGCTTAATCGGACGCAGCCTGGCCTTGGATGGGCAGAGCCGGACCGTGGTTGGGATCGCGCCCGCGGGACTTCGCCTGCATGGATCCCCGCAGGCTTACACGCCGATCGGGCAGTGGACCGACCCAATGATGAATTTGCGCGATATGCATCCGGGAATTGGAGCGATCGCCCGCCTCAAACCCGGCATCAACATCGAGCAAGCGCGGTCAGATATGGCCGGTGTCGCGCGGCGGCTTGCGGAGGCTTACCCGCACGACAACACCGGGCACGCGGTTGCCGTCACCTCGCTGAAGACGAGCATTGTCGGGGATGTGCGACCGGCTCTTTGGATCCTTACCGGCGCGGTCGCATTCGTGTTGCTCATCGCCTGCGTAAACGTCGCCAACTTGCTGCTCGCGCGCGCAACCGCGCGAGAGCGGGAGATCGCCGTCCGGGCATCGCTCGGCGCCAGCCGCGGTCGCCTGATCCGACAATTCCTGACTGAGAGCGTACTGCTGTCCCTCATCGGCGGTCTGGCCGGCCTCGGTATTGCGGTCTGGTCGACTGCGGCGATTGTGAAACTGCTCAGCCAGCTGCTGCCCGCAGCCCTCCCGAGGACGCAGGACATTGCGGTCGACCGGAATGTGCTGCTCTTCAGTCTGGCGGGCTCGGTACTCACCGGAATTCTTTTTGGGATCGCTCCAGCCATCCAGGCCACGCACGGCCGTTTGAACGCAATCATGAAGGAGGGCGGACGCACCCTGATCGGAGGCGGCAGTCGCCTGCGCGACGGCCTCGTGGTGGCCGAGGTGGCGCTCGCTCTCGTTCTGCTGGCCGGCGCCGGGCTTATGATCCGGAGCCTTAAGGAACTCGCGGCCGTCAACCCCGGCTTCGATGCCCACAACGTGCTGGCGTTCAACGTCGCTATCGCGCAGAGGAACCTCAAAGACCCCGCGGCAGCCCGGTTAGCCATCGGGCAACTCATCACTCGTCTCGAGAGCATTCCTGGACTCGAAGCCGTGGCGATCAATGGCGACGTGCCGTTGAGCGGCGATGACTCGGAGGCGCCGTTCTACGTGCAGGGCCGGCCCAAGCCCGCCAGCCAGGGACAGATGAGTTGGGCGATCCTGTACCCGGTCACGCCGGACTACCTGAAGGTGATGCACATCCCTCTGCTTCGCGGCCGCTTCTTCACCGAGCACGACGTTCTGAACACCAAACCGGTGACGGTCGTCGATGACGTGTTTGCGAGAACCCAGTTTCCTGGAGAGGACCCGATCGGACGGGCAATCCTCATTGGCGCTCCCGGCCTGGAGGTACCGATCGAGATCGTGGGCATAGTCGGGCACGTCGCTCACTGGGGGCTCGACTCGGATGCAACAAATCCGGTCCGTCAGCAAATGTATTTCCCGTTCCAGCAGATTCCCGACTCCTTCGCAATTGCGATGGTCAGCGGTACGAGGTTCCTGGCGCGCACGTCGGTCAATCCGCTCGCGGCTGTGAACGCGATCAAGGCCCAGGTGATTGGCGCCGAGCGGGATCAAGCCGTCTACAACGTCAGCAGCATGGAGACGATGATTCAGGAAACGCTGGCACGAAGGCGCTTTACGATGTTCTTGCTGGCCCTCTTCGCGGGTCTGGCGCTCCTTCTTGCAGCGATAGGCATCTACGCGGTCATCTCGTACGCCGTGACCCAGCGGACCCGCGAAATCGGCATACGGATGGCGCTCGGCGCTCGGCAACAGACCGTGCTCCGGTTCGTCGTGGGGCATGGGATGACGCTCGCACTCGTCGGGATTGTCCTGGGATGCGCGGCTGCCCTCGGCTTGACGAGGGCGATGTCGAGCCTGTTATTCCACGTTCGTCCGTGGGATCCGTTGACACTCACCGTGGGTGCGCTGGTCCTGGCCGCGGTCGCGTTGGCCGCCAGCTATGCCCCTGCCCGAAGGGCCTCGCAAGTGGATCCGATGATCGCTTTGCGCGAGGAGTAACGAACCGTTGGGTTTGCGGGTTAAACCGTTCTGATCACAGCCCGGAGGCGGCACGCGCCGAATCAATGACATACGCTGTGGCGCGCGCCGTGCAACCAGCTTCGGCCGAGGGCTGAGATGCAGAACACAAAAGAAGACGCGAGCCGGATGGATGTGGGCTGGTGGGCGCCGGCTTTGATGCTGGTAATTCTCGCGGCAACCGAGTTGACCGGTGCGTTCGCACTGATCTCGAAGGTGTCGACGCTGGTGACTTCGCGGCAATGGAATCCGGCGAGCAGCTACGAACTGGTCGGCCGGTGATCGGGATTCTAATCTACGAGTTCTCTCATCGGGACGGCGATGTCGGGATTTTCCGTTCGGAGGACGTCCCGTGCTTCGGTGATTCCTTCGCGAGTATAAATCCAGGCACGCATGATTTTGGGATCCACGAGCCAGATGTAGCGGACGCCAAAGGCGAGTAGATCGTCGATCTTGCCCTGCATGTGCTCGATACGCTCATCCGACGACAGAATCTCGATCCATAGGAACGGTGGTGTGGTGAAGATCTGTTCGTCGGGTTCTGGCCCGGCGATCACACAGATGTCGGCAACGCGAAAGCGGCGTGCCCCGACCTTCGCTCGAACCGACATATACACGCGGATGCCGTATTCCGATTCACGTGTCCACAAGTACGCCGCTAGGCGTGCGTGCGTTCTGCCGTGATCCCTTTCGCCGACGTTCCGATCGACTAAGTCCCCATCGACATACTCGACGTCGGGGCTGTAAGCGGTGGTCAGGTATTCGCGAACGGAAACGCGACTCATACGGATCGATTATCTATTACGAGACAGAGCCAGCCCTCGCTCTCGATCATGGCAGTCACAGGCTCGGGGAGTGGGGGAGCCGCTTGGAAACCGGACAGGATGAGCACCCGGGCGATGCGGCGGAATTCGAGGAATAACTCGCAAGCGGCTTCCGCGCTAATGTTCGCGACCAGTACATCGAATGCTCCGGGAGCCAATGCATCGACCGATCCATTAAACACAGGGACGTTCGCATGCGCGATGCGCACCGCCTCAGGATCGATATCGCACCCAATGACAACGCCGGCCCCGAGCAGCGTGGCTGCAGCGCTTAGAATGCCGGAGCCAACACCGACGTCGAGGACTCGATCGCCCGGACGAAGGCAGCGTTCCAAAGCTTCGATACAGAGGCGAGTGCACGGATGCCATCCGGTTCCGCACGCCATGCCAGGATTGATCTCCAGGCGCATTCGGCCCGCCGGCGCTGGATCCCGGTTCCAGGGCGGCACGAGGAAAAACTTCTGTCCGATCAGCCGAGGCGGGAATGATTCCTCGGTCCGGCGGACCCAGTCCGTTGCATCGGCATCGGCAATCTCCGGCGTGAACGCTGCGAACTGCTGTAGCAGAGGGTTCCGATCCACGGTGGCGTCAAAGAAAGCTTCGAGAGTGCCGCCGCCGTGTTCGACGATGCCCGTTGTGCCTGCCTCGAGCAGTTCGGCGGTGACAAGGTCCTGATCGGACTCCTCAACGCTCAGCAGAAGCGAAAACAAACTACCCCTGAACGCGCTTCGTCTTGCCGGCCCAGAACCGTTCGCGTAATATCATCTTCCGGATCTTTCCCGTCCCGGTCTTGGGCAGTTGCTCGTCGCTGAACTCGATGACGCGGGGCAGTTTGTAGCGCCCCAGGCGGTCCGACAGAAACTCCAGCAGCGATTCACAACACAGATCCGAACCGGGCTTCTTGACGACGATGGCGACCGGAACCTCGCCCCACTTCTCGTCGGGTGCTGCGACCACAGCACATTCGAACACATCGGGGTGGGCGAAGATGGCCTTCTCGACCTCAATAGAGCTGATGTTCTCGCCGCCGGAGATGATGATCTCCTTCTTGCGATCCACGATGTGGACGTACCCTTCGTCGTCCCAGACCGCCATGTCACCGGTGTGGAACCAGGGACCGCTCATAACCGCGGCAGTCGCTTGGGGTTCCATGTAGTAGCCCTCCATAATGTGATCACCCATGGCGATCACCTCGCCGATGGTTTGCATGTCGCGCGGGACGTCGTTCATTTCGAGATCGACAACGCGCAGAGTGACGTTCGGGACGGGCCATCCGGCCATAGCGGCGCGGCGGCGATGCTCGGCCGGATCCGCGGACAGGGCCGGATCCTTCTCGCGAGAAAACGTCAGCACCGGCGCAGTTTCAGTCAGGCCGTAGCCGGAAACGCATTCGGCGCCGGGGAACGCTGCCTCCACGCGGGCCACCAGGTCAGGCGAATTCGCCGCGCCGCCGATCCCGATCCGCTTCATCGAGGACAGGTCGAATTCTCGCAGATTCGGCGCGTTGATGAGCGCGTTTGCCATCGTCGGCACCAGGCTCATATCCGTGGCTTTATACGTCTGGATGCATTGCAACACGAAAGTCGGCTCGAAGCGACGAACCATCACCTGCTTTACGCCGCTCATGGTGGATGTTTGCGGGCGGCCCCATCCATTCGCGTGAAACAGCGGGATCGTGTGCAGGTCTACCATCGTCGATACGTCCTTCGAGAGGGTCGCGACCGACAGCGCGTGCAGGTACAGCGTCCGGTGGCTAAGCGTGACGCCTTTCGGCGTACCTGTCGAGCCGCTCGTGTAAAACAGCTCGGCAATGGACATCTCATCGATCTGGAAAATGTCGGCCCGCTCCGTGCGGCCCTGGTCGAGGATCTCCTCGTACTGCATGTCTGCGCAGTCGATCTTCTCGTCGGTGGTGACCCAGCGCTCGACACACGCGCAAAGGGGCCGCAACTTCTCGATCAGCGGCGCGAAGTCATTTTCAAACACGAGCATTCGCGCGCCGGAGTGGTTCAGGATGGCGATGAGTTCCTGGGGGGAAAGGCGCACGTTGAGGGGCATCACGATCCCGCCGGCTTGGACAACGCCGAAGTAGCCCTCCAGCAGTTGATGCGTGTTAAAGCTCAGGAAGGCAACCCGATCACCTCGGCGAATGCCCTCGCTCCGAAGGCCGGTCGCGAGGCGTTCACAGCGCTCGCCGAACTCGCGGTACGTGAACTGCTTTTCTCCTGAGATGATGCCGGTTTTCTTGCCGAACAGGTCCACGGCGCGGTGGAGACAACGCAGGGGTGTCAGAGGGACGAACATGCCTGCGGGGAATTGTAACAGGATGCGCGCGAGGGATGGCTGGGACTAGTGATCGCGGTCCGTCACGAGCTCGGTCATGGTGAGCAACGCCCTCTGATACGGGCTGTCGGCGAAGCTCGCAATCAATTCCCTCGCACGGTCTGTGAACGACTGGGCGCGGTCCATGGCGCGTTCGATGGCTTTGTGGCGGTTCAACATCTTGAGGATCTCGATGAACGGAACGCTTTCGTAGTTGCCGTCCAATAGGACAGCCTCGATCAGCGCACGCTCTTCGGTGGAAGCGCCCTGCAACGCATAGATCAGCGGCAGCGTCACCTTGCCTTCACGCAAATCGTTGCCGACGGGTTTGCCCAAAATCTTCTCAGCCGAGGTGAAATCGAGAACGTCGTCGACGAGCTGGAACGCCATGCCCATATTCCACGCGAACTCGCCGAGGCGAATCTCCTTGTCCTCGTCGGCGCCCGCCACGAAGCTGCCGAGCCGCGCGCACGCGGAGAAAAGGGCTGCCGTTTTGCGATCGACGAGCTCCATGTAATCGGCCTCGGACACGTCGGCTTTGCCGATTCGCTCAAGCTGTAGTAATTCGCCTTCGACCATCGCCTGGGTGAGGCTGATGAGCAGATCGAGCACATGGAAGTTCCGCTGCTGCAGGGCCACCTGAAACGCCTGCATGTAAAGCCAGTCGCCCGCGAGCACCGACGTGTGATTGCCCCAAATGACATTCGTCGAGGGCCGCCCGCGCCGGGTCTTCGCAATGTCGATGACGTCGTCATGAACAAGGGTGGCGGTATGGATCAACTCAACCACTGCGGCAAGCCGGATCACGCCCTCGTTCACCGGCCCGATCAAACGGGCGCAGAGCAATACGAGCATCGGTCGAAGGCGTTTTCCGCCTCCGGCCTGGAGGTATTGGCTGATGGTGGTAACCGCATCCACGCTCGCCACGGATTCCAGCGTGATCTCCCGCTCGACGTTGGCAAGGTCTTCGCGGACCAGATCCAGAATCTCTCGGGCTGTCAGCGATTGCCCCGTCTTGCTGAACATTGATCCCTCAGTTTAGCTTCTGATTGAAGCGCCCCGCAAACACAATCGCTCAAAATTGGCCGTAGTTTGCCGGGCTAGTTCGTCCACTGCCACACCACGCAAGGCGGCGATCTTCGCGGCCGTGTGCACGACGAACGCGGGCTCGTTTCGCTTGCCCCGCTTCGGAACTGGCGCGAGATACGGAGCATCCGTCTCGACCAGAATACGGTCAGCGGGAGCGTCCAGCGCCGCTTGCCGGATGTCGTCCGCTCTCGGGAAAGTCACGATACCGCCGAAGCTCAGGTGAAAGCCGAGGTCCAGCGATCGACGCGCCTCGCCTGGTCCGCCCGAGAAGCAATGCATGATTCCGCCAACGCTGTGCGGGGCCCACTGCTCCTCGAGCAGCGCGAAGGTGTCGTCCCATGCTTCCCGTGTATGAATCACAATTGGCTTGCCCGCTTCCCTCGCAATTGACATCTGCTCGCGGAATACGGCCTGCTGCGTGTCACGAGGGGAAAAGTCGTAATGGTAATCGAGCCCAATTTCACCAAGCGCGACCACGCGTGGGTGTCCCAGCAGCTCGCGCAATCGCGCAAGATCCGCATCGCTCGCCTTTGCCGCGTCATGTGGATGTATGCCCACAGTGGCGTAAAACTCGGGATAACGGTCTGCCAATCGCACCGCTGCTTCCAGATCGGGCGGCCCTTCGCCCGTGCCGACCGCCACCATTCGAGCGACTCCAGCGTCCACGGCGCGGCGGATCACGTCGTCTCGGTCTGGATCGAATTCTTTATTGTCTAAGTGGCAGTGCGAGTCGACAATCGAGCTCACTTGAGCCTGGCCCCGACCGGAACATCTTCGTGAAAGCCCGCGAGTACAGGAGCACCACCTTCGAGCGAGGCCGCCACAATCATCCCATTTGATTCGATGCCGCGCAGTTTCCTCGGCTGTAAATTCGCAACGATTGCGACCTTGCGTCCGATCAACTGCTCCGGTTTGTAAGCGAGAGCGATGCCCGCGACGATGCTGCGTGGAGCTGCCTCGCCGATGTCGACATGAAGATGTAGCAGCTTGTCCGCGCCTTTAACTGGAGATGCCGATTTGACCAGTCCCACCCGGATATCGATCTTCACAAAATCGTCGATCGTGATCGGCGGCGCAAGAGGGGTAAGTCCGTCCGTCTCCGAGTGGTCCGCGGCCGCCGGTTTCTCTTCGCCCCGTCCGAGTAGCGCATTTTGCCGAGCAACCTCCGTCTGCTCGAGATCCCGCATTTGAGGGATGGCCACCTTTGCGTCGATGCGCGGAAATACCGCCGCTGTTTCACCGAGCTTCAGCCCGGCCCTCAGATGCCCCCAATGCAGATCCACGACGACTGGTGCGTCCGTTTGCAATCCGAGCTGCCGTCTGATCTTCGCGACAGATTCCGGGATTATCGGCGAGAGCAGTCCGGTGGCGATCCGAACCACCTCGGCAGCAGAATACAGCGTGGTGTCGAGGAGTTTCGCCGAAGCAGCCTCTTCCGACTTGGCCAGCACCCACGGCTTGCGTTCCACAATGTACTTATCCGCCATGGAAATCAGGCTCCAGACGGCGTCGAGAGCCCGCGAGAATTCCAGGCGCTCGTACGCATCAAGAGCCATCTGGACTGTTTGCGTCGCGGCCTCAGCGATATGCGAGTCGCCGTCCGACTCCGGAATCGTGCCGTTCCGGTACTGATTGATCATCGCGAACGTTCGGCTCGCGAGGTTGCCCAGCCCGTTCGCGAGATCGGAGTTGTACCGTTGCACCAGCGCGTCGTAGCTGAAATTCCCGTCCTGACCAAACACGATTTCGCGCAGCAGGAAATAACGCAGAGGCTCGATCCCCATCACTTGTGCAATGGGCCGGGGCCTCACGATATTTCCGCGCGATTTGCTCATCTTGTCCTGTTCGAACAGCAGCCAGCCGTGTGCGAAAACGCGCTTCGGCAGCGGGAGCCCGGCGGCCATGAGAAACGCCGGCCAGAAGATCGCGTGAAAGCGAACGATCTCCTTGCCGATCAGGTGTAAATCGGCAGGCCAGAACCCGCGCTCTTGCCATTCGGGCCCGCCCGCGCCTGTCAGGTACGCGATCAACGCATCGAACCAGACATAAAACACGTGAGGCTCTTCGCCCGGAACAGGGATGCCCCACTTGATGGTCGTCCGAGTAATGGAGAGATCGTTCAGCCCGCCCTGGACGAAGCGAATGACTTCGTTTCGCCGTGTTTCAGGCTGTATGAAAAGCGGCTGCTCTTCGTAGAGCTGCAGCAGGCGCTCCTGAAATTCCGAAAGCTTAAAGAAGAAATTCTCCTCGGTTACGGTCTCGGTTGGACGCCCGCATTCCGGGCATGGGTCGCCGGGCTTCGCGTCGTTAACATACAGGTTGTCGAAAACGCAATATTGTCCTGTGTAGGTGCCTTTGTAAACGTACCCGTTATCGCGGCAGCGCTGAAAAAGCCACTGAACCGTTCGCTCGTGCTCCGGATCCGACGTGCGGATGAACTGATCTCCCGCGATGCCGAGTTCGTCCCAGTGCATGCGGAATTCGTTCGCCATCATCGTCGAGAAATCGTAGGGTGTCTTGCCGACCTTCGCCGCGGAACGCTCGACGTTTACTCCATGCTCATCCGCTCCGGTCGTCAGCACCGCATCGTATCCCTGCATCCGCTTGAAGCGACGGATAGCATCGCAAGCGATCGTTGTATACGTGTGTCCGATATGAGGCGCGCCGTTGGTGTAGTAAATCGGCGTGGTGAGGTAATATTTCATTCCGCTTGTTTCCAGTATGCAAGATGGACGTCCGCAAGCACCTGCTTAAGCGGCTTCCGGGTCTCGATCGCGAGCTTGCGGCAGTCTTCGAACTCCGGTGCAAACCCAGTCTCGGTGACTTTCACGCGGACACTTCCGTAACCCGTCTCGACACTTGCGAAGCGGCGGGCCTGAACGCGCCTTTCAGCGTGATACATGCGAACGCCAAGTGTTGTAGTCTCCGCGAATATTAGCTGTGCCAGATCGTCCTGGCGCTCGGGCGCTGCGATCACACTCAGCAGCACGCCCGGCCGGTTCTTTTTCATCTGGAGCGGCGACAGAGTGACATCGAGTGCGCCGGCTTCGAGCAGTCGAGCCATGGCATGGCCGAGCAGCTCGGGCGTCGAGTCGTCGATATTGGCCTCGATGATCGAGACGGTTGTGCTTTCTTCGGCTCCGCTCGAATCTCCGATGATGGCTCGCAAAACGTTCGCGTTTTCCGGAAAGTCGCGGTCTCCGGCTCCGTACCCGGTGGCATGGATCCGCATGGGCGGCATCGGGCCGAAGTCAGAAGCCAGGGTAGTTGCAAGTGCCGCGCCCGTCGGAGTTGTCAGTTCCATGGCCGGACCTCGCGCGTACACCGGGCGCCCTTCGAGCAGTGCCGCGGTGGCCGGAGCGGGGACGGGCAGGAGTCCGTGTTCCGTGTGGACCGTTCCGCTGCCCGTGTTCACCGCCGAGCAGTGGATCCGGGTCACGCCCAGCAACTCGAAGGCGAGACAAGCCCCGACGATGTCGCAAATTGAATCGACAGCGCCGACCTCGTGGAAGTGGACCCGCTCAATTTGGACGCCATGAACGCGCGCCTCCGCCTCGCCGAGTCGCCGAAAAACGGCAGAGGCGTTCTTTTTCGCCTGCTCCGGAATCCGCGCGCGCGAAATCAACTCAAGGATCTGCGGTAGATGGCGGTGCTTCCTCTGTTCCCCGCCGCGCACACGGAATTTCATCGCCGTAATACCTCGCCTCTTTGTTCTTTCGACATCGAATTCAGCGCCTGTTTTTAGAGACTGAAGGCCCGCCAGGAACTCCGGCTGATCGGCTCCGCAATCGAGCAGCGCGCCCACGGTCATATCGCCGCTGATACCGCTGAAGGCGTCGAGGTAGCAGATTCGCATGGAAGTACCATTGTCGCGAAAGACGAAATCTGAACGAATGCCCGAAGTCCAACATGTATGAGCTCGAGCCGTAACAGCGTGTGGACCGGAATACTCGCCGGGGCTGTCGGAGGTCTCGCTGCATCGTGGGCTATGGGACAGTTCCAGTCGCTTATCGGAAGGATGATGGACAAAAGCGCCGGTTCGCAGGACGAGCCCGCCACAGTCAAGGCCGCATCCGCGATCGCACGTCCGGTTCTCGGGCGTGAACTCACTCCGAAGGAGAAGGAAACGGGCGGGACGCTTGTACACTACGCCTTCGGTACGCTCAATGGAGCGATTTACGGCCGGCTGGCGGAGGCTGCTCCTCGTATCACAGCGGCCGGCGGACTCGTGTTTGCCACAGCGCTATGGCTGACAGCCGACGAGGTGGTCGTGCCTGTGCTGGGCTGGTCCAAAATGCCTGGAGAATACCCGCCATCCACACACCTGTACGCTCTCGCCTCGCACGCCGTTTACGGCCTCAGTACCGATGCTGTGCGCCGACTCACGCTGCTCTTGATCTAACTTGTTACAACCCGCTATCCTGAGTCAGTTCAGGAAAACTATGAAATTGTCTGGCACATACCTAAGCGTGTTATGGCTTACGATCGGCTCAGCTGCCATTTACGCACAAAACAGCGGCTATATCAAAGCGAAAGTCGATCCCGGACGTGCTGGTGTTTTCGTCGATGGCAAGTATATGGGGCCCGCGGCTAACTTCAAGGTCGCCCGAAAATATGCCGTCGCGCCTGGCGAACACGAGGTGAAGCTGATCGATCCGCGATTCGAGGAACTAACGACGAAGGTGACCGTTGCGCCTGGCAAGACCTCGGTCATAACCGAGAAACTCAAGGCGCTCCCGCCCGCTAAGCCCCCGTTTGGCCGAATCCGTACGCTCACGACCGACAAATTCGCAGCCGTGTACATCAACGACAAGTTCTATGGTCACGCTGACGAATTCAGCAATCCGGGCCAAGCGCTGTTGCTGCCGCCCGGAGATTACACGATCCGCGTCGTGCCGGCAACCGGATCACCGCATGAGGAGAAGATAAAGGTCGAAGCGGAGAAGACCGTTATCGTCCGCGCGAAGTAAGGCTAACCTCTGCGTAGCCCGAACGGCGAAGCGCTTGCCGTCGCCCAAAGCCGTAAGCCGGGGACCATCGAGGACACCTCGTCCTGCTTGGACGACCTGAAAGCCTGGGGTTCGAACGTATCTCCGTCCCCATTCGTCATCAGTGTTGATGTTGCGGGTCCGTACCGGCCAGGTACATCTGTGCGGTGCGTCCGATGTCTTCTCCGTGAAACATTGCGCAGCTCGTCCAACTGATGGACTCACCCGAGGCAGCCAGGTCCGTCCAAGGCGAGAACAACGCCGCGCCTGCCGGGAGTTGCTCGCCCGCATCGCACAACGCGATCATGAGCGCGAGCGACAGACCGCCGGCCGAATCCCCAGCAACGACCAGCGGTTCTGTTGCAAGGGAACGCAATGCGCGGAACACGGCACAAGCGTCCTCGACCGCAGCCGGGAACACATGCTCCGGCGCAAGGCGATACTCCGGAACGAACACGCGGAAGCCGGAGCGTGCGAATTCCGCCGTGATCGGCCGGTGGGTTTGCGGCGAGCACGCAACGTAGCCGCCGCCGTGCAGATACAACATCGTGGCGCGCCGCTCGGCGGCTTCGAGCCATTCACCCGGGATGCCGCCCACTTCTCCCGGTATCATCTGAACCCCGCGCGGTAGGCGACCCCGTAGCGGCCTCAGGTTTTGCGAATGGCGGAGACCTTGCTCCAGCGCTGCTAATCAACTGTAATCACAAATTCACATGCGTGTAATCAGGCTGATGAACTTCCTTGAAGAGCAGCCGTCCTGGAAGGACACCGCCGTAGTCGTGATGTACGACGACTCGGACGGATGGTATGACCATCAACTCGGACCGATAGTCAACACCTCGAGCGGCGCGGCGGACGCCCTCACCGGTCCCGGGATGTGCGGGAATCCCGCTACCGCGCTTCCTGGCCTCGATCCAGGGAACCTGCACGCCCTCGGGCGCTGCGGCTACGGCCCGCGTCTGCCCTTGCTCGTCATCTCACCATGGGCGAGGGAGAACTTTGTGGACAGCACGGTGACGGATCAGACCTCGGTCTTGAGGTTCATCGAGGACAACTGGCTTGGTGGCCAGCGGATTGGGCAGGGCAGTTATGACGAACTCGCCGGTCCGCTGATCAAGATGGCCGACTTCTCTCATTTCCGCTCCGACGTTTTCCTCATTCTGGATCCTTCCACGGGTGAGCAGGCCCAGTAAAGTTGCCCGTGCGGCTCGTGCCTGGTTACGGTCAGGCACGAGCCACGAAAATGTAGACCGCGCCTCAGTGTTCCTCGATCTGTTCCTTCAAACGCTTCAAAGCATCGTCCCAATCCCCCGCGATCATCTGCAGGCACCGTTGGGCGTCTGCAAGACGGCTCAGGTCCAGCGACCATACGTGCTCTCGGCCTTCGCGCCTTCCATGAATAATGCCGGCTGTGGCAAGGGAGTTCAGGTGTTTCGTGATCGCCTGCCGTGAGATCTGGAAATTCGTGGACAGCGCCGAGATCGACGTCGGGCCGTCGCGCGAAAGACGCTGGAGCAGCTCAAGCCGGGTCTGGTCGGCGAGCGCTCCGAACAGCAGGGCGGCTTCGGCCACGTGGCGCTCAACGCGCCGCTTCGACATGCTGCTTGATCCAGACGACCACCGTCGTCCAGCCCTGGCTGTTATCGGCAAAGACCTTGGCGCGGCGAGCGAGTGAAACCTGGTCGAATCCGGTCTCGCAAACGGTCAGACGAGTGCCGCTCTCGGAACGTTCGAGCGTGAATGTGACGGTAGTTCTCGGTTCCTGCGAGTAGTCGACGTTTGGATCAACCGCGCCCGGATGCCACTGCCACACAAATCGCGAGGGAGCGACCATCTCGACAACGAGCACGCGAAAACGCACGCCTTCGTATCCCGGATGAGTCGAGGTCATCCAGACTTCATTGCCCGGCGCGATGTCGCCTTCAATTGTCACGTGGAACCATGCCGATAGCTCGGCGGCGGTGGTGAGCGCATGCCAGACGCGTTCTGGTGCGGCGTTGATGTCGATGCTCCGCTCGATGCGGTTCATCTCGGTAGCTGTCATTCGCAACCTCCAGGTTGCAGGATACCCTCAGTACACTCAATTTGCAACCTGCGAGTTGCGTATCCTCAGGGCGACAATGGGAAGGTATTGCTCAAAACAGGCATTTTTGTTCTCATCCTGGCTGCCGCCGCCCGGGGGCAGGAATGGCCGTCGTACGGCGGCGATCCTGGCGGAACCCGATATTCCTCGCTCGATCAAATCAATCGCGCGAACGTGACGAATCTGAAGGTTGCCTGGACGTACCACACCGGCGATGTTAGTGACGGCACGACGACGTTCGTGCGCAGCGCTTTTGAGACCACGCCACTAATGGTCGACGGCATTCTGTACTTGACGACGCCGTTCAGCCGTTTGGTCGCACTCGACGCCGAGAGCGGGCGCGAACTGTGGTCGTTTGATCCACACCTTCCGCGGGACATTCCCGAGAATCTGTTTATCAATCGCGGGGCGGCATACTGGACCGACGGGCGCGACCAGCGGATCTATCTCGGCACCCTCGACGGCCGCCTGTTCGCGATCGACGCGCACACGGGGAAAGTCGTCGATCGATTCGGGACGGGCGGGTTCGTAAACCTTCGCGCTGGCGTTGCAGACAAGTTTCCGGGCAAGACCTACGGCATGAGCTCGCCGCCCGCGATCTACAAAAACATTGTGATCTGCGGATCGATCACGCCCGAAGGAGAGCCTCGCGGACCCGCCGGTGACGTACGCGCCTTCGATGCGATCTCGGGAAAGCTGATCTGGACCTTCCATACAGTCGCTCAAAAAGGCGAGTTTGGAAACGACACCTGGGGCGGCGACTCCTGGAAGGACCGCGGTAGCGCAAACGCCTGGCCGCCCATCAGCGTCGATGTGGAACGCGGGATGGTTTTCCTTCCGCTGACCTCACCGGCGTTTGACTTTTACGGCGGCGACCGGCCTGGCAACGGTCTGTTCGGCGATTCGCTGGTTGCACTCGATGCGGCGACAGGGAAACGCATCTGGCATTTCCAAACAATCCACCATAACCTGTGGGATTATGACCTCCCGGCACAACCGAACCTGGTCACGGTCACCCGAGGCGGCAAAGATGTACCCGCGGTAGCGCAGGTGACCAAGACGGGATTTACCTGGCTCTTCGACCGGCTCACGGGTAAGCCGCTCTTCGACATTGTGGAGCGCCCGGTTCCCGCTAGCGATGTACCGGGTGAGATCCCATCCCGTACGCAGCCCGTGCCGCTCGCGCCGCCGCCGTACGCGCGTCAGAATATCACTGCCAACGAGATCACGAACGTTACGCCCGAGTCTCGTGCGTTCTGCGAGGGACTGATCAAGGATGCCGTGCTAGCGCCGATATTCACGCCCGTAGGCATGAAGCGAACGGTTTTGTTCCCGGGGACAAATGGTGGCGCGAATTGGGGCGGCGCCTCCTTCGATCCTGATACGCATACTCTTTACGTCAATTCGATGGATGTCGGGATGGTCCTTCAGATGGTTGCGCGGCCGGAAGGATCCATCATCCCGTTTCGTCCGCGCGGAGCGCCGACGCCGAGTTCACGATTCTGGGATAAGGACATGCTGCCGTGCCAGAGCCCGCCTTGGGGTTTTCTGACGGCCATCGACCTCGATAACGGAAAGTTTCGCTGGCGCTCGGTTCTCGGTGTCGTCGATTCGCTGATCGAGAAAGGGATTCCGCCGACGGGCGCGCCGAACATTGGCGGATCGATTGTGACCAAGGGCGGCCTCGTATTTATTGCGGCAACTAACGACTCGAGATTTCGTGCATTCGACAAAGACACAGGAAAAGAAATATGGACCACGCGGCTTCCGGCAAGCGGCCACGCCACGCCCATGACGTTCTGGGGCAAGCGCACCAAGAAGCAGTTCGTCGTGATTGCGGCAGGGGGCGGCAACAAGTACAACAAGCAGTTCTCCGACTCCTTGGTGGCTTACTCTTTGCCGTGATTGCCGCCCGCGCCGCCGAGGCTATCGAATTCAGCCACAAGCGGCACGCTGCCGCCCTGAAGCTGCCCTGTACTCATTGCCACACCGGCGCGTTAAAGGCCGAGCGCGCCGGCTTTCCGTCTGCCTCGGTCTGCCGCGAATGCCACCCGGCCAAGGGCCCGAAGCCGTTCCCGGTGCATCATGTTTACACGCTGCCGGACTTCGTTTTCTTCAGTCACGGCACTCACGCCGGCGCGGGAGTGAAGTGCGACGCGTGTCACGGCAACGTGGCTGCGGCCGACTTCGTGACAAAGGAATCGAAGCTGAACATGATGTGGTGCGTGAACTGCCACAAGGCGGCGAAGGCGAACACGACCTGCACGGCGTGTCACGAATTGAGCCAGTAAGCTAGCGCGCCCTCCGGATCAGCAACGCCCAGTCGTTCTTGTCGGGAGCTTCAGGCGAGGTCCAGGCGCCGCCAGCCAGTAGGGCGTCGATCGGGACCCACTCGCCCGTCTGCGCGGCGAACCACTGAGCGCGATAATCCCCTGGCGGAAGCCTCACCGTCACTTTTCCTCCGTTCGGCAGGTACACGGCATACGTGTCGCCCGCGCTCGCGAGACAGTAGTTCCCGCCATCCACGAGATCATCGTGCGGCTCCGTCCTCCACCAATCGAATGACGTCAAGAAATCGACGATGTGGCCGTAGCCGAGAAACATGGTCATCGTGTCGTCGCCGCGCCCGTTCATCCAACCGCCGCCCGTATCCGGCCAGATGTTCGTGCCACGGCGGGCCGTTTCTCCTGCCGTCTGATAACCGCCGGCCATGTAGATGTCCCAAGCCGTGCGGCGGAGCGTGTCCGCCGACTCCGAACCGGGCTTGGCCCAGAGCGGGTAATGATCCTCGTACCCGTACTCTTCATTGGTCTGCGGAATGATTCGCCCAGTCTCCATCTGTTTCTTACGCTGGTCGAGCATGTAACGGTGCTGCTCTCTCGACCAGTCCTGGAAGGAGGTGAAGTCGAACCAGTCCGAGGTGCGGTCCTGATGAACGTCCTTGATAGGATGGCTGGTCGCGAGGTGTTTATAGGGATCGATCTGCTTTATGAATGTGCCCGTATCGTGTGTCCATTGATCGTCACGAAAGTGATCGAGATCGTCCCCAAGGTCCCAAGTGATATTCGAAAACGCGGACAGCCGCGCTACAGTGTAATGGATATAGCGGCGTTCGTCTTCACCACCAGCGGCCATATGGCCTTTAACGTTGTCGCCCATATCGAGGACTAGCGACAGGATCATGTCGCGGTCTCTCGCGAACCTCACCATGCGGTCGTATTTCTGCCAGTACGCGACGTTGAATCGCTTCCAATCGAAGCCAGGGTGCGAGAAATCGGACGGGTCCTCGCCCGTGAAGGGCGCCAGCCATACGCTCCACTGGTCGCCGTTCATGACCGGTTCACCATAGAAGGTGTTTGTACGGCCGTACACATCTACGCGCATGCGGTTGATTTTCAGCCTGTGGAGCCGCTCAATGCTGTAACGGATAATGCGCTCGTCCTTCCAGCCCATGATCCAGTACGCGGTTGTGCCGTTGAAAAAATAATGCTCCCCGGTGCCTTCCCAAATGAAATGCCAGCGATTCGCCTTATCGATGCGGATAGGACCTTTCCGGGCGCCGGCGCGCGCGTCGAAGGTGCCCGAGAAAGTCTTTTCGAATTGCCCCTGGCGAAACGCGACCGAGTACCGGTGCGGACCGGGCTTGGATGGCATGAAGCGGATCCGATAAACCGATCCGTCCGCGGCGTCGCAGAAGCCATCAACCTTCAACGAGGCCGGTCCATCATCAAATGACCCGGTCAGTGTGGCATCGGTGAAGCAGTTCGCGACGTCCGGACGGGAAACACTGGCTGAGATCTCGACGAAATCGTACGTGACGATACTGCTGGCCGACTGCTGGAAAGAAATGGATGCGGGCGCGGCAAACAGAGCAGCGCCCGCGACCAACAGTAGAGCCGCGCGATTCACGCGAGCCAGCCCCTCTTTTCCTTCCACCGTCCTCGGGTGAAATCGGGGAACTTTACGGGCGCGCTTCCTTTGCTCACCGACTCCTCGCTGAGCGGCCCGGGCGCGCTCCACGCCGCGGCATCGTACACATCCATGTCGGGGACCAGACCGTTTCGCATGCACTCGACCATGCGATATGCCATCAGGAAATCCATACCGCCGTGGCCGCCCATTTTGCGCGCGTTCTCACCCTCTTTCTTCCAAAGTGGGTGCTCGTACTTAGCCTTGTACTTGTCGATGGACTGCCATTCCTCCGGCTTGTCCCCGTCGAGGTATATGCGGGGCGGGTAATCGCGGAAGATGCCTTTGACACCGGCGATCAGATTTATGCGGTCATACGGATGCGGGTTCACCACGTCGTGCTGAAGCGTGATCATCAGACCGTTGGCCGTCTTGATCATCGACGAGTTCAAATCGCCGCAGATGTACTTCTCTTTCCACTTCGGACTGTCCTTCGGAACATGCGCCTCTCGCCAGGCATCCAGGCCCCGTTCTGGAGTGCTCATGGAAACCATGTAGTCGAAGCGGTCGCCGCGATTCACGCCCATGTAGTTGGCCACCGGTCCGAGCCCGTGCATCGGATAGAGGTTGCCGTTGCGCTTCATATGCGGAAACCGCCGCCACAACCCCTCGCTCTTCTCTTCGGAGAGCAGCCGATAACGGAGGTCGTGGAGGTACGCGCCCTCGCCATACAGCAGATCGCCGAACAAGCCATCGCGGACCATGTTCAGAACCATCAGCTCGTTTTCGCCGTAACAGCAGTTCTCGAGCATGATGCAGTGGCGGCGCGTGGCCTCCGATGTATCAACCAGCTTCCAGCAATCCTCGAGCGTAGTGGCCGCCGGGACCTCGACAAAAGCATGTTTGCCGTTCTTCATGGCCGCTAGGGCCTGCGGGACGTGCCAGTGCCACGGGGTGGCGATATACGCGAAGTCGAGATCGTCGCGCTGCAGCATCTTTTCAAATGCGGTCTCGCTGTCCGCGTACACCGCCGGCGGTTTCTGTCCCGCGCGCTCCACCTTCGCCTGGGCCTCGAGCGCGTGATCCCTGACCAGGTCGCAGACAGCATTGACCTGAACACCGTCCGTGGCGAGAAACTCGCCCAGAACACCCGTGCCGCGCTGGCCGCATCCGATCAGGCCCATGCGCGGTTTTTCGCTCGGCTGAAAGTTCATGCCGATGACGGACTTTCCTGAGCCGGTCTCAGCGGGCGCTCCGCTTGCCACGCCGGCGAAGGCGGCCGCTGCCGTCGTGCGTAAGAGGTCGCGCCGCGAAACGCGAGCTGTGTTCTCTTTATCGTTTGAGTGCATATTTATCTCCGATTGAAATGGCTCCTGTGCTGTACATGACCTTGCCGCCGACCATCGTCACGAGCGGCTCGATCGACCGGATCTGCTCTTCAGGGCAGGTGAGGTAATCGCGATCGATCACTACAAGATCCGCGAGCTTTCCGGGCTCGATCGAACCACGCTCCTTCTCTGCGAATTGCATCCACGCGCCCCCGTTGGTATACATGCGCAGCGCCTGCTCTCGCGTGACGCGCTCCTCGGGGTAGAAAACATCCCCGTCGCGCATGCGCCTCGTGATTGCCATCCACATATTGAAGAACGGGTTGAATGGGTTCGTCGCTGTGTTCTTGTCGTGCCCCATCATGTGATCGCTGCCGCCAGCGACTACAATTCCGTTGTCGATCACTGTCCGCAGTGGAAAGAACCACCGCATATTCTGACGCCCAAAAACGCGTTCGAGCGCGGGCACGTCGAAATACATCCAGTCGGGCTGCGCGTCCAACGCGATGCCCATGCGCTTCATCCGGGCGATTGCATTTTCGCTCAGGAAACTGCCGTGGACGATGTGGCTGCGTGTGGGTGCGATTGGCTTCTCGCCGTCGAGCCGCTCGAAAACGTCCAGCAGTGTGTCGATGGCTCCGCCGCCCTGCGAGTGCGCCGTCAATTGCCATCCTTTGTTTCGCGCCGCCTCGTACAGCGCGTACAGCTTGTCAGGCGGAACGAACAGCGTTCCACGGGCGTCCGGATTCGTCTGCCCGTACAGCTGCCGCCCGAACGGCCCGTACGGCATGCGCTGATAAGCCGTGCCGACCGACTGTCCGCCGTCGAGTATCACCTTAAAGGTGCCGAATTTCAGCCATTCGTCACCCTGGTTGGTGGTCCACGTCGAAGCCTGAATTTCGCGCACAAGCTCGCTCGTTTCGGGTTTGGTATCGAGCAGCCATGTCATAACCACACGGAGAGGCAGCCGGTGCTGCGCCTTGAGGCGCTGGTACAGCGAAACGTCCACCTTCGAAGCACCTCGGTCGCCGATGGCGGTGAGGCCCGCAGCGGCGTACAGGTTAAGCATTTGATCCAGCGCGGCCAGTTGCTCTTCATCGGTGTACGTCTGGGCCCGAGCGACTCCCTTGAGCAATTGCGATGCATTCCGAAGAATGCCGTTCGGCTCGCCATCCGGGCCCTTCACAACCTCGCCCTCGGGCGGATTCGGAGTATCGCGCGTGATGCCGCTGATCTCCAGCGCTTTTGAATTCGCCGACCATACATAACTGCCGTCAAAGGCGACCGGATGATCGCGCGTGACATCCAGGTCTTCGCGCGTCGGAAAACGCATTTCCTTGAGCCGCGGCGGCAGCGTGCGCGGCACCACGATCCACTCGCCTTTTGGCGTGACCTTGGCCCGCTCGCGGACGTAAGCCTGAATGGTCGCGATGCTGTCGAAGATGGGCAGCTTGTGCCGGTACTCGCTGAGGCCGCCCTCCAGAGCGTGCACATGTGCGTCGATCAATCCGGGCAGCACGGTCCGGCCGTGGAGGTCGACGACGTTCGTGTTGCTGCCACGCTCGCGCTTGAGCACGTCAGCGGTACGGCCCACCGCCGTGATCTTGCCGTCCTTTATGGCGATTGCCTCGGCAATAGAGAATGTCCGATCCGCGGTAACGATTTTGCCGCCGCGCAAAATGAGATCGGCATCCGCGCCGAACGTACAGGCTGCGGACGCAAGCGCCAGGAGCGCATACAACTTCATGGTCCGATTGTATGCAATGCTACGCGGCTGCGACGTTGGCCTGTCCGGAGCTGCGCCTCAGCATCGCCGCGATCACGACCCCTCCGATGATGTACGCAACCACGCCCATGAACACATAAGATGCCGTATACGTACCCGGGAAGCCGTACCAATTCCAATACGGGATGTTTGTTGCGATGTTGGCGAGCACGCCGAGCGTCGCGATAAACCCTACTCGGCCGGCAAAGGTCGTGAGGCGTGTCTGAGTGAGGAGGAATGCCGCGAGCAGCGCCTGAACAAGCTCGGTGAAAAAGTCCGTAACGAGTCGCCGCGCGCTCATCGCCTCGGCTCCGGGAGCGTGATAAATCAGCAGTCCTGAAGGGCCGGCAGCCAGCTTCTGCTGATATTGCTGCATATTGGATCCCGGGTCCAGCCGCGGAAACAAGAACAGGCCGTTGCTGTTCCCGACCGATGCGCTTAGCGCGGAAAGGACGGGCTGCTCGTTCGGAAGTTCCTTCACGCCGACTTCTCCGAGCGGCAATAAAACGTGGGCGACCACGCCCCATATGTACATCGCAATCCCGCCCAGAAGGCCCGCGACCACAATGCGTTTTGTCATGACTGTGAAGGGAATTATGTACCCGTTTGGCCGGCGGGCGCAATCCCCAGCCAGTCGGAAAGTAACCGGTAGGTGAATCCCCACAGCGGCATCGAACCGAGTTCAACGCATGGAAACAGCAGTTCAGCCGGCATCTCCGGTATCGCTCTCATGCAGTGCTTCGCGGCGTCCCGCAGCGTCGCGATCCGAAACCAGCACGCCTCAACCGCCTCGCGCGGATCCAGTATGACTGGAAGCTCCGTGTCGACTTCGAACACATATGGCGCGACGGCTACATTCGGGCCGGTCCGGCTGCGCGCGTAGGACATCGGCAACGCAGAGCGGAGAGCCTCGCGGGAAAGCCGGATTCCAGTCTCTTCGGCGAGTTCCCGCAGCGCTGTCTCGATTGCATCGCTGTCTCCGTGCTCGCACCCGCCGCCGGGAAGCGACCAGTGACCCGACCAGGGATCGTCCGCGCGCTCTGATCGGCGAAGGAGCAGCACGGAATCCTGTGTCCTCGCATGCACAATCGCTACCGCAGCGTCGGCCTGGTTCACGGCCGCGCTTCCGTTAGCTGGAACTCGAACACGTTTTCAGATATTCGCGCACCGCCAGCGTCCAACACTTCGGCGTGCAGTTCGTAATGCCCCGGTGCGGAACCAACCCACTCAACATCTCCGAGCCGCTTCGCCGAGTCAGCTTCCATCGGGGCAGGGAACGTGCCCTGCAGCAGGGTCGCTCCGCCTGACGATGAAATGTGCCACCGCACAGACGCACCCGGCACGTTGTCCCAGCGGTCGTTTACGGCCCATAACCCGCAGCGGAACGTCTCGCCTGCCCGCCAGCGGTCGCGATCATATTGAAACAGGGCGGCAACCGGTTCGAAGCTGCGCCGGACGACGTCGTACACCTTCGTCGGCCGGCGCTCGAAGTCGATGGCGGCCATCGTGACGGAGGGCCAGATGTCGATGGCGTGGAAATGCAGGATACCGCCCGCGCCTTCGCTCTTCCGCTCGCGCATGCGCTCCAACGCGATCTGAAACAGGCGAGCGACGTACGCCTGCGTCTGCGGGATGTACTCCTGCATCGTCATGTTGCCGGGATCGCCCCACGCTCTCATTGCTTGCGGTATTTGGAGCCGGCGCCAGGTCCACTCATCCTCGTGGTCGCGGATGGGCCACTGGTCTCCCATGAACTTGACCAGCGTTTCGTAATTGGGCAGGGACGTCGCGCCAAGCTCTGAGACAAACGTCTCGTGCATGTTCGCGTACTCCCAAATCGTGCCATCGTACCAACCGTCATACACGTGCGAGTCGCCGAACCGCCCCGTCGAGCGATGCACAGGCCTTTGCTGCGGATCGAGCAAAAACGGGCGAGGCGCGAGGTGCTTCGTAATCTCGCGATAGTTCTCGAAATCCTCTTCGTCGCTCGTGATCCAGATCGCGACACTGGGGTGATTGCGCACATACCGAATGTGGTTGTCGTAAAGTGCTGCGGCGCGCTGCGCAAATTCGAGGTCGTGCGGATACCAAGCCTCTAGGTAGTCCTGCCAGATGAGGACTCCGCGCTCGTCGGCCAAATCGTACAACTCGGGGTTGCTGAAGTGGCAATGCAGCCGGATCATGTTCACGTTCATGCCGAGCATGAGCTGCATATCGCGTTCGTACTTGGCGCGGCTCATTTCCGACATGTAGATGGAGTCGTAGTAGTTCGTGCCGCGGATGAACATGCGCCTGCCGTTGAGATAGAAATCCCACCCGATCTTTTCGATCTCGCGGATCCCGACCGCCAGCGACCGGCCGTCGACGGCCCTCCCGGCCGCATTCAAGAGCCGGATATCCAGCGTATATAGATTCGGCGGCCCGTGATCCCAGGTCCACCAGAGCTTTGGATTTAAGACCGGGATCAAGACGTGCGACTCGGGCCTGGCCGGAGTGCGAGCCTGGTAGCGCTCCGTGCCGGCGAAGTTTCGCGGACCTAGCGTCACCTCCCACGTATAGCCCCCGGCGGGCGTCGGTAAGTCCGCCTGGAGTTGTACAGCTACTTCGGCGTCCGCACCGGCCAGCCTCGTGTCAACCGCGACATCCCGGATGATGGCGTCGGAGGATGCGACCAAACGGACCGGCCTGGTGATGCCGAGGGCCGTGATATCGTCGGGCTTCTGATCGACCGCGCCATATGCGCCTTTCACCGTATAGGGCCGGTGCCGCCAATAGTAGGTCACCGGTGTCCATGTCCGGACCATGATCTCGTTCTCAGTTCCCACGCGCGCAAGGGCCGAAATATCGAACTCATACGGGTCGATGTAGCCCTCGTGATGTCCGGCAAAACGGCCGTTGACATACGTGTCGGCGTAGTAATCCGTGGCTTCGAATTGCAATCGCAGTCGTCTGGCACGAAAATTGCCCGGGATCCGAAACCGCCGCTTGTACCACCACTCCTTGTAGCTGACCCACTCGGCGGCGTGGTCGTAGATTTGTTCCGGTTTCAACCACTGCGTGTGGGCTGTTCCCGGCACTGACACAGTCCGCCACCCGGATTCGGGCGGCCCGTGCCCTTTTTCCGCGAACGCGAGCTGCCATTCGCCGTCCAGAGAGATCGACAGTTGTTCGAAGCGCGTAGCCTCCGCTGAACTCCGCTGGAGGGCGTCCTCCCGCTCCGCTGCTTGGCGCACGATAACTCGCGACTCAGAGGCCGGCGAGACGCGAACCAGCACGGGCTCCCGGATCAGCCGGTTCTCTTTCCTCGCCTCCAAAACCGTATTGACGCCCTTCCATTCTGGGAAAGTGACCGCAATAGACGTATCGCCGGCCGCCTTCTGGGCGATCAATTTCCGCGTGCATGCGCCAGTCCATCGGAGATCCGCATCGAGCGGCACGATCCCCAGTGCGCCGTAGTTTTGCTCGCGCTGGTAGTAGACCATGTTACCGCCGGGCAGTATGGGCCAATTGCGCGGGGCAATATCGTGCGGCGCAGGTTCCGGTGAGTCTGGACCGTCGGGGCCCTGGTACTCCGAGCCGTCGAGGCAGCGATTAAACGGCTCGTATGGCGACGCCGAGATGCTCGCGAAGCGGAATCCGCGCAAGGCGTTCCACTTGAACCAAGCGCTGTTCGCTGTCCATGTGATTTCCCATGCCTCATTCTGGCGGCTGAGTCGCACGCGCCCTCGCAAGGGCCCCGTTTCGAGCAGGTCGATTCTCGAGAATCCGCCACTCCCACCAAGTGTTGTCCACCCCGTATTCGGGCCATCGACGCCCGGAACCGGGATGGGCGGGAAGCTCTTCGCCTCCGGGCTGTGTTCGTGGACATCGCCCTCTAGAGCAGCCGGATTTTCGGGTGTCGTCTCGACCAGGTTTAACATCCGCTGCGGCCCGGTCCGGTATGAATACACCTCGACGAACGCTCCGCTTCGGGTATCGATGATCGCGCGGAAGACTCCATTCCCGAACTCGATACGGCTGGAACCGAGGCGGCGCAGCACGATCGGGTTCTTGAAATCGCCAGCGGTCCGTGCATCGCAGCAAGCAACGCGGTAGATCGGAAGGTCGCCGGGCATAAGCGAGACCGGAAACAGCAGTTCGCCCGCACTCACCTGCGACGGCATCTCGCGTCCGGCGGGATCAACAACAGTGAAAGGGCCTTTGCCGGTTCCGAGCTTTTCGAGCGGAATCGCGACGACCTCGCCCGTCCGGTGATACAGCCCCGTAGGCTCTTCGATCCGCACCGTCCAGACCTGCGCCGCTTGTGTGCAGATGCCCGCAAGGACGAGCAAACAAGGCAGGCGCATCCCCAAACTGTATCGCAGCGGCAGCGGGGGTCAGTACAGCGGAGGCCGCGCCGATCCGCCCAGGAGCGTGTTGCTCACCTGTGCGATGGTGTGGGTGCCTTCGTTACCTCCCCACGCGAACAGAACATACATCACGGGCAAACCCCCGGCTCGAAGAGTCAGGCCGGCCGCGTAGCTGTGGATCAGATGGTTGAACCCCAAGTCGCCCGGGTGCATTGCGACTCTCCCCTGGTCGGCGATGAATGTCGCCCCGATGGGCCATTTATAAATCGAGTGCTCGAACGACTCGCGCAGCACCATGAGGTTCGGGGCACGGAAGCGGTAATCGGGGTAACTGCTCAGCCAAGGGTTGCCGTTGATATCGGCCCCGCCGATAGTCGGCGCAAAGTAGAACGGCACCGCGTGACCGGTGGGCACGAACGAGTCTGTGAGTAGAAAGCGAAATCCGAAGCTGCCTTCCAGGTTCCGCGATACTGAAGGGCATTTCGGCGTGTTCACATCCGACGAGCAACTGTCGGGGCCGTTGAACTCGCGAGCCGCGTACGTCCGGACTGTCCGGTACAGCGGAAATTGATGATCGAGATCAGTAGTAATCCTCCGGAACGAAAACCTCGAGTCCGCCGCCGCGAATTGCTGGAACGTGAACGAGTAATTCAATCGCACGTGGCCTGCCGCGAAAGCTGGCCGCGCGCGAATTCCTTCGCCGAACTGCGCTGTTGCCGGTTGCGTGGTAAGGCCGGGAGCCGTTGCTTCCGTGTACAGCTGCTCGATCGACGGACTGGTCTGTCCCTGGCTGGGGCGAATGGATACAAAACGCCCATTGACCTCACCAAACAGCGAAACGTTGAGCGGAGTCGCGAGAGGCCAAATCACGTTTCCGCCCACGATCGCCTCCCTTTCGCCGAAATACGATCTCGCATCGCGGCTGGTCCCTTCGCCCAAGCCGTAATACGTCACCTTGTTCAGCGACGTGTTCTGCACGTATGCATGGAATGTCGGCTGCTCGCGCATACCTGGTCGAGACGGCCGCGAGCCTGGTCCTCCGGTCCCGACGGTGATTTTCGGTCTGCGGACCAGAACAGCCGTCATGTATCCGCCCGCACGCCAGGATCCGTTTCCCGTTGCCACGGCATCAGCGTCCCAGTTGAGACGCCACGTCTCATTCGGAGTCCAGTGCGCGACGAAAGCCGCGCCTGCGCCGAAGCCGTTTCCGGGCGCCAGGCTCCCGACGGCGATGTGGAGAGGATGATCCGTAAACAGAAGCTGCGCGCAGCTTCCGATCTGAGCGAAGCTGAACGATCCGCAGCTTGACTGAAAGTGCTCGCGCTCCCGCCGGAAATCCGCGCCTAGCTGAGATTCCTGGGCGAAGGCGAAGGATGAAGCGAGGATGAAGCCGGCAACCGCTCGCTTCATGTCGCCCTTCGTGCCTTCTCGCGGCGTTCGCCGAGCCCGTGCAGCCTCTCGGTCACGGTTCGGATGTACTCGGCAGCCTCGCCTTCGGTCCGAACCGAATCGGGATCGATCCCGGTCTGCAGTTCATCCGGGAGATGCCTGTCCACCTCGTGGAAATGCTGTACCTGCGCCTTGATGAGGAGATTCTTATCCAGCGACCGCGCAGGGTCGTAGGATCTACGCGCGGGTTTCGGTATGGAAATCACAGGCGCTGGTTCGGCCGTATCCGAGGCAGCGGCTTTACGCGATTTCGCTTGCTTTTTCTTCGGCATATTACCTCCTCAGAAGTTGAACACCGGGCAATCCGATTCGGGCCGCATCTCGTCCGAAAGCAGATCCAGAAACGAGTCCGAGTGCTGCTCGCGAGGCGTTCTCCGGTTGTAGCCCGGAAGGAAGTGGCTGGTCACGGTGCCGGGAATCGACGCGTGTTCGAACACCCGTCCGTTCGCTGTGTCTTCGGGGCCGGGTACGACAGTGGCGCGCGGCACCCACGGCGAAACCAGCAGCGCAGGCACGCGCACCCCAAGCCGGTCGAACGTGAAAGTTAGACCTGGGACGCCCGTGTCCTTTTCCGACGCAGAAAATCCGTCGGGAAATGCCGGATCGAGGGCCGGCGGCGGAACGTGGTCATAAATCCCGCCGTGCTCGTCATACACGATCAGCAGCGCTGTGCTCTTCCACAAGCTCGGATTACTGCGGATCGCGTTGTACACCTGCGCGATAAACAGCTCGCCGGTTTGCACATCATGGTCGGGGTGCTGGTCCGAAGCCAGAAGCTCACCTCCATCCGGTCCGGGATGGTCGGTATAGTTCGGCTCGACAAAGCAATAGTCCGGCAACACGCCGGCATCACAGTCCTGCAAGAATTGATCGAAGGTGCCGAACAACTGCGGCTGGTCCTGCAGGAGATTCACAACCTCCAGTGAAGAGCTCGCCTGATCGAAGTAGTAGAGCTTCGATGTGCGGCCGGACTGCACCATTCGCTCGTACACGCTGAGATATTTTTTGTTGTAGTAAAAAATATCCATGCTTACCTGCCCGAACGACGTACCATAATGCGCGAATGCGCGGTTGCAGAGTGTCGGGCCCGGAATCGAGGAAAACCAGCCGTTAAACAGCGCGTAGGTTCGAGCGAGCGTCGCTAAAACGGGGAGCTTGTCCTTCGGGAAGTAGTACATGATCTTCCGCGAATGCTCGACGCTTCTTTGCTCGTTGTAGTAGCTCTGCACGAAGCCGCCCATCGACGGCGTCGCGGGCGGACCTGGTGTCCCGAAATAGAGTTGCCGGTGGACCTCCGGGAAGTGGTGATTCGGATCCGGATCGAGCTGTCCCTGAAACTCGGCCTGCGGCCGCACTCGCGCTGGTTCGTTGGTGGTGTCCAGGTTCGATTCGTTCCCGTCCAGGCCGTTGATGCGTGGATCTTCCGCCTTCAACGATCCCAGCATATGATCGAACGACCGGTTCTCCATCATCAAAACGACGATGTGCTTCAGGTTTGTGAGCCCTTGGGTGGCAGCCATATCGATTCGAATCTGTTAGTGTACATCGCGGGTGCTGCGTTTCATCCGTGATGCCGATGTATGATGGCGGGCGGAGAACTGAATTGCGCACCATATCGAGAAGACGGCTATTCACGGAGAGCGCTCTCGGACTCACTGCCGCGCGCTGCCTCGCGCACGCCGATCCGCTTGGATTACCGATCGGATGTCAAACCTATCCGGTCCGCGAAGCAATCGGAAAGGATTTCGATGGCACGTTGAAAGAGCTTTCGGGTATCGGATACAAAGCGATCGAAATGTGTTCGCCTCCGTCATACAAGGACGGCTACGCCCCGCTCATCGGCATGAAGGCGTCGGAACTGCGCAAGCACATCCAGGACGCGGGCCTGCGTTGCGATAGCTGCCATTACGGTTTCGACGAGCTCAAGAACAGTCTGGACGACCGGATTGCGTTCGCGAAGGAACTCGGGCTCAAACAGATGGTCCTGTCCTCGTTTGGGCTCCACAAAGACCCTTCGCTTTCCGATTACGCCCGCGCGGCCGGCGAGGCGAACAAAGTCGCCGAGCGGGTCCACGCCGCCGGTCTGGACTTCGGGTATCACAACCACGACATGGAATTCAAAACCATGGACGGTGTGCTCGTCTACGACAAGCTGATGCAGGAGTTCGACCCCAAGTTTGTCAAGATGCAGTTCCAGGTGTCGGTCGTGAGGCTCGGGTACAAAGCGGCAGACTTCATGACCAAGTATCCCGGGCGCTTCATCTCGATGCACCTGCAGGACTGGTCGGACACGGCGAAGAAAGACGTTCCAATCGGCGAAGGTGTCGTCGATTGGAAGAGAACGTTTCAGGCCGCGAAGACCGGTGGGGTGAAGAACTACTTCGTCGAAATGGACCTGCCCGCGATGAAAGCGAGCTATCCGTATTTGCACAACCTGAAGGTTTGACCCGTCTCAAGGGCGCGAGCCGAGCACGGTGGTCGGATTTGTAAACAGATCCCAGCGGCTGGGGCCTGATGGATCCTGTTGTCCACACCCGAGTTGACTGCCGAACTCTCGAAACCGTTTGCACGGGGTGTTTTCCGGCTCTGGTGGTGGCAGGATATATTGCATGGCAAAAATGGTTGCCGTGCTTGTCGCGCTCGCGGTCGTTTTAGCGGGGCAAACGCCTCCCAAGGACTCGAGATCTCCCTCCCGGTTATCGAAAGAGGACTATAAGAAACGAATCGCGTCCTTCCCAGCAGACGATCAGGTTTACGAACTCTGGCGGTTCTGGGTGTTCTATCACCCGCCGGATATCCAGAAGCTGTTCGACCAGGATTCGACCAAGGCTGCGGGATTCGCGCTCTACCGCAAGGAGCTGGAGCGAGATGGCGACAGCGCGGCGGAGATCGAACGCAAGATCAACATCATCGATAAGGATGGCGAACGCTGGGAAATCGAGCGCTGGAATCGCCTGCTAACGTCGAACTCGCCTGGCGTCAACTGGAAGCCGAATGCGTTTCTCGTCGAGATGGTCAAGGACCGCAAGCCGGGTCGTGCGCTGGACGTCGGGATGGGCCAGGGCCGGAACGCGCTGTGGCTCGCCCAGCAGGGCTGGGAGACGACCGGCTACGATCCTGCGGAAAAGGCGGTCGCGCTCGCAAAGGAAACGGCCGCGAAGGCGGGCGTAAAGGTGAACACAGTCATAGCCAAGGACAGCGAATTCGACATGGGGACGGCGAAGTGGGATCTGATTCTATTGAGCTACGTCGAGATCCGAAACAACGCCGAGCGCGTCCTAAAAGCCCTGGCTCCAGGCGGTGTCGTCGTCGCCGAGTACTTCCTTTCCAGCACAGTGGGATCCGAAGCTTGGAATTCACGTGACTTGAAGTCGCGGC
>JADMIO010823374.1_pt1 | contig 87654 bp, 94 predicted proteins | sample 8958161 | NCBI WGS metagenome assembly JADMIO01 (sample SAMN16585339, study PRJNA669376) | soil metagenome | isolation source: Crop rotation soil | place: USA: Cullars Rotation, Alabama | collected 2011 | reverse complement strand
GCCGCGACTTCAAGTCACGTGAATTCCAAGCTTCGGATCCCACTGTGCTGGAAAGCACTTATTCCAGCACAATCTAACTTGTATGTTTACTTCTTAGTGAAATCAATATTGCACCTTAAAGAAGGAGGCCATCTTGTAGCTGTAATATACGATAGTTGGCTTTATAGCTCGTTTGGGAAATGTCTAAGGAACATTTTTAATGTTTTTGGGCATTTGAAAACGATATACCATATTAAAGAAGATGTTTTTCCAGACGCGGAAGTTGGAGCAACCATAATTCTTTTCCAAAAGAAAACTTCACTGCCTTCGGACACTAAAACAACCAAATACTATAACATTCCATCGGTTTCAGATTTAACAAAGAAATCCATTTCAAAAGTTACGTCAATAAATATTCCCGAAGACAAATTATTAACCTACAACTTTAATGATATTTCTTGCGTGGATTTTAGCAGTCGCTATTTTAAAAAGATAAAAGAGTTATCGACAAAAGTTATTCAACGCGGCACGTCTTCTGTGGCTAATGGTCATTTTTTACATGACTACAAAAGATTTAAAGAGTCAGTACCATTAGTTAAGGACATCTCAAAAATCAAGCAATTTGCAGTAACAAAAGAAACATCGTATTTACTTGCAATAGAAAAAGAACCTTCCCCAAAAACAAAAATTTATCTTCAGGAAATTAAAGTTGCTATATCAGAAACCGAGGGAAAATTTGAGGCTGTCAAGAATAAAATTAAGAATGGCGAAAAATGGTACAAAATCAACTTTAAGAAGAAAGGAAACTTTATTTTCAATTATTACATGCGAAACAATGTTGATTTTATTTATAACCCACATTTACTTCATGCTTCGGACAATTTTTATATCGTAAATATTGACACTAACCCTTTAGCATATTTAGCCATTTTAAACTCAACATTCACGAAAATTGCTCTATTGCTGAATTCACGTAATCAAGGAAATGGTCTTCGTAAGGTGCAATTATATGAATTTAATGAAGTGCCGATAGTTGATATCAGCATGCTTTCCTCAAAAGCAACTAAGATGCTTGAAAAATATGGGGAATCTCTTCAAAGCCAAAATCGGTATGAAAGTAAGAATAGGCTACTAAAATCAATTGACAAGATTTTGCTTATTGAATATAACAAGCTGTTGAAGACTGATATCGCGCTTACCACTTTAGAAAATGAGTTAAAAAAGAATAGTTAATGCCGCAACTTTGGTACACTTCAGATGAGGTCGCAGATTTTCACCCTATTGTAGAGGATGCGCTAAATAATGCACTTATCCATTGCGGTTATAGCCAAATTGCCGAGGTGTTGCATCATCCGTCAATACCTAATAGCACTATCATACCGGACTTTGGCATTAGACTTCGTGGATCGCAGAGATTTGTTTTTATTTGCGAAGTAAAGAGAACAGAGAGAGACGTCGATTCACAACGTTACCAAAACCAAACAAGAACCTATGTAACCGATTTTGGGCCATTTTGGGAAAATAATTACCATAAATACTTTTGTATAACCAATGTCGAGAGATTAATACTTTTAGCGGATAGGCAGGGTCCGCTGACAACGTGCCTGTTAAAAAACAATCCAAGACAACACACTAAATTCAACCCGGGCACTCATGACGCTACTCAGTCCGCCCTTGACTTACAAGCAACTTTCCAACTAATTTTCCCACTTATTTTTAACCGTACCATACCGGATTGGGATAACAACTGGGCGCCAATTATTGAAAACTTTCACGCAAACTTCATAGCATTAAAAAACTCACTTGCTTATCCCGATCAGCTTGCGAGAGAGCTATCGTTATACGAACTCTTCCGATTGCTTGCCTATGCATTCTTAAAAGATTTTTATGCGCAAATACATAGTCCTAATGCTGCACACTTCCATAACTATCCTGGAAACAATTTGTCATTAGGTCAGTACCGAACTAATTTAGCAACGAATTACGACAGAATTACACAACTTGATTTTAGACAGGTATTTGCAAATCACCCGAACCAAGGACAGAGAATATTTCCCGATAATTTCTCTGCGGTAAACGTACAGTACTTCAAAAATCTCATTCAGTGCTTTAACCAATATAGCTCCAATGCTGTTGCGGATAATTCTTCCCCGTCCTATGTCTTCAACCTTCTTACATCGCGCATATATGAAAGAGAGGAACTGCATCGAAAAGGAAAGGTCATGTCAGATACAGAAATCGCCAATCTCCTTGCTGCCCTGTGTATAGAAAATGATACTGCGATGGTTTTGGACCCGGGGTCGGGAGATGGTGCGTTATTAGATGCTGCCTACGATCAAATCTATTTTCAGTCTTTGAACCAAAATAATCCCAAGACACACAATCAAATACTATCTCAAATATCCGGCATAGAGATTGATCCATTTCTATCACAGTTAAGTGCGTTCAGGCTGTTGTCAAAAAATTTAAACCAAATAAATAACACCTCTGAAGTTAACATCTCAATTGGCGATATTTTCGACGACCCCAGACCAAATGCTTTCGATGTTGTTTTGATGAACCCTCCATTCCTAAGGAATGATGACCCGAACGCACGAATATCAGCCGCTGCAAAAGCAAAAATGATTGGAGCAATTCAAGCACAGCAATTGAACTGTTTTGTAACGAACGCCGCGCAACCCAATCTTTACTTTTATTTTGTCAATTACGTGTGGCACTATTTGAGAGCAGAGGGGAAAATGGGCATAATTATAATGGCTAAATTTCTCAACAATGAGGACGGCGAGTACATAAAGGATTTCATTGTTGATAAGGTCGAGGCAATTATTTCCTATCCGAGAAAATACTTTCAAGAATTTGTAGTTACTACGGTAGTAGTGATATTAAAAAACGGCGGTAATTCTGATAACGTATCTTTCCTGAGAGTCTCTGATGAATCTTATCTGTTAAATGCTGATAGGCTGAAGTCCATTATCGCTTTAAATAGAGATAGTGCCACTGCCTCATACAGGCAAAGAATGGTGCCACGTAACACTTTATTGCCTGCAAACAATTGGCGACAATATTTAATCGACCAAAAATTTGAAGACCTTTTAAACCTTGACTTCTTAAACGGAATTGAAAATTATTTTGACGATATATCAAGGGGTAGCTCCGAAACAACAGGAGGCTCAAAAATAATTTACCCAGACTATAATGAGGCGGCCAATCAATATTATGCTACAGCCGCAGGTGCAGGAGGTGCCGCGCGCCGAGTTCGTATTGATTTGCCATTATCGTTAAACCCAATGGTTAGCTACGGAATACAAAATAATTTTGAACGTCGGAGTTACTGTCTGACCGTTGATGATCTTTTATTGGATAAAGCGTTTCATTTCCCGACAAGAGCAGACAGAGTTACCGCTAATGGATTGCCCGCTAACTTGCAAGCAAATGCGGATTTAAATCAGTTTTTCAATGCCTGTGCACAAGTATTAACAATCGCAAGATGGAGACGGATAATCAACAGTGCAAACAATAGCACTTTAGTTCCTAAAATATTAATTCCAAGAGCAGACAGAACTAAACACGTTGTTTATTATAACCCTCATGAGCATAACTTAACGTTATCTACCAATTTCTTTTATTGCAATGATATTAAGAACACGAACCCAGACGTAGCAGACGAACAGCAATATAAATTTGTAACCGCCTTTTTATTATCCGCCTACGGCCAAATACAATTTGAACTAAATGCTAACAACCAAGAGGGTTTAAGAAAATTAGAGGGTTTTCAAATAAGACGTTTTAAAATCCCTGACCTTCCTTCCTTATCGGTTGACGAAATAGAATTGGTAATACGAGAATTTGATGCTTTAAACGAATTAAACGTTGAGTTAAATGGAAGTGAAGGATTAAACACCCCAAGGAGAAGCCTCGATGTTGCAATTTCAAGTATTATTTTTTCTCGAAATGCACTTGGCTACAATAATGTCGCTGAAATGACTGATTATTTCGAATTGTTTTTAGCCGACTTAGTAGAAGATCGAAGAATATGAAATCAATAAAGGTTGTTAGTTTATTTTCCGGCTGTGGAGGCTTAGATTATGGTTTTAAGCAATCAGGTTTTGATATTATTTGGGCAAATGACATTTTAAAGGATGCTTGCGAAACTTATAGGAAAAACATTGGTGAGCATATTATTTGTGGGAATATCGATGACATAGAGCTTTCGTCAATCCCTAAGGCAGACCTATTAATCGGTGGCCCTCCTTGTCAATCCTTTTCGTTGGTTGGGAAAAGAGACCCTAACGACAATAGATCAAATTTAGTATGGTCATACCTTGACATACTAAAGCATGTTAACCCAAAAATTTTTCTCCTTGAAAATGTTACTGGCATTAAGTCTGCTAAGAATGGCGACGGAACCAAAGTCTTAGACAATTTGATAATTGCTTTTAACAACCTCGGGTATAATACAAATGTTTACAAGTTAAATGCTGCGGACTATGGTGTTCCTCAAAAAAGGAATAGAATTTTTATAGTTGGCAATAAATTAAAAACTCAAATTGAGAAACCTGACCCTACACATGAGGGAAAATGGATAACATCTGCAGAGGCATTAGGGGATTTGAATGACGCAACAAAAGACGGAATAGGGAGCTATTTATTCGATCCGCAAAATAAGTTTCAGAAAATAATGCGTAAAAAGAATAGACCTTTTTGTAGCCTTCATTTTACTCCTTATGAAAGTAAAAAAGATGCAGAGTTAATTAGGCACATCCCTCCTGGAGGCAATTATCAGAATGTTCCAGATGAGGTTGCTACTAAACGAATTTTGAATTTCAAATCAACTGGCGGAAGAACAACAACCTATGGGCGATTGAAAGACAATGAAACGGCTTACACTCTTAACACGCATTTTAATCGATTAAATGTTGGGTGCAATATCCACTATAAATTCTCCAGACTAATCAGTCTAAGGGAAGGTTTGAGAATTCAATCGTTCCCTGATGATTTCGAAGTTATTTCGTCAAACAAGAGGAACTTTTATGTTCAAATCGGTAATGCAGTACCTCCAATGCTAAGTAAAGCGTGGGCAAACCATTTAATGAAATACCTTTAGTTTTATTTGCTTTTGTCGTGGATAAATCGCCAATATTTTCTTATTCCTGATTTGTAATTAATGATAAGCTTATCAGATTTATCGGGAAAATTTTTCTTTGAAATTTTGCTTTGAATCGCTTTTCTAATGGCATCATCTAAAAAGTCGTCTATATCTCCAACAGTGTCTTCGATACTCTTGACGTATGAAATATAACTATCGACAACATTATCCTTAATTCCATTTTGCGGCAACCAATTTTTGAATGCGTTTTCGTATTTCATAAAACTTTTTTAAGAGTAAATTAAACTACAATAGGAGTTCATCAATATAACTCAACACTTTTTGATAGACTGGTGAATGCCTTTTTTCTTTGCCAATGTCAATTCGTACTTAAAGGTTTTCAAATTATTTCAACTCGCAAACAATTATTTTCAAATAGTTTTCAAATCGCGGCAAATTCAAACCAAATAGGAGGCAACTTGTTTTCAACCTGTCATTCATTCACAATAATTGTGTTTGAAATCAAATTCTCCAGTTCCAGCCAATAGTCATTCGTATATTCCTTCGGACTACGCTGGCTACGGATAATAGTGTAGCGTTGCCCGGTCCATTGCAGGTGTACTCCAGCCCGAAAATCTGTATAGGTACTACCGAGGAACTGGGCACCGCGCCATAAATCCGCATAAACAACTTCTGCACCGTACCAATCAACACGGGTTAATTTACATTCCACTATACCACGAGATGTGTTAATCTCAGTAACAAACTCCATTCCCCCAATTTAAGAGAATGTACTGATGTGGTCACTAAATTGGATTAAGAATTTCTGGAATATTAGTATTTACTTTGGGCTTATATAGATTCCGGCTCACCATATGGTCAGCTAAATAGCCATCAGGTAACGGCTTCATCATTGCTTCGATACCTTTTCTATCTAAATCACTAAACCATTCTTCCCTTTGTTCGGGTAGAATAACCAATGGCATACGCTTTTTTTTGTTGTGAATTTCAGCCATTCGATTGTTGGCCTCCGTTGTTATTATAGAAAACGTTCTTACTGTTACGCCAAGTTCATGATGAAACCAGTCGTTATACACACATGCAAGTGTCAGCAGATCGCCGTTAGCGGGGTAAATAAAGTATGGCTGAGACGATTTATCAGCCTGTTCCTGCCCCTCATAAAAACCTTTCAGAATCACTAATCCCCTGTTTGGCACGATGTACTTCTTATATGTTTGCTTTTCAAAAATTTCCTCAGCTTTTGCATTGTACGTGTCGTACTTCTTAAACACCTCTAAGCTGGCTTTTTCAGGCATGAACTTCCACATGGCTGGTGCAACCCGCGTGTCATTGTCCCTCCCGATAAACGGCAGCCAGGGCATAACAAAAGCACTCGTGTGATAATATTGTTCGTAAGGCTCTACGGTAAATAACTTGCTTTGATTTACTTCCTGTTTATCGAAATAGCCATGAATTTCATCTTCATGCGGGGTGGCGACGCGATTACACATAATCTGATTTTATGTAAAAATAGCGGACATTTTCATAAGCGAACATGCAGAAATGTTTAAAAAGTTGCAGAAAGTTGCACAAACGTTCAAAAAAGTGCCGTTTCGAGCCTTTTCGTACCCAAACGTTCAAAAACGTTTAATCTTCTTCAATCTTCTTTAGAAATATCTAACAACATTTAAAATCGTGAAAGTGCCCTCTGTGGCCGTCTGAGCTTTGCATTCCAAAACGAAAAATTATGCAGACAGAGAACAATCAGACAGTACCGATGGAGGAGCATGGCATCCGCGAACCAAAGACAGACACTATCCATTGGCGTGATTCAGCGTGGATATTCGCCCACACCATTTTGTGGCCTGACCAAAAGTTTCACTATGATGAAACCGAACGCGCCAAGAGTTTCATTTTTGCTTACTTCAGGGATGCGCAGGATGTAAGGAGAGCATTCACCAACTTTTGTGAACGCATTATCCTTGCTCACAAAATCACCCTTGCACAGCCGGACGGCTATGTTCCAAATCCGACAGTATGGTTTAATAAGCAGTACGAAAAAGGATTTGCAGACACTAAGGTGTGGCTCGATCAGGTACACAACAAGAGGCTGGAGCTGCCCGACTACCTGAAGCATATATCTGTAATGGCTAACCACTATTATAAATATTGCCAAAGGCCGTCCTCCAAAACTTTTCATGCCTGCCGGAAGAAACTCACGCGGCTTAATGCCCCGAAACTCCTCCAGCAATTCTACAATGCCATTGTTCACTTCAACTACTCACGCTAATGCATACGCAAAAGGAGGAAGAATACAGCTTTGAGCTAAAGGGCTACACAACTGCCGAATTGTGCGAGATGTACGAGATAAGTAAGCCCACATTTCTTAAATGGCTTAAACCTTTCAGGAATGAAATCGGCGAGAAAAAAGGACATTTTTTTAGCGTAAAGCAGATTGAGATAATTGTCCAAAAGCTTGGTTTACCGGGTAAAATGCTCGGCAAACAGTCTGGAAAATCGTAAAACTTCTTTCAAAATCGTTTAGTGTTTTTCAAAATCGTAAACGAAGGTGCAAAATCGTAAAAGTGACCCTTTTTGACCGCCAGAACTTTGCAGTACAAAACAAGGAGGAAAATGAAAACAGACACAGCGACAACACATTTCAGCAACCTGCTGCTAACCGGAACCATCATTCTCGCCAATGTGGATGTAGCCGGGCTGCTGGACTACGGATTAAAAGCCTTATTGGGCGGCGCAATATGGCTGGGCTACAAGCTCACTGCTGATTACCTCGAACGAAAAAGAAAAGCCAAAGACAATGAGCTTAACAAATAAGATAATTGCCGGATCAGTTATTGGGATAGGCGCAATCGGGCTGGTAGCGTACTTCAAAAGAATAAACAGGGCGCAGGCGCAGTTGCAGGTTATTCCCAATGCAAGCATCTTTCAATTAAGCCTTGACGGACTGACTGTAAAAGTGGACGCACTGCTTAAAAATCCAACAGGAGCCAGTTTCAAGATAAAGTACCCATTTATCGAACTGACGCACAAAGATATGTTGGTGGGCAGCTCACAGGTAGTCAACAAGGACATCAAAATTCCTGCATACGGACAAGTGCTGATACAGGATATGATGGTTAAAATCCCTGTTCTCAGCTTTTTCTCGGTAGTGTACGACATGGTAAAATCCCTGATGAACAACAAGTCAATCGTCTTCACAGTAGGAGTAATCACAACGGTTGACCTGGGCTGGACACAGGTGGCTTATGAACACAAACAGGATTTGACGGTAAAAAAATAACGCATGGAAGCAAGAAGACACAGAAACATCAAAAGCGGTGCGCAGTATGACCATTTGTTTCCAAAGGCGAATGTAGATACACATACGGTACAAAAGAACGCAGGCGTAAGCGATACGGTGGCATTTATACCACAGGTAGTGCATAAGACACTCGACCATACCAAAGGCATAGCGAACGTTCTCAGAGGCCGCAGCGACTACGAAACCTGCCGTAATATCTGGCAATTTGTGTACAGCCATATCGCCTACCGCAAGGACAGGGACGGCTACGAGCAGATAAGAAGTCCGGCAAGAACATGGCATGACCGCAAAAGCGGAGTGGATTGCGACTGCTACACCACGTTTATCAGCAGCATACTGACCAATCTCGGCATCAGGCACAAGCTCAGGATAACAAAGTACAGGAGAGACTACTTCCAGCATATCTACCCGATTGCGGTTTTGTCCAGCAACAAACAAGTCATTTTGGACTGCGTAACAGACAAATTCGACTATGAAGTACCATTCAGTGAGAAAAAAGATTATCCAATGGATTTACAGTATCTAAACGGTATAAACGGCTCCGATTACGAACACGACCACTACCTGCTTGACGGCCCGGACGACATGGGGGAATTGGGCAAGCTGTTCGGCAAAAAGAAAGGGGGCAAGAAGAAAGGCGGCGGCTTTTTCAAGAAAATCGGCAAGGGCTTAAAGAAGATCAACCTCAAAAAAGTCCTCAATGTAGTAAACAAGCTGAACCCCGCAACGGTCGCCATGCGTAACGGTGTACTTGCTGCCATGAAACTGAACGTAGGAAACATTGCGAAGCGTTTGCGATGGAGCTACATGACACCGGAACAGGCTAAAGCTAAGGGGGTAAACTTCGACAAGTGGAAACGGCTGGTAGCCGCACGTGAAAAGCTGGAGAAAATCTTCTATGGTGCGGGCGGCAAGACCTCCAACTTCAAAAAGGCTATCCTGCAAGGCAAGGGAAACAAAGACCATTCTGTACATGGACTGGAAGGATTCGGCGACCTGGACTTCCCTTATGTCGGCAACGGCTACGCCTACGGGATGCAAAAACATGGAATGCACCACAATGGCAGGTGCTTGCATCACCATCGCCTTAGTCCCATGCACCCCGACCATCCGGTAAACCGGCTGCACCAGCACATGCCTCTCCGCCAAGTCTTGGGAGACGACATCTACTATTCAGAAAACGGAGTGCATGGACTTGGCGAACTCGGTGAGCCCGTCTCAATGGCAATGATAACGGCTGCATCAGGTGTAATAGCAGCTATCGCCTCAACGCTCAAAAAGATAGGTGACATTTTCGGTGGTAAGGGCAAAGGATCTGCGGACTTCGACGAGAAAACTAATGCTGATGCAGAGAAAGACATACCGGACGGTGGTAAGAACAGCGAAGACGCAAAGGCAGCCGAAAGCATTACCGACAATTCGGGTGGCGGCTCATCTTCTTCCAGCGGCGGTGGTAGCGACGATTCGGGTGACGGCGGAGGTAGTAGCGGCGGCAAGGCAAGCAAGAGCATTCCTTCAAGTAGCGGAAGCGGTGGCGGCGGTTCTTCTTCCGGCGGCGGAGGTGGTGGCGGTGGAGGCTCTGATGATGGCGGTGGCGGAGGCAGTCCCGACAAACCCTCGACATCCCTTTCCAAACAGACCGATGACGGTGGAGGCGGCGGTGGCGATGGCGGTAAAGATGGCGGTAGCGGTAGTGGTGGTGACGGATCATCCGGTGGTTTTTGGGATAAGAACAAGAAGTGGATTGTTCCGGCAGGCATAGGAGTAGCAGGTATCACTGTCCTTGCAATCGCAGCCAAAGCCATGAAACCAGCAGCAGCGGCGGCAGCACCTCACCCATCAGGAAAGGCAATGCATGGAACGCCACACAAAAACCACCACCGGAGGAAAAAACACAAAACGGTATCACGTAAGACGCTTTTATAGCAGTAACAGTAAACAGAAAATCAACAGTTATGGCAAAACACAAAAAGGAAAAAGGGAACAGGTTCGCCAAGAAAGCTCAAAAGGAGAGCGTCCTTGCCAGCTTGACCCATACACAGGAAACGAAGGGCGACATCAAACAGTCAGCCATTGAGACCGTCAAGGACATTGCTATTGGCGTGTTGGGTGGCGGGCTGGTAGGCGCAGCAATCGGCAGACCGTCCCTGATTGTAGGGATCGGGGTAACAGGAGCCGGTCACTACATGGGTAATCGCATGGCATCCCTGTTCGGCATCGGGATGATGGCAGCCAACGGCTTCCAGCAATCCAAATCGGTTCAGGGGCTGGACGGCATGGACATGGAATCCATCAAAGGCAGGATGAACGCCTACAAGGACAACTTCGCCGAAAAGCTCTATCTCGACAAGGTGCTGCACAAGAATGCATCAGGCAAACAGTCGAAGGAGGAAACATCCGGCTTTGGCGACCTGCAGTTCTTCAACTATCCCAATGACAGGCAAGCATACCACGAGCTGCACAACGAGCTGTCAGCACTGGACAGCATAGAGCGGCAAATCGAGGAAAGCGGCATGGAACACATGCAGATGACCGGGATAGGTTCAGGAATGGGCTACATGGAAGAAGTCGGCGACATCGGTGAGCTGGGCGAAATGGGCGAATTGTCGCTGGTGGACGCATCGGACTACAACCTCTAAGCAGGCAAAACAAAAGAATAACAATCCAACAATCAATTTTAGAAACCAAAAAACAGAACAATTATGTACGAATTTGAAGGCGTAGAAGAGTACAACAATCAAGGCGCATTACTCGGTATTGACGGCATTGACGGCGACGAATTGCTGGGCGCACTCCGCAGGATGCACCCCATCAAGCGCGCTAAAACCATCAACAAGCTGGCGAACACGGGCGCACCAAGCAAGGGGTCACGGGCAGAAATGGAAAAACACTTCGGCGAGCTGCCCCCCGGCATCAAGGAATCGCTTGTCAAGGGTGAGCTGAGGCTTGCCGACAGCATCATCTATTCCATTAAGCCTGTCAGCTCGAAAACAATAAAAATGTTTGAGACGCAGGACACAAAGGAAATAGGTCTTACCAACATCTCCGGCGCAAAGCTGCCCAAGAACCAGGTATTTCTTTGCAGCGGTATCACCTTGCTTGCAGGCACCGCCGCCAGCGCATCAAAGGACGATATTATGTCCACCAACTATCAGGGCATAGAGGCGTTCCCTGCACTCGTATCGGGTGAAATAGACCTGAAGGCGAACAAAAAGCAGATCATGCCCGAAACGAGCTGCTACATACACAAGACAGCGAACAACCACATGAGGCCGATAGGCTACTACAAGCTGTCAAACCCGCGCCTTATTATGGACGATGTGCTGATAGAGTTGACGCTCCAGTTGGGGACAGTAACAGGCATACAGGCAAACACCTATGTGTATGCTGCCCTGCATGGCACTATTACCACGCCATAAGGTACAGGGAAATCAAAGGTTTTAAGGTAAAGATTGGTACGGGTTGCAGCTATCGCTGCAACGGTAGCTGCGCCCTTGTCTCAATCCAAACCTGAAAAGCAATTAAAGCAAGCAATATGACCGACCTGTTTAAAGACTATTGGAAATACATCCTTGCCGGACTTGCAGCCCCTGTACTGATCATGTTCTTTAAAAGCAAATTAAAAGCACAAACGTCAACTATGCCCGGAGCATACCTTAACCTCAAAGCGTTCCTTGCCATGATACAGTATTCGGAAGGAACCTACGGCAAGAATGCCTACCGGACATTGTACGGCGGCGGCTTATTCAGCGATTATAGCTGGCATCCCAACATCGCAATTACCAAAGGTGGTATCACCAGCACAGCAGCAGGAGCATATCAAATCCTGTACAGCACTTGGATTGGAGTGGCGCAATCATTGGGGCTTACAGACTTTTCGCCGATGAGCCAGGACAGGGCGGCTATTGAGTTGATAAGGAGGAGAGGTGCATTTGAAGACGTATTGGCGGGACGGTTTGACGCAGCAATAGACAAATGCCGGAAAGAATGGGCTTCGTTCCCCGGTGCAGGTTACGGACAGGGAGAAAGAAGTATGGAACTGCTGGCGGCAGTTTATCAGAAAGCAGGCGGGCAATTGGCTGCATAACAGTAAAACAGCGAACAATGGAAAACAATACAAATCACGAAATACCAATCACGGGGCTGCTGTACAAATGGTTTGTGATTAACGTCACTAACCCCGATCAGGTTTACTCGGTCAGCTATGAACTGGACAAGACCATCGGCTTTGTTACTGGCATCGCACTCGATTCCAACAGGGAGAAGCTGCTTTACCAGCGCGGGACACAGCGCATACAGATCAACAGGCAGGAGATAGTACCTGAAGGCTTTCTGAGCAAGCGACTGTATCACCTGCCGAGCATGGAGGCACACAAACGTTTCCTGCGCAGAGGTGGAAAGGTAGCTGTAGGCAACGGGATAGTGAAGGTTGATTACAAGGACACGTCCGATGCGCTTGCACCCTTTGAGCCGTATTGGGTTTTGGTAACACTGGACTGCATACTTAAAGACAGCTAAGATGACGACAAGCATAATAACGGACATAACCATAACTAAAAAGGGAGAGCTAAAGTTCTTTGAAGTGAACATTCCGGGGGATGCGATACTCGCCTTTGACCCGCAGGCAGTTATAAAGGGGAGCGGACTGAACGATTTAATCGCAATAGCAGGAAGAAACACGGCAGGACTACTCAAACTACAATCCGAGAACATATCCGACCTGTACCACAGCAGCGTGGTTACGTTCGGTGGCAGCGATGTAGAGCCATTGTTGCCGGGATATTCGTCGGTAGTTCCTGAATTGCTCACCCTGTTCTATACACCTTACTATCAGAACGAGTTCCGTCCGATACCGCAGCTTGAAGGAGTTGAAAGCTACGTTCTATACGGCTGCTACCAAGACCTGATAGGTGCAATGCTGAATGCCGATGTTGCTTATACCGTCAGCCTGACATTGTGGACAAAACTAAAAACGACAGGACATGATACCGGAACTGGCAAATGAGTACATAAAACGCAGGGCGAGAGAGTTGGGACGTAAGGACGACTACCATATCCGTTTCCGCCATTTGGTATTAGGACCCGGAGAAACAAGGAAAATAGATGCACCAATGCAGCTATACCTGCTGGCAGAGCCGATAGAGTTCATCCGCATCACAAGCGACATGGGCATATTCGATTTAGCCGAGTTCTCGACCAACGAACTGCAATACGAGCATAAAGGGAAAATAGCGGTTACCAACTACAGCCCGGCCCCGCAGCAAGTAAAAATGATACAGGTAATATTCAAAACAAAGTAAAAATGCCACTGATAGAAGAAAGATACGACCAGCACAAGATAGACAGCCTGAAACGCTACCTGCAACGTGAAGCGGAAAAAGGTCGTGCAAGGGACTATGAGATCATTATTGACGGATTTAAAGTTGTCTCCCGCACCAGCGATGTCAACGAGTTCGACGATTATGAAGCCGAGATCAGGGACACGACACGCAATCTGAGCATACTCATCTATGATGGTGACAAAACTCCCCGTAATACCAAGTATTCGTTCGCACTGAATCAGGACAGTACCATCCCCGCGCAGCCGCAGAACGGATTAGGAAGCCTCGCTGACATTGACCAAATGATACAGACGAAGATGGATGATAAGGAGAAGGACTTTCAGATACGGACGCTCACGGAGAAGCTCGAAGCAACGGAGGAGGAGCTGCGCGAAGCTGAGGAGTACAATGGGAAACTGCAAGAAGAGCTGAAATATATCAAGGAGAACAGGTTTAAGATGAAGGACGTAAACCTGCTGGAAGTAGGTGCGGAACTGCTCAAGTACACCGTTGCCAAGAATGCCAACAAATCCCCATTGGCGCAGCAGATAAACGGCATCCTGGGTGCGCTATCCCATATGGAGCAGCCAGCCCTGCCACCTCAGCAAACGCCTAACGCTTCCGATACAGAATGCGAGACGACTACGCAGGAACATGGTGGCGCCCCTGAGCTTACGGAAATACAGATGCTCATACTCAGGAGCATTCAGCGCATGGAACAGGCATTTACCCCGCAACAGCTCCCTGTAGTTAATGGGGTCTTGGTAAAGCTGATGGAAAACCCCGACCAGCTCATCCCGGTCGCGGAATTGTTAAACGTAAAAATAGAAGCCCATGGATAAATTCAATTACACGCTGACTATTACCGGGAAGGATCAGGGAGTAGTCAATGAGAAAGGAGAAGCACTCAAGGTGCTGGCGAACAAGCTGTCCGCCAAAGAACTGAAGAAGCTGGCGCATGTCGTAGCGAACGACCCCGTAAAAACAGCAATGGCAAAAGCATACTTAGGCGTATAACACCCAATAAGAGCAATATGAATTACGGATTTAACAACGGTCAAAATTATCAGGTACAGCCGTATCAGCCTTACGCCTATCCACCTAATCAGGGTGAGGGTTTTAGCCTGAAAGAGAAAATCCAATATTCATTGCTGGGAATTGTCGTCATAGGTGGGGCATTTTTAATCGGCAGGAACATCATCAAAAAAGCGGAAGCAAAAAGTGAGCAGAGGAAAACGCTCGAAGAAGGCAGCGCACCGACCTATGCCAAGCAGATTAAAATGGCTTTTCACAATGATGGATGGCCGGGGACGAATGTAGAGGCTTTGCGGCAGGTTGTAAGAGAAATACCCGACAAGAAAGACTTCCGTAAAGTGATGACATCTTACCAAAAGCTCTACAACAGCAGCATGTTGGGGGATATGCAGAAGGATTTAACAAGTTCGGAGTATGACGAGATGCTGTATATCGTTTCTGCTAAACCGGAGGTGAACAAGACAGGCAAGGCTCAGGAGATAACGACCGAGCAGTTGCAATCCTGGGCAAAGCGGCTGAAGTCAGCATTCGACCTGAAGTATTGGTTTTACGACAGTACAGACGACGATGCAATCAAGGCGGTCTTTTTGGAGATACCGACTCAAACAGCATTCAGTCAAGTTAGTGCAGCATACAAATCCTTATACGGCAACGAGCTGACAGCCGACCTGAAGAAAGCACTGCGCTTCTGGCAATATGACCCGATGATGCAGATCATAAAAAGCAAACCAAATAACTAAGACGATGAAGAAAAAAGCGAATCAGAACACGCCCAAGCCACGAAAACCCCGCAATACCAGCGGGCGCGGTATGCAGTGGCAGTCACCTGCCCCGACCGGCAGCAATGCCGGGAAAATAATACTGGCAACGTTAACGGTTGGGGCAGCGGGAGTGGTAGGCTATTTTGGATGGCAGTATTTTAAAAAGAAGAAAGCCGCGAAAGAAGACAATCTCGACGAGGTACTTCGCACATCGCCGCGACAAACCTATACACCTCCAGCGCCGGACACAACCCATCATACCCCCGACACGACTTACACGCCTCCGGCAGATACTACCGGCACGAAAAGTACCAAGACAGGTGGCAGCAGTGGCGGCAGCGACTTTCCGCTGAAAAAAGGTAGCAAAGGGGAATTAGTACGCCAAATGCAGCAAGCACTTATTGACAAATATGGCAGCAGCATATTGCCCAAGTATGGGGCAGACGGCGACTTCGGGAGCGAAACGCTTAACGCGCTCAAAAAGAAGGGTTACCCTACAACTATCAGCGAAAGCACCTTTAATGTGCTTGTGCAGGGCGGTGGCAGTAATGGTGGCAAGGCTTCGGCATCATCCCTTGCACAAAAGCTATACGATGCAGCTACGGCGAAGAACCTGACCAGCGTGTTAAGCCTGCTCAAGAAAATAAGTAACAAGGACGAATACCAGCAGGTTAGTAACAGCTTTTTGGATCATCGCCTGCATGGAGTACGTCAAACCTTAGTCAATGGCTTGCTCAACAGCTTTGCGAGTGAAGACCAAAAAGAAAAGATACGCATGGAGTTCATTCGTATGGGCTTGCAGTATGACGGCAGCAAATGGAGCCTGTCCGGTTTTGACGGCAGATCAATAGTAACAAAAGAGGCTGCAACGGTATGGGTAAGCCCTACGCAAAGCGTATCTGTTCCTGCCATGATGGTGCTTGGAAACGAAGTAACCCAACGGTTAGACTATACCCTATTTGAAAACAACGGTAAATATTTTCTCGTAAAAACACAATCAGTAAACTATCTCTAATTATGTATAACAGACGAAACGTAAGACAAGACAACAACGTAAGGTATATCGTTGTGCATTGCACGGGAACAAGGCGAATGCTGGTAAGCGAAATGGATAAGCTGCCGTACCACTTCATCATCACACGGGCTGGCAGACTGATTAACCTCAAGCCAATTGCGCCTACAGACGGCACAATAGAGCTGGCATGGCTGGGCGGCCTCGACAAGAACGGCAAGAATATTGACAACCGCACCGTAGAGCAGAACGAAACCCTGTTTAACACCTTACTCGTGTTGACCGAAAAATTCGATGAGGCTGAAATCGTAGGTGCAGACGAGGTGTATGTGTACGCTCATCCCAACCCCGGCTTTGACCTGAAAGCATGGCTTAACGATTACATTCCTGCTTTTCTACAGGAAGCTGCGTGACTGGCAAGACTGCCGGATTTGATACAGTTCATTCTTTAATCACTTCAATTTAGTATGAAAGAAAAATTAATAGCAGCGCTCATAGCGCAGGGCTACAAGGTCTTTACGCGCCCGTTTGAGCTAAATATAGTCGGGCTAAGAAGCAACAGCCTACTCCCGAATGTGTTCAACGACACAATCAATGTCCTGTTTAAGGACGAAAAAGGCAACTGGCAGTTGCACAGCTACGAAGCGACGACCGACCCCGGAACATATTGGCTGAAGAACCCGCTCAACCCGCAGGGAACAGCCATACTGAAAGAGGGGCAATATCTGAACTCGCACATGATCGGGCTGCACCGGAACAAATACACTGCCCTTGTTCAGAAAAACCCCGTAACCGTTATACGGGACATGAAGCGTGACGGCAAGCTGGATTTCAGCGGCAAGGAAGATAGCGGTCTGTTTGGTATCAATATCCATCGTGCATTGCAGGAAGGGACAACCAAGTACATAGACAAGTTCTCAGCCGGGTGCCAGGTATTTGCCAACGCTGAAGATTTCAACGCCTTCATGGAATTATGTCAGCGGCATAGTCAGCTATACGGTAACAGCTTTACCTATTCGCTCCTGCATGAATCGGCAATCCTGAGCTTGGCGATGGCGGCCTGAAGGCATCCGGTAATAGATGTGCTGCTTATCAGCACGGCATTGGGACTATTGACAATTCAATTAATCAACTACTTAAAAAAGAAAAACAGGGAAAATGAAACAGTTTATTCAACAGTTGCTCATGGACAAATTGGGTAGCTACAGCATGAGGGAATTGGTAATCGGCGTATTGCTGGCAGCATTAATCGTTAGCTGGATTGCCAAACAGTTTTGGGGAAAGGATGTACCGGAGTTCATGTTCTACACGTTCGGTAGCCTTATAGCAGCCGGTTGTTTCGGCTACACTTTTGAAAAGAAGCCCGGCGGTATTGGCATAAGCATCAACTCAGGCTCTCAGCAGAACACAGAGCAGTAGCTGCTTCTTTCACTCGCTATAACCTGTAAACCCTATCACCTTTCATTCACTTTTTTAAAACAATCAACATGCAGTTAAAGAATACAATAATCTCGTTAGTGCTTGGCCTTATTATCGGCATATTCGGCACAAACATTTTCAGCAGCCACAATACAAAGCAACCGCAGTACGCGGTAGCAATACAGGCTCCGGCAGACATAAAGGCTACCAGCGTAGCGGTAGAGGCGCATTTCCAAAGCAAGGTGGATTCATTGGTGCAGACCAATACCCAATTACAGCAGAAGGTGGGCACTGCCAAATCTGAATTGCAAAAAGCCAAAAGTGATAACAAAGTATTGCTCGACTTGGTGGACACGCTGCTTGCCCATGAGGGCACTGAAAAAGACACGGCAGCCAAGCTTGCGGACTGCGACAGCGTCAGTACGGTGGTTCAGGAATTGATCGCATCATCCAATGAGCAGGACAGCCTATGCGAAAACCTTAACAATACACTTCAGGCGCAGGTCAGCAACAGGGATAGTGTTATCGGTACGCAGAATGAGCAATACAACGCTTTAAAGCTATCCTTTGATAAAAGCCTTGCGCAGCAGGACTTACTGACCACACAGAGCCAGCTATACGAGAAGCAGCTAAAAGGATTCAAAATCAAAAACAAACTGCTATCCGCAGGCGTACTCGTTCTAACAGGCATAGCAACGTACAGCTTATTACATCATTAAAAACGAAAAGGAGGTAGAAAATCACATGAAGGAGAAAACAATTATCTCATCCGCAACATTGCTAACATCACTTGTCGCATACTGGTACGCAAAGGCTTCCGGTAAGGACGCTGCACCCTTTGTTATGCTGGGAGGTTTTGTTGGCTCTATTATCGGTGAGGCAGTAGCAGATCACGTTAACAAGGAACCAAAAGACAAGAAAGACTAAAAAAAACGAAAAAAGAATGGAGACACAGATTATTAACGACAACTCGTGCATCAGGGTAATCAACGATGGGACACCCGTGCTGGTTATCAAGTCAAACATCAAAACCATTGACACGGTGAAAAACGACATGGTACGCATTGACATCGGTGAAGGACCGCTCAGGCACATTTATATCCGTTTTGCAGACGTAACCCTTCCGGCAGGACTGGCAGACGTGTTCGCGCTCAGAGACGCAATCAAGGCTATGCTTGATTCGGCAGCCGTAGCAGCCGACTTTACGCCACTGACCACGCTGATGCAGAATTGCTGCAAGTCACAGTCCGATGGCATCAACGCAGTGAAGACCGGAGTGGATACGCTTACACAGCAGGTAACCGCTACCGGACAGGCGCAGACAGATGCTATCAACGGGCTAAAGGCGGGGAATGACAACCTGCTGCAAGCAGTTACTGCCGCCAATACTACGCAGGCACAGAACCTGCAAGGCATACACGATGAAATCGTCAAGGCAGGCAATACACAGGCGGGATTGCTGACCAACATGACACAGGTACTTAACCAGCTAAACACAACGCTCATTGGAAACAGCGGTCCTAAAGACCCTATTAGAATTGATGAATCTGTACCGATGGTTGTTTATAATGGTTATGCAGTATCTGCTAACCCTGCTGGCCCGGCAACTACAGACCCTGTTTGGGCTATTGAGAGGGTAACGAGGAACGGTGACATGATTGTCTATGAATGGGCAAACGGCAATAAGCAGTTTACCAACATTTGGGACAACAGGTACAACCTGAGCTACGCCTCGGTAGGACAGTAATCTTTCATTTGGACAGGTATAGCGCGAGCTATACCTGTCTTTTAAAATACAATCAATGAGCGCTTTTGTTTTTGCGGTGGAAGCCGAACTAATGCTGAAAAAGAAACATAATAAGACCTCTATCGAAAAGTTAGCGGCTACTTACGGCATTACGGACAAGACGGAAGTAAAGGAGCTGACTGAGCTGGCAATCGTAAAACAGGCAAGAAAAATCGCGCATGGCGAAGGGCTGGCTCATGATAAGTTTGAGAAAATAGTTGAATTATATCAGAACCAGGTTAACCTGTCTCATCGCACCAGCCAATCGATATTACTACAACAATACTCAACACCTGCCCCTATTGGTTATTTGGCTGGACTGTTTTGTGAACTGGACAAATTGCACCATAAAGGCGGCTACGGCTTTGAACCCTCTGCGGGGAACGGCCTGTTAACCGTTGCTGGCGACCCAAAGCGGATATACGTGAACGAGATTGACAGCCTCCGCAATAAGAACCTGAAAACACAAGGCTACGCCAATGTGTGGAACAGGAACGCTACAAAGCCCTTTTTTGACGTGCAGAACCATTTTGCTGCCGTAATGACTAACCCGCCGTTTGGCAAGCTGGATAAGCCTGTAATGTACGATACGTTCAAAATTGATACGCTGGATCACCTGATGGCATTACGTGCGCTGGACACAATGGCATATAACGGCAGAGCTGCAATAATTGTAGGCGGTCATACTTCTTGGGACAGCAAGGGACGCATACAGGCAGGTAGGAACCGGATATTCTTCAACTACCTGTACAGCCGCTATAATGTAGCAGATGTATTGCAGATTGATGGGCATAAACTGTATTCAAGGCAGGGAACTTCATTTGATGTTCGTCTTATCCTCATTAATGGCAGAAAGCCCAAGCCGCAGGGCGCAGCTCCGGTATTTAATCCCGACACAGATAAGGTCATTACTACGTTTGAGGAACTGTACAAACGGGTGGTTACAGCGGTGGGTGCATCCCTGCTTTACAATCATGGCATTGTCGCCACTCCAATAGACAAGCTGGAGCAGGAAGCTCTTGCTTTACGCCAGTTGTTTGGCGAGGGTTTGGGCGCACCGTATGTTCCAGCATCCGATAGCTGCGTAATACTCAATACCCAAGTGCCGGACAGTATGGCGTTTGAGACGCATTCTGCCATTGAGCAGATAAAGCTGGAAGTTGGTGGAGACATTGACAACTTTGTACGCCATAGGCTGAAATTTCCGAGCCAAGCTGCTCTTTGCAAAGCCCTTTCCGCAGAACAGATAGACGCAGTGGCTATGGCTATCTACAATATCGAGGCAAGAGGACAGGGAATGATTATTGGCGACCAGACAGGTATCGGCAAGGGACGTATTGCAGCCTCAATGCTCCGGTATGCCGTTTGTCAGGGTTTAAAACCTGTATTTCTGACCGAGAAGGCTAACCTGTTCTCCGATATTTATCGAGACTTGTCGGCAATCGGTTCAGGGCATTTAAAGCCGTTTATAGTTAACAGCAGGGAGCCAAAGACGGACATTAAAGATGAGGACGGCAATGTTGTATATACCGCACCTGCATTGACCGAACAACAGGCAGTATTTAAGTCGAAGCAGATACCAGCAAGGTATGATTTCGTAGTGGCTACCTATTCGCAGTTCAACAGCCCTGAAAAGAAACCGGAAAAGCCCCTGTTCCTTCAGGCCATAGCCGAAGGAAATATTTTCATTATGGACGAGGCACACAATAGCTCCGGTTCATCCAATACAGGGGAATTCTTACAAGGGGCTGTCAGGAATACAAAAGGAGTGGTTTTCCTTTCAGCCACTTTCGCCAAGCGACCGGATAATATGCCCATTTATGCCATGAAAACAGCAATAGCCGACTGTAACATGAGCAAGGATGAGCTGGTGGAATCCATAACAAGAGGCGGCGTAGCCTTACAGGAGGTGCTGTCCTCCCAGCTTGTCGCCGAAGGGCAAATGCTCCGCAGGGAACGGAGCTTTGAGGGCGTAGAAGTCAACTACATTACGCTTGATGACAAAGCCGAGGAACACAGGGCTATTGCCGACAACATCACTGATATACTCCGTGATATTATTGCGTTTCAAAACAGCCATGTCAACGGTATAGTTGAGGAACTGGATAAAATAGCGGTCGCAGAGGGCAAAGAAGTAGGCGTTCGGGAAGGTACATCACAGGCAGGGGTAGATAATCAGCCCTACTTCTCAAAGGTATTTCAGGTGATTAACCAAATGCTGTTCAGCCTTAAAGCACAGGCGGTAGCGGAAAGGGCAATAATGCGTTTGCAGGAGGGCAAAAAGCCCGTCATTGCATTTGCCTCGACTATGGGCAGCTTCATTGAAACGCTGGAAAATGAACAAGGTTTGCCGGTATCGGATGGGGACACTATTAATGCCGACTTCACCGAGGTATTGAAGCGTGGGTTGGATGGCATCCTTCGTTATACGGAAAAGGACATTGACGGCAATCCGGTCTATAAAAAGTTTGAATTGAGTGAGCTACCCCCGGAAGCGCAGGTCGAGTACAACCGGATTTACGAGCGCATCAGGGCAGTCTCTACAGGAATAACCATATCGCCTATAGACGTTATCATTAAAAAATTACAGGACACTGGCTATTCCGTTGCGGAGGTCACCGGACGTAAGTACGAGCTGCAAATGAACCACAAAGGCAGCAAGGCGCTGGTTATGTCCCGAAAGAAGATCAATACTAATGACGCTTTCCGCAAGTTCAACAATAACGAAGTGGATGTACTGATGATTAACCAATCAGGCAGCACAGGCGCATCGGCTCATGCTATACCCACTGCTAAAGTTCCGGCCCCACAGGTAAAACAGCGTGTCATGATCGTTTTACAGGCAGAGCTGGACATTAACACAGAAGTGCAGAAGCGTGGACGAATTAACCGTACCGGGCAAATCCTGAAGCCGCTATACGACTACGTCACGTCTGCCATACCTGCTGAAAAGCGACTGATGATGATGCTTCAAAAAAAGTTGAAATCGCTGGATGCTAATACTACGTCCAATCAGAAACAGTCGACCAAGATTTTGGATGTGCCAGACTTCCTAAACAAGTACGGCGACAAGATTGTTAAAGAATACCTGATTGAGAACCCTGAAATTAACGACATACTGGATGACCCGCTGAAATTAAAAGACAGCAAATCGGACAGCAGCGAAGGGAACAGCAATCCAATCGAGGATGCAGCACATAAGGTAAGCGGTCGTGTTGCAGTCCTGTCAACCAAGATGCAGCAGGACTTTTACAATGAGGTCGCTGAACGTTACAATGACTATGAGGCTTATCTACGGCAGGTTGGCGAATATGACCTTGAGGTGGAAGCGATGAATTTGGACGCGGAAACTATCAGTTCGCGTATTGTGAAGATGGGGAAAGGCTCAGACAGCGCATTCGGGGAGGACAGCATTATGGAGACAATCCGGGCTAACGTCTTGAAAAAGCCATTTACTAAGGTCGAGCTGAACAACCTGCTCAATGAATCGCTAAAGGATAAGGACGCTGTCAGCTTACAACAGGAACTGATAGAGGAATATCGGCAGGATAGCGAAAAGAGGCTTGCGCTGGAACAACAGGATGTAAAAGAGAAGTACGACGAGCTGATCCGCAATGTTCCGAATGAAAAGAAGGTTAAGAAGATTGCGGGTGAAGCCGAGCGGCAACAGGCAATAAAGGAGCGTGAACATGAGCTAACTACAGCGCGGGACAGTCAAGTAAACGTGCTAAGGGCTAAAGCCGCGAACCGCAAAGCATATCTTGAAAAGATATTCAGGTTTTTTCATGTCGGCAGAAACCTCCGTTATCCGATAGAAACTTTTACATCCGGTAACGAGCTTGTGCCGTCTGTCTTTATCGGCTACAGCATAGATCGCAAAAAGAAGAACCCGTTTGCACCTTCCCTGATAAAGCTGCGGTTTGCTATTGCCAATAGCAGCAAGTACCTGTCTATTCCTGCATCTTATTCGGAGGACATTATGGCAATTATCGGAGCAAGTTCAGATGTCGAGCAACCGGATAAGGAAGCCTTGTTAACACTATGGGAGGAATACACGAAGCAGAACTATGTTGACCGGAAAATCAGGCACGTTATAACGGGCAATCTTTTACAGGCGTTCAGCGATTTCAAGGGCAAGCTGGTAAGCTACACCACAATAGATGGCAAGACGATTAAAGGTATTCTTATGCCGGAGAACTGGAATCCAGGAGAGCAGGTGCAGGACAAAGTAGTAGTTCCCATCATCAAAGCCCTGCCGCTCATTAAGTCACTGGTGCATGGCGGCCACATAACTACCAGCAATGGTATTTCATTCTTCAGGCAAGGTAACAGGTACAGGGTAATTGTTGCAGCATCCCGCGCAAAAGGCGGTGACATATACCTCGACAAGCAGATCCTTGAAGTTGTGGAGAACAACAATTTTGAAAAGGTATCGGACAAGATGGCGGCAATGGTAGATGAAAGTAAAATCACACAGCTTGTGGAAATACTGCAAGCCAACCACAGTTGCGCTATTACGCTCAATTCCGCACAGTTCAGGGATATTGAGAAAAGCACCCACAGGTACAGCAGCCGGAAACGGATTGACGTGCCGCCTCCTGAACCGGAACGGGAAGAACCACCTCAGAGCAATATTATCTCTTTACTGGAACTGGAGGCGGAAGCCCTCGCATTGGAACTTGAATTACTGGCAGCATAAAACAAAAGACATGACGATAACGTACAAGAACTACCACGATTTATTTGCGACAATAGACTTTGCAAACTTACCCGAAGCATTGAAAAAAGGGCATGAGTTCGTTAAGAAAGCGACAAACAACGGCTCGAATTGGGATAACTACCACTCCAGCGAGACCATCAAAAAGACGATAGACACCTATTTTGAAAAGCTGGCCGCATACCTGCCGAAAGGCGGCAAGCAGCACAAGGTTAAGCACTTCGACAAAGCCTCAAACACATTTGTGGAGAAGGGCAAGAAAGGAAGCAAGCCTAAAACCAGTCACGCACATCACTCACATTCCAATGAGCCTATCCCGGTAATGGTTGAACGCATACCGGATGAGATACGGTTTATCAAGCGGTTTGTGAACCTCGACGGTAAGAGCAAAACCAAAGAAGACGTGCTGCGCTTTATTAATAGCCTGCAAAAAGCTATTGTCGAGCGGCGCATCCGCAAGACCTCACCTTATGCGGAGCACATCGTTTACATACAGGACAGGCTGATTGACACCTATAACAGCATGGGCGCAAAAACAACCTTTGGTTTAAAGCCCGAGACCCACGAAATGTTTAAACACCTCGCATTAGGTGAAAAGGTACTGGCTTCGGTTAGCTTCATCAAACGGTACATCAACTTGAACGGCAAGCCGGGCACGAAGGAGAAAGCAAAGCAATTATTGGGGCAAATTAACCGCGCTTATGAGAAAGGTACTATAAACGACCGTGACCCATACATCGTGGAAATGCACGAGATAAAGAAGAACCTTGAGCATTTCTTGTCTGAAAAAACATCAAAGGTGCTGGAGATAGAGAGAAATTCACTCAGCGGGCTGCAGGGCATATTGAACGGCTGCAACTGTCAAAATCTGAATGGCTTTGATGGCGATGAAGATGAAGAAGGTGAAGATTATAGCGGCACAAAGCCCATTATTATGAATAGTATGGATTTTGCGAACATGCGATTCAACACGCTCGGCTTTAAAGGTAAGTGGCTACAGCTCATTGGCGACCCTTCTACCAACTTCTCAATCATGGTATTTGGCAAGCCTAAATTCGGCAAGTCCTATCTGTGCGTAGATTTTGCCGGCTACCTGGCTCGCAATCACGGGAAGGTACTGTACGTGGCTAAGGAAGAAGGGCTGGACAAGACACTACAGGACAAGTTAAATGATAAGGACGTTAAGCATCCCAACCTATATGTGGCTTCGGCACTCCCACCCAGCCTGACCTTTTATGACTTTATCTTTTTAGATAGTGTCAACCGGTTAGGACTTAACCCGGACGAGTTGAACAGACTGCGGGCTGCATACCCGGAAAAATCGTTTGTTTTCATCTTTCAGACTACTAAAGAGGGGAAATTCAGGGGAGCTAATACCTTCCAGCATGACGTAGATAGTGTAATAGAGGTACCCGAGAAGGGCAAGGCGGTACAGTACGGCAGGTTTAATCAGGGGGGTGAAATACCAATATTTTGATTAGCTTTATATCGTTTTCATGGTGATAGGGTTTATAGGGGCTGGCCTGTTTTCAGGCTGGCTTTTTACGTTAATTTCAAATGTATAAATAAAAAATCTACCTTGTAGTTTGGCATACAGGGTTTAAATACCGCAATATGGAAAGTAATAATGGTTCACATTTCAACGAGCATATAACATTAACTGAATCCCCAGCCGTATCTGAAATAACGGTTGAACAGTCTAATCTTGATAAGTTGAAGACGCTTATAAGTGACAGACGAGATTTAGCAGAACGAATGAGGAAATTGGGGGACAAGTCTCATGAAAGGCTATCGAAACTCTACAGCAATAAAACTCATTTTATAACTGAGCTTTTGCAAAATGCAGAAGATGAAGGGGCAAAAAATGTAAAGTTCATTTTGACAGAAGACTATTTGGAATTTTCGCACGACGCAAAAAAATTATTCGATTTTAATGACATCAGAGCCATCTCGAATTTTGGTGACAACGATGAAAAAAAAGAAAAACCGAACGCAATTGGGAGGTTCGGAATTGGATTTAAATCAGTTTATTCAATAACTAACACACCGCGAATTATCTCTGCTGAGTACGACATAACAATTGTTGACTATAATGTGCCGACGTTGACAGAAGGTGAGGGATATGAATATTACGAAGGCACCAAGATAGTGCTGCCGTTTAAGGAAGAAAATAAAATAGAAACCTTTGAGCTGCTAAATAATGAACTGAAAAATCTCAATATTAATTACCTATTGTTCCTTACAAACATTAATTGCATAACCTGCAATTCGACAGTTTATGAGCGTTTTATTGAAAGGAAAGACAAGCGATTTGAGACTAAAATAATCGTTTTAAAATCGGAGGCCAACGAAACAAAATATTTGTTTCGGGAAAAGAAGGTCGATATAGCAGGTAAAAATCTGTTAATTAAAATTGCTTTCCTTTTAAATGATCAAGGCAAGGTGACAGAAGCCAAAGCATCCCCTTTGTTTGTTTTCTTTCCGACCAAAATAGAAACTAATCTAAAGTTTTTTATTCACGCACCATTCAATACTACTCCAGCAAGAGAAAGTATAGAGGAAAACGATTCCAGAAATACTGAGTTAATGGTGCAGTTGGGAGTTCTCTTGGCTGAATGTTTGAACGAGTTTAAAAGAATGAGGACATTAAGCGTTGAACTCCTCAACGTAATGCCAATAAACTTTGCAAGCTGCTCACGTTCGTTAATCTATAAGATACTTTACAATGCAGTTTTTAAGGAATTTAAAGACGATAAACAACTAATTCCAAATGTCAACGGTGGTTTTTCCGCTGTAAGTGATTCGATGCTATTAGGGAGCGCCGATTTAGCTGAGTTACTGTCAACTAAACAAAATAAGAAACTATTCGACAGGAGTTTCTGGGTGAATAAAGGGGTTACATTGAATAGAACACCTGACTTATGGAACTACTTACGTCTATATCTGAATGTACCGGAAAATGATCTGAAAACCTTCGCCTTAAAGGTAAACGAAGCATTTTTGCTTGAGCAGCCGGATAGTTGGCTTATCCTCTTTTACAAGATAATTCATAAAGCGCCTGCTTTGTGGAAGAAAGGAGAGAAAGAGCCGATTTTGAGAAGTAAACCGATAATAAGAGTAGAGTATAATGGTGAACGGAGACAAGTCATTCCATTTACCAATGGCAAGCCTAATGTTTTCCTGTCAGGAAAAGAACAATCTCACTATTTGACCGTAAAGGAGAACTTAATTAAAAACAAGGATGCACGAAGATTTTTGGAGGAATTAGGACTGGAAAAGCCTAATCTATTCGCGGAAGTAAACAAGTTTATACTCCCCAACCTGCAAAGGAACACTGAAATTAACCAAGAGTATTTTGATAATCTCAAAAAGGTAATTGAAGCATTAAAAATGCCGAGTTTGGAAGATCATGCTCGACTAATTGTTGATTTAGGAAGGCTTTCTTTTATTATTGGTGTGAATTATGAAACCGGCGAGACAAAACTGCTAAAATACTATGAGGTTTACCTTGAGAACGCTGAATTGAAACATTTCTTTAAAGGCAATCCAAAGGGGTACTTTGTTGCGGACGAACAATATAAGATTAACAATATTGACATTGCATTTTTGAAATCCACCCTTAAAGAATTAGGAGTAAAAGATTACCCGAAACGAAGAGAATTTCCTTCAATCTTAACTTGGGAGGAAAAAGCTAAGTTGCGAAACAGTAAGGGTTATACCGGTGAAAATTACTGCAAAGATTACGATCTTGATGGCCTTGATTTTTTTCTGAAACAGTCAATAAATATTGAGAATTCACTTGCGCTGTGGCGGCTACTGCTTAAATGTATTTCAGTCGGCTACAGTGAATGGAATCGAGAGTATTTCTTTAAGGGCGAATACAGTTTTAAATACTATGGTAATAATACGAGACATTTTGACTCATGGTTTTTCAAGCAACTGAAAAATACACCCTGGGTAGTTAATGACAAGGGTGAGACTACAACGCCCTCTAATGTCTCATTTGCGGAGCTTCCAGATGAATATAAAAAGTATGATCTTTCTCAAAAGCTCTCTGAAATTTTAGGGTTTAAGCCGGATACGATTAGAATAATAGAGCAGACAACAGGAGGTAAATTTATTTCAAAAGAAGAGTTGATTGCATTTGAGAATTTCAAAAAATGGCAGTCAGAGCAAAATAAAACACAAGAGAAGGTTGATAACAATGAACAAAAGGAAGAGAAGGGATTTGAGCCGGAATATAAACCCGGAGAAACCACCTTAAATTCACGAGAATTAAAGCCGTCAAGCTCAGGAATTAAATTTGAAAAAAGAGAAAACAATCCTCAACCGCCTGCTGCCGATAGGGGTAATATTGAAAGTAACGGCGAAAATGAGGGACTAAAGCCGAATCAGAAATTGATAGATGATATTGGCAAATGGGGGCAAGAGTACGTTGCAGGATTACTTGTAGAAGAATTCAAAAATGATCCGACAGTTGAAATTGTTGACCTAAATACTCCTGGAAATAAAGGTGTAGGCTGCGATTTTATTGTTCAGCGAGGTAAGGACATTATTAGATATATAGAAGTGAAAACTACTACTGAGAATTTCGGCCAAACAATTTCAATTTCAGGCACGCAATGGGAAGTAGCGCGAACTCTTTTCAAGGAAAGCGATGGCGACAAGTATTGGGTATATTGTGTTTTTAATGCTGGTAAAAAGGAACCCGATTGTGTGATCATAAAAAATCCCCATCAAAGGTGGAAAGAAGGGACCCTGTTCGCTCATCCAGTATATTTCATTATAAGAGACGAGGATTAGAGTCGGTTAAATGACAATCACATTTGAGCGCTTTTAGGAACATTATTTATTGTAATTTTTATTGTAGTTTTTCTCTAAAAAATAGATGCCAGACTCATTTCATAATATTCACAGTAGTATTGCCTCCATAGAAAGGGCAATTAAACAATTTCCCAACATTCATCGTCTTTTCAATGATGAAGACTATGTGAACTGGCAAACCAAATTATCAACGAATACTGATCACAGAGATTTTTTGTTTGGAACCAACAGGCAATTGAATTTTTTGAATTTAAGCGCAATAGTTGCTTTTGGTCTGGAAAACAAAGATTCAAGTAACTTTTCAAGCCCTTTTATTGAGATGTATTCAAATCTTAATAGCTGGCTGGGATTGTTTCCGCAATTAATAACATCGGAATCATTTAAAACGAAGATTACGAATCTCAGTGCTTACTCTTTACCGGCAACCCTTAGTGAATTATCTATTTCTGCAGCTTTCAAATCTATGGGCTACAAGATTGAATTTGAAAACCAATTTACGCAAAAGATTGCTGCTAAGAATCGGGATATTGACGTTAGCGTCATTGATGATTTCGGAAACGCAATGCATATTGAAGTCTATATGCCAAATGAACAAATTTCGACTGATGGTTTTTTTGATGTAAACGAGGCCAATGGCAGTTTTAAATTTAAAGTAGAACGAAAATTAGATAAGAAATTTGGTAATGAGGGAATCGTGGGGTTGAGTGGCATTGTGCTGCTCGCAGTGAATATCGCTCATTTTGACTCGATATTGATAAAAAGCAAGTTGCCTTTTTTTAGTAATGATGATTTGTATGAAGGTTTCACCGGACAGTTGCCTAAGGGTATAGACGGACTACTTTTCTTTAGAGACGGATTTACGAACAACATTCCGTTTTGCTTTGAGCAATTAGTTTTAAAAAACACCTCAACTCCTACGTAATTGTATAACTTTTTAGAAATATAACTTATGAATTGGAACTTAGGAATAAACTTTCACTCAGTAGATGCTGTACTCTTTAATCCTCAAGATTTAAATGAAGAAGATGTAAAAGCGGTTATCGACGGAGATAAATTTCATACATATCTGATAGGTAAAAGGAAGAAGCTTTTTTTTATTGAGTGTACAACAAACGATGAGAACTTTAATTTTTCTACGTTTTATTCGTTGACAGAATTGCACGAAAAAAAAATGATTAGGATTCAGCATGATAAAGCTTTAGTAATTCACAGTTACAATAACGGGCTCTACAACATTACGTTTAGAGGAGAAACGCTGGAAGTAAAGGATTTACTCGTCATAAATAACTTTTTTTATACACCGGAAACAGCGCATACATTGGATGTTAATAGCAAGTTGCCTTCTGATTTAGAAATAATGTACATCGGTCAGGCATTTGGCAAAAATGGAAGCAGGAAAATTGATGATAGACTTGCTAATCATGAAAAATTGCTGCAAGTAGCCCTGTCTATTGTGAACAGCACTTCTACAGATGAAATTTTAATTATTGGATTAACAATGGACGTTAATGACCTTGCTACCTTATTCGTTTCTTCTGTCGATAATCTGGAGCCTTTGACATTAGAGGCAATGTTAGACTTGCAAAAGAGAGCGCAAATGCGTCTGTCGGACAACCAAGCGTTAACAGTATTTGAAGCATCCATGATTCGATATTTTCAACCACATTACAACACCGAATACAAAGGAACCTTTCCAAAGTTTGGAGTGGAATCGTACAATGAACTATATAAGACAAAATTCGATTATTGTGCTTTCACCATTGATACGAATAAAATAGGTATGCGAATATATTCAAAAGCCGTTCCGGAGAGGCGATACACCCATTATCAGCATTTTCCGTTAACCACTAAAGATGAAAAGAACAGTTTTTTTGATTACTTGCTTTCGCTTTCAGAAAATTCTAACCACGAGGCAAACGAAGGACAGAAATAACTAACTTTCATGGTAACTTTTGAACCAACAAGACTGTCTGAAAAGAATATTCAGGAAATAAAGAAAATTCTCGAAGAGACACACAGACGGGAATTTACATACGATGAAGCAAAAGACGCTGCTTTAAGGTATGCTACAATTGTTGACCTTGCACTCAAAGCTGGCAGGGAACGTTACAGAAGAAAGAAAATGCTTGAGGCATCTCCCAAAGGCTATCATCTCGATTGTGCAGGCGCGTGTGAAATTTGCGGACATACAACTTCGGGTGAGAATTCGTGGTTTGATAGGTATGGTTTAAAGTGCATTACCTGTCAAAGGGCGGTAAATGCAAAAATCGTCCCCGCTTCTATTACAGGCAATGATAAAAGCTGGTACTCACCATTCGATCTTGAAAGCTATTTCAACATCAATAAAAAAGAACTTAGAAAATACGTCAAGCAATCTTTTCTTATAGACCGGATTATTCCCGATGAGAAAGGCAAAGTTCACCTGCAGCTTTTTTTGATAAAAGATAACAAGGCCGTATTACCGCCAAAAAAACTCTTAAAATCTAAAATTATCAGGGTAAAATGGAAGGGTGAAGAATATTACACCGTCGAAAGCTGGTACAACATTATTTCCCAAAAAGACTTTCAACGCTTGAAAAAGTATGGTATTATGGATTGCCTCCCAGAAACATTCTCAAAGCCAATAAGTATGGGTCAGTTCTATTTCAAGGAAATTAATCCCTTGATGATACCATATGTGGCTCCCGCAACAGAATAATGACTAATCCTTAAAAGTATTGGTTCGAAAGTTGTCCAGTCAAGTCTGTTAATGATTTTGAGTCTTGTTTTACGATTTTGAACGTTGTTTTTCGATTATGCTAATAAGTTGATGAATTGCCTCCAAGTCGCGTATAAATTGGTTCGAAAGTTGTCCAGTCATCCCGACTTTGTTAACTAAAGTGAACAATCTGCACATCTTTGCACATTTGTTCACTTTTTTAATTGTAAGTTTATTATCAGACGTCCAGATAGCCTTCATGCCATGACAGATAATAAAAACTTATTGCTAAGGAATAAAGCGGTTATAGTTTATGGCATTAGTTTGGCTTTTCTGCTGTTTTTGCTAAAATGGCTGGAGCTTCGCTTTATCATATTCGACCATTCTTTTGAGATATACATTGGGTGTATTGCTGTTATTTTTACTGCATTAGGTATATGGCTTGCCTTAAAACTTTCAAAGCCAAAAATTGAGACCGTGGTAATAGAAAAAGAAGTGTATATAAACAGGAGTGAAGATTTTGCGCCGGATATATCACTTATCTCCCAGCTGGAACTAAGCAAGCGCGAACTTGAAATATTGAGCCTATTGGCGCAAGGCCATAGCAACCAGGAAATTGCCGCAAAACTATTCGTTTCATTAAGCACCGTAAAAACACACAATCAAAATCTTTTCGAAAAATTAGATGTGAAAAGACGGACCCAGGCCGTCGAAAAGGCCCGAAGGTTAAATCTCATCCCTTAGAACTGCTACTTTGGTATGAAAATGAGCCATACACCAGAAAAATAGCCGAAAGTATGACCGCAGAATGCAGTGCAGTAGACATATTTGCACAAACAAATAATAAAGAATGAAAAAGAATATTCTCATCTACGGGCTCATAGCAGGCATTATAGTTTCCTGCTTAATGCTGTTTTCTGTAAATTATTATAGCCATTGCGAAGGCAATGTTGATTACAGCACCAGTATGCTCATTGGGTATGCTTCCATGCTCATCGCATTTTCACTTGTCTTCGTGGGTATCCGCAATTACAGGGATAAATACAACAACGGGATTATCAGTTTTGGCAAAGCGTTTAAAATTGGGATCATGATCGTTTTGATCGCTTCTACCATGTATGTGGTGGCATGGCTTATCGACTACTTTTTTTTCATACCTCATTTTATGGACAATTACTCAGCGCACATGCTCGACAAGCTAAGAGCCAGCGGAGCAAGCCCGGCAGAAATAGATAAGCAAACAAAAGAAATGGCCAACTTTGCCAGGATGTACAAAAACCCGTTTTTTAATGCTATGATGACCTATATGGAAATTTTACCCGTCGGATTAGTGATAACAATTATCAGTTCATTAATTTTAAAAAGAAAATCACCTAATTATAAAACAATCTAAAAAATCTATAAATATGAAAAAAGTAACTGGAATCGGCGGTATTTTCTTTAAGTGTAAAGACCCTAATGCTGTTAACGAATGGTATAAAAAAAATCTTGGGTTTGATACCACACCATATGGTACAAGCTTTGAATGGCTGCAAGCAGATGACAGCACCAAAAAAGGGCTTACCCAATGGAACCCTTTTGCTGAAAAAACAAAATACTTTGAGCCTTCTGCAAAGGACTTTATGATCAACTACAGAGTAGAGAATTTAGAAGCCCTGGTCGAAGAATTAAAAAAGGAAAACGTAACTATCGTTGATAAAATTGAGACGTACGATTATGGAAAGTTTGTTCATATTTTAGACCTCGAGGGAAATAAAATTCAATTGTGGGAACCAGCCGGAGAATAGTAGGCAAACCGGCAAGTAACTATCGCATCATTCGCCAAATTTTTGCAACACAAGCAAACCCCTTGTAAAAGAGTTCGAACGGGTGCTGTCAGCATCATTTAAAAAACCGGTAATCTGATTACCGAGTTTTTTTATCCCTACAGTGTTCATTCGCATGTCGCAATTGCCCCGATTAATGTCGTTTTCTACCCTTGTTTAGATAAATAACAGCGATACTTTTACAAAAAAAGATCATGCGAAATAGATCGGTTTTGTCTATCATATTTGCCCTTCTGATGGCCTATGGTTTAATTTCATTCAGGCCTGGTGAAAAAAATCTGGACAAAATCAAAGTAGAAGGTGGCCTTATTTCTGGTACACAAAGTGCTGCGCACGATGTACATATTTTTAAGGGAATTCCCTTCGCGGCTCCCCCTGTCGGGCAGTGGAGATGGAAGGAACCTCAGCCTGTGCTCACATGGAAAGGTGTGCGGGAATGTACCGCATTCGGGCCAAGCCCTATGCAAAACAGCCCGGTACCCATGATGATGTGGACAGAAGAATTCATGATCCCAAAGGAACCAATAAGCGAAGACTGCCTGTACCTAAACGTATGGACAGGAGCCAAGTCACCGGATGAAAAACGGCCGGTCATAGTATGGATATACGGAGGTGGATTTGGCACCGGGGGAAGCGCCGTACCTATTTACGACGGGGAGGCGATGGCAAAAAGGGGATCATATTTGTGAGCATCAACTACAGGGTAGGGGTATTCGGATTTTTTGCCCATCCTGAGCTCACCAAAGAATCGGGGAGAAATGCATCGGGCAACTATGGCCTGATGGATCAGTTGGCCGCGCTGCGCTGGGTTCAAAACAACATCGCATCTTTTGGCGGAGATCCCCGCAATGTGACCGTTGCCGGAGAGTCTGCCGGATCCATGAGCATCAATGCGCTGGTAGCTTCGCCGCTGGGCAAAGGTCTTTTCCAGAAAGCCATCGGCGAAAGCGGGGCTATTTTCATCAGTCCCATGACCACTCTTGCCAAGGCTGAGGAAGAAGGGGTTAAAGTCAGCGAGACACTGAAGGCAGGTTCCCTTGCTGATCTCAGGAATATACCCGCAGCCGACTTGCTGAAAAACACAATGCCCTACAGGAACCTTATAGTGGACGGTTATGTATTGCCGTCATCTATTGCAAACATTTTTGCAAAAGGGGATAACAACCATGTTGCCCTGTTAACCGGCTGGAATGAAAATGATGGCCAGGTTTGGGGACCTGTAAAGAAGGCGGAAAGTTTTAAAAAAATGGCTTCAGACAAATATGGTGCCGACTCAACCCGGCTTTTAGCATTCTATCCGGCGGCCACCGATTCGCAGGCTTCGGTATCCCAATACAACCTGGCAACCGACATGACTTTTGGAGTAGAGAACTATAGCTGGGCAAATTCCCAGGGGGCCAGGGTTCCGCAGTATATGTTTACCGGTTTACTCACAAGGTACCCGGCACAGGGGCTGCGGCAAAGTATGGAGCATTTCATGCAGGCGAGATCACTTATGTCTACGGCAACCTGAAGTTTGCTAACCGGCCATGGGCAGCGGCCGATTCGGAGCTGGCAGCAATGATGTGCAGTTACTGGGCAAATTTTGCGGCTTCGGGAGATCCAAACGGCAAAGGGCTTCCGGTATGGCCCAGCTACACTACAAAAGAAAAACAATTAATGATCCTGGATGATCACCCGGTGGCAACAAAATTGCCCAATGCGGCCGCCCTGGATTTTCTTGTTTCAAAAATGACAGGCAAACCTTAATTTAGTATTTATATGAACATACAAACACAGATCAAAGAGTATATCGCCAGCCAGCCTGAAGCAAAACGTAATGATATGCAAGAGCTGCACCGGCTCATTCTACAGGCAATGCCGGCATGTAAATTATGGTTCCTCGATGGTAAGAACAGTGAAAATAAAACTGTTGCTAATCCTAATATAGGCTATGGATCTTACACCATAAAATACGCCGATGGAACAACCCGGGAGTTTTATCAAATAGGTATGAGCGCAAACACAACCGGGATCTCTGTTTATATCATGGGGATCGATGATAAGACCTACTTAGCCCAGACGTATGGAAAAACATTAGGCAAGGCAAGCGTGACCGGGTATTGCATTAAGTTCAAAGCGCTGAAAGATATAAACACCGATGTACTTATAGGAGCTATACAATATGGCGTTGAGGTTACGAATAAAAAAAGGTGAGCTGATGGAATAGTTAGCAAAGCGCTTGTTGCCAATGTTGGCTAAATTTTCTCTCTGCATAGCAAACGGGTCCCATGAGAAATGTAATGTACTCCACTAATATAAGTATAGACGGATACTGCGACCACACACATTTTGCACCCGATGAAGAGCTAATGGAATTTTTTACCGACCTTATACGGGATGCCGGCCTGCTTGTATATGGACGCATTACGTATCAGCTGATGGTTCCTTACTGGCCCGATGTTGCAAAAGCCAGGTCGGGCACAAAAGCAGAAAATGAATTTGCCCAAGCGCTTACTGATACCGACAAGATCGTCTTTTCCCGCACATTACAACACGCGGAAGGAAATACACAGATCATTCACGGTAACCTTGAGAATGAAATAATGAAACTGAAACACCAACCGGGCAAAAAAATCTCAATAGGTGGGATAGACCTGCCTTCACAATTGATAACACTGGATCTTATTGACGAATATTATTTTGTTGTTCACCCCGTAATTGCCGCAAAGGGAAGACGATTATTTGAAGGTGGGCTCCACGAAAAACTAAACTTAAAGCTGGTTGAGTCGCGGAATTTCAGATCGGGTTGTGTTGGGCTTCATTACTTGAAACAGTGATAAATATCGACACCACAATTATTCAAACGCTTTAATTTTATTCCTTGCATAAACCTCGATTCCTTGGGAACATTTACTTCGCCTCTTTTTTGAACACTGATAGAAAAAACTTTGGGTTGTCTTTAGTTTCAAATGCATCGGGGTAGCTGTCGCCTTTTAAGTTATAGCAAATGGTCAGCTCATCGTTTTTGTATTTGTAAATAGCAGTAAAATGTTTTCCTGCATTTATACCGTCTTTGCCATAAATGTCCATTTTACCTTTTTTATACCTTACAGTCCCTTTGTCAATACTCTCGGCAATCACAGTATAGGTGCTGTCGTTTAGTATAAGTTTCTGTGTTGCATAAGCATATGTGGGCAGGGCTTTGCCATTCATTTCTGCCCTTATGGCGCCCCAGGTGCCATTAAGTTTGCCAGAACTGGTTGCGCTATTTTTTGAACCGATACAACCGGATAAGAATACCGTGATGCAAACGAATGTTATTAGCCGCATATGCTTATATTTTTTAGAGTTGCTGCAAAGTTATAGCGGGCTGTTAAGATCAGCGGCTCATTTTTTACTATTCCATAGTGGTTTTGCTTTCAATACTTTTTTATAAACCGGGCAATCCTGTGTGTGAGCGCCGGGCAGGTAGCCTGCGCTCATAAGAAATTCATTTACGATCTCTCCGCCTGTGAAGCGGAAAGTCTTTTTAAAAAGTTTTACCCACTCTTCTTTGGTTTTCGGATGGTGATGCTCCAGCCATTTTTCAAAAGTGCCGTGCTCTCTTTGCAAAGCCTGTATGGCTTTAGCGTTTTCTATCGCGGCATTTATTTTCAGGTTGTTCCTTATAATGCCAGGATCAGCCATCAGGCGTGCCCTGTCGGTCTCAGTATATTTTGCTACTTTTTTAATACTGAAATTATCGTAAGCCTGCCTAAAAGTGATTTCTTTCTTAAGAATAGTTTCCCAGCTGAGACCTGCCTGGTTTATTTCCAGCACCAGCCTGCAAAACAGTTCATTGTCATCATGTATAGGAAAGCCGTATTGCTCGTCATGATAAGGCTTGTGTATTGCCTTTTTTTCTTCAGACATGGATTCTATTGCACTGCAGTAGGACATAGCAAATTGTTAGCTCTGGTTTAAACAAATTTTTTATCAGCAGCAGCATGCCTTCTCAACATTGCACTCGCCCGGTAGCGGTCTTCGCGGTAGAGATCGTACAAGCTATCAAGTTTTTCAAGGCAGTTATTTACACCCCATTCATCGCACCAGCTAAGTAAGCCTTTGGGATAATTTACTCCGCGGGTCATGGCAGTTTCCAGGTCGGCAGCAGAGGCAACACCAAGCAGCAATGCATCGGCAGCTTCATTGATGAGCATAGCAAGAATACGCTCAAAAATTTCCTTCCCGAGGACTTCGTCTTTCGCCGGTACAGGTTGCACTGCACCTTCTATATAATCATAAAAGCCCTTTCCGCTTTTGCGGCCAAGCCAGCCGGCTTCCAGTAAGCGTTTTTGTGAAAAGGAAGGTTTGTAACGGGGATCGTAAAAAAAGGATTGGAAGACAGTTTCAGTGACAACATAATTCACATCGTGGCCTATGTAATCCATAAGCGCGAACGGTCCCATGCGGAAACCACCGATCTCCGTCATAGCCCAATCAATGGTAGCAATATCAGCAATCCCTTCTTCATACATACGAATAGCCTCTCCATAAAATGGGCGTGCCACCCTATTCACAATAAAGCCTGGCGTATCTTTAGCTATTACGGGTATTTTGCCCCATTGCTCCATAAGCGCCTTTGCTTTAGGAATAAGGTTTGTATTGGTCTGGATAGCCGGTATGACTTCGACCAAAGCCATAAGCGGAGCAGGATTAAAGAAATGCAACCCCAATACACGGCCGGGAACAGTACATGCAGCGGCTATGGACGTGATGGATAATGACGAAGTATTACTTGCTAATATGCAATCATTGCTCACCACTTTTTCCACATCTGAAAACACTAGTTGCTTCACATCAAGCCGCTCCACTATTGCTTCTATAACAAGGCCGCAATCGGAGAAATCAGCCACGTTGTCCGCAAACGTAAGCCGCTGCATCACTTCATTAGCTGAGGATATTTTTCCTTTCTCCTGCAGTTTTTGCAGTGTGGCCGCCAGGCTTTTTTGCGCCTTATCTAGCGCGATAAGATTGCTGTCATATACTATTACCTTATGGCCAGCAGAGGCTGCTACCTGTGCAATACCGGAACCCATAGCGCCCGAGCCTATAATACCTACTATTGTGTTCTTATCCATTGTGGTCACTTACTTTTTCTTTAGGGCTAATATACTCCAGTCGGTCTTCTCAGCTACGATAGTGTTAGATAAGTGGCCCATGCCATCTATTTCCATTTCCACTACATCGCCATCTTTCAACCATTGTTCTGTATAGTTAGGGTCATTGAGTTTGCCGGTACCATTAAGTTCCAGGAAACAACCTGTTCCTACTGTGCCGCTGCCTATCACATCACCTGGCAATATATCAACACCATACGCACAACGTTCTATGATCTCAGCAAACGTCCAATCCATATCGCCCATGTTACCTTCGCTCACCTGTATACCATTTACCATGCACTTCATTTTAAGATTGTAGTTATTACCTACGTGGTTCGGTTTTGCGGGTATCTTGTATTGCTCCAGTTCATCTGGTGTTACCAGCCATGGGCCAATTACCGTGCTGAAATCTTTTCCTTTTGCAGGGCCCAGGTTGAGCAGCATTTCTTCCATTTGCAGGGTACGAGCACTCATATCGTTCATGATCATATAGCCACCTATGTAGCTGTCTGCATCCTGTGCTTTAATGTTCCTTCCCGTTTTACATATCACTATAGATGATTCCAGCTCAAAATCGAGTTTTTTAAAGTGGTCGGGCATGCAAGATATTGGCCCGGGGCCCTGTATAGCATTGTGATTGGTGAAGTAAAATATAGGGTACTGATCAAACTCCGCTATCATATCTACTTTACGGTTCCTGCGGGCTGCTGCCACATGCTGCCGGAAAGCATAACCATCCCTGCAAGATGTGGGATTTGGCACCGGTGCTAATATATCGGCCCCGGCAAATGAAATGCCTTGTGCTGATGTTTTTCCACTTATGATCTCCTCCTCCGCTTTGCGCATATTATCAATGGCTCGCTCCCAATTAGTGAGGAGTTCTTTCATAGTTCGGGGCAATTGGCTATTGGCTGAGTTTGTATCATACAACTTGCCATCGATATAAAAAGACAGTTGTTCGCTGCCATTTTTTGAATACGTAACTAATTTCATCAGTATATTTATTGAGGCGGTAAAATTAAATGAATAATTCCTCGGTGTTACTACTATTTTAGTAAAGTAGGGCGTTTGATCCGATTTTGCGGTAATAATTTAGTCTTTACATGCCGATGTTTTACTTTTGCCAGCAGATATGGTTACTTACGAGCAAATTTTCGAGAACAACAAGAAATGGGTGGCGGAAATGGTGGCTAAAGATGCCAATTTTTTTGAAAAGCTAGCCAGTGAGCAAACGCCAGATTATCTCTATATCGGCTGCTCTGATAGCAGGGTACCTGCCAATGAAATTATGGGCCTGGAGCCAGGTGACGTATTTGTGCACCGTAATGTGGCCAACCTGGTGAACAATACCGACCTGAACGTAATGTCGGTTATCAACTTTGCTGTTAAGCATCTTGATGTAAAACACATTATTGTATGCGGTCATTACAACTGTGGTGGTGTAAAAGCCGCCATGATACCTAAAGATATGGGCTTGCTTAACCCCTGGCTACGCACCATACGCGATGTATACCGGATGCACCACACAGAGCTTGATGCTATAAGTGATGAAAAATTGCGCTACAACAGGCTGGTGGAACTTAATGTAATAGAGCAGGCTACTAATGTGATCAAAACCGCTAACGTACAAAAACGTTACCAGCAGAAGGGCTACCCAGTAGTACATGGCTGGGTGTTCGACCTGCATTCCGGTATTTTAATAGATCTTAATATAGATTTTAAGGCAATTCTTAAAGAGATCCAGAAGATATATGATCTTACGGGGATAGCATCTGAGCACAATGAAGATGGTGACGAATAGTACGGTAATTACGCGCTGCTTGCTACTAATTTTTCCTGCTATACAAGCATTATTTATGTTTTTGATAAGAATAATAAATAATAATAAGCGTTACATTTGATTGTTCAATATTGTCTTACAAAAGAATGAAGAAAGTGACGCGGGGTTTGCTGGCAGTAATCTTACTGTTTGTTGGCCACATGGGTTTTTCACAAAGCTCTATGACCATCCAGTTTGAAACAGAAAAAAAAAATGAAAAGGCTGACACAGTCATTGCTAAAAGCAATATGTCTGTAGCGCGGCAGTATGTAGCAGATAAGAAATATGACAAGGCTATCGATATTTACGATGAACTATACAGAACTTCTCCCGACTCTGTATATGCTGAATATCTTAATGCACTTTTAAATGCCAAAAAATATAAAGTAGCTGAAAAGATCGTTGCGAAACAGATGTCGCATAAAGAAAACAATGCCTTTTTACATATTGATCTTGGCAGGGTTTACGAGGCTGAAGGCAAAAAGGATAAAGCGAAAGAAGAATACGACCTGGTACTGAAAATGGTGAACGGCGATGATATGCTTACCCAGCGTATTGTTACCGCATTTACAGATGGCGGCAAAGACGATTATGCTATTCTTGTTTACGAAAAAGCGATACAACTTCTAGGTAACTCATATATGTACAGTAGTCCGCTGGCTCTATTGTATGCTAAGACGGGCGCACTGGATAAAGCACTGGAATTGCTTGTAGGAGGTGCACCGGGCCAATATGTGAATATCGAAAATGCAAAAACGCTATTGCTTGAATTATTGGGCAACGATCCGGAAAAATTACAGACCGCACAAAAAGCGCTGATAAAAAAGATAAACGAACAGCCCGACAATATTTACTTCGCAGAACTGCTAACCTGGATATACACACAAAAAAATGACTGGGATGGCGCCCTTATACAAATAGAAGCCATTGATGAGCGGAACAAAGAAACAGGCAGGCGCCTGATGGACCTGGCCCGGCAGGCTACCAATGCAGCACAATATGAAACAGCCCTAAAAGCATATGATGATGTAATAGCAAAAGGCAAAGACCTGCCCAACTATATACCTGCCAATAGTGAAAAACTTACTACATCGCTGGTACAGCTAAAAAATAATTACAGCTATAAACCTGAAGATGTTGCCCTTCTTGAAAATCAATATGACAGCTTTCTTGCAGCATTTCCTAAGTATTATGGCACACAAACAGCTGCTGACTTTGCACTGCTCGAAGCTCAGTATGGGAATAACGTACCTAAAGCAATTGACATACTTAAAAAAGGACTTGAAGAGCCAGATACCCGGAGAAATATGGGCGGATTGCTGAAATTACAGCTGGCAGACTATTATGTGCTTATAGGGCAGCTTTGGGAAGCATCGCTTAACTATAGCCAGGTAGATAAGGAGTTTAAACAGGATGCACTGGGTGAAGATGCCCGGTTTAGAAATGCAAAGCTGGCGTATTACCGTGGCGATTTTGAATGGGCGCAAAGACAGCTTTCTGTTTTAAAATCAGCGACCTCAGAACTGATAGCAAATGACGCTATAAACCTTTCTGTACTTATTACAGAAAACGTAGAAGACAGTAATATAGCGCCATTACAGCGTTTTGCTTATGCAGGTTTGCTGCTTTTTCAAAACAAGGATAAGGAAGCAGAGCAATTATTAGATAGCCTGAACAAAGTTTTTCCAAAGCACCCACTGAACGATGATATTATTATGATGCGTGCTGAAATAGCATTAAAACACCGTGATTATACTAAGGCATTAGGCTACTTAAAAAATATTTACGAACAATACGGGCAGGATGTGCTGGCCGACGATGCTGTATATAAAATGGCAGAGATCTACCAAAACGACCTTCACCAAAACGACCAGGCAAAACACTACTACGAGCAGCTGATAATAGATTATCCTGGCAGCACCTACGTACAAACTGCCAGGAGAAAACTTTCGGTATTGACCAATGGTACTATGCCTTAACTTTCTTTCGTTATTTTTACTCACAGAAGAAATTTTATGCAATCACTCGTAATATTTGCATCGGGCGCAGGTTCTAATGCCGCTGCTATAATCTCCTACTTTAAGAATAACGGTAAAGCACGGGTATCGCTTATTGTAAGTAATAAAGCTGAAGCCGGTGTACTGGAGATTGCAAAACGGGAAGAGATACCATTTTTGATCATTGACAAAAAAACTTTTGGAGAAACACTTTTGGTAGAGCAGCTAAAAGAATACAAACCATCGCTAATTGTACTTGCCGGTTTTTTATGGAAGATACCGGACGCAATCATTCATGAGTTTGAAGGGCGCATCGTCAATATCCACCCTGCGCTACTGCCATCTTATGGCGGTAAAGGTATGTATGGGCACAATGTGCATAATGCCGTACTGGCCGCAAAAGATGCAGAATCAGGCATTACTATTCACTATGTGAACGAGGTATATGATGAGGGCAATATTATCATACAGGCAAGATGCAAAGTAGAAGCTGATGACAGCGCTGATGAATTAGCAAAACGCATTCATAAGCTGGAGCATTTTTATTATCCGAGGGTTATTGAGTATTTGCTGAGCTAGTTTCGCTGGGCAAACTCCAAAATAATACGATTAATAAATACAGTTTACTTTTTCTTTACAATCTCAACGACAGGCCTACGAGGGTGCTATTAGTGGCCGGTAAATCGTTGCCGCTGATGTTGTTGTAGCAAATTTGCTCTGTAAGCGTGATAGCGACATGGCTATCTATCCGGTATTTGATGCCAAAGTGAATGCCGGCCGTATAGCCATTGCTGATGATTGGATTAGCGGGGAATGTTGGTATATCATTAGGCAGATATGCCTTGAGGTACGATAGCTCGATACCAACGAACGGAAGAAAGTGTCCGGCGCAAAAATAATAGTGAGAAACAACACCGAAATTGGCAAGTGGCCGGGCGAAATATACTATGCCACCGGGCCAATACGCTACGTGGTATGTAAGGTTGTTTTCTGCAAGTGAAATGCCTACATCGATATGGCGGTTGATATATACTGTTGCAGTGAAGTTCAGTTTTGTCGAAGGCCCATATGCACCAGCAAGCCTTGTGGTGGGATTATCGAAATATCTCTGAGATGGTAAGCCATAACAGGCGGCACCAGCGTAGAAGGAGAACTCAAAACGGCGGAGGTGACTTTTGCTCACAGGGGCTTCAGCAACTGTTTTAGGTTCGTTTGAATCCAGTAGAGGCTCCCCGGTCTGTGCATTACCATATAAAGGCAATAAAAAAATAATTACAATGAAGATATTTTTCATAAGCTCGTAACTGACATATCAGGCCATTAGCTATAACGTAATTTTTCTTTATATATTATGAGGCTTAAATATTATTCAGAAATAATTGCGGAACTATACCTAATAACAATACCAGTATACATGTGATCACCAGCATAAACTTATCTCCACCCGTTATCGGCGAGTTCATTTCAGGAGTGCCGGGTTTAAAATACATGGCTATGATAACTCGGAAATAATAGTATACACTTATTGCCGCCATCAGCAGTGCAAATATTACCAGCCACAACAGGTGGCCTTGTTGTACCACAGCTAACAGCACATAATATTTTGCCATGAAGCCACCGGTAAGCGGAATACCTGCAAGCGAGAAGAGAAAGATTGCGGCGGTAAATGCAAGCAATGGTTCTTTTTGGGCGAGTCCATTGAAGCCATCGTAGGTGTAATCTTTCAGCTTAACTAAAACTGCAAATATGCCTATTGTAGCTACGCTATAGGCAACCGCGTAGATAATGATTGCCTGCCACGCAATTGCATTGACAGCTAGTATGGCAAACAGCATAAAACCGGCCTGTGCTATTGATGAGTAGGCCAGCATACGCTTCACGCTCTGCTGGAAGACTGCGGTCACATTACCAATCAGCAATGTTGCTGCGGTAATTACTGCGAGTACCAATATCCAGTGTTCGCTGATACTGTTGAAAGATACCTGGAACAGGCGCAGGAATGCAAAGAAAGCGCCGGCCTTTACTATGGTAGCCATAAAAGCAGTAAAAGGAGTAGGGGCACCATCATATACGTCAGGCGTCCACATATGCATGGGCGCTGCAGATACTTTGAAACACAGAGCGATCATGATGAACATGATACCGGCAAGTGCCAGCGGATTCAGCGTTTCGCTATGCAGCACACTAACCATTTCCATTATATTAAATGTACGGGCTGCGCCATACAGCAATGTAATGCCCATGAGTAGTATGCCGGTAGAAAACGCGCCCATCAGGAAATATTTAAGAGATGCTTCACTGCTTTTTAGGTTGCGCTTATCGCTGCCTGCAAGTATATATTGGGGGATAGACAAGATCTCAATTCCTATGAACAACATCAGCATGTTATTATATGTAGCAAGCAAATAGAGACCACAAAGAATAAAGAAGATAAGTGCAAAGTACTCTGCAACATGGGCGCCTACTTTTTGTATCTCTCTTCCCATTAATAATACATATAGCAGTGAGCAACCCGTCATCAGTGTATTGAACCAGAGAGAATAATGCTCTACACGCAGCATATTGCTGAAAAACAATTGCGGTGCATTAGCAGGTGTAGTAACGAGGTCCCATATATTTACACCCAGCAGTGCTGCAAAAAGCAGTACTGCCAGTGTAGACAAATTTTTCTTTTCGTTCACCATTATCCCGGCAAACATCATGATCACTCCAAAAACCGTAGTAGCAATAATTGCCTTCATATTATTCTGAACCGGACTACAGAATTTACCTGTTGCCGGATTGTTTTAAAATTACTATTTAATACCTGGTACTATCATACCTGCAATACCCGATGTAAGATCCAATAAAGGTTTTGGATAAACACCGAGGAAAATAATGAGGCTGATAATAATAGCCAGTCCTAAGTATTCGTTTACACTTAAATCTTTGGCCACGACCATTTTTGCTTCATTGCCGTATGCTGCTTTCTGTATCATGTTCAGTGTATACACAGCGCCCAGTATTACACCCAGGCCAGCAACCACCATCATAGTTATATGATTTGATTCTGTGCCGGAAAACAAACCATTGAATAGCATGAACTCACCTACAAAACCGTTAGTGAGCGGTAGGGCTATATTAGCCAATGATATAATTACCAGGGCCACGGCCATACGCGGAGCAGCACTCGCCATGCCACCCATCTTAGTCATATCGCGGGTACCCCAGCGGTTTTCTATAAGGCTAACGATGATCCACATACCGGTAATATTAATGCCGTGATTGAACATCTGCACCATAATACCATGCGTCCCCACATTCGAATTAGCAAATGCAACTGCACACATAAGGCCCATATGGGCGATAGATGAATAAGCGATAAGGCGTTTAATATCCGTTTGCACAATAGCTATACACGAAGCATACACTATCCCTATCACAGACATGATTATTACAGTATCAGACCAATAAGCAACACCGGCAGGCACAACCGGTAATAACCAGCGCAATACTGCGTATAGACCCATTTTTACCATCAGTGCGCTAAGTATTATAGTTACAGGCGTTGGCGATTGTTCATAAGTGTCAGGCTGCCAGGTGTGAAATGGGAATACTGGCATTTTTATAGCGAAGGCTATGAAAATAAGCCAGAACAACCATTGCTGCGTAGCTGGCGGTAATGCTGCTCCGGCATGTACTATATCGTTCCACGAATAACTGGTAAGACCCGGATTTTGTACAGACAGGAAGATAAGACCTGCCAGCATCATAAGGCTACCAACAAAGGTGTAGACGAAAAACTTAAAGGTAGCAGGTATGCGCTTTTCACCACCCCAACGGGAACATAAAAAGTAAACGGGTATCAAAGCAAGCTCCCAGAATACATAAAAGACAAGCGCGTCGTAAGCAAGGAAAACACCCATAAGGCCGGCCTGTGATAAAAGCAGGAACCCATAAAAGGCGCCTGGCTTTTCAACTTCTTTATTTACACCTACTATCATTACCACCATAGTAATAATACCAGTAAGCAGGCATAGCATACTACTCATACCATCAGCAGCAAGGCTGAATTGAGTACCCAGTATTGGTATCCAGGGTTGGGTAAACATTATTGGCGCAGTATAGTTTGCACCACTTACATAGGCAGACACTACCAGGGTAAGCATAGTGCTGATCAAAGCAATAGCTTTGGCTCCATCGCCTTTAACAGCGAACGAAAGTATGCCTGACAGTAGTGGAATAAGTATAAGAAAAATTAAAATCATAATTCTACCTCAGTATTTTTATCATATACGGAGAGGCGCAAACTTTTGCGTCTCTACATTATTTTACCCAAAAGAAACTAATTGTAAATAATACTACCATTCCTAACACCATAATGAATATGTAAAAGCCCACCTGGCCGCTTTGCAGTAACCTGAGGCGGTCACCACCCCATCTTACCGTTTTTCCAACACCATTTACGATACCATCAATGCCCCTTCTTTCTGCAAACTTATCCAGCAGCCGTGATAATGCTTCCATTGGCCTAACAATAACAGCATCGTATAGTTCATCGACGTACCATTTGTTTTCCAAGGTTTTTGCAAGCCCTGTATTTTCTGCAAAATTTGGTTTGCGGTTAACCGAATAAGCCACGACGATCATTATTATAGAAACAGCTACTGAGATACCCATAAGCATCCACTCTGTAGCTGGCGCTAAATGGTGATCTCCAAAATTGGTAACTACCGGGCTTAAATAGGATTGGAAAGCATTGTGCTCGCTCATTACTTCCGGCAGGCCTACATATCCGCCAACAATAGACAATATAGCAAGTACAATTAAAGGAACAGTCATAGCCGCAGGGCTTTCATGCAAATGATGATGTTGTTCTTCTGTGCCACGGAAGCTGCCATTAAACGTAAGAAAGTAGAGGCGGAACATATAGAATGCTGTCATCATTGCTGCGCCAACGCCCAGGTAATATAGTACGGGTGAATTTGCAAAGGCATCGGCAAGTATCGCATCTTTTGAGAAGAAACCGGATAAGCCAGGTATACCCGAAATAGCAAGGCAGCCTATAAGAAAAGTAATTTGGGTAATACGCATGTGCTTACCGAGTCCACCCATTTTACGTATATCCTGCTCGCCACCCATGGCATGGATAACACTGCCCGAACCAAGGAATAAAAGGGCCTTGAAGAAAGCATGCGTCATAACATGGAAAACAGCAGTTGTATACGCCCCTACTCCAAGAGCAAGGAACATAAACCCAAGCTGGCTAACTGTAGAGTAAGCAAGCACTTTTTTAATGTCGTATTGCTTAATGGCTATTGTGGCCGCAAGTATTGCTGTAGCAAGGCCAATAATAGCAACCACCTGCAATATCATTGGCGTAAGACTATATAATGCACCGCTGCGCGCTATCATATAAATACCGGCCGTAACCATCGTAGCTGCATGTATGAGAGCAGATACGGGTGTAGGACCTGCCATCGCATCTGGCAACCACGTATAAAGCGGTATTTGTGCGCTTTTACCAGTGGCACCTATGAACAGGCAAAGAGCTATCCAGTTGTAAGTGGAAGCCGGAATAGCTGAGTTAGCTCCGTGAAGCTGTCCGAAGAAATCCTGGTAAGAAAGCGTGCCAAATGTAAACAGTATGAGCAGCATACCTACAAGGAAGCCAAGGTCACCGATACGGTTCATTACAAAAGCTTTCTTAGCGGCATTGGTATAATCCCTGTTCTTAAACCAGAAGCCGATAAGTAAATACGAGCAAAGACCTACGCCTTCCCAACCAATGAACATGATCAGGTAATTGGCGCCTAATACCAGCAACAACATGGAGAAAACGAAAAGATTGAGGTAGGCAAAGTATTTCACCATGCCTTCATCATCGTGCATGTACGACGTAGAGTACACATGGATCAGGAAACCAACACCAGTAATGATAAGCAGGAAGAGCGCAGACAGAGCATCGACCTGGAAAGAAAAAGGTATCAGTAGTTTTCCTGACTGAATGAAGTCGAATAAATGAACAATTACCGGCCCCTGGAATGTAGCTGATTTAACCTCGAAGAAAATACCAAGCGAAATGCAGAAAGAAGCGAGGATAGCAACGCAACCAATAACACCGCCAAATGTTTTAGGCATTTTTTTCCAAAAAATACCGTTGATCAGGAAACCGATCAGCGGGAACAAAGGCACTAAATAGACGAGCTGAGAAAAATTACCCATTACTAAATATTAAAATTACTAGTGTTTTAGCCTGTTTAAAATGTTTATATCCACCGAATGTACTTTGCGGTACATCATCACTATTATTGCAAGCCCCACAGCTACTTCAGCTGCAGCAACCACCATTATAAAGAATACAAATAACTGTGCATCTGCATCACCGTATATTTTTGAAAATGCTACGAGCAATAAGTTCACGGCATTAAGCATGAGCTCTATGCACATAAATATGATGATGGCATTACGGCGCATTAGCGCTCCCATAATTCCTATAGAGAATAAGAGGAGGCTTAAAAACAAATAATGTGTCGAGTTAACGGGCATATTTTCAAATTAAATTTCTATTCACTTTTTGTGGTACTGTGTACGTCTTCTTTCTTGCCTATTACTATCGCACCTATCATCGCACTTAAAAAGAGTACACTACTTATTTCAAACGGCAATACATATTTTGTAAATAATACACGGCCCAGGTTTGTGATAAGGCCGATATCATTAGCTGTTTTTTCTATTGGTTGCGGTGTCGACGTTTTTATAGCAGCAAGTACTACCAGGAATAAAACACCGCCTGATATAACCCCTGCCAACTGTACCAGCTGGCCTTTCTGAGGCTCTACATCTGCATTCAGGTTCATAAGCATGATCACAAACAGGAACAATACCATGATAGCGCCGGCATATACTATTATATTAACAATGGCAAGAAACTGTGCATTCATTAAAATATAGTGGCCTGATATGGCGAAGAATGTGCCTATCAGGAACATTACACTATTTACCGGGTTACGGCTGAGGATAACCCCCAATGCACAGCCTACGGCAATCGCAGATAGAACCCAGAATAAAATATCGTAGATGTCCATACTTATTTACTATCCTGTTTTTTAGGGTTAGGAATGAGCATGTCTTCTTTTTTATAGATAAAGCTTTCGCGTGTATAGTTAGATGGCATCACGGTCTCAGATAAGTAAATCGCATCTTTAGGGCAGGCTTCTTCGCAATAGCCGCAGAATATACAGCGAAGCATATTGATCTCGTACTTGGCAGCATATTTTTCCTCTTTGTACAAATGCTCTTCCCCCGGCTTGCGCTCTGCAGCTTCCATTGTAATAGCTTCTGCAGGACAGGCTAATGCACAAAGCCCACAAGCAGTGCAGCGTTCAGCGCCTACCTCATCACGATTCAGTACATGCAGGCCACGGAATACCGGGCTGAATGGACGTTTTTCCTCCGGGTAACTGATAGTTGCCTTCTTTTTGAATATATGACCAAGTGTAATACCCAAGCCCTTTGCCAAAGCAGGCAAATACATGCGCTCCGAAAGCGTCATGGGACTACGGTCTATTTGTACTGATCTGTTAGTTAGTTTTTCCATTATTTCTTTTCTAATGCCTCAATTATATACTAACGTTATTTTTTAAACCATAAAATTACAATCCCTGTTACCAGCATATTTACCAGGGCCAGGGGTATCAATGACTTCCAGCCCAATTTCATTAACTGATCATAACGGAAACGTGGCAATGTCCAGCGTACCGCCATGAAGAACAGGATCATTAACACTACTTTAGTTAATAATACTAAAATGCAAATGCCTGCAAATAACAAAGGATGTACATGAGCCGCTACCTGGTCCATGAACGGAAAATTATATCCACCGAAAAACAGCGTAATTAATATTGTAGAGCTTACAAACAGGTTTATGTATTCGGCAAAGAGGTAGAAACCCAATTTCATAGAAGAATATTCCTGGTGATACCCCATGTTAAGCTCACTATCGCATTCGGGTAAATCGAATGGTGCCCGGCTCAATTCTGCGAATGCACAGGTGAGAAAAATGATAAAGCCTACGGGTTGTTTAAAGAAATTCCAGGAGAAATAACCATCGCTCCAGAAGCCATGTTGCTGGGCAACAATATCACGAAGGCTGAGTGAGCCAGTCATCATTAATAAAGCAATCAGGCTAATACCCATAGCCAGCTCATATGATATGGCCTGAGATGCTGCACGGATACTACTAAGCAATGAGAATTTGTTATTTGATGCCCAGCCGCCAAGCATTACACCATATACACCAAGGCTCACCACCCCAAAAACAAAAAGGATGCCGATATTAATATCTGCCACCTGGAATGCAAATACGTGACCTGAAGGTGTAACATAATCTGGCCCCCATGGTATTACTGCACTGGTCATTGTAGCGGTAAGCATAGCAAGGCAAGGGCCAAGGATAAAAATAAAGCGGGTAGAACGATCCGGTATGATTTCTTCTTTCATGAATAACTTCAAACCATCTGCCAAAGGCTGGAGTAAGCCAAACGGGCCCGCACGGTTTGGGCCAATACGGTCTTGCATCACTGCCGATACTTTACGTTCTGCCCAGGTGGCATACATAGCAACACCTAGTGACCCGAAAAGTATAACGGTGATAAGCAACGCCTTCTCTATAATAAAAGCTGTATCAATTTGTAGTAACAGCATAATCCTGCAAAAGTAATTTTTAGTTAGTTAAAATGTTTTCTAATCCCAGCTTTATCGTTTCTAATTTTATTCTCAATCCTACTAAATGTACTGTAGCCGCCTCCCAAATAATTTCATAGTTGATGCCGAAATATTCGTGAACTACAATGTGTCTTAATCCAATCATTTTCTGCCACTCGATAGTTTGATCTTTATTTTTGGTGTCATCTGTTAAAAAGTTCGCAGCTTCTCCCATAATCTCTAACCATTTTACCACTGCAATGCGGAGAACATGGTTCTCTGAAAAAGTTTTAAATGTTTGGTCAACTAACGCACTATCAATCTCTTCTATGCAATCAATTATGTGTTGTATTCGCACACTATCTGGAATCGCTCCTTTCATAAATAATCTTTTTGTCTTTATCTATAAAAGGTTTTATGTATTTGCTTTCCCATCCTGCACTAACAATATCTACTTTCTTATTGAGTTTTTCTGCTAATTCCCCATACCATGAATAGTAATCCCATCCGATCGGTGTAGTGTGATCTAAATCTACTAAAACATCTACATCACTACTCTCATCAGCATCTCCACGTGCATATGACCCAAACAGCCATACTTTTTTTACAGGCTTTTTTTCAAAAAAACTTGCTACAACACTCTTTATATGTTCTGTAGTTAAGATCAATTATTTTTCTTTTTAAAATCATCAGAGTGCGCCGGCCCTTCTATCTTCGACAAGTCGATCTCTGGCCTGTTCACATCACTTACATCATGTATATTCATCAGGAGGTTAGGCTGTTTACCTATCACCTTGTCTATAAGTATTGGTGTTTTCTTTGTCCCAACATAATGTCCCTGCGAAATAACACTGCTGCGTGCTATTACCGAAGGCCCTTCTATTACCCAATCCTTAGTTTCTTTCTTCTCAAACCGGCATTCATTACAAATAAATTCTTCAACTTCACCCCACTGGTCTTTACGTGCGGTAACACGGAAGACTTCCTGCCCCCGCATCCACAAGCGTACTTTACCACTACACGTCGGGCAGTCGCGATGTGCATCAAGAGGCTTAGTAAACCATACACGATTTTTGAAACGGAATGTTTTATCAGTAAGCGCTCCTACAGGGCATACATCTATCACATTGCCTATAAAATCATTGTCAAGTGCTTTATTCAGGTAAGTGCTTATCTGTGCATGATCTCCTCTTTCCAGAATGCCATGCTCACGTCTCTCAGTAAGTTGGTCGGCCGTATATACGCAACGGAAGCACATGATACAGCGTGTCATATGCAGCGATATATATGGTCCTATATCTTCTTTCTCAAATGTGCGGCGTTTAAATTCATACCTCGTACCTTCTGTACCATGCTCATAGCTCAGGTTCTGAAGGTCGCACTCGCCAGCCTGGTCGCAAACCGGGCAATCGAGCGGGTGATTGATCAATAAAAATTCAACGATGCCTTTACGGGCATCCAGTACTTTTTCTGAAGTAATATTTTTTACCTCCATGCCATCCATTACCGTTGTACGGCAACTTGCTACCAGCTTTGGCATGGGGCGGGGATCTTTTTCAGAGCCTTTGCTTACCTCTACAAGGCAGGTACGGCATTTACCACCACTATCTTTCAGCTTACTATAATAGCACATAGCGGGAGGAGTAACCTCACCACCTATCATACGCGCCGCATTAAGTATAGTAGTACCTGCCGGCACTTCTATATTGATATTATCAATGGTTACTTTAAACTTTGGTTGTTCTGACATAAGTCAAATTCAAAAAATCAAAAAAATGCTTTTATGCTGTCGCCGCTACATGAATAGGATCGGCATAATGCGCCAGTCCATAATTCCTTCTCTGCGATTCATCAGGGTTTAATACATGCCATTCAAATTCGTCACGGAAATGGCGAATAGCTGCTGCAACCGGCCATGCTGCGGCATCACCCAGCGGACAGATGGTATTGCCTTCTATCCTTCGTTGTATATCCCACAGCAGGTCTATATCGCTCATTTTGCCTTTCCCATACTCCAGGTTCTTCAGTATTTTATACATCCAGCCTGTGCCTTCACGGCATGGGCTGCATTGCCCGCAGCTTTCGTGATTATAAAAACGGGCAAGCGTCATAGTATGCCTTACAACACACTGGTCTTCATCAAATACTTCAAAACCGCCCGACCCTATCATAGATCCGGAAACAAAGCCGCCGTCCGACATACTTTCGTAATTCATCAGGCGTGTTTCTCCTTTTGCTGTTTTCAATAAAAGGTTTGCAGGTAATATAGGCACAGATGATCCGCCCGGTATACAGGCTTTTAATTTCTTGCCATTTTTAATACCTCCACAATATTCATCACTGTAGATAAATTCTTCTACAGATATGGTCATATCTATTTCGTAAACACCTGGCTTATTTATATTACCACATGCCGACATCAGCTTAGTACCCGTCGATTTTCCCACTCCTATCTTCGCATACTCGTCGCCACCCATATTAATAATAGGCACTACAGCTGCAATAGTTTCCACATTGTTCACTACTGTAGGCCGCATCCACACACCCTGTATCGCAGGGAAGGGCGGTTTCATACGTGGATTGCCACGCTTGCCTTCAAGAGATTCTATAAGCGCGGTCTCTTCCCCGCATATATAGGCTCCAGCACCACGATGTACGTATATCTCACAATCGAACCCTGAACCTAAAATATTTTTCCCAAGCCAGCCATTATTCTTAGCTTCTGCTATAGCCTGGTTAAGTATATCAACTATCCATGCGTATTCTCCACGAATATATATATATGTATGATTACTGCCTAAGGCAAAACTACTTACCAGCAAGCCTTCTATAAGCAGGTGCGGCAAAAACTCCATCAGGTAACGGTCTTTAAAAGTACCGGGCTCTGATTCATCAGCATTGCACACTAAGTGACGTGGCACACCTTCCGGCTTAGCCAGGAAGCTCCACTTCATACCTGTAGGAAAGCCCGCGCCACCACGGCCGCGAAGGCCGCTCTTTTTCACCTCCTCTACTATCTCAGCAGGCGTCATTTTAAATGCTTTCTCTGCTGAGCGGTAGCCGCCATGCTTCCGGTAGGCATCATAATACCTGATACCCTCTACCTTATCGTGCTCTAATAATAATTTCACACTCATTTCAAAAAGTCAAAAGTCAAAAGTTAATAGTCAAAAGTCAGCGCTTTGAAATTTTCTTCTGAAGTTTTTAATTTATTTTAAATCTTCACACTTTGCCTGGCAAATAATTCCCATCTCTGTTTATGATCAATATAAATCAACATCCATACCTGCAATACACTTAGATTAAGTTCTAGCTGTTTCCCTTCCACTTCAACCTGGACATTCGAATTCATTCTTACAAAGGCTGTATTGCCATATATCTTTACATCTTCATTGCTTGAACTTATGCTCTTGTAAGTTATTTTTCCATTATAAAGATCATTTATTACTTCTTTTTTATTCTGTATCCAGCCATTTGAATGTCCGTAAGTAATATGATCACTTAATAAACCTTTTAATTTGGTCGAATCCTTGCTTAATAATGCTTTATCAAAATCCGCAATAAACCTGTTAATGTTCGGTAGCTGCGCAAATAAATCATTGCTCCAAAGTATAATTAATACTACAATTATACACCTCATAGCCTTCATTAATTGCACTTCTTCGCTCTTGTTTTTAACTCTTATCAATGATCAAAATAAAATCTTCCAGCGGATCAAAGAAAAAGTCCGTCCAGCCGCTTTTGTGGCTTTTCATTTCTTCTTCATCCGGGAAGCCTGTATGATGCAATATTACTTTTGTACCTGCCTCATCTTCTTTCAATAAATAATGAACTTCAGTAGGTTTTGTTTCTTCCGGCCAGTCACTCGTTATCCATGTATAGGCGAGCTCGTTACTGCTTGTTTTCAGCACCGTTCCTTTTGCCCACCCATCAAACATTTCAAACCTGCCACCCACTTTATTCTCCAATATTGCTTCTCCACCACTCCATTTTCTTATCAGTACAGGATCAGTAAGCAACTCCATCACCCTCTTTGGCTTCCCTGACAATATAAACTCAAGCGACAGGTCGTAAGCCATATATTAGTTTTTAGCCTGCCCTCTTAACTCATCTATGAGTTTATCAATTCCTTCTTTTGTCAGATGTTCCCTGTATGTTTTGCCCAGCTGCATCATCGGTGCATATCCACATGCCCCAAGGCACTCCGCCGGCTTCAGCGTAAATAAACCATCGGTAGTTGTTTCACCTTCCTGTATACCCAGCTTCTCTTTTATATAGTCTATGATCTGGTCGCTGCCATTAAGCATACATGGCCCGGTGCGGCACACTTCTAATAAGTGTTTACCCACAGGCTTCATGTTATACATGCTGTAAAAAGTAGCCACCTCATATACTTCTATCGGCAGTATGTTTAGTAGTTCAGCCACATAATCCATAACCGGCACATCGAGCCAGCCGCCAAACTCATCCTGCGCTACATGCAGCACCGGCAGCAAAGCGCTCTTCTGCTTCCCTTCGGGGTAGTGGGAGATCAACTCTTTTACTTCCTTCAATTTTTCTTCTGAAAATTTTATCATAAACCTTATCTCTTTTCCAGAGTAAGCAACTAATTAACAATATACTTTTTATGCATCCAATTCTCCTGCTATTACGTTCAAGCTGCTCAGCGTAATTACCGCATCGCTAAACAATCCGCCATTCACCATCTCAGGGTATGCCTGGTAATAAATAAAACACGGCCTGCGGAAATGCAACCTAAATGGTGTGCGACCGCCGTCACTAATAAGATAATATCCTACCTCGCCATTACCACCTTCTACCGAATGATATACTTCACCTACCGGTGCATCTATCTCACCCATCACTATTTTAAAGTGATAAATGAGCGCTTCCATCTTGGTATAAACATCTTCCTTTGGTGGCAGATGAAAATGATCTGCTTCCTGCGCATAGAAAATGTTCTTTTGTTCAGGGAATTCCTTTTCTATCTTTTGAATTTTTTCGAGTGCCTGCTTTATGATGCTTACACTCTCCCATATCTCCCCATTACGCACCATAAAGCGGTCATATACATCACCCTTGGTGCCAACAGGTATTTTAAAGTCAAAGTCTTCGTAAGAAGAATAAGGCTGCGCTACCCGCACATCATAGTCCACCCCTGTAGCCCTTAAGTTTGGACCTGTGAATCCATAATTCAATGCGCGCTCAGCACTTATAGGTCCCGCACCAATACAACGGTCTATGAATATACGGTTACGGTTCAGCAGGTTTTCAAACTCATTCATTGTTTTCGGAAAATCTTTTAAAAACTTATTCAGTTTCGTAAAAGATACTTCCGTGAAATTGCGCTCAAAACCACCTACCCGACCAATATTTGTTGTCAGGCGGGAGCCACATACCTCTTCAAATATTTCGTAAATATGCTCGCGCGACTGGAATACATAGGTAAACGGTGTAAGCGCACCGGTATCCACAGCTATTACCGAATTACAGACCAGGTGATCAGCAATACGGGCAAGCTCCATAATAATAACACGCAAATACTCTACGCGTTTTGGTATTCTTATGTTCAACAGCTTTTCTACTGTCATATGCCATCCCATATTGTTGATAGGAGATGAGCAATAGTTAAGCCGGTCTGTAAGCGTAGTGATCTGGTAGAAAGGACGCGTTCGGCAATCTTTTCAAATGCCCTGTGTATATAGCCTACAGTAGAAACAGTATCTAACACACGCTCACCATCTATCTCCATTATGTTTTGAAACACACCGTGCGTAGCCGGGTGCGTAGGACCCAGGTTGAGCGTGGTGGTCTGTTTCTGAAGAGATTCTTCAGAAAGCTTTATATGATGTTGCTGATGCTGTTGTATTTCCATAAAACTTCTTATCTGCCAAACATTTCATTATCCTTATCTCTCCTGGTAGGGTCTTCCATTTCATATTCTTTGCGCATCGGGAAGTAGTCCATTTCGTCTACATTAAGGATGCGGATAAGGTTCGGGTGCCCAATGAAATTAACACCAAAAAAATCATACGTTTCTCTTTCCATCCAGTTGGCGGTAGAGAATCGTTGTGTTACAGTAAAAACGTCCGGTTTCTCTATTGGCACAAACACTTTAAATCGCAACCTGATGTTATCTATTAAATTATGTAAATGATAAACCACGCACAACTCCTCTCCCTTACGATCGGGATAATGCACGGCTGTAAGGTCAGTAAGAAACCGGAAACGCATTTGCTCATCGTCATACAGAAACTGCATCACCTTCAGGTTCATCTCTGCCGGTGCGGTAAAAGTTAATAACCCATACGGAGTTCCTATTTCAGTGAGTTGATCACCAAATTTTTCACTTAACCGCTGCTGTATTATTTCATTTGTCAAACTCATAATTGTTACTGTTTATGATCAGCTAATTAGTGCATCAGCTAGTCACAAGGCGTTATTGTATTCCGTAGCTTTCCATCAGTTCTTTATACACCGGGCTATGCCGCCTTCGCATACTTTCATTATGTACAAGATCCTGCAACTTAAGTATACCATCTATAATGCCCTCCGGCCTCGGCGGACAGCCTGGAACATAAACGTCCACAGGTATTACCTGGTCTATTCCCTGCAACACAGGATATGAGTCAAAAATACCACCACTGCTTGCACAGGCTCCTATAGCTATCACCCACCTTGGCTCAGCCATCTGCAGGTAAACCTGCCTGAGTATAGGAGCCATTTTTTTTGCTATAGTACCCGCCACCAGTAGCACGTCGCACTGCCGTGGTGTAAATCCCATACGTTCTGCGCCAAAACGACCCAGATCGTAATGAGAACCCATAGTAGCCATGAACTCAATGCCACAGCATGATGTAGCAAAAGGCAACGGCCACAAAGAATTCTGGCGGCCAAGACCTATGATCTTATCAAAACTGGTTGAAAAAAAACCTTCTCCGGAATACCCTTCCGGGATATCCACCATCTTCACATTCGTATTATACTGCACCGGACGAGGCATAGAAACTAAAAAATTAAAAATTAAAAAATCAACTTATCTACACTAACCAATTCACACATTATTTTAATCTTCCCACTCTAAGGCGCCTTTCTTCACTATGTATATAAAGCCACACAAAAAGAACGCGACAAACAAAACCACTTCCATAAAACCATCCTTGCCCAAAAACCTGAAATTGATAGCATACGGATAGAAAAAGATCACCTCCACATCAAACAAAACGAACAGGATAGCTACCAGGAAATATTTAATACCCATAGGCTGGCGGGCATTGCCTACAGATGGAATACCACTCTCGAAATTGATCAATTTGTCGTGGGTTCTTCTCTTGGGGCCTAGCAGGTGAGTCGCAGCCATCATTACTACAACGAATCCTATTGCAATTACAAATTGTAAGGCTATTGGGAAATAATTAATGGGCGTGTTATGTTCCACGGCCTGCAAAAAAAGACTCATATATTATCCTTTGCTTAAAAAGCGTGTTTATGGAAGTGCAAAGTTACGCTTATAGCGTGAAAATACAAGGCAGGTTTTAATAAGTAAAAAGGTATTTTTTGTTATATTTTAATATAATATGTAATTAATAAAAAAGAAAACAGATTAAAGTAAATAAGGTTTCATAAGTCTAAATCTATTGAAAATAGTATTGCATTTGATCATTTCATTTAATAAAAATCGTTAAGTTTGACCAACTCTAAATTATGAAAAACGTATATTTTATTAGCACCAGGTTATTCATTGCGCTTTTTCTTCATGTTTTTGCCTTTAGCGCGAAAGCACAAACCATTACAACATTTGCAGGTACCGGAGTAGCGAGTTATACAGGAGATGGCGGACCGGCAAGTACAGCATCATTTAACGAGCCGGACGCACTCTCAGTAGATGCAACTGGGAATATTTACGTTGCAGATTACGGCAATCATTGTATTCGTAAGATCAGCCCATCTGGCATAATTACTACAATTGCAGGTACAGGAGTAGGTGGCCATACAGGTGATGGAGGTCCTGCTACTGCTGCTCAATTATATCACCCAGGTTATGTATTACCAGACGGCTTTGGTAATATATACATATCTGATGAAGGAAATTATATCAGGAAGATAAACGCAGCAGGCATAATTTCCACAATAGCAGGCAATGGTACAGCAACCTATAGCGGCGATGGCGGGCCAGCAAGCGCTGCAACAGTAAATATTCCTTACGGTCTTGCCCTTGACGGAGCCGGAAACCTATATTTCGCAGACAGGAGTAATCATAGAATCCGGAAAATAAATACTTCGGGAGTGATCAGCACCGTGGCGGGTACAGGTGTACCTGGTTTCACAGGCGATGGTGTACAGGCTACTGCAACTGAAGTATACCAGCCAAATTATCTCTGCATTGATCCATCAGGTATCTTGTATTTTAGTGATAATGGCAACCAGCGTATACGAAAAATAAGCTCTTCCGGTATTATTTCCACAATTGCCGGGGTAGGGACAATTGGTGCTACCGGAGATGGCGGCCCTGCTACCTCTGCTCAATTGCAATGGCCTGCCGGTCTTAGATTTGACCCTGCTGGGAACTTATATATAGCCGATGCTTATAATTATAAAGTAAGAAAAGTAAATGTGGCTGGTATTATCAGCACCATAGCGGGCAACGGTATTATGGGTTATTCGGGCGATGGCGGCCCGGCTACTGCAGCAGAATTGAAACAAATTTTTGAGATCGCGTTTACTCCCGCCGGAAATCTTTTAGCACTCGATTACGGAAATAATGTTATTCGCGAGATAATTATGGAAAATCATCCGCCCATGTTCACTGGAGGTAATAATCAGCACCTGCTTGTTTGTGACGATGAAGGACCCACACCAATAAACTCCTTATTAGCAATCACAGATACGGATATGGGGCAAACGGAAATATGGAGTGTGGTCACATCCCCATCGCATGGCGTGGTTTCTGCCAGTTATACTACAATGTCTACCGGAGGCTCCTTAACTCCGGCCGGACTTAGTTATACCCCTTCAGTGGGTTACGTAGGTACCGATATGTTTGCCATAAGCGTAACAGATGGCGTTGCGACTACAATAGTTACTGTAAATGTATTGGTAGATCATTACCCTAATGCGGGTGTGATATCGGGGACCGACAGTGTATGCCCGGGCAATTTTGTTACATTACATGAAAGTTCAACGGGTGGTATCTGGAGTAATAGTAATGTTGCCATTTCTACTATGTCTAGCACTGGCGTTTCATCTGGCGTAGCTCCCGGGCGTGACACTATTATTTATACAGTTATTAATACCTGCGGAATTGCATCAGCAATCTTCCCTTTTTATGTAGAAGACTATTCCTTTTGCCACACTACAGAAAATACAATCAATGAAAATAGCACGCAATTAAGTATATACCCTAATCCCAATTACGGGAAGTTTACAATATCAGTTTTCCCAGACCAGTATGATGAAAATACAATTTTCATTACCAATATCGTAGGGGAAAAAGTATATACTTCTACTGCAATTGCGAACAAACCGATGGAGATATCGCTTAATGTACCAGCAGGGTTGTATTTTTTGTCTGCGTCCGCATCTGGAAAAAGATATACAGCGAAGATCCTCCTGAATTAATGCTAAAACAGCTAATTCAGATATAATCATATTTTTGTCGCAAATTTGATTGATGCTCGTATCTGTTATTATTGTTAACTATAACACTTTTCAAATTACGTGCGATTGTATTGAAAGCACTATTGCGCATACGAAAAGTGTTCCGTACGAGATAATATTGGTCGATAATGCTTCTCCAACGGATAATCCCGATGATTTTTTATTAAGATTTCCTTCTATTAATCTTATAAAAAGCAAGGAGAACGGTGGGTTTGCAAAAGGTAATAATTTAGGTATACAAGCTGCCTCTGGCGATATTATTTTATTGCTCAATTCTGATACCATCTTAACCGAAGATAGTATCAGCATGGCTGCGTACGAACTTGCTAAACGACCGGATGTTGGCGCACTGGGCGTTCGCCTTATTTATCCTGATGGCAAATTGCAGCACACTGCCCGTAAATTCAGAAGCATTAAGAACGAAGTCTTAGATGTATTGCGGCCCTTTGTGTTGCTTATACCCTATAGGAAGAGGGTAGCGCTTATGTTTAATCAATATTTTCATGGCGACTATAATACTTATTGCGATTGGGTAATTGGCGCATTTATGATGTTCAACAAATCATTGCTGGACGACTTACCTGGGAAAAAACTGGATGAGCGCTTTTTCATGTATGGCGAAGACCAGCTTTGGTGTTACCAGTTTTATGAATTAGGCTTTAAAAGTTATTACCTGGCTGACACAACTGTCATACATATCAACAATGCCAGTACAGAGCCATCTAAACAATTGAAACTCCTGAAAAAGTTCCTGGAACTGGAGTTGGTAATTATCGCTTATAGAAAAGGTAAAGGCATATACTACCATACTTTCAGTTTTATCCTTACTATAAAAGAAATGTTCCGGTATTATGTGAAGGTTTTGGTCTACAAAATATTTAAATACAAAATGAGATGATCTTACATGCAGTTCAATTCTTATTTCATGACTGCATTTAAAAAATATTAAATTAGAAAAATGTCAGACCCGCTTATTTCGATATGCATACCTGCTTATGAAAGAGTCGATTTTCTCCGAAGACTTTTAGATAGCATTAAGATTCAAACATTCAGGCGTTTTGAAGTCATTATTACTGATGATAGCACCAGTTCTAACATACAAACCTTTATAGAAAGCTACAATTCCAACTTTCAAATACAATACTATAGAAATACACCTTCGCTTGGCTCAGCTAACAATATGCATGAAGGGTTTAAATATGCTAATTCAAACTGGATAAAGATAATTCATGACGATGACTGGCTGGCATCGCCAAATACATTACAAAGCTACGCAGATGCCATTGCTCCTGAATTACTGTTTATTTTTTCCGGATATAACTCATATTTTGAGAATACCGGCAGGTTTAACGATGAAACCATATCGCAAAAAAAATTTCAGCAACTTGTTAAAAAACCATCATTAATATTTGCTAAAAATACACTTGGCCCCCCGAGTGTACTGATGATCCATAAAAGCGTAGAAGAATTTTATGATAGCCAATTAAAATGGTTTGTAGATGTGGAGTACTTTTTCCGCATTTTGCCTTACAGAAAAGCAAAGTATATTGATAGCGCATTAATTAATGTTAGCTATAACGATTCCCAAATCACCAATTACACAAAGACAAATCCCGCTGTTATCATTCCTGAATCGCTATATATACTAAATAAGCATCCGGAATCTGCTATAGCAAAAGTACTGGCGTACGATTCGTGGTGGCGGGCTTTCAGAAACATAGGTATCTCTTCAATTAAAGAAGTGGAGCGATATAGTAATGGGATACCTATCCCTTCAGTTGTAAGAAATATTCTTACGATCCAAAGAATAACACCGAAAAAAATAATTAAGACAGGATTATTTTCAAAAATACTCATGTACATTTCATATATCATCAATAAATAGCATAGTCATTATTTTTACTAGGTGGAATAATACATTACACACTTTCGCTTCCTTATAAAGGCGGCAAACCAGCATCCCTTCTTTAAGAGTTTTGCGTATAAATACTATATTTGCTGCAAAATTTTTTTATGAATAATAGCAATGATACTAGCACGGTTCTATACCTGGATCTAATGGAAAAAGTACTTTCTGACTTTCATAGGTATGAATTAGGCGAGGCTCAATCTGTTAGGCATATTACAAGCGATGAGTTTAAATTCAAAGTAGCTGGCTGGTTTGATACGTTAATCAGAATGATAAACAAGAATAGCGGAATATACAAAGAAAAAAAATATATATTAGAAAATAGATTAGAAGGTAAAGACTGGCCGGTATATGCAGACACTATGATTGGTTTAAAAAGACTAAAGAATATTAGAAATTGTGCTGAGGAAGTTATATCAAATAAGATAGAAGGAGATTTTATTGAAACTGGTGTTTGGCGTGGTGGGTCTACTATTTTTATGAAAGCAATTTTAAAGGCATACAATATATCTGACAAAAATGTGTGGGTGGCAGATTCTTTTGAAGGCCTTCCCAAACCTAACGAAGAAAAGTACGCAGCAGATAAAGGGGATAAATATCATACGTTTAAAGAACTTGCCATTCCATTAGAGCAAGTAAAATATAATTTCGAAAAATATGGCTTGCTTGACGATAAAGTAAAGTTTTTAAAAGGATGGTTTAAAGATACCATGCCTGTAGCGCCAATTCAAAAATTGTCTTTATTAAGATTAGATGGCGATATGTATGAATCCACAATAGACGTACTAAAGTATTTATATTCCAAACTTTCAATTGGCGGGTTTATTATTATTGATGATTACGCAATACCTGGTTGTAAAGCAGCCGTTGACGATTATCGTCGGGAGCATAATATAACAGAGCCCATCCAGGTTGTGGATTGGACCGGCGTATATTGGAAGAAATTAAAATAATCTTAAACCATCAGGGCTAAGTTTTGCCATACGTTGGTCACCGCAACTCATGCTATTTATCAAGCCTTGCTCTCCATGGTATTTCCGGAGCATTATTTACATGACTTATATAGCGGGCGAGTACAAATAGGTAGTCAGACAACCTGTTAAGATATTGAATGATCAAAGGTGGTATTACTTCGTTGTGTTCCTGCATGCCCACGCAGATACGCTCGGCACGGCGGCATACACAACGGGATACATGGCAGGTAGATGAAGCAAGGTTGCCGCCTGGTAATATAAATGAACGCATCTCAGGCAACACTTCGTTCATCTTATCTATTTTTTGCTCCAGCCAGGTCACATCTGCTTCATGTAGGTCCGGGAGTTTCATTTTTACTTCTTTATCTGGATTAGTAGCAAGTACAGATCCTATGGTAAACAGCCGGTCCTGTATCTCGCGCAGATCTTCGCTTATCTCTGCATTCTGGCATAGATCGTTTACCATGCCCAGGTAAGAATTCAGCTCATCAATGGTGCCATAGCTTTCTATGCGAATGTGGTTTTTCGGTACCCGAACCCCGCCGATGAGGCTGGTGCCACCCTTATCCCCTGTCTTTGTATATATCTTGAACATAAACTATCACCCTAAACTCCCAAAGGGTTTCCCTCGTTCCACGGGTGCGGAGGGATTTCGTTGTTAATAATTACCAAATTTATAGTCTACTACTCAAATTCTTCCCTTAGCTAAATAGTGGGTTCCCTATAGGGGTCAGGCGTTAACCATCATGGGTTTTTGTGCCTGGTCCGTTTCCACAATGCCATCCCTTATCCTTATTACCCTGTGTGTGTATTTAGCTATATCTTCTTCATGAGTTACCAATACGACTGTATTTCCCTGTTCCTGTATCTGCCCGAAAAGTTCCATTATCTCTACCGATGTTTTACTATCCAGGTTGCCTGTTGGCTCATCCGCCAGCAGCAATGATGGATTATTGATTAGCGCCCTTGCTATAGCCACACGTTGGCTTTGACCACCAGATAGCTCATTCGGCTTATGATGCGCACGCTCGCTTAGCCCTACCTTTTGCAGCATAGCCCTTGCACGCTCTTCTCGTTCTTTTTTATTAGCCCCTGCATATATCAGGGGCAGTGCTACGTTTTCCCAGGCAGTAAGCCGCGGCAGAAGGTTGAACTGCTGGAATACGAAGCCGATCTCTACATTACGCACGTCAGCCAATTGATCATCTATCATATTGCTTACGTTTTTACCATTCAGTATGTATTGTCCGCCAGTAGGCGTGTCCAGGCAGCCCAGTATATTCATGAGTGTAGACTTACCCGAGCCCGAAGGCCCCATCAGCGCCACATATTCATTTTGGGTTATAAGCAGGTTTATCCCTTTCAGCACAGGTAATTCCTGCCTGCCCAGAAAATAGCTTTTACGTATGTCGTTCAGTCTTATTACTTCTTTCATATTAGTTCCCTTGCCAAGCCAAAGAATTACTATTTTTCAAAAATACGTATAATTTCACCCTCCGTATGCTCAGCTTTCCAAATTGTAAGATCAATATTGGCTTATATGTAACCAACCGCAGAAACGATGGATATCATGATCTGGAAACGATATTTTACCCGCTCCGACTGTGCGATGTCCTTGAACTGGTGCCCGCCAGCAAAACGCAATTGCACGTGAGCGGACTTACTGTAGCCGGCGATATGACCAGCAATCTTGTGTGGAAAGCATACCAGTTGCTTAAAAAAAACTTCAATGTTCAAATTCCAGAGCTTGGCATTTACCTGAACAAAACGATTCCGATGGGTGCCGGGCTTGGTGGTGGATCGGCTGACGGCGCCTTTATGCTGCGAATGCTCAATGACTATTGCAAGTTATCTTTGGATAAAGAGCAACTGATCTCCTTTGCGGCGCAGCTTGGCAGCGACTGCCCTTTTTTTATTCATAATAGCCCACAAATTGCTACTGGCAGGGGCGAGATCATGAACAATATTGCCCTGGACCTTAGCAGTTACAGCATACAGCTTATATGCCCCGAGGTGCACGTGGCAACGGGTAAGGCATTTTCTATGCTAACGCCAAAACCCGCAGCTTACGACCTGCGAAAACTACCGGAATTACCCATAAGTGGGTGGAAAACTGTCATTAACAATGATTTTGAAGAACCCATTTTTCGGGAATATCCTGAGTTAGCAGACATAAAGCAGCAATTGTATGGTGGCGGGGCAATTTATGCTGCTATGAGCGGCAGTGGCTCAGCTATCTTTGGCATTTTTTTCAAAAATGAGCGTGCCAAAATAGCTGCTAATATATCTTTTAAGGAGTTCTATTTTGCCTGATCGCTGCAGAACAACATAATTATTATCATGTGATCTGTCAGCCTTGTTGTTAGATGGTTAAATACTCATTAAACCTTGGTATACCATAATGTTTTTTTACTTTTATAATTCCTAACTATTTAACAATGATCGATACCCCAAGATATAAAGAATTGCAGGAACAACTTGCCCTTCAAACAGATGAAAAAGGGAGGGTAAACGTCTTATTGAGCATCGCAGAGGAAATAAAAAATTTTGATGTTGATGCGGCCATGGATATGGCAAATGATATCATTACAAAGGCTACAACGTTAGGTTATTTACCCGGGGCAGGGAGAGGATTGTGCCTGAAAGGATTTTGTAACAGGATAAGGGGGGAATATGATGCAGGTATAGAAGTATTGAAAGAAGCGCTTGACATCGCCCAAAAGATTAGTGACCGTAACCTGGAGGCCACAGCACTCTACTATCTTGGAAATATTTATCGCGATCTTGGTGACCTTTCTAATGTGTTTACCCATTATGAAAAAGCCCTGGCAATAAATGAAGAGCTTGGAGAAGAATATTACCAGGCAGTGATCCTGTCGAGCATTTCTAACCTGATGTATGATCTTGCAGATTATGACACAGCGCTGGAATATGCATTAAAATGCCTGCCTATTTTTGAAAGGGTAGATAATGTGAACAGCCTGCTTAATATTTATAATACGCTCGGTAATATTTACTTTAAAAAAGAGCAGTTAACTGATGCCCTCCATTATTTCGAGGAAAACAGGAGCCGTTCTGAAGCCGGTACTTCAGCCTACGTTATGGCAGAAAGCGGCCTGGGTAAGGTGTATTACAAAATGCAGGACTTTAATAACGCCCGCAAGTACCTTTTGAATGCACTGGGAGAATCGAAGGAGATAGGCAATGCTGAAGTCCAGATCATATCTAACTTCTACCTGGGCCGCCTATACCTTGATGAAGAAAGTTACAGGCAAGCCTCTGTCTACCTGACCAAGGCGCATACCCTGGCTGGAGAATATATGCGCCGACACGACCTGATGAGCATACATGAAGTGCTATCGGTGCTTTATGACAAGATGGGCGATATTCCCAAAGCATTTCATCACCTGAAATCTTTTGAAAAATTAAAAGAAGATATTTTTAAGCAGACCATCATTAACGAGGTTCGGAACCTGCAGATACGCCAGCAAACAGAGCTTGCCCAAAAGGAAAAAGAAGTAGCTGAGCGTACCGCATTCCTGAAACACCAGTTCATGGCCAATATGAGCCATGAGATACGAACACCGATGAACGCTATAGTGGGTATGACGCGGTTATTGCTGCAAAAAGACCCCAAGCCAGAGCAACTTCGCTACCTTAATGCTATCCAGTTGTCGTCAAACAATTTACTGGTGATCATCAATGATATACTTGACCTTTCTAAAATAGAAGCTGGGAAAATAATAATAGAGCACGTAGACTTTAATGTACGCGAGATAGTACAAAGCGTGAAAGACATGCTGTTGCTGAAAGTGGAGGAGAAAAAAATAGAGCTGCGTATAAATGTTGACCCCGAAATACCAACTGTACTCATCGGTGACCCAACGCGAATAAACCAGGTATTGATAAACCTGGCGGGCAATGCCGTGAAGTTCACAGAAAAAGGTTTTGTAGAAGTAAAAGCTACTCTTGAAAAGAAAGAAGGCCAAAAGCTATTAGTAAGATTTGATGTAATAGACTCGGGCATAGGAATTGCACCGCAATACGTAGACACCATCTTTGATAGCTTTACACAAGCCGGTGCCGATGTGACCCGGAAATTTGGAGGTACAGGGCTAGGGCTTACTATTTCAAAGCAGCTGGTAGAACTGATGGGCGGAAGGATATCTGTGGCAAGTGAATTACAAAAAGGCACCACATTTACAGCAGTTATAGAGCTGGAAGAAGCCCAGGTGCAGGAAGAGGTGAAGCAGGCCAGCGTGCTGGATGGCAACTCAATGGAGCGGCTGAATAAATTGAAAGTGCTGCTAGTGGAAGATAATGAGTTTAACAGGATGGTGGCGGAAGATACCCTGAAAGAGTTACTGCCTGATATAACCCTGGAGATGGCGGTAAATGGTGAGGAGGCAGTGAACCGCCTGCAAGCCGGCGAAATGTATGACTTGCTACTCATGGATATACAAATGCCAGTAATGGATGGCATCACTGCTACTAAAGTGATACGCAAGACGTTACCCGAGCCTGCAAGGAACGTAAAGATCATAGCAATGACTGCCAACGTGCTGCAGGAAGATGTGCAGGGATATTTTGAAATAGGTATGAATGCCTATGTTTCAAAACCTTTTAATGCAGACGAACTATTATTAAAAATGGACACCGTAGTTGGGAATACTCCCCCGGTAAACAATAAAAAAGAAGAAACAACAATGAAAATAGAACGCAATTTCCCGCCACTGCCGGAATATGTAACAGATATGCAGTTCCTGAAGCAGTTTACCGCCGGCAACTCTGAAAAACAGAAAAAGTATGTAAATATGTTCCTGGAAAATGCACCTAAGCTACTCAAGAGCATAGATAATGCACTTGCAGCCAAAGACTACCCATCTATAAAAATTGCCGCACATTCTTTAAAGCCTCAATTGTCGTACATGGGTGTGAAAGAAGATGTAAGCAATATTTTCCTGATAGAACAATCATCTGGAGAGGTTGCGCATCACGACAGTCTTCCAGACTTAGTGGATAACCTGCACCGCTTGTGCAATAAAGCATTTGAGGAGCTAAAAAAGAATTATATTTAATATATGCAGTTATTTCTTATGAATTTTAAGAGTTTCAAATTATATTTACTCCTTTTCTAAAGAACTGAACAAATTTTATGGCAACAGACCAAAGCACACGTTACATCTTCCTGGTGGACGATGAACCAATTCAGAATGAAATGCTCAAAGACTACATCGGCGAGCGTTTCCCATATAAAATAAAGACTTTTGAGAGCGGCGAAGATGCCATTAAGGAATTGAGCCTTAATCCAGCTATTGCAGTGCTTGACTACCACCTTAATTCGCACTTGCCAAATGCCCAAAATGGTGTTGAGGTATTAAAATCGTTCAAGGAGATGAGCCCTGAAACACAGGTGATCATGCTCTCTGGCCAGGACAAACTGGAAGTAGCTATAGATAGCATGAAATATGGTGCATATGATTACGTAATAAAGGGTGAAACGGCGTTTTCGCGCATGGAAAACATCCTTAACAACATTAACGAGCTGCGTAGTGTAAGAGAGTCTAATAATACTTACAAGAAAGTTATTGGCATGCTGGGTATTGCCATAGTAGTTGTCCTGGTTCTTTCTGTATACCTGGTATTGAAATTCAGGTCGTACTCAGGAATATAAAAAATACTGAGGTTATAAATGAAAAAAAGAGACTGTATGAAACAGTCTCTTTTTTTAAGATCGCTAAAATGTTCTTATTTTTTAGCGGCTGCCTTCTTAGGGCCAGCGTTCTTCTTAGCGGGAGCAGCCTTTTTAGGCGCTGCTGCCTTTTTAGGGGCTGCCGCTTTTTTCGGAGCTGCCTTTTTCGGAGCAGCTGCTTTTTTAGGCGCTGCTTTCTTCGCAGGCGCCGCCTTCTTTGCTGGAGCAGCCTTCTTAGGTGCTGCTTTTTTTGCAGGTGCTGCTTTTTTCGCAGGAGCTGCCTTCTTTGCTGTTGCCATAACTGTGAATTTAAGGGTTAAACAAAAATCTTTATGGCAAAATCGCCGTGGGGGTTAGGCCTCGGCGATTGCGGTATTAACTTCTTTTATAGATACTAATGTTTTAGTTCTTGTCTTTCGGAATTCTACAAGGCCATCAGCTAAGGCGAAGATGGTAAAATCTTTACCTAATCCTACATTATCACCGGGGTGATAAACAGTACCTCTCTGGCGAACAATGATATTACCTGAGATAGCAGGCTGACCTCCGAATATTTTTACGCCAAGTCTTTTACTATGTGAGTCACGGCCGTTCCTTACGCTGCCTTCCCCTTTTTTATGTGCCATTTTATATTGTAATTACTATTTACGAATTAAAGTTATGCAATTCCGCTGATTTTGATTTTAGTCAGGCTTTGGCGATGGCCATTTTTTTTCTGGTAGCCTTTACGACGATTCTTTTTGAAGATGATCACCTTATCACCTTTCAAATGATCTACGATCTCAGCCTGAACTTTTTTGGAATTGCTGCCAACGGTAATGCTACCTTCGTTGCTTACCATAAGGATGTCTGAAAATTCAACCTTGTCTCCGGCATTGCCGCTAAGGCGATGCACAAACAATTCATCATTCTGTTTTACCTTGAATTGCTGCCCTGCTATTGTTACTATTGCAAACATGATTTACCTAAAATATTTTCGCAAAGATAATACAGTTTTTTATTTTAAACAATAAAAATTTATTATTCCTGTTAATTTTTTTTAGGCACGCAAAAATATCATTCGCAATTTAATGTTTTATCACGATATAATAATATACCTCTGCCCTCAATAAATATTAACTTTGACTCCCCGAATATACCTTGAATGAAAATAAAATCTTTCCTGGCAAAGCCTTATGCATCAATAATACACTCCAGGGTGCGCAAAGGTATGGCTACCGCAATAGCAGACCAGCAAGCCATTTTACAGCAATTCATCAAGTATGGCAGCCGCACACAATTCGGGATAGAGCATGGGTTTATTAATATAAAAACTTATGAAGATTTTAAAAAGGCTGTGCCTATAAGAGATTATGAAGCATTCACGCCATACATAGATAAGATCAAAAAAGGTGGTCAGAATATTTTATGGAAGGGCAAGCCAATCTATTTTGCAAAAACGTCGGGCACTACTAGTGGCGTAAAATATATACCTATCAGCAGCGAGTCAATATCTAACCATATAAATGGTGCGCGCGATGCGCTGCTTTGCTATATGGCCGAGAGTGGCAACACAGCATTTGCTGATGGCAAAATGATTTTTCTTTCAGGCTCTCCAGAGCTGGAACGCGTGGGTGGCATACCTACAGGACGCCTTAGTGGCATTGTGAACCACTACATACCGCGCTACCTGCGTGGTAACCAACTACCATCGTACGAAACCAATTGTATAGAAGACTGGGAAGTGAAGCTGGATAAGATAGTGAATGAAACGATGAAGGAAAACATGACGCTGATAAGTGGTATACCACCATGGATGCAAATGTATTTCGACTGGCTCAGTGAGCGCAATGAAGGAAAAAAGATCAAGGAGCTTTTTCCTGAGCTGAAAGTTATAGTGCATGGCGGTGTAAACTTTGAGCCGTATAAAGCGCGGCTAATGGAAAGCCTGGGGGGTGACGTGGATATGATAGAAACCTTCCCGGCCTCAGAAGGTTTTTTTGCGTTCCAGGATATGCCGGGAAAGGAAGGGCTGCTGCTCAATACAAACTCCGGTATTTTTTATGAGTTCATCCCTGCCGGTGAAATTGGGAATGAAAACCCTACGCGACTCTCACTGGGAGAAGTAAAGACTGATGAACAGTATGCACTAATAGTAAGCACTAATGCGGGACTGTGGGCCTACAACATTGGCGACACAGTACGCTTCGTTAGCACCAACCCTTACAGGCTGGTGGTTACAGGCCGCACTAAACACTATATCTCTGCATTTGGAGAGCATGTAATAGGCGAAGAAGTAGAGTATGCTATGCTGCAGGCATCACGTGAATTTAATGCGCACGTTACCGAATTTACTATAGCGCCTGCTATTCAAGTGAGTGAGGGGTTACCATATCACGAATGGTTCATTGAATTTGAGGTGCCTCCGGCAGACATGAATGGATTTGCGACCGCTGTAAATAACCACCTTGCTGAGAAAAATATTTATTACAATGATCTTATAACCGGCAATATTTTACAAACGCTTAAAATACGGCCGATGAAAAAGAATGCCTTTATAGAATACATGAAATCTATAGGCAAGCTTGGCGGCCAGAACAAAGTGCCCCGCCTGGGCAATGACCGGAAGATAGCTGATGCATTGGCGCCCTGGATCGCTCAGTAATAACTATTGATGCATAGGGCTATTATCCCGTTGATGATCCATCTCATTCCTGTGGTCTGCTGCAGTTCTGTCATTATCTAACCCCTCTTTACGGTGATGAGTAGTAGAGCATGCATTGAGATTTACTAAGAGCACCATCAGCGTAGCGAATAATAATATCTTGTGTTTCATTGTAGTTTCTTTTTAGTGGTTAAGCCGGTTAATGCGACATTAAAAGTAGACCAGTGCTAAGAGCAAACAAGATAAAAAATAAATAGCTGCCTCCCTTATTTTTAATAAGCCACTACATGTTCCTCCTATACTGCCCACCTACCTCGAATAGTGCTTTGGTTATCTGGCCGAGTGAACAGTATTTAACTGTTTCCATCAACTCCGCAAAGATGTTCTGATTATGAATTGCTTTTTGCTGCAGTTCATGCAATATGTCTTTGCTCTTATCGGCGTTACGTTTTGAAAGATTTTCCAGCGTTTGTATCTGGAATTCTTTCTCTTCGGTAGTAGAGCGTATAACTTCTGAAGGAATAACCGTGGGTGAACCTTTTGAGCTTAAGAACGTATTCACACCTACTATAGGGAACTCGCCTGTATGTTTCAATGTTTCGTAGTAAAGGCTTTCTTCCTGTATCTTGCCACGCTGGTACATGGTTTCCATAGCGCCGAGCACGCCGCCACGTTCTGTAATGCGGTCAAACTCTGACAATACTGCTTCTTCCACCAGGTCGGTCAATTCTTCTATGATAAATGAACCTTGTAAAGGGTTCTCATTTTTAGCCAGGCCCAGTTCTTTATTGATGATGAGCTGTATAGCCATAGCACGGCGCACACTTTCTTCTGTAGGTGTGGTAATGGCTTCGTCGTATGCGTTTGTATGCAGGGAGTTACAGTTGTCGTAAATGGCATACAACGCCTGTAGTGTAGTACGGATATCGTTAAAATCGATTTCTTGTGCATGCAGTGAACGGCCAGATGTCTGGATGTGATACTTGAGCATTTGCGAACGCTCGTTACCTCCATATTTTAACTTCATAGCTTTAGCCCATATACGGCGGGCCACACGGCCTATTACACTATACTCGGGATCTATGCCATTGCTGAAGAAGAAAGAAAGGTTTGGTGCAAAATCATCAATGTGCATGCCACGGCTTAGATAGTACTCTACAAACGTGAAGCCGTTTGATATAGTAAATGCAAGCTGGGAGATAGGATTTGCGCCTGCCTCTGCTATATGATAGCCACTGATAGAAACAGAGTAGAAGTTACGTACTTTATTCTCAATGAAATACTGCTGTACATCGCCCATTACCCGCAGGGAGAATTCTGTGGAGAAGATGCAGGTATTCTGCGCCTGATCTTCTTTCAGAATGTCAGCCTGTACGGTACCGCGAACAGAGCTGAGTGTTTCTGCTTTTATTTTTTCATACACTTCGCGCGGTAACACCTGGTCGCCGGTAACACCGAGCAGCATAAGGCCGAGGCCATCATTACCCTCGGGTAATGATGTTTGGTCAGAATCCGAATTCCGTCCAGACGCAACTTCAGAATTGTAGTATGGCCTCTGTAATCCTTTCTCTTTAAATATCGAGTCGATTTTTTTATTTATTTCTTCTTCCAGTCCATTAGCCTTAATATATAACTCGCACTGCTGGTCTATTGCTGCATTCATAAAGAAAGCAGTGATAGTAGGTGCGGGGCCATTAATAGTCATGGACACCGATGTTTTAGGATCGGCAAGATTAAAGCCGCTGTATAATTTCTTAGCATCATCGAGGCAGCAAACACTTACACCGGAGTTGCCAACCTTACCATAAATATCGGGACGATGATCAGGATCCTGCCCGTATAAAGTAACGCTATCGAAAGCTGTGCTTAATCTTTTAGCAGGTAATCCTCTTGATACATAATGGAAGCGTTTGTTGGTACGCTCTGGCCCGCCTTCACCGGCAAACATACGCGCAGGGTCTTCGCCTTCACGCTTGAATGGATAGATACCGGCAGCATATGGAAATTCTCCGGGGAAATTTTCCATCAGCGCCCATTGCAGTATTTCGCCCCATGCTTCAAAACGGGGTATTGCCACCTTTGGTATTTGCAGGTGAGAAAGCGATTCGGTATGTGTCTTTATCTTTATTTCTTTATCTCGTACTTTGTATTTGTAGAACTCACCGGTGTACTGCTGTTTCTTTTCGTCCCAGTGCTTCAGTAAATACCTGTTCTTAGGGTCAAGATCCAGTTCTACTTTGGCATATACTTCCTGCAGCGTTTTTATGAGCCTGTCTTTATCCTCAACATTCGTGGCATTGAGCGTACCTATTGTTTTGTGGATCGAGAAAAGCTTTTGTGCAACTTCACCCTGGGTCTTTGCCCATTTATCGTACTTACGGTTGTTCTCAGAAATTTCGCTTAGGTAACGAACGCGGGATGGTGGGATGATGTATATCTTTTCGCTCATCTCATCCGTTATTTTGTATTCGGAATGTAGCGGAGCGCCTGTTTTTGTTTCCAACAAGTCCATCAGTGACTTGTACATTGTATTAGTACCCGGATCATTGAACTGAGACGCTATGGTGCCATAAACCGGCATATCATCTGCCTTTTTATCAAACAGCTTATGATTTCGCTGGAATTGCTTTTTTACATCACGCAGTGCATCCATAGCACCGCGCTTATCAAATTTGTTGATGACTACAATATCCGCAAAGTCGAGCATGTCTATTTTTTCCAGTTGCGTAGCCGCGCCGTATTCCGGCGTCATTACATACATGCTCATATCGGCATACTCAGTGATCTGGGTATCGCTCTGCCCAATACCTGAGGTTTCGAGAATGATCAGGTCGTATTTAGCAGCCTTTAAAATATTTACCGCGTCGTGAATGTATTTAGATACCGCAAGATTGCTTTGGCGCGTAGCCATAGAGCGCATGTACACCCTGTCATTTCGTATCGCATTCATGCGGATACGGTCGCCGAGTAATGCTCCACCTGTTTTCCGCTTCGTTGGGTCAACAGAAATAATGCCTATGTATTTATCCTTAAAATCGATCAGGAAACGACGGACCAATTCATCTACCAATGAGCTTTTACCTGCTCCACCGGTACCGGTAATTCCTAATACAGGTGTCTTGGAATTCGCCGCTTGCTCTTTTACATTTTTTAGTGCTGCCTGTGTTTCAGGAAGATCGTAATAGTTTTCCGCCGCAGAGATCAGGCGGGCAATCGATTTTGTATCTTTTTCTACCAGGTGGCCCGGCTCACCATTCAGTCGGTTTCCCGTTGGGTAGTCGCTTTGCTCCAGCAAGTCGTCTATCATTCCCTGCAAGCCTAAAGAGCGGCCATCGTCGGGAGAATAAATACGCGTAATGCCATAATCTTCCAGTTCCTTAATTTCAGATGGCAGAATAACACCGCCGCCGCCGCCAAATATTTTTATATGTCCGCAACCTGCTTCCTTGAGCAGATCGTACATGTACTTAAAATACTCCACATGCCCGCCCTGGTAAGATGTAATGGCTATAGCATTCGCATCTTCCTGTATGGCACAATCCACCACTTCCTGTACACTGCGGTCATGCCCAAGATGTATTACTTCGGCACCACTCGCCTGCATAATGCGCCTCATGATATTAATAGAAGCATCATGACCATCGAACAAGGAAGCCGCCGTAACAAGACGTATTTTATTCTTTAGAGAATAAGACATATGAAACGTATTGAATGTTTCGCGAAGTTACGAAAATGTAAGGCTATAAAGAATAAGGGTAGAAAGCCCTCTATTTTTCCTTCCGGAAGAACCTACAAGCAAAACCTATGTTCACAATGGTATGCTGATCATATCCTATATCGCCGAAAATGCTGTAAACAGATGAGATATAATAGCTTGCCCCGACTTTAAGGTATGGAGTTACGGTGCGTTCGAATTTAGTTACCGTGCTATCTCCCTGCGGAAAAGCGCCATAACGGATATTGTTTAGTGACATCCCCACGCCGATAAATGGATCGAGGTGCTTAATCTGGATGGTTTTACCTAAATGGTAAAATGCGGTAAGGCCACCGCTTAGTATCCGGGTATTGTTGGCTATATAGCGGGTAAAGGGTCCATTGTTGCCCGTATAATCCTGCTTAACGTTATACAAAAATGCATCGTACCCAAAGCTCGCTGCGAGGCTTATGGTTTTGGAAAGCCCATAATCCAGCTTAAAGAAAACTGGTGCAAAACCCGAAGTATTACTTATCTCAAATCCCTTGCCAAGCGGGTAGGTATGACGATAGGCATCTATAAAGCCAAGCGATACACCCAGGGTAATGGAATGTCGCTCATAGGTGGCGTGTTTTACATAATTGGCAGCGGTATCCTTCTGTGCAAAGGCTCCCGCAGAGATCAACAGACATAAAATGCTAAAACACTTCTTCATAAACGTATTGCCAGGCTTGATAACGGTAAATTTCGGATAATATTACTATTGTTAGCTCAAAAGTTAGCGGTCAACGCAAAAAAAATGCCCTACAAATGAAAACGTCCTGCGATTGCAGGACGTTTTCTATCTTTTTAGGTAAGGATGTTATCACTCGTCATCATCCCTGCTCCTTTGTTTTTTCTTTGGCTTTGGAGCTGCATCATCTTCGTCTTCCATGCGGTCAGCTTTACGGCGGTGAACTTCGTCACCTGGCTCGTGGTTGCTGTGCATTTTATGACCGCAGTTAAAGTTACGGCTTACGCCTACGTTAAACTGAGTACCCCATGTAAAGTTAAATGTGTTTGTGCTATTAGCAGCGCCCTGGAGTTTATCAGTCATGTAGTTGATACCACCTACATTGAAGTTAAGTGCCATGCCATGACCTACATTGATACCGATTGCAGGATAAAGACCTACATATATACCAGTGTGTTTATTTGTAGCTGGATTGCCTTCATTAGTATGGTAGCCGCCCATATAGTCGAAATCTAACTGATCATACCAGAAGAAAGTTTCGCTCTTTCCGATATAATGTGACCAACGTGCGAATGGACCTACTGAGTAATGATTTTCAGTGTTTTTCTCACCGGTAGATGCTTTAAAGGCATCCTGGCCCCACATAACCTTAATACCCAAAGTCCAGTTATGATTAAATTGGTAGCCTACGCCAATGTTAGCATGCCAGTTAGTAGTTTTTGCGAGGCTGTCGCTTCTTACTGTTTGTAAACCCAGGTCGCCATATACTAAAATGCTATGAGGCTGCTGAGCGTTCGCTGTTGCTATACTTCCTGCTGCAATTAATGCGAGGATAAGTCTTTTCATACAGAGTGTGTTTTATTTAGAGAACAAATATAATCGGCTTTTTGAAAAAACCATAACTTTAAAAAATAATTATTTTTATCATGTGGCGGATTGCATACTGTTTTGCGGGGTTTTTTAGAATGGAAACAGTGATATCTGCAATTTTTCCTCGTCTATTTAAACCATGAGCTGTACATCAGGTAATTATTGGCTATCCGCTCTACCTCACCTTTTTGTAATTCCGCGCTAATGTCCTTTACTTTTTTTGCTGGTACCCCAGCAAAAATACTCCCGGCAGGCACTTGTGTTCCTTCTAACACTACTGCTCCGGCAGCGATAATGCAATTCTCCCCGATAAAGGCATTGTCCATCACAATGGCGCCCATGCCTATCAATACATTATCTGATACAGTACAGCCATGTACTATAGCGTTGTGGCCAATAGACACATTATTGCCTATTATCGCTTTTGTTTTCTGGTAGGTACAGTGAATACAGGCGCCATCTTGTATGTTCACCTTATTACCTATACGAATGCTGTTCACATCGCCACGAACTACTGTGCTGAACCATACACTGCAATCCTCGCCCATTATTACATCACCTACTACAGTAGCGTTTGGCGCAATAAAACAACTCTCGGGTATTTGTGGCATAACGCCTTTTACTGGTAAAATAACGGGCATATTATTAAGTTAAAAGTCAAAAGTTAGAACCTAAAAGTTAGTATTGGGTAAATCTTGTGTAAAAGTAAAAGTTTCGGATGACCTTCAATCATGTAGTATGCCCGATTAATTCTTTAATTTTGGTAAATAATTCAAGTAATGCAGGCTTATTTAGATCTCCTTCAGCATATTATAGACACAGGTGTAAAAAAAAGCGACCGTACCGGTACCGGCACCACCAGTTGCTTTGGGTACCAAATGCGCTTTGATCTACAGAAGGGTTTTCCGCTCGTTACTACCAAGAAGCTGCATGTGAAATCCATTATTTACGAGCTGCTATGGTTTCTGAAAGGGGATACGAACATCGCCTACCTGAAAGAGCATGGCGTGCGGATATGGGATGAATGGGCCGATGAAAACGGAGACCTTGGGCCAATATATGGCCACCAATGGCGTAGCTGGACCGGCGCTGACGGTAAAACTTATGACCAGGTAAAAGATGTGCTGCATCAAATAAATACAAACCCCGATAGCCGACGCATGATCATCAACGCATGGAATGTGGCCGACCTTCCTAAAATGAAGCTTAGCCCGTGCCACGCACTCTTCCAGTTTTATGTAGCAAACGGTAAACTGAGCTGCCAGTTATACCAGCGCAGCGCAGATGTGTTTTTAGGGGTGCCGTTTAATATTGCATCGTATGCTTTACTCACCATGATGATAGCACAGGTATGTGGGCTTGAGGCCAGGGAGTTTGTACATACTTTTGGCGATGTGCACTTGTACAACAATCATATGGAGCAGGCTAAACTACAGCTTACCCGCACGCCTTTTCCACTACCCACAATGCGCATAAACCCTGATGTAAAAGACCTGTTTTCCTTTAAGTACGAAGATTTTACTTTGGAGCATTACCAGCATCACCCGGCAATTAGCGCGCCAGTTGCGGTTTAAGTTAAAAGGCAAAATTTAAAGCCTCAAAGTATCCTGGGTTTATACGGTAATGATCAACTAAAAGAATTATGATACTATCGTTTATAGTTGCGGTTTCAGATAATAATGCTATTGGCAAACACAATAAGCTGCCATGGCATTTGCCGGAGGACCTGAAGTTTTTTAAGCGCACCACCATGGGGAAACCTATGATCATGGGCCGGAAAACTTTTGAATCTCTTGGCAAGCATTTACCCGGGAGACTGAATATCGTTTTGTCTGGAAATCCCCATTTGAATTTACCCGAGGGTGTATTATTATTCAGCGACCTAGGCAAAGCGATGGAGCGTATGCAACAAGAAAAAGTTGACGAAGGATTTATTATAGGGGGTGGACAAATATTTGAAGCTGCAATGCCCTTTGCTGACCGGATGTACATCACAAGGGTGCACACCACTATAGAGGGCGCAGACGCTTTCTTCCCGGCTATCGACCACACGCATTGGAAACTGACCAGCAAAGAAGTTCATCATGTAGACGACTATCATAAGTATCCATTCGCTTTCGAGCAGTACGACAGGATAGAAATGTAGGCTGCACATATTCTCACAGGTCCCTGATCGCGCAACTGATAATGTCATTACACGCTGTTACAAAGTTTCTTCAGTATAAGTGGCGGGCTAAAAGCCGCCATGGCATCCATTCGCCATTTGTTTATGATCTTATAGATCATGTGCTGCTTGATAAAGGTCCGATTGACAGAACCCATATTATCAAATCCCCGGGCTTGTCACTTACTTATGAAAATCTGATCAGCCGCATTGCAGCTTATTACGGCTACAAAACAATCTTATCGTTACCACTAACCGGTAAGCCACAACAGGCAGACCTTTTATTGTTTAATGAAACTGCACCCGGTGAATGGCAGCAATTGCTGAATGAATATTACCCTATATTGACAAATGAAAGTGCAGTAATTGTATCCCACATTCATAAAACACGCGAACATTCAACCGCCTGGAAAAAATTATGCGCACATGATAGTGTGCGCATGAGTATTGATTTATATGGTATTGGGCTGTTTTTCTTTAAAAAAGAATTTAAAGAAAAGCAGCACTTTATTTTGAAGTACTAATCAGTGCAGGAACGAATTGCTGTCATCAGCGTTATTGCCGGCAGCAAAGAAGTTGTCTACAAATCCGCTGAACATCGGTGGCACTTTGCTGTGGATGAACTCCTTTAGTACTTCTATTGCTTTTATCGCCTGTTCGTCTGTAAGGCCGGCTTTGTCTTTTAATTGGGCTATTATCTCTTCCATAATTTTTTTGATTTAAGCGGCCTTCATATGTTCCAGCTTGGCATGCTCTACCATTTGCTGCGCATAATCGAGTGTTAAGTGGAAAGTACCATCATGTTTTTCTGATGGCAAGTCGAACATGGCATCGGTAAGTATCATCTCACATATTGCCCGCAGCCCTCTGCCCCCCAACCTGTATTGCACTGCTTTTTGTACCATGTAGTTGAGTGCTTCGTCTTCCACAGTCAGCCTTATACCTTCAAATTCAAACAGCCTTGTGTATTGTTTTACCAGTGCATTTTTTGGCTCGGTAAGTATGCGTTTCAGCGAGGCTTCATCGAGCGGGTTCAGGTAAGTAACCACAGGTAAGCGACCTAACAATTCTGGTATAAGCCCGAATGTCCGCAGATCCTGGGCATTCACATATTGCAACAAGTTTGCCCTGTCCAGGTCTTTGGTGGCCTTAATAGCATTGTAACCTATAGAGGAAGTTTGTATCCTGCGGGCTATCATTTTGTCTATTCCTTCAAACGCTCCTCCGCAGATGAACAGTATATTCTGTGTATTTACTTTTATCATTTTTTGCTCCGGGTGCTTCCGCCCGCCTTGTGGGGGTACCATAACTTCGGAGCCCTCCAACAACTTTAGCATGGCCTGCTGCACTCCTTCGCCGCTCACATCACGTGTGATCGATGGATTGTCGCTTTTACGGCCTATTTTATCCAGCTCATCTATATACACTATACCGCGCTCTGCTGCAGCTACATCGTAGTTGCTAGCCTGTAACAAGCGCGATAATATGCTTTCTACATCTTCTCCCACATAACCGGCTTCTGTAAAAACGGTAGCATCCACTATAGCAAACGGTACCTGGAGGAGGCGAGCAATAGTTTTTGCAAGCAACGTCTTGCCAGTACCCGTTTCGCCCACCATCATTATGTTCGACTTTTCGATCTCCACGTCATCCTGTGGCGGCATGGTGAGCCGTTTGTAGTGATTATAAATAGCTACAGACAACACTTTTTTGGCATCATTCTGCCCTATTACATACTGATCAAGAAACTCTTTGATCTCGCGTGGTTTATAATTTTTATTTTTCTGAAGTTCAGGCTTTGGTTCTTCTTTTTTTAGCTTTTCTCCGCCCGTAGCCTCTGTAAGCAGCGAGTGGGCATTTTCTATGCATTGGTCACAAATATTTCCTTTTATACCCGTGAAAAGGATATTTACTTCACTCTCACTACGGTCGCAGAAGGAACATTTTTTTTCAGTTAGCTTGGCCATTACTAATTACAAATATTAATTGAGTTGCAAAGGTACGAAAAACATATCTACCCTTGATTGATAAGCATATAAATGAAGGAGCGGGTTAGCAAACTTTAACGATGTTGACCCTTAGCCTTCCTGAAGAAGTAGCCAACTTGCCCACCAAAGCTGGTAGATGTTATCCGGCTGTCGTTATTAGTATCTGGGGTAAGGTTGGCAAGGCCTAATTGATATCTCGCCCTGAAGAATAAGCCATTTTTGAGCTGGTAACCCACATTTGCACCTACACCAAAGTCGAGCGGAGCGATAAAATCGGTTTTATTTGTGCCGATCTTAATATCAGTGGGGTATATGGATGAGGTAGTATTGCTATTAGTACCACCGAAGTTATATCCTACATAGCCGCCTACACCAAAGAAAAACCGGTTGCCGCGTGCATTGCCCAGTTTATATTGCACGTTCACAGGTAACTCTCCTGAATAAACATAAACATGCTCGGGAATGTAATTATTGTAAGTAAGGTTAGTACCGTTAACCACCGCAAAAATACCGGGCTCAATAAAGAAGTGCCTTGAAAGGGCAATACCCAGCACGCCGCCAAACCTCCCTGCCCACGTAAAGCCATTATTATATACGTAACCAGGCTGAGAGAAGTAATAATTAGAAGCATTTAAGCCTATTTCCAGTGCAAAAAGACAACCCGGGCCTTTATCGTTATAAGACTTTGGAGTTGATAATGTGCTGTCATCATCATAATCATCCGGGAAAATGGCTAATGAAGTACTTTCCTGCTCTGAATGCCTGTGTTTTTGGGCTATAGCCGCGTAGGAGAATCCCAGTAGTAGAACTGCAACTACTAAGCTACGCTTGCTATAAATCATTAACTTCTTCATAACGATTGCAATAATATTGCTTTTTATTTAGTTTATCTAATTATATTTTAGCTCCTGAATGAACCCTGGCGGGTAAAGAGCAGCAGATAAACAATAATGAACAACATGGATGTAACTGAAGATGCTGCTACTTTCAACAGGAGGAAGCCAATATTTGATACGCTCCACAGCTCTATAGAGAAATACATGAGGTGGTGCAACAATATGAGAAATAAGCTATAGACAAGAAAAGGCATCCAGCCCATATTTTTTATAGAGGGATTTTGCCCGGCATATTCTGAAAGGTTGCGAGGCAGTAACGCATTAAGGACATTTGTACGCAGGTAGGCAATAAGCACAGTTGCAAAAGCATGCATGCCGGCGGTATTCATAAAAGAATCTACCGTAACACCAGTCAGGAAACCAAGAAAAAGCAACGCCCATACAGGAGCTTCGAATGGTAACAATAAGATGAACAGTGGATAGACATAAGGAATAAATATAGGAAAGCCATTAGGCTCGCTCCACCAGCGCAGGGTGATCTTATTCAAGATCAGCACCTGCAGCATAACGATGATGCAAAACCGTAATATATTTTTTATGTAAATGTTCATGTCTTACCTCTAAACTACTTTTTTATTTTTTCCAATTCCCTAACATCACTTTTTTGCAGCCGAATCTTCAAGCGTTTTTTTCTCTGCAGCCATTTTATTTTCCACTACATATACATATTGCAGGTTATGAAAATTGGTTGATGACCGCATGTATATGAGCTGCATTGCATTTTTCTTTATGATCTCTGTTTTTATCACGGTGCCTATCATTACATCAGGTGGAAAATATAGGGAGTAATTATTCGTATAGATAGTATCGCCCTTTTTCACGTTCACCTGCTGAGGCACATCTATCATAGTAAGTATATCAGGACTTTTTTCATCCCATACTACAAAGCCATTAGTACCGCCTTTAAGTTTTGCGCTTATCTTAAGTTTTGTGCTTAATATAGATAGAAGGCTTGAAAAGTGTGCAGAAACATGCTCTATACGCCCTACCACGCCTGTACCTGATATTACCGCCATGTTTTTATAAATGCCATCTTTAGCGCCACGGTTTATAGTAATATAATTATCGCTCGCGTTGGTAGAATTATTAATGACACGCGCCGTGCGGTAAACATAGTCGTTGTATTTTACAATATGCGACGATGTATCGAGCGGAGCAATCTTAGTATGCACCAGGCTATCCTTAAGAGTATCTATACTATTCAGGGCATCTAATTTCTTTCTTAAAGTTGCATTCTCGTCTATAAGGCTATCGTTCATTCTTCTTAACCCGAAATAATAAACAACATCACTTTGCTTTTTATAGATAATGCCAGATACTGTATTTGCCGAGCTTATGATGTCGTTGCCCTGCATGGTATTAGTATGCTCAATGAGTATTACACATACTATCTCTAACGCAAGAAAAAGTATAAGATTAAAAAAGCGGCGTATGAAAAATATGAAATTGCGCACTCTAAATCAGGGATTTGTAATTGGTGGATTTGTAATGGGAGTTAAGATTTTTTGTTGTTATCAAATAGTCACTGAATCAGCAATAATAAAATATTCTAGTTTATTAGTCCAAATTCCCTCAATCACAAATTCCCAATTACAGCCCGCAAAAACTACTTCATGAGGAATGGCATCCTGGCAATGTTTTTCAGTGCCATGCCAGTGCCACGTACCACCGCACGTAGCGGATCGTCGGCCACATGTACCGGCAATTTTATTTTGTGAGAAATACGCTTGTCGAGACCGCGCAATAATGCACCGCCACCGGTCAGGTACAATCCGCGCCGGTAAATATCGGCCGCAAGCTCTGGTGGTGTGCTTTCAAGCGCTTTCAGAATTGCTTCTTCTATTTTAAATATAGATTTGTCCAGGGCTTCTGCTACTTCCTGGTAAGTTACCATGATCTGCTTAGGTATACCGGTCACAAGGTCACGGCCGTTCACAGCAATATCGTCGGGTGGGTTATCCAATTCCTTTAGTGCAGAACCCACGTGTATTTTTATTTGCTCCGCGGTACGCTCACCTATCATCAGGCTGTGGTACCGGCGCATAGCTTCCATTATATCTCCTGTAAACTCATCACCGGCTATACGTATCGACTGATCACAAACTATGCCTGCAAGCGCTATTACTGATATACCAGTAGTACCACCACCAATGTCAATGATCATGTTGCCCGTTGGTTCTTCAACATCTATACCTATACCCAGCGCGGCTGCCATTGGCTCATGTATCATGTACACTTCTTTAGCGCCAGCTTGTTCTGCCGAGTCGCGTACCGCGCGTTTCTCTACTTCAGTAATGCTTGATGGTATGCATATAACCATGCGCCAGCTTGGCGGGAACATAGGTTTTTTAGGGTAAACTAATTTTATCATTTCGCGCAGCATTCCTTCAGCGGCATTAAAGTCGGCTATTACACCATCTTTGAGGGGGCGAATTGTTTTAAGATTCTCATGCGTTTTTTCATGCATCATCATAGCCTTCTTGCCTACTGCCACTATTTTATTAGTGGTGCGGTCTATAGCTACTATTGATGGCTCATCCACCACTACCTGGTCGTTATGTATAATTAATGTATTGGCGGTGCCAAGATCAATTGCAATTTCCTGTGTCAGAAATTTAAAAAAGCCTAAAAAACTCATTATGGCAAGTTATTTTTTATAGTAACGCAAAAGTGCGAAAAAAGTAATAGAGTTCGGATAAGTTTTACCCTGAGGCGACAAAATTATGTAAATAATTATCCCCGAGCCCTAAATTATAACGCATGCGTATAAAATGTCAATTAACTGACGATTCAATTTTCAGGAGTTTTACCGTTTCATAAAATCCACGCACGTGGTCAATGCTTTTCATCTGCAATTTAAAAGGATATAATAAAATTAGATTTGGGATACAATACGGTGACTTAAATAATAAATGTCTGCGAAAAAATATTTCGCTTCTGCGAATACCATTTTTCTTTACTTTTGCGCCTCGGGCGCTGAGCCCGATTTTTATATCTGCTCATCGCGCTTCTTATTTTTTTACTTTTTATTTTCTTTTAGATGCCGCGCGATCTTTCTATTAAAAGTGTATTGATTATTGGTTCCGGCCCCATTATTATCGGGCAGGCTTGCGAATTCGACTATTCAGGCTCACAGGCTGCAAGGAGCTTAAGGGAAGAAGGGGTGAAGGTGATCCTCATCAATTCCAACCCAGCAACCATTATGACCGACCCTATAATGGCCGACAGGGTATACCTGCTGCCACTAACCGTGGAAAGTATAGAGCAGATACTGGAGGAAAATGAAATAGACGCTGTATTACCGACAATGGGTGGCCAAACAGCCCTAAATCTTGCCAAAGAGGCCGATGAGTTAGGGGTATGGGAACGATACAACGTAAGGCTCATAGGCGTAGACATCAAAGCCATTGATAAGGCAGAGGACCGCGAACTTTTTCGCAAATGGATGATTGAAATTGGTGTACCCGTAGCTGAAGCAAAAACAGCGAACTCCCTGCTGGAAGGAAAAGAATTTGCACAACAAATAGGATTACCTATAGTTATCCGCCCGTCATTTACATTAGGCGGCTCAGGTGGTGGTATAGTGTACCATAAAGACGAGTTAGATGGAGCGCTGGAACGTGGCCTCACAGCATCGCCCATGCATGAAGTGTTGGTGGAAAGGGCCGTGCTGGGCTGGAAAGAATTTGAGCTGGAGCTGCTGCGGGATATGAATGACAATGTAGTGATCATCTGTACGGTTGAGAACTTTGACCCGATGGGCATTCATACGGGCGACAGCATTACCGTGGCGCCAGCCATGACGCTGAGTGATACCGCCTTTCAACTAATGAGGAATACTGCCATCATGATGATGCGCGATCTTGGCAACTTTGCCGGTGGCTGTAATGTGCAGTTTGCACTAAACCCTGCTACTGAAGAGATTATTGCAATAGAAATAAATCCGCGCGTGAGCCGCTCATCGGCGCTGGCTTCTAAGGCCACAGGTTACCCGATAGCTAAGATAGCCGCTAAGCTGGCCATAGGTTATGCGCTCGATGAATTAAAGAACCAGATCACTCAAACAACCTCTGCATACTTTGAGCCAGCGCTTGATTACGTGATCGTAAAAATGCCTCGCTGGAACTTTGATAAATTTAAAGGTGCCGATGATACCTTAGGATTGCAGATGAAATCGGTAGGCGAAGTGATGGCCATAGGCCGCACTTTCCCGGAGGCGCTGCAGAAAGCCTGCCAGAGCCTGGAAAATAATGCTACCGGCTTATCATTCATCAGTACCAGCCGCCTGCGTCCTGAAGAATTGATCGATACACTAAAAAGGCCTACCTGGGACCGTATCTTCCGTATTAAAGAAGCAATGGCAGCAGGCGTGTCTATTAAAACCATACGTGAGCTTACACAAATAGACCGTTGGTTCCTGTACCAGATACAAGACATTGTAAACCTGGAAGCAGAAATACGCAAATACAAACATCTCGAAAAGCTGCCCGACGAATTACTAAGCCAGGCCAAACAAATGGGCTTCGGTGACGAGCAGATAGCAGATCTTGTAAAGGACTGCACCGCCGAAGAAGTATATGAGCATCGGAAAGCTCTTGGTATAACGAGGGTATTCAAAATGGTAGACACCTGCAGCGCAGAGTTTGCAGCTAAGACGCCTTATTATTACAGCACCTTTGAGCCTTCTTCTTCCCAGGCATCTAAAGACGCTGGCATACTATCGAATGAAAGTACCTTGTCAGGCAAGAAAAAAATAATAGTGCTCGGATCAGGCCCAAACCGTATAGGACAGGGTATTGAGTTTGATTACTGCTGCACCCATGGCCTAATGGCAATTCGTGAATGTGGCTATGAATCAATAATGGTGAATTGTAACCCGGAGACAGTCTCTACTGATTTCGATATTGCAGACAAACTATACTTTGAACCTGTTAACTGGGAACACCTTTGGGAGATCATAGAGTATGCTTTCCAGCACATTGGGATCCTAAGCTTAGAATTCCACGTGGACAAGTTGTCGCGG
>JADMIO010996542.1_pt1:30000-87661 | contig 87661 bp, 68 predicted proteins | sample 8958161 | NCBI WGS metagenome assembly JADMIO01 (sample SAMN16585339, study PRJNA669376) | soil metagenome | isolation source: Crop rotation soil | place: USA: Cullars Rotation, Alabama | collected 2011 | reverse complement strand
GCCGCGACTTCAAGTCACGTGAATTCCAAGCTTCGGATCCCACTGTGCTGGAAAGACGTTTTGCTCCGAAAGCGGATACCAACTCGAGGCAGGTGTATTCGTACCTGAACAGTTACGGCCCCAACGCAGTAAGGTCTGTCTACGAAGACAAATACGGCAACCTGTGGCTATCTACCGATATGGGATTAAAGATCCTGGAGCCGCGCAGCGGAAATTACATTACCTATTCCGCCGATCCTTCGAACCCGTATGCCCTGAGCGCGGATCTGCTGTCGGGTTTGTACGAAGACCGTTCGGGTAACCTCTGGATAGGTACAGTGGTAGGAGGTTTGAACAAAGTAGATCTGAAACCCCAGAAATTCAAATTGTACCAGACACAGAACGGAAATCCGAATAATCTTACCAAAAATAATATCCGCGCCCTTTTTTCCGACAGCAAAAATACTTTATGGGTAGGTATGCTCGACGGAGGATTGAATCGGCTGAATTCAAAAACCGGAAAATTTGAACAGCTCAGCACTATTTTAAAAAGCGGGAATGTCTGGTCGATCTACGAAGACAGTAAAAAACAATTATGGATAGGTTCGAGCAACGGTTTATACAGGTATAATGATGCCACCGGCGAAACAGGATATTACGGACACGATAAAAACAATCCGCAAAGCATTTCAAATAATATTGTCCGTACCATTTTCGAAGATAGTAAAGGCGATCTCTGGATCGGGACCGAAGGCGGATTGAATAAGTACGACAGGCACTCCGAAACCTTTACTGCTTTTTTGCATGACGATGGCGATAAAAATTCGCTCAGCCATAATACCGTTTGGACCATTAAAGAAGGGGCCAATGCGCTTTGGGTAGGGACGGATAATGGTCTGAACAAATTGATCTTTGACGAAAAAGGGAACCTGTTGCTATTTAAACATTACCTGCCGGAAAAAGGAAATAAGAACAGCATCAGTAACCGGGCCGTACGATCGATATGGGTGGATGCCGATGAAACCCTTTGGATCGGGACCAGCAACGGGCTCAATAAGTTCAATCCGATTAAAGAAACCTTTACCCGGTTCAATGAAGAAAACGGTTTGGCCAACTCATACATTTACGGGGTGCTTGGCGACTCAAACAACAAGTTGTGGATCAGCACGAACAATGGCGTTTCCTGTTTCGATAAAAAAACGGAGGAGTTCCGCAATTATGATAAAATGGATGGTTTACAGAATAATGAGTTCAATACCGGGGCCTATTGCAAAAGTCTTAGGGGCGAAATGTTCTTCGGTGGGCCCGATGGCTTTAACCGATTTTACCCCGACAGTTTGTACCGTAGCAAACTCATACCGCCCATTGTGATCACCGGTATAAAATTATTCGGCGTTGAAATGATCCGCGAAAATCAAAATGCAAATCATATTACCCTGAACTACGATCAGAATGTGATCTCTTTCGAATTTGCCGCCCTTGATTTTACTTTACCGGAAAAAAACCAGTACATGTATAAGCTCGAAGGCTTTGATAAAAATTGGGTGAAAGGCGATCTGCGCCGTTTTGTAAATTATACCAACCTCGATCCCGGCCATTATAAATTCAGGGTAAAAGCTTCCAACAGCGATGGAACATGGAATGAAGAGGGCCTTAGCCTGGAACTTACCATTGTTCCTCCATTCTGGCGCACGTGGTGGTTCCGCCTTATCGTAACGGCCGGCGTGATCCTTATTATTTCTTTATACGTGACACGGCGCATCAAACGTCTGAAAAAGATCCAGGATATGCTGCACGAACAGGTAATGGTAAAAACAAAAGAGCTTCGTGAAGAAAAAGAAGTGGTGGAACAGCAAAGCAAGCTCATTGAAAAAAAGAATCATAATATTACATCTTCCATTCGGTACGCCAAACGCATCCAGGAATCTATATTACCAACCAAGGAAAAACTGAACAATTTAATTCCCGAATCGTTCATCTTTTTTAAACCAAAAGATATTGTGAGCGGTGATTTTTACTGGTTCACCGAAGTTAAGAGATCCGGCTCTTCGCTCATTCTTGTAGCAGCCGTGGATTGTACGGGCCATGGCGTGCCAGGCGCTTTTATGAGCCTTATCGGAAATAATTTACTGAACGACATTGTAAAAAACCAGGGTATTTTAGATCCCGCAAAGGTCCTGGAGCTGGTTCACGAAGGTTTGGTACTGGCGCTTAAAAAGAGCGAACAGGAAAGCGATACGGTAGATGGTATGGACATTACGTTATGTGTGTTGGACCGCGACCGGAAGAAACTCGAATTCTCTTCAACAGGAAGACCTTTATTATTGGTGAGAAGTAAAGAGATCAGTAAACACAAGGTAGGGAAACACCCTTTAGGACTGGTAACCAAAAAGGAATTGAAATTCGAAAAAGAAAGTTTGCAGCTGGAAAGCGGTGATAGTTTTTATATTTTTACCGATGGATACTGCGATCAGTTTGGCGGCGCCGAAGATGATAAGTTTATGGACAGCAGCCTCGAAAAATTATTACTGAGCATACAGCATGAAAGTTTGCAGAAACAAAGTGTGATACTTGAAAATACTATTGAAACCTGGCGGGGAAAACATCAGCAGATCGATGATATGCTGGTGATAGGAATGCGGTGCTGAGAAACAAAAGAGATCATGAAAACAAGGTACAAAGAACTGGATGCATTGCGTGGATTTGCGGTGGTATTGGTTGCCCTTTTCCATTTTACGATGCACCGGGAAGCCGCCCACTATGGCTTTAACCTTGGCTCCACCGGAGTTTGCCTGTTCTTTATCATCAGCGGATTTGTTATTTTTTCAAGCCTTAATAACGTTTCGTCGACATCCGAATTTGCTATTAACCGGCTGACACGGCTTTATCCTACATACTGGACCTGCGTCACCATTACGTTTAGCATTCAGATCATCGTCAGCCTTTCCAGCCACAAAACAATTTCGTTTTCCGATTATTTTATTAATCTTTCTATGATCCAGCCTTATTTCCAGGTACCGAATCTCGATGGCTCTTACTGGACGCTGGTTATGGAACTGGGATTTTACCTGTTCATGGCTGTTTTATTTTCGGTGAATCAACTGGAAAAAGTAGTTTCCATCGGTGTTGGTTTAATTGGAATAGTGGCCGCTTTCGATTTTATACCCGGCGCAGCCGAGGTAAGGGCTTATATCCTTGTAAAACATTACTTATCGTTTCTCCAGTTTTTACCCTTGTTCCTTTCGGGTATTGTGTTTTACAAGCTCGCTACCACGCAGCGGCATCGGGTATACTATTACGCGGTGCTTGTTATTTGCCTGACCATAGAGATAATTCCCATAACAGACGGAGATTTTATAAGCCGTCCGCAGTATATTTCCATGCTGCTGCTGTATTACATTCTATTCACACTGTTTGTAACCAACAAATTGAATTTTATCGTTTGCCGTCCCGCTTTGTTCCTTGGTAAAATATCGTTCGCGCTTTATTTGCTTCATCAGTACATTTCGTGCGAACTGATCATCCCGTTTCTAACCGACACGCATCACCTCCCCTTCTGGCTATCGGCCATCACCGCGTTCGTAGTATGCGGAATAGCCGCTACAGCGGTGACGTATTATGTAGAGATCCCGCTTGGCAAAAAACTAAATAATGGCCTGAGAAATTTGCTTGGATTGCCCGGAAGAGGTGTATCCGAACCTGCAGAGCAGATAACGATAAATGCGTGACCTTATCTGCCTACTGCAAGTTTTTTCGTGGTAACTGTTTTTACCGATCTGATGCTCACCACGTAAATACCCGGAGATAATCCGGATACATCTAAAGAGAGATCACTTTGAAAATCACTTCTGTACATTTCCTGGCCTGAAGAATTTATAACCACAATTGTTTTTACCTCACCGGTTTCAGACTTTAGCGACACTAGCGTATTCGCAGGGTTAGGATAGATCGTGCAATCTGAAGCGCCATATTCCAATTCTGTTCCCGCCGTGGGGATAGCTGTTACTTTCCTGATCCTGTTATTTCCAATATCGGCAAGGTAAAGATCACCTGCTGTATTCACAGAAACCCCTGCTGTATATACCTTCGCAAAAAGCGCCGGGCCGCCATCGCCACTATAACCTGAAACTCCGTTCCCGGCTATTGTTGAAATGATCCCCGCTCCATCCACTTTCCGGATCCTGGATTGATTATCACAAAAATAAAAGTTTCCTCCTCCAAACGTAATACCAATAGGTTGCTTTATTTGAGCGCTGGTGGCCAAGCCGCCATCACCGCTAAAACCTTGTGCGCCCGTTCCGGCTACCGTAGAGATCACCCCTGCCGTGTTTACTTTCCGGATACGGTTGTTATAAAAATCCGAAAAGTAAATATTCCCAAGCGGATCGGCCGTAATACCATACGGATAATCGATCTGGGCGCTGGTGGCCAGGCCGCCGTCGCCACTAAAACCTGAAACTCCTGTGCCCGCTAAAGTTGATATGGTTCCTGATGAGCTTATTTTCCGGATCCGGTTATTCAGGACATCTGAAACAAATATATTTCCCGAGGCATCTACGCAAAGTGCAACAGGATCTGCCAATTGAGCGTTGATAGCAGGCCCGCCATCTCCACCAAAGGTCATGGCGCCGGTTCCGGCAACGGTGGTGATAATTCCGCTTGTATTTATTTTTCGGATGCGGTTGTTATTGGAATCTGCGATATATACATTACCCGCAGCATCTACCGCCACATCCTGAGGATAATTTACCTGCGCGTTAACGGATGGGCCGCCATCACCACTGAACCCTGCAGTTCCGTTACCCGCCACCGTCGAAATAATTCCTGATGAATTTACTTTCCGGATCCGGCATCCGATATAATCGGCAATGTATATATTTCCAAAAGCATCTGCGGCAACACCCTGTGGCTGGTTTAACTGCGCGTTCGCGGCTGCTCCTGCGTCGCCGCCATAACCTTGTACCCCGTTTCCGGCTACCGTATTAATGATCTGAGCATTGCAATGGAGTACCAATAAGCACAACGCGACTCTTCCTATTTGAAAAACTGCTTTCATATTTTCATTTAAGTTATCTATTCAAAACTCTTATTTCGGTTTCGCAAAATTAAACTCGGTGCGCCGGTTATATTTCTGTTCTTTATCCGAACATTCCACCCCGTTCTTGCAGCGGTTCCTGATCTCTGTTTCACCTTTACCAATAGCTTTGAGCCGTGTTTTACTGATCCCCTTCGATACCAGGTAATCGTACACTGAATTCGAGCGTTTTTTCGAAAGCTCCAGGTTTGAACCGTCATCGCCGGTAGCATCGGTATGCGAAATGATCTGCAATTTTACTTTGGGATTATTTTCCAGAATCGTAACGATCTTATTCAACACTATTTCCGCTTCCGGTTCCAGGTCGAATTTAGCCACCGCGTAATTAATGTGTTCGATCACTTTTAACTCCGCATCCGGTCCCGACTGAAATTTCCGGAATGTCATGCTGATGTCTTCCTTCACTTCCATTCCAGACAGCCTGATGATCTCCGCTTTCATGATCTTATATTCAAAGCCTGCTGCCGTTTTACTCGCTCTTCCCACTTCGTCACCTTCCTGCGTCGCGAAAATAATATTCTCAACATTTGTTTTAAGATCCGAAAACACCTTGATCTTGTATACAATATTCGCGTCGGGAATAGGCAATTCAAAATCGCCGAACTTATCCGTTTTAGTACTGGCCAAAGTATCTTGTTTCTCGCCAAATAAACTCACTTTTGTAAATGGCACAGGTACATGAACGCCTTTTTCCTCTGTCATCAGTTTTGCTTTTAAAACAGTTGCCTCAGGCACATATACCTGATCCTCCACTGCAAACCCCTTGATCCCATCCGACTTGATAAGGACCTTTCCATCCTGCCCGATCAATGTAAGCTTATCAAATAATTTAGTGAGTGTTTTTTTCACATCCTTAAAATCATTGGAGTTATAATATTCTACAGTATATCCCGGTTTAATTTTAAAAGGCTTCAAACGCTGCATGTTGGTAAGCCAGGTCTTGTAATCGTCTTTTTCGTCCAGGGAATAACAGATCACGGAGAGGTTTTCAGGCTTGTACCTTGCCTGGATCCTCGCAATGAGCTCCTCCACTTTTTTTATAGAATCTTTGGTGTCTTTTCCTTTTTCATTCCAGCGGTAATGATATAACAAGGTATATTTTCCGCCCGATAACTGAACCGTGGTTTTCTCAGCATTGAAACTGTACATATCCACTTCCATGTTCACTTTATCGCCTATTTCAAACGATTTTTTCTGTGAAAAAATAAAAAGAGGAAGAAAGATCAGAAAGAAGAATATGCGAAATGAGGGCATAAAATAAATTTCACTCGTATGATAAATAGTACCAGCTAAAGACGTTCCAAGAGCAATGCAACCCCTTATTTCTCAGCTAGCGGCAATAAACAAATTTTCCCGTGCATTTCTTTGTTGCCCGTTCTCACCACGTAAATGTAATTACCTGCCGGAAGCTTTATTCCTGCGTCGTTTCCGCCGTCCCAGCTGATCTCGTGGGTTCCTTCGGTCTCGTTTCCGTTCTGCAGGGTTTTTACTTTTGTTCCCAGCATCGAAAATACTTCCACAGTCACCTTTGCCGAAACAGGCAGGGTATAACCGATCCGGATCTGATCACTGAAAGGATTCGGGAACGCGTAAGCGCTAAATTCCCTTTGAGGAGAACCGAACTCATTGATGCCGGCAAAATTGTAATTATCGTGAGAATACAAGGAGCCCATTTGCTTTCCCATCAGGTCTTCAAGACTCAGGTTCTCGTCGCCGGGCTGATAAACCACAAACATCACACCGTCAAATAACATTTCATTTGTTGTTGCAAACCCTGCCGAAGTGTTAACCGGCGATGCCACATGGGCGGTAGTATTGTCGTAAACGTGTTTTGCGAACAGCTTATAGCCGGTTGGAACTTTTACCATTTTTTTAAAAGTATAATATCCCTGGAAATTAAAATCCCAGTTGTTGATGCGGCACAATGGGATCGTATCGCCCGGAACGTAAGCGTAGTTCAATAATGTTTTTGCCACTTTGTGCGAATGCGGAAAAATAGCGAACACTGACCGGTCGTATGTCATGGCAGCTTCCTGGGCCGTAAAGGTTTTAACCGTATTGGCCGGAATACTCAGGCTCCAGTTTTGTAAAGGCGTGTATACATAAACAGGACGGATTCCCGTTGTTCCAACAGGATAAAAGAAGATCCTGATCTTTGTGCTGTCTACTTTTCCAACACTTCCTGCCGGGTAATGGATCTGCAATCTTAATTTCGATCCTGACTTCAGGCGGATCCCCATTTTTAACTGGCCTACCGAAGGAAATACAGTTGGAGGACTTCCCGGAGCATAAGCGCCAATACTGAAATCGCCACCGGAAGAATAACAATTGCCTGCAAGATTACTTGTTCCGAATCCTGCCGAATCCACATCCACAACAACATGATGTACAATTCCGGGATTTCCGGGAGTGATCTCAAACGCTTTGATGATCCTGTCAACCGTTAAACCGGTTGGAACGGAAAAACACACATAGCTATCCGTTGTGGAAGCATTGCTTGTAAATGTTGGTATGGTTAATTCAAGATCGGGCACTCCGCTCAGGCGGTATTTGCTGTAAACCGGTGCAGGCGGGGCTTGCGTTGTATCACCCTGTAAAGCGCCAGCGGTTACCCAGTTAATGATCGCCGTTTTTTCAGCAGGCAGAATTTTATTCTCGTGTAAGAACCTGGTATAGGTGGAATCCGGGTGCCATGGCGGCATCCTGTTGATCTGAAGATCGGCCTTTATCGTATTTGCCCAGGGCTTGGTGGAGCTGTAATTTATAAAGTTAATCGTACTGCGTTCTGAATTATGGCAGCTTGTACAACGTGTATAGAAGATCGACGCAACATCTTTATAGACAGGTTGTGCAAAACCAATTACACAAACGAACGACAATGCAAGAGGAAGTAAAAATTTTTTCATGAATAGGATTTAACTAAATCAAATATATCAAAAATCCGCATCATATCCTCATGTCCATGGAAAGTCTAAATTTCATTTAATAAGCTGAATTTGATGCAGTTAATAGAAAGTAAAATGGTATTTTTACATCCGCATAAAGTAAAAGTTTATGCGATCCGTCTTCTCCTTTAATGAATGCGGGTATAACTATACCAATGATCGAGCAGGTTAAACAGCAAAAAACATCTACCATTAAAGAATATGGTAAGCGCCTGCTTGGTTTTATCCGCAGCAAAGTGCGCAGCGAAGAAGACGCCGAAGATCTTTTGCAGGATGTATGGTATCAGTTCAGCAACCTTTCTAATATGGAAGAAGTGGAAAGTATGAGCGGATGGTTGTACCAGGTAGCCAGAAACAGGATCACCGATTATTACCGTAAAAGAAGAACCGAATCGATCGAAGATCATGTTTACGAAAATGAAGATGGTGAATTTAATTTCAAAGACATCCTGATGATGGACACGAGCGACCCTGATGCGGCGCTGTTCAAAGAAGTATTTTGGGAAGAATTAATGAACGCGCTGGCTGAATTACCTGTTAACCAGCGCGACGTGTTTGTATGGAACGAACTGGAAGATCTGACATTGCAGCAAATTGCCGATAAGACCGGGGAAAATATCAAGACCATCATCAGCCGCAAAGGCTATGCGGTAAAACACCTGAGGCACAAATTGGAAAATTTATATAAAGAGATCACTAACATTTAAAGCAAAGTATATGTACAATTCGAATCGGGCACATTGGAAGAAAAAAGGGGTTTTCATTTTCTTTTTCGTTATCGCCGGGCTGTTTGGGATCAGCGCCCTGATCATGGCGCTGTGGAATGCTATTTTACCTGAGATCGCTCATTTCTCAACGATCACCTACTGGCAGGCTTTCGGTTTATTGATATTGTGCCGCTTGTTATTTGGCGGCTTCCGCTTTGGCGGCGGGCATCGCGGACACTGGGGACGCCCGCAGTGGAAGGAAAAATTCATGAACATGAGCGAAGAAGAAAAAGCGGCGTTTAAAAGTAAATGGGAAGAGCGTTGCGGAAGAAGGTAACCGTAACACCGGTTAATATTTTCGTGCAGGCCCTCCTGATATCCTGAATTTTCTCCCGAAACTCCACTGGTATAAATCCGGCGTATTCTCCGCAGCCATACTGGCGACCCCTCCTGAAACTAATTTTCAAACCGGTTAAAGTAAAACAAGAGCTGAGCCGTCTACCTTATAAACAATATAAATTCAATACCATGAAACGATCAATTTTTAAGTCAATTTTAGTTGGCGCACTATTCGGAGCCGCCGTCTATTTTATTCCGTTCTTCTTATTTAAAGCGCTTTTCTTTTTCCTTATTATCGGGTTCATTTTCCGGATGATCTGGTGGAGGGGATTCCGCTGGGGCCACCGTTACCATTACCAGGTTCAAATGGCCGATAAGATCCGCAGTATGAGCGAAGACGAATACAACGCTCTTAAGAACAAGATGAACGATTGGAACAACTGGGACCATTACAATTGCGGCAGCAAAAATTACCGCAGAGGGTATTATGGTCGCGGCGGCTGTAATGACACCTGGTGCGACAAAGGCTGCGATACGCCAAAAGAAAAAACCGATTCTGAAACAACCACCACTAAATCTTAAAACCATGAGAAGAGGATCACGATTTTTGATAGGACTTGCCGCTGCAGGCCTTACGTTCGGAACACTTATGGCCACATTGGGGCCACGACACCATTATCAACGCGGATGCTATAACAATTCCTACTGCGGCGAACAAAGCCGCTGGCACCACGATCAATGTGCGCCGCCTGAACAAACACCAAACGCTCCTTCAGGCATGCATTAAACCTATAATTACTCCCGGCAAAAAACCGGGAGTTTTTTATAACTTATGATCTTACTAAATGAGATGGTTTATCCTTTAATTGACGTGTGACTGTTAATCCTTACTCATTTCCTGAACCGGGTTTAAGTAATTTGGCCGTAAATAAACCGATCAACACAATACAACCGATCAGGGCTACCCAGATCCATTTATTATTGCTGATAAGTGGTTCCGGTTTCACTTCCGGAACGTGTGGAATTGCGATCTCCACGCCCAGGTCAACGGCCGGCAAAATAAAAGGTATCGCATTTTTAAAATGTTCGATATCATATTGCGGAGCATTGTCGCCTGCTTTACCATAGGCCAATACATATTTTTTCCCGGCTTCCAGTTTCAGTTTTATTTTTTGTTCGTGGGTGAACACTTCCATATTCACGTCTTTCAACGGAACATCATCCAGGTTATCAATGGTCAGGCGGATCTTATCCGTTTTAAACGACCCGTCGCTGGAATAATTATTGATCACAATACTGTTATCCGCATCAGACTGCAACACACCTTCTCCATAATACACCCAGTTTTCTTTTTTGTGCGAATTATCCAGCAAGTGAATGGTATAATTGCGTTTGAAATGGGAGGAGCTGTGCTTTACCTTAAAGTTCAGAATGGTAACGAGGTATTTTCTGCTCAACGCGTAATCTATGATCGTTTTTTTAATTTTCTGATCTTCGGTTCGGCTGGCGACCCCCTGAACCAATTCACCGGTGGTAATGTTGTATTGCTTATCGATGGGAATAAATGCCGCGCTGATACCTGTTTTCAAGGTTCGTGAATCGTCAAATTTAAGACGCAGATACCTGAACGAAATGTCTTTGAAGGCGATCTTGTTTCGGAAATAATGTTCGTCAGAACCCCGGTAATAGTTAAACAGTTTCTCATTCTCCACAATGGTTTTCCACGATTTATTATCGCTGCTTCCCTCCACGCTTACATCTTTAAAAAAGTCGTTGCCTTCCAGGTTCAGGTACACCGAATTATAAACCAGGTCGGTATCCAAAACCAGTGTCACGTATGAGAATTTATCCTTTTCAAAGCTTTCGTCGATCATTTTTAATTCCTTAAACGATCGCCTGTCGTATGAATAGAACACCTGGTCTTCCTTAACGTGCGCTATTTCCGTCGTATCCTTTGAACCAAGTTCGTATACCCTATAAAACCCCTCACGGTCGATCACAGATGACCCGATCTTAATTTCGTAGAAGCCCGGTTTATCAACCGGTTTTAACTCGCGGTAAAAATCATAGCTTTTCAGCTGCGGGAACATCGCCAGCGAAGCGCCCAGCATGATCATCAAAAAATGGTGTTGTTTCATAAATTGGGTTTAAATGCCGGCTTCAGGTTCAATAATGGGTTCCGGTTCTGTTGTTGGCTCCTCGCCGAATAACAGCGGTTTAAATTTCTGGTACATGAATGAAACCACCAATAAGATGATACCAATGGAAATAAATACGATGAGCTGGTATCCGCGCGTCATGCTCAGGGCATCAATAGCCAGTTTGACGAGCGTAAGCGCGAACAACGAGAGCGCAATGATCCGCAATAATTTTTTCTTGCGCATAATGCCATAAATGATGAGGCACATCGAATACATGCCCCAGAGGATGGTATACCCCATGCGCGCCGCCACTAGCTGGTAATGATGGTAATTATCAGGATGTGTTACGATCATAAAATGGGAAAGCTGATTGCTTAATACAATGAGAATGAAGAGATGAAAGAACCAGGTGTTCAAGGTCCTCATTTTACTTAATACTTCGGCATTTCTGAACTGATAGATCATAAAAAGCAATGTGCCGTGAGAGATCAGGTAAACATACCTGAAATTATAGTTCCAGGTGGTCACATCATAATCCAGGTCGTAATTCAATGCCCACTGGCGCAGATCGTTCAAGGCCGAAAAACCCCCGGCGCAATTCACAAAAATAATGAACAGGGTAAAGCACCAGCTGATATACGCTGCGATCTTATTCTTGTATTTTATAAGGTTCACATAACTTATTGCCGATAAAAACACAGCGGTGTAGATCATCATCCATAACGTACAATAGGTTCTCCAGGAATGGTCATAATCCATCCAGGTGTCGCCGTAATCGCTGGTGCGGGTTGTTTCCGATAAATAGTACTTACTATCGAAATACAAATTGATCTCGTTGGCAAATGTGATGTAGGCCGTAAGAATGCAGATCACAAGAAACGTCACATTAGCGATCCTGCTTAGGAGGTCAGACGCAAATGCTTTATTAAGTTTCCAGGCTATATAATACGCTGCAACAGCACAGATACCGGTAATAAAATACTGGTTTAAAAACGGTTTGAAATTATACTCGTACGCATAACGGTTAATGCCGGCATACTCACTCCAATCGTGAACCAGGCTTCCCAGCGCAAGAACCGATAAAAGATATCCGAGTTTTTTATACGTTTCCTCACCGTATTTTTTTGCCATCCACAACAGGATCACGATCTCGCTCATCCAGGTAAAGGTCACGTAATTTCCATCGAGCTGTACCGGGATCGCGATGGTAAGAAATGTTATGACCATGGCAATTATAAAATGGAAAATAGTTTTATCGGTGATCCCTTTCTTTTTACAGTACATCGCAAAACCTAAATGCGTCAGCGCGTTAACAACACAAAAGAGACCTTCGTATTTTTCGTACCACTCATTATCCAACGCATTGTATCCTAATCCAAAATAAATAAAGCTGTTGCTGAGAACCAGAATAACATCCCAGGCGCTGAAAGGCTTATCGCGGATGATCTTGTAAGAAATGAACGAGCCGTAAAAAATAAGATAGAACGCGGTGGCAAAGAACATGGTACGGTTAAAATAATCCAAGGCGTTATAAGAAGAGGCCATCCATACCGCGAAAATCAGCCAGGTTAATACATAGGCGACATGATTCACAAAACGCCAGTATTTAATAAAAGAAAGAACTAAAATGCCCATATTAAGAATGAGCATGAACCCGAACATGTATTGTATCTCGCCGCTGCCGGTACTTAGCAGGGGGGGAACAGCGTAACCGCCTACGAGGCCGATCAGCGCCACTACTTCGCGGTTATAAATATGCGCCGCGAATACCGTGAAACCCGTGAAAATGGTCATGATCACAAACGCCACCGGCGCCGTGTAAAAATGGTAATAGGAATAGCCGACGAATGTGGTGAAGTACATCACGGCCATGGCGCCGCTTAATAAAATGGCGCTGAACAGTTCGTATTTCTTTTTGTACATCACTGCAAAACCCATAATAATAATGCCGGACAAATAACCCAACACCAAGCGTGTTGTCTCGTTGATGAGGTCTTCGTCGATCGCGTATTTTATACCAATGGCAATACCGAGGACCAACACAACGATCCCGATTATGCTCAGCCACTTCGAGCCTACTTTTTCTTCAAAACTTGTCGCGGATTTTAATTTAGCTTTTGGCGGCGGAATTTGCTGTGCATTTTGAATTACCGGTTGTTCAGTTACCTGCTGTGGTTCAGGAACCGGAATTTCCTTTTCGGGTTTCAGCTCTTCAACAGGTTTCTTCTCTTCCGCTACGGGTGTTTCCTTTACGGGAGGCTGGACCAAAGTTTCGATCTTCAATTCAGGAAGCGGGCCTGTTTTGGAAGTCGCGTTTTTTTCCGCGATAAGGGCGTTCAATTGTACTTTCAGGGTATCCAATTCCTGTTTATACTTATCCAGGTTCCCCGATAACAACATCATCTTTTGCCCGATGAGTTGTATTTTTTCGTCTAATGTCATAATCGCCCTTTGGTTTCTAAATTAAAAGTAACAATTTTTTCAATTCAGGAACCTTTTTAAACTAAAACATCCGGACGTGTTGGCATCCGGATGTTAATATTGTTTAAAAAATAAGATTAGTCAATGATGATCACCAGGTATTTGGAAGCGCTCCAGAATTCTTCAGGATTGGTGATCTCGATCCTCTCTACAGATTTTTCGCCTATAAGCTTATAAGAGCTTGAAGGATGCGATGTAAGGATCTTCGCTTTTTTAGCGCCGATGTTAATAGAAGTGGTTTGCGAGATATCAATTTTAGTAAAATATTCCTTATTGAAATCTTCCTTCATTTTGGTGGATTTACCAATTCCGATAAACCCGCCTTCTTTGGTAATGATATTTTTTTCTTTAAGCTCTTTGCTTGTTCCGAAAGCGTAAAACGCGGAGTTCAGTTTCTCGGTTTTCACTTCGGCTTCCTGCTCTACTTCCTGGTAGTTCGTGTTCAGGTTGCTTAATTCAATGTTCAATGCTTCAATGGCCGATTTCAATTCCGCTATGGTATTGTCCTTATCCGCGATCTGCGCGTTTAAGTTCTCGATCATTTTTTCAAGACCGTCCATTTTCACATTCGCGTTCTTCAATTTCTTGCTGAGCGAGCTGATGCGGTTCTTGTTCTTCCCGATCAGGTCGTAAATGGCCTGGAGATCTTCCTTGATCTGGTCTTCCTTGCTTTTCACATCACCGGCTTTACTCGAGCTGGTTACAATTTTTTCTTTTTCCTTAATGGTATTCAGGTTCTCCTGGATCTCATTGAACGCGTTCACAAAATCCTGAACGGCAGCTTCTTTTTCCGATAATTTGCCGCTAAGCTCTCCGTTCACATTCGATAAACTATCCGCTAACGGATTAGCTTCTTTCTCTTTGTTTCCACAGGAAGTGAAATTCACAAGCGCTAAAGAAAGCGCCAAAGTGGTAATGAAGGTTTTAATTGTTTTCATATACAGGTTAGTTTTTTGTATTTTTTTGATTCTAATTTATTCATTTTCCGTGTCTTACAAAAGGACATTCCTTTTTTTAGCCACTTTCACTGTCCATTTATACCTTAAACTGCAATTGGTAACCCATAAAAAACCCCCGATTTTTTAAACCGGGGGTTATCTATTACAACCGCTCTGAAAATTAGTTTTCTTTTATTACAATATCATCTACTTCATAGGTTGCCGCCGCAGAAGTGGTGCTGGTATATTTAAAGGCGATGCGGGTATTCGGCGTTTTATACCCGCTTAAGGATACCGTACCGGACGGCGTCCAAACATAACTGGTTGTGGTTGGAGAAAGCGTGGCGCTTAAATTAACCCAGGAAGCCGTTGACGGTAAACCGCTGGTGTAGTTTGTAGACACCACTACCTCCAGGGGATTTCCTGCAAATGTTGCCGCAGCTGTTTTAAAATACAGGTTGGGATTGGTGGCGGAAGACAGATCGACCGGCGGAGAGATCAGCCAAATTTCTGTATTCTTGTTACCACCCGAGTACCCGCTTACTTTAGCGTAGGTTGATCCCGAAAAGGTAGAAGTGGTCCATTTTAAGGTTCCAATAACGATCACCGTATCCCAATTGCCGGTCACCAAACTGTTATCCTGAAAATCCTTTGAAAGATATGTTCCGGTTGTTGTGCTCGTTGTACCGCATACCGGGCCGTTCATGCTCACTTCATTATAATTCCGGATGGTTAATTGCATAGTGCTATTGTATTGAGTCACCACGGCAATAATGCTTCCATTTCCTGTCGGGGTGTTCTTACTGGCGAAGTTCGCGTAACCACTGCTTCTTACCGTTAAGCTGCTTGTGGGACTCGCACATGTTTTAATATAAAGGTTCACCGAAGATTTGCTGATAGCGTCGGCAAAGGGAACATTCTGGCTGGATGGAAAAAATTCAGCGTTATCAATTTGTACCAGTTGAGATTGCAGACTGTTGGTATTGGTTGGGGAAGTTCCCGCCAAGATCGCGGCCAGCGTCACTACTTTAGGTGTTACTGCGTTACCCGATGATAACTTCACCACGTTCTTTCCAACATCCACCGAATCAATATACACCATGCTGTTCGCGTTAATGGCATACAATCGGTTAAGATTGATACGAACCTTATCTCCAACGTACAATCCGCCTGTAGCCACCAGGTTCAATTGAATGGCTCCTCCGTTATCATCCTGGGCAAATACCTGCTTATAAATATTACCGCTGGTCTCATCGGCAATTATAGTGCAATACAAATTAGTATCTCCCTGTGCAAAATGATAACTGCCTACTGCTGTTGCGCGCGCTTTGATCTGCGAAACGTACAGTTTTGCGCCGTCGTTCGGCGTTTTCAGCGGCGGTGTATCATACTTCTTTTTACAGGCATTGAACAGGATCAACCCTGATAAAAAAGCGATGGCAAGAATTACTGTTTTTTTCATGGTGTTATATTAAAATTACGATTAAAAACTGAAGTTTACAATAACCATGTATGTGATACCGGTCATATAATAATATTTATTGTCGAATTTGCTCACGTTGCTGTTGTCCCAGCGTAATTGCTCAAACCCGGAGGTCCTGATGTTTTTATTGTTAAGAATATTATTAACGCTTAAATTGATGCTGAAGAAATATTTCTTAGCCACCCGGAACGATTTATACGCATTCGCGTTCAGGGTAAAATAGGCCGGCAGTTTTTCCTGCCCTATGATCTCGTTAGCCTGAGCCAGCTCATCGGTTTGAAATTTGCCTGCCGCTTCCGCGGTTCTTCTGTCGGGGTTCGGCTCAATATATATCTGGTCAAAGTAACTTCCGTACAATCCGGCTGACCAGAACTTTTTACCGGTGTATTTGTACCCGATGCCGGCCACCAATTGAGGTGTACCCCCCACTTTGTAATTTGTCCAGTATACGGTTCTTCCGCTGAATAACTGCGTGTTGTTATTATCCTGCCAGGCCTGGGCGGTTGGGCGATTGGTGTAAATATTCTGGCCATAATTAAACGCGCCCTGGAGGGTATGTGAAATGAACAAGGTTTTCTCTATTCCCAATTCAACGCCCTGGTTGGTTTGATTTACACCGGTCATAATATAATTCACATTATTGTTATAGTAATCGTGCCAGAATGTTCTTAACCAGATCTGGTTATTGATTTGCGTGTAATAATAAGAGAGCCGTAACTTAAATCCAGGGGATTTGATAAGATAATTCACATCGGTCGACAACACCTCTTCATTTTTAATACCATCTACAATATCGTTGCGGGTGCGGGGCGAAATGAACAGGTTATTTACTTCCGGGGTGCGCGTTAAATAAGTACCATTGGCGGTTATGAACTGGCGGCCCGAAAATTTAACCGTCAGTCCTCCTTTGACTCCGTAATTGAAAAAATTCAGTTTTTCACTCAGACCCTTGCTGCTCGTCGGGAATTTTCCGTTCGCCACAAACCCTTCTCTCCATACCTGGCTCGACGATACACTCACGCCTGCATACAGATCCACCATTTTTAAAGCATACTCCAGTTGCCCCCAGATCTCTCCGCGGTTGATGTTAGTAGAATAATCATATCCGAATTTATCGCCTTTATATATTTTTTTGTTGGGATTATCAATATCATTTTGCTGGTAGGTTCCATCCACTCCAAGATTTTCGGCGAACTGATCCACATCGATCCAGAAAGTAGCGCCCAGAAGATCTTCCATTTGTTTGTATTTCCTGTTGCGGTAAACATTTCCGTTAAGGCCGGCGCTTAAGAAAATATCTTTCATCCGCTTATTGAGAACTGTATTAAAACCTCCGCTTTTTAAATTTTCAATGCGGTCTTCAATAATATAACGGGCCCGGGTATCGGTTGTATTTATAGTTCCGCTTCCCACCTGTGAAGGATCGGTGTATAGATTCGCCTGGTTAAGGGCAATGAGTTTATCCCAATTGATCTGGCGCGTGTTCACATCATTTTGCCAGTTGGAGGTAGCGATATCCCCGTTCACGGTATCGCCCTGCATGTAAAAATAACTGGGCAGGTAACGGTAATAATCAGCGCGCGGATTCGTCGCGTTGTTCCAGTTCAACGATGTTAATTCGGATTTTCCGAAATTGTAATATACCGAGGTCGTTAATTTAGCGTCGGTATTCATTGTGAAAATATGCGACAACATGAACATGGGACGGTGCACGCGGCTCATCGTCGAGTTCCTGATTTGCCCGTTCTGGTATCCCCATAGTGAATTATAATAATGCGATCCTGCTACTTCGTAGGCTTCCATGGTTTCGGCGGCGGCCCTGCCCTGCTCTATCGGGGCACCGAAGCCCGTGAAACTTAAAAGGTGCTTATCGTTTAAGCGTTTGTCTACCGAGAGATAATACGCACTGGCTTTAAAAGAGGTTCCGGGAATATACACCTGGTTGCCATAACGTGTGGACGCGGACAGTGTAATGGCCCAACCGTTCTGCATCATACCTGTAGAATGTGTGATCATCACCCGGTGGCCAAAGATCCGGTTCGCGTTCGCGTAAGAGATCCGAGTGCCTTTTTTGAACGATGACGCTTTTGAATCGATATTGGTATATCCTCCGGCTCCCGAAAAACTATACCGGTTGGCCACATTTCCAAAACGGTTTTCCGTGTAACGCGTCACATCATTTAATCCGCCCCAATTGCTCCACGAACTAAAGCCTGTTTCAAGATTATTTACGTTAACGCCATTGATCATCACCAGTTGGTTTTCGGCCATATACCCGCGCATGCGGAACCGCGCGGCTCCAAATTGAAAACTCGCGAACTGGGTAAATACGTCGCGACTCGACATTAACAATGAAGAAACGTCCTGCTGCTCGAGGTCTGTATCCAGGTCGCCGCCCGAAGTACTGAAAATAGGGATGTTGAAACTGCTTTGCGTGCGCGAGGTATCCTTATCAGAATCGCCGGTAGTGGTGCTATCTGTTTGGGCACGAAGAGTAGTAATGCTAAAAATGGTGACCAGAATAAAAATTCGCTTCAACATGCTGTATAATTTGTATTTGAACTCTTTCGAAAAATCTATTTTTAATATACTAGGAAGTGGTTTCGGAAACTAACGCAGGGATCTGGGATAGTTCCTGTAGGATGTTCACTTCAGGTTTTAAAACGCGTCAAATATATAAAAATTTGAATTATCACTTATTAGCTTATTGTGAACAATGTATTACCTGAGCATTAACATTCACTTAAACCGTTTTAAAATGATTTCCTGTTAAAATTTAGTGGAAGCTTCATTTTCATTTAACATCCGAGGTATCAATATTTGTTTACTTTTGGCTTTCTTTTTAAAAAACGTATGCGATTTAATTATTTCATTTTAGCAGTATGCAGTTGTATTTTTCTAAATGGTTTTGCGCAAAAACTGGAGAAGGATAAAAACTATTTTATTGCCGCGGTTGGATTCTGGAACGTCGAAAATCTCTACGACACCATTAACGACCCTATGAAACAGGATGAAGAATTCACTCCGGAAGGAACGTATGCCTGGAGCGGGCCGCGTTACTGGACCAAAATAGATCACCTGGCCGAAGTCATTTCACAAATGGCAACCGACGCCACACCCGACGGATTAGCCATGCTCGGGCTCTGCGAAATAGAAAACAAATCCTGCCTCAACGATCTTGTAAAACATCCTAAATTAAAATCGCGTAATTACCAGGTGGTGCTTATCGAAGGTCCGGACGCGAGGGGTGTTGATCCGGGATTTTTATACAATCCGAATTATTTCAAATTGACAAAAGCTTTATCGTATCATGTAAAAGTGGTCACCGATACCGCTCATAAAACACGCGATCAGTTAGTTGTGACAGGATCTTTAAACGGTGAAGCGGTTGCCGTGATCGTGAATCACTGGCCTTCGCGAAGAGGCGGCGAAGACCTGAGCCGGCCGAACCGGATCGAAGCGGCCAAGGTAGCCCGGCACATCGCCGATTCAATTACCAAAGCGGCGCCCGGAACCAAAATTATGATCATGGGCGATCTGAACGATGATCCGACGAATGAAAGCGTAAAACATTATCTTAAAACGTATAATGACCTGAACCGGACAAAGGATGACGAGTATTATAATCCAATGGAAGATTTGTTTAATAAAGGGATCGGCACCCTGGCGTGGCAGGACTCGTGGAATTTGTTTGACCAGATCATGCTGAATAAACCGCTGTTACCAAGCGGGTATAAAACATTTCAGTATTATAATGTACGTGTATTCAATAAGCCATTTCTGAAAAGCGATTTCGGCAACTTCAAAGGTTACCCGTTCCGTACCTATTCGGGCGCGGCTTACACAGCCGGCTACAGCGATCATTTCCCTGTATTTGTCCTGCTGGTGAAAGAACGCACGAAGTAGATCACCTTACCCTTTTTGTAAACGATCGAGGTTCTTGCCAATATATTTTTCGTTGGCCATTAACGCATTCTGGATCCGCTTAGCGTATTGAATGCTATCCAGTATTTCCTTTTGCTTTTCATCCACAATATGCTTCTGGCGTTCCACTTCTTTTTTCTGGGCGGAGATAATTTTATTCGCCTTTTTGTTTTCCTGGAGGCTCTTGAAAATAAAAAGAGAAAAGACACTTACTAATATCAATCCCGCAAGCACGCTGTAAATAATAAGCGTTTGCCGTTTCCTGTCTTCCAACGCTTTTAATTCCAGTTTTTCCTTTTCCGCTTTGGCTATCGCTTTTACTTCCGCTTCTTTGCTTTCATATTCATATTGAAATTGTTTTCTTAAACTGGATTTTCGCGTTTCCTGGTTACTCACGCTATCCCGCATCTGGATATACAATTCGTGCATCTCCAGCGCTTCTTTTTTCCGGCCCACCGCCTTGTAAACTTTATACATTAAAGCGGCCACTGCGCTTAACTGAGACGGAAAATTATAGTTCCGCTGGATCTTCAGCGACTGCTCGCCGTACTCCAGCGCTTTTTTCAGATCTTGTTGTTTATAATACAGATCGCCAATGTTACAAAGCGACGACGCGATGGCCGGTTGCGATTTAAGTTCTCTCCTGAAATCAAGTCCTTTTTGAAAATACGTGAGCGCCAGATCCCTCTTACCGTGGTACTCATAAAACCTGGCGATGTGGTCAAGCGTATGGGCCTGCCCTTCCCGGTCTTCTATTTCTTCTCTTATTTTAAGCGCTTTAAAAAATAATTCGCTGGCCTCTTTGGCATGAGCGGATCCATTCGCTTTCAGATCCATTTTATGATAGACCACGCCCATGTTCGAAAGTGTGGCTGCCAGGCCGCGCTTATCATTTATCTCTTCCCTGATCCTGGCGCTTTTTTTAAAGTAATCCAAAGCGCCGGCAAGATCGCCCTGGCTTTCGTAGATGGCGCCAATGTTATTATACGCGCTTGATTCACCCGGTTTGCTTTTGATTTTTTGCTGAAGCTTTAGCGATTTATGAAAATAATCGAGGGCCTTGGGGATATCGCCTTGTTTCATGTATACCATGGCCAGGTTGTTCAATCCACTGGCAATACCTGTTTCTCCACCGATCTCTTCATGTAACCGGATACTTTCAAGATAATGCTCAATTCCCTTAACAAGGTCGCCTTTAAAAGCATACGCGTCACCAAGAGAGTGATTGACCTCCGCAAGTCCGTTTTTGTCGTTCAGCTCTTTGTACAAGGCCAGGCATTCCAGGTATTTCTCAAGCGCCAGATCGTATTTCCCTTCCCGTTCAAAAACCTTTCCGATACAGACCAGCGTGCCCACCATGCTTTCCTTTTCTTTAAAGTGCGTGAAGATCTCGTAACTTTTGGTCCAGGCGTCAATAGCCGCCTTGTTATTTTCGGCGTAATAAAACGCAACCGCTTTATTGTTCAGGTACACGGCATAATACCGTTTAAAACGCTCCTTTAAAAAAACAGAGCTTATTTTTTCAACCTCCGGGTATTTTTGCTCCAGGATCGTTTCGAATTCTTTTTCGTACTCCTGCATTTTCTCATCTTCCGTGTTAAGGATAAGCTGGTTCAATATGCTAAGCCGCATGGTGTCCTTTGCGTTTGGAAGTTCTTTTTTTTCGATGGGCGGCAGTTTTGCAAGTAGTGTCGCAAGAGAATCGACATTCAATTTCTGGGCATCACTTCGAAAAAAGAAATGTAAAAAAAGAAAGACAAGCAGGGTGCCCCTGGAAAAATTTTTCATATCGGATTCGTAACAAACGAATATACAAAAAGAAAAACTCAAAAAGCACCAAGGGGGTGAAAAAACCGGATACTCTTTCTTTTCCCTTACTCCTCTTGTAAGAAGATTGGATTTGAGTCCGCTAAAGATCCCGATAGCCCGGCGACGGGTCATAATCGTATACTGTGCAGTTCGGAAGGGCTTTTTTTAATTTTAATAAATTCGGACGCGTCATTGGTTCGACATAAAGTGTTTTAAGATGTTTCAGGGAATACAGCGAAGAATAATCCGTAATGGAATTACCTCTCAAATTCAGTTCCTCCAGGCCGCTAAGTTTTTCGATCCCGTTAAGCGTTTTAATAAGGTTACCGCTCAGGTCGAGGTTCCTGAGTCGCGTAAGCCCTGTAAACGTATCAATAGTCTTAATAGCATTACCCCGTACTTCCAATACACGCAATGTTTTAAGTTTGGCCAGCAATGGCAAACCTTTTTCAATAGTACAACCTGAAACAGCTAAGGTTTCCAGGCCGGCAAGGTTCTCGATCCCGTCAATAGACCTGATCGGGTTATTATTAAGACGCAGCGTTTTTAGTTCGTTGAGCTCGAAGATCTCTGAAACGCCAACCAGTTTATTATTGGAGAGATCCAGGTTATGCAGATGATTATACTTATTAATTCCTTTCACAGAATACAATCCATTCGTTGCCAGATCCAGTTCTTCCAGCAAAGGAAAGTTCACGGAATCTGCATTTTTATACCTTTCTGTTTCGGCGCCGTACAAAAGGGCCTCCAGAGTTTCCAGGTAATTCTCTCCTAAATAGAGTGTTTTAATATTCCGACAGGAATTCAGTTTCGTAAAAAAATAATTGTCGGTATTTCGGCTGATTTGGTTTTTACTTAGATCCAGCACGGTCAGCTTCCTGAGTTCAGGGAACTCAGTTGTAGACCCTTGCAATGTATTCCGGATGTAAAGAGAGGATAAATTCCTGTACTTTGAAAGCGCATTAAAATCATTGATCCGGTTATCGGTCAGGTTAAGTGTTTCAAGCCTTTGGAAATCGGGCAGATCATTTATGTCCGTCAAATTGGTTTTGGTCAAATTCAATTCCCTGAGGCGCGACGCCCTGCTTAAGCCAGAAATTTCAGTAATGGGATTATTACTTACATTTAAAACCTCAAGATCGCTTAAAACCGGGAATCTATCCAGAGAATCTATGTAATTAGAACTGAGATTAAGTTTTTTGAGCTTTGGAAAATATGCCAGCTCTTCTATCTTGTTCAACGAATGCTGCGAAAAATCCAGCGTCTCAATCGCGCTAAGAATTTTTAAAGGCTCGAGTGAAGTGGCAAACGAATACCTGCTCAGATCAACGCTTTTTATTTTATTTTCCGAATTTAGCTTCAGGATTTCAGCATATACCCTCGATTTTTCAAAACACCACGATTGCCAGCCTGCTTTATAAACCTCCGTTAAAAATGCGAACAATTTATTATCGAGACCCGTTTTAAAATCAAAAAAATAAGTTCCTCTCGACGAAAAATAATAATCCCTTACCCCAAAATCATCGTTGTTTTTGATGCTGTCGTTCAACATCAGAAGCTGGGGCAGATTTTTAAAACTCAGGTCCAGCAAATAATATTTCTCCAGCTTCTTATGTTCGGTCAACGCTTTGCTGATGTTGAAATTGGTAATGATCGCATCCCAGTTGAACAAACAGCTCAGGGTTAAAATACCAAAATAGCACCAGGTATTTACCCTTACCAGATACCAGTTACTTTTTAGTTTCGTTACTTTAATATACGTGGTGATCAGGCCGATCAGGGTAAGGCCCAGGTACACATACACACCGATCTTTTTATAACTGATTCCGAATTCGGCTATATACATATTGGTTCGATAAGCGGAAGAAAATATCATGAACGCATTTTGAATGATCCAGAAACAGGCCAGCCATCTCAGGTATTTTGCTTTTGAATGAAAGTTGAGGCGCCCCCTGAAATAAAACAGGATGATCAGTATGGCGAAGAGAATGGATGTGATCAGCATCCCTATGCCATTATGTACGAATTCTTTGTGATCAACTTCATCCGGCAGTTTTCCATCGAACCACAGGTAATTCAGATCCAGAATATTTAATAACAGGAGCATGGCATTGAGGATCACAAACAGGATCGATCCTGTAAGATATTCCGTATCCGCTTTAAACAGGCGATTTAAAAAAACATCTTCATTCGCCCGCTGTTCCGTAATCGTATCGGGAGCATGTTCATCCGGCTCGCTGAAATAATTAATTCTCCTTACATAATAAAATCCATAGAGTAAAAGCAGGCCGCCCAATGTAAATATCATCCAGGAGATGGAAATAAAATCGAGGCTGATGTTTTTTGTGAAATCTTTGAATAAAGGGTTTGAGGACTGGTACATCAGGAAAAACAGGATCGTGATGATGGAAATAAAAACGAACATCAAAATAATGACGTAAAAAGGCTTTGATCTCCCTTCCTTTCCGGCTTTATTCCGCTTCATCCAATCCAGGAACATATAAACACACGACGACCCGATGCTGATGATACTCATGCATAACGCCAGTATAACAGATGAGCGCGGGGCGATGCTGAAAAAAGACACTAACGCTAATGCTATAAGATTGGCCACAATGGCAAGCGAACTCGAATAATAAGCGATACAGGCCGATGAAACAACAGCTGCGCCTGCGGCCACCAACCAGCTTTTATCTTTTAAGCTCTCGGGTTTTTTAAGAAGTAAGCACAGCAATAAAGCCAGGTTAAAGAGCAGAAAATTTATACCGGCAAACTGATGGTAAAACAAGAAACTATACAAAAGAACCGAACTTAAAAGTAACCAGTCGTTTTTTTTCATGAAGGGTTTTTAAAACACAACGTATGTTACGTCAAAATAGTATTATCCGGCCCGGAAATTTTGGGAAATTTTAAGAATAGGGGCTAAATATTTAGCTAAGCGCTTTTCTGCGTTGCTTTTCTTTAATGATCAGGGAGAGCTCTCTGCCTGTTTGCCCTTTTACACTTGTATTTTCCTGGGCCCGGCGGATCAGGTAAGGCAATACTTCTTTTACAGGGCCATAAGGCACATATTTGGCAACATTGTAACCCGCCTGGGTTAAGTTATAAGAAATGTGATCGCTCATACCCAGCAGCTGCGAAAAATAAATGCGTTGATCATTTGGAGCGACCCCATGCTGCTCCATGAGTTTCACAAGATGCAGGCTGCTCTTTTCATTATGCGTACCGGCACACAATCCCATCTGAGAAAGGTGTGTAACACAGAATTCAAGGGCCAGGTTATAATCACGGTCTGAATTTTCTTTATTATCCTGGATCGGCGATACGTAATTTTTTTCAGCGGCACGGCGGCGTTCTTTTTCCATGTAAGCGCCCCGGACCAGTTTTGCCCCTAAATGATACCCGCTTTTCTTCGCTTTTTCAAAAGAGGTTTTCAAAAACTCAAGACGGTCTTTACGGTATAACTGAAAGGTATTGTAAACGATGGCTTGCTCTTTATTGAATAAGGCCATATTCTCATCCGCCAGATCGTCGATAGCGGGCTGGATCCAGCTTTCTTCCGCGTCGATGAAAATAGGTTTTTTAGCAGCGTGAGCTTCCCTGCAGATTTCATGAACCCTGTTCTGTACCCGCTTGAATTCCTGCTGTTCTTCGGAAGAAAGGGATTGCAGCGCCGATACTTTTTCAAGCAGATCGAAACGCGCGAGGCCGGTTACTTTGAACACACAGAATGGAATGTGTTTATCGTTTTTGGCACGGTGAATGGTTTCAATGGTTTCTTTACAGCAGGCGTCAAAATCGTGTTCACTTTCTTTTCCTTCCACGCTGTAATCGAGGATAGTTCCAATGTTGAATTTACCAAGCTGATCAATGGTTTTTGTACAATCGCTGATATTCTCCCCTCCCACGAACTGCTTAAAAATGGTGTTCCGGATCAGGCCTTTAAACCCGAGCTTTAAGCCAAGGGGAGCCAATCCGCCACCATATTTTACCAGCAAGGGATTGCCGATAAGCTTAAAAAGTAAATAGGATTTATTGAGATCAGAATCGCTTTTGGCGATGAAGGCAATTTGTGTATTATCAAAAGAGACCATATGTTTTACTTAACGGAAACGTTCACCGGAACTTGCACAAAAATGCAATTTACGCTATCTGTACATTACTTCTTTTACAGCTTTCACGGTTTTGGCAACATTTGGCAACGACGCTTCGATCAAGGTCGGAGCATAAGGCAATGGCGTGTCCGCTGTGGTGATCCTCCTGATCGGGGCATCCAGGTAATCGAACGCGTCCTTCTGAACCCTGAAGGTGATCTCACTGGAAATACTTGCCAGCGGCCAGGCCTCTTCCACAATAACCAGCCGGTTTGTTTTTTTAACGGAAGTGATAACGGTATCGTAATCAATCGGGCGAACGCTTCTCAGATCGATCACCTCGGCTTTAATACCTTCCTTTTCCAATTCTGCGGCGGCCCCCATGGCCACTTTCATTATTTTTCCAAAAGAAACAATAGTGACATCGGTTCCTTCTTTTTTTATGTCGGCCACACCGATCGGGATGATATATTCGCCTTCAGGCACTTCGCCCTTATCGCCGTACATCTGTTCGCTTTCCATAAAGATCACAGGATCGTTATCGCGAATAGCGGATTTTAAAAGCCCTTTGGCATCATATCCATTGGAAGGAACCACTACTTTAAGCCCGGGGCAATTGGCAAACCAGTTCTCGAAAGCCTGGGAATGCTGGGAGCTAAGCATACCCGCACTGGCGGTAGGCCCGCGGAACACGATGGGAACATTGTATTGACCACCGCTCATGCTCAACATTTTAGCAGCCGCGTTAATGATCTGGTCAATTGCTACAAGGGAAAAGTTAAAGGTCATGAACTCGATGATCGGCCGTAAACCGTTGGTAGCGGCTCCTACGCCAATACCTGCAAAACCAAGTTCGGCAATTGGCGTGTCGATGACCCGCTTTGCCCCGAATTCGGCCAGCATGCCTTTACTTACTTTATAAGCGCCATTGTACTCGGCCACTTCTTCACCCATTAAAAATATGGTCGGGTCACGGCGCATTTCTTCGCTCATGGCTTCACGTAAGGCTTCTCTGAATTCTATAACTCTCATAGTAAATTTTATGCTCAACAAAATTAGCGGTTTTCTGTTTAAATCAAAGGAAAAACACAGCTAAACTTTTTTTTGTTGAAAGCCCTAATTTTTTATCTTTGCAAGCCGCATTTATAACGCGTAAAAATGAAGATATTAGTTGCTATTAGTAATGTTCCTGACACTACCACAAAAATCACGTTCAGCGACAATGATTCCAAGTTTAACACTGCCGGTGTGCAGTTCATCATTAACCCTTACGACGAATGGTACGCCCTTGTACGCGCTCTTGAACTGAAAGAAGCGGGTAAAGCCGAAAAAGTGACCCTGATCCATGTTGGCCTGGCCGACAGCGACGCTACGATCCGTAAGGGATTTGCCCTTGGCGCCGACGATGGAGTTCGGATCGACGCCGAAGGACCCGATGCGTATTTTGTAGCGGAACAGATTGCCAATTATGCGAAAACCAACGGGTATGACCTGGTTCTGGCAGGCAAGGAAACCATCAACTATAACGGGTCTTCGGTTGGAGCGATGGTGGCGGGTTTTATGGACCTTCCCTTTGTATCTCTCGCAACTAAATTGGATCTTGAAGGAAATAAAGCTACTGTGGAGCATGATATTGATGGCGGAACACAGGTAGTGGAATGCGAATTGCCAATGGTGATCTCCTGCGCAAAGGGCATGGCCGAACAACGGATCCCGAATATGAAAGGAATTATGGGCGCCCGTACAAAACCATTAACGGTGGTACCGGCTGCCGGCGCTGATAAATTAACCAACATAAAATCGTACGCCTTATCCGCCGGAAGAACAACCTGTAAAATGATAGATGAAAATAATTTGGATGAGCTGGTACATTTATTACATACGGAAGCCAAAGTAATTTAAGCACATCTAAAACTCAACAATTCTAAAATTCTAAATATGTCAGTACTAGTTTATACCGAAATCAATAAAGGAAAAGTTAAAAAGTCTTCGCTGGAAGCCGTTAACTATGCCTCGAAAATTGCCGAATTAACCGGCACTTCCGTTACCGCTCTTGCCATTAACGCAGAAGGCGCTCACCTGGAAGACATTGGAAAAGCCGGCGCAAAAAAGATACTTTCGGTTAAAAACGACGCTTTAAAAGGACTGGACAACATGCTGCTTGCGGCTACAGTAGAACAGGTGGCCAAAGCGGAAAACTCGAAAGTGATCATTTTTTCGTTTGATATTGTCGGGAAGGCCGTTGCACCGCGGTTAGCCGCGAAGTTAAAAGCCGGGCTCGTTGCCGGCGCGGTGGATTACCCGGTGGTGAACGGGAACTCACTGGACGTAAAGAAAAACGTGTTCTCCGGAAAAGCAACCGCCATTTATTCTATTAACAGCGACATTAAAATAATTTCATTATTGCCGAATTCTTTTCCGGTAAAACTGGGAGAGAACTCTGCCAGCACCAGCGATTTTAACGTTGATCTCAGCGCCGTAAAATCAAAGATCGTGGTGAAAGAAAAGAAATCGAATGATGTGGGTGGAATGGCCCCTTTGCCGGAAGCTGAATTAGTGGTGTCCGCCGGACGCGGATTGAAAGGTCCTGAAAACTGGAGCATGGTAGAGGAATTGGCTAAATCGCTTGGGGCAACAACAGCCTGTTCGCGTCCTGTTGCCGATATGCACTGGCGACCGCATCACGAACACGTTGGTCAAACTGGTGTGGCGATCCGGCCTAATTTATACATTGCGATCGGGATCTCCGGCGCCATTCAGCACCTGGCAGGCGTTAACGGCAGCAAAACCATCGTAGTGATCAATAACGATAAGGAAGCGCCGTTTTTTAAATCGGCAGACTATGGTATAGTTGGAGATGCGTTTACGATCATTCCGAAGCTTACCGAAGCAGTTAAAAAATTTAAAGCCAACCAGAATTAATCGAACTTTTTTTGTAAATTAGTCACTATGGGAATGAAAAAAGTTCGGCTCGAAATTGTTGGTCTATCCTACAGCCAAACCCAATCGGGCGCTTACGCTCTGGTCTTGGGTGAAAGTACCGGCACCCGTCGTTTGCCCATAATAATCGGAGGGTTTGAAGCTCAGGCCATTGCTATCGAGCTTGAAAAAATGACCCCAAGCCGCCCTTTGACCCATGATCTTTTCAAAGCATTTTCGGAAACATTTGAGATCAACGTCAGCGAAGTATTGATCTATAATCTTGTGGAAGGTATATTTTACGCGAAACTGATCTGTAATGACGCACAACGCGAAGTGGAAATAGACGCCCGCACCAGCGATGCTATCGCTTTGGCGGTTCGTTTTAATTGCCCGATCTACACCTACGAGTTCATTTTAAAATCGGCGGGTATTGTACTCGATGACGAAACGGAAGCTATTACCAGCAGCGTGAGCTCTGAGTCGGATATAAAAGAAGAAGACGATAAAGACGGTTACAAAGCCAAGAGCACCGAAGAGCTGAAGAACCTCTTGCAAACCGCGCTCGACGAAGAGCAATACGAACTGGCATCACGCATCCGCGACGAACTAAATAACCGTAAAAAATCTTAAAACCATCCCTTACCACGGGAGTTTTGCAATAAATCCTTACCTTAGAAACATATTATGAAGGATTTCTTCGCCTTTATCAAATCAAAGCATTTTTTTATTCATTTAGGATTGTCTGTCCTGACCATTACCATTGTACTCTGGGTACTTGTTAAAATGCTTAATGTATACACCGATCACGGTCAAATGGTCCCGGTTCCGGATTTCAAAGGCAAGAACATGACCGAGTTAACCTCATTTATTGACGGGAAAGATGTCAGATATCTCATTATTGACAGTATTTACGCTCCTAAGGAAAAGCCAGGTACTGTGATCCGGCAGGACCCGGAACCAAAAACCATGGTGAAGCACAATAGAACAGTGTATTTATACGTTACGGGTATGTTGCCTCCTCAGGTAATTATGCCTAAATTGATTGACCGTAGCGAGAGACAAGCTGTTTTAATGCTGGAAAGCTATGGTTTAAAAGTTGGTAAAATTGTACCGGTTGCCGGAGATTGCAACGGCTGTGTATTAAGCCAATCGGTAAAAGGTAAAGATGTTGAACCGGGTGCCCTGGTAAAAAAAGGTACCGTGATAGATATAACGATTGGAAAGAAGAATCATTTTGTAGCAGCTGCCGATTCAAGTTCAGGCCAGGACAAACCAAATTTTGAGCAAGAATAATGTTTAAATATTTAACTATAGTTGTCGGTATCGCCTTATGCCTTTCGGGATTGGCACAGGAGCAATTGCATCCTTTGCATGGCAATATCCAGTTGATCCATCCCAATTATCCTCAGGGACAAAATTCTGAAGTTTATAAAACAGCGGGCATAAACGATACGCTGCCTTTTTTTGAAGATTTTTCGTATGCGCCGCTTTCCCCATTTCCTTCATCCGCCAAATGGACCGACTCCAGCGTGTTCGTGAACACCGGTTTCGCCATTGCGCCTCCGAGTATCGGCGTTGCCACGTTCGATGGCTTGAATAAAAATGGTTATCCCTACCAGCTGAACGCGCTTCCGAATATTTCCATCATGGCGGATGTGCTTACCTCGAAACCAATTAATTTACATACTAAAAAAACCTATACATGGACACCGGCCGATAGTATCGGGTTTTCGTTCCTGTATCAATCCGCGGGCTTTGGTGAAAATCCTGAAACCGATGATTCGCTCATTCTCGAATTTTACAAGCCTCTTGAACCGATTACCAGCGGAACCGTTACTACCTTCGGACGATGGGTGTTTGCCTGGGGTACCAGGGGTGTTGCGGCTCCTCAATCGATGGACAGCACCTTCAAGTTTGGTTTTGTTCAGATCAAAGACACTGCCTTTTTTCACGATGGGTTCAGGTTCAGGTTCAGGAACAGGGCCACCCCAAGCGGAAGCCTCGATCATTGGAACCTGGATTATGTTTACCTGAACAGCAACCGGACACGCTACGATACGCTTGTTGATGAAATTGCATTCGCCTACATGCCGCGGCCTTTTTTGAAAAACTATTCGGCCATGCCGTTCAAGCAGTTTATTCCTTCGGAGATGGCGCCAAACTTCGCGAATTTTACCCGGAGTAATTTTTACGATCCGCTTAATCCGCCCAATTCGGTAAAAATTGTGACCAATTACAGTTACAAGATTTACGATCAGGCAAATGTTCTACTGAATACCTATAACGGCGGCGCCTGCAATGTGGGATATTTTAAGACCGTTAGTTATAGCAGTTGTACGGCCCATGCCAGTCCAAGCGCGGTGGCCAATAATTTCACTTTTGCCCCCGCAGCCGAAACCGAATTTAAAATTGTTCATTCTATCTCCACAGGTTATGATTTTTGCCGGGCAAACGATTCGGTAGTGCAGACCCAAACATTCGGTAATTATTATGCCTACGATGACGGTGGCGCCGAAGCAGGCTACTATCTGAATACTTATGGAGGCAAAGCCGCCCTCCGTTTTACGATCAACGTCACAGATACCCTTCAGGCGCTTGATATTTATTTCGATCCTATTACCCAGGGTAACGCTATTATTACTTCCGGGTTCAGGATGATGGTATGGCAGGCCGGAAACAATCAGCCGGGTTCTGTGTATTACCGCGATAGTGTCATGTACCCGAAATACCTTTCTTATGGCCATAATAAAATGCCGCGGTATGCATTTACTACTCCTTTAATTCTCACTCCAGGCACTTATTATTTTGGATTACAGCAAACCACTAACCAGCAATTGAACGTTGGCTTCGACCGTAACCTCGACCACAGTAATGCTTTGTATTATGATGTAACGGGAACCTGGCAGCCTTCGGGAATAAGAGGGTCGCTGATGCTGCATCCGATTTTCGGGAGATCGTCTTACGTGATCGGCGTGAATGAACACACCAAGCAGACTGCTTCTCCTTTAAGCATCTTCCCGAATCCAGCTTCCGACGAATTATTTATTGTTAATAGATCAAGTGAAAGTACCGCCGTATTCCAGATCTACTCTTCTATCGGAACACTTTTGAAAGAAGGTGATCTTACTGAAGAAACGACCCGCATTTCTACGAACGCGTTTTCTTCGGGGATTTATTTTGTTGTTTTAAAAAACAGCAATGGCAGCGTGTCGCAGCAGAAACTAATCATCAGTAAATAATTCCTGTTATGAGTTCAGAACATGATATCGACCTTCTTGACGAAGAACCGGAACTCTATGAACATCATAACATCAAGGTAGATAAGGGGCAAGTGATGATGCGGATCGATAAGTTCATCATGATCCGGATCTCGAACAGCACTCGTACTAAGATCCAGACCGCCTGCGAAGCCGGGAATGTATTGGTGAACGGCAAATCGGTTAAATCGAATTACCGGATCAAACCGCTTGATGAAATTTCCATTGTGCTCACCGTTCCGCCAAGGGATGTTGAGGTTGTTCCTGAAAACATTCCTATCGATATTGTGTACGAAGACGAATACATTGCCCTGGTCAATAAAAAACCGGGGATGGTCGTGCATCCCGGTTACGGAAACTACCGCGGAACTCTGGTGAATGCTCTTGCGTTCCATTTTCAAAACCTTCCTACCACCAAAACTAAAATTGGATCTGACGTCAGCCTTGAGCGGCCGGGCCTAGTGCATCGCATCGATAAGAATACCTCGGGTATTGTGATCATCGCTAAAACCGAATTAGCCATGACGCGCCTGGCTAAAGATTTTTTCGATCATACCATCGATCGCAAATATGTGGCTTTAGTTTGGGGAAATTTAAAGGAAGAAGAAGGTACCATTACCGGGAATGTTGGCCGCGACCTGAAGAACCGCAAAGTGATGCATGTTTTTCCGGATGGCTCACATGGCAAGCACGCTGTAACGCATTGGAAAGTGATAGAGCGTTTTGGATTTGTAACCCTGGTAGAATGTAAACTGGAAACCGGGAGAACTCACCAGATCCGTGTGCATTTTAAATATATAGGTCATCCCCTCTTCAATGATAACGAATATGGAGGCGATATTGTTCTCAAAGGATTGAACACTTCCAAATACAAACAATTCATTCAAAATTGTTTTAAGATGTTGCCGCGGCACGCGCTTCATGCAAAAACGCTGGGCATTACGCACCCAATTACAAAAAAAACGATGCATTTCGAAAGCCCCATACCCGACGACATGCAATCCGTGATCACCAAATGGCGAAATTATGCCGCTACTAAAGAGCTTGATGTAGAATAAAAAATCCCCCCGGGAACAACCGGAGGGATCTGGGCATTGAATAAAGGGATCTTTTTTCTATTCTTTTATGAGCCGCGTGTAGCGCGCTTTTTCATTACCTGTTGTTAATTTCAGATAATACACACCTTGCGCAACATCTTTAATATTAATGTGCGTTTCTGATTCAGTAATACCAGCTTTTTTAACCGACTGACCCAGCGAATTAAAGATCTCGAAATGCATCTCGCTGTTCATACGATCAACCTTCAAAATAAATTCACCGGAAGAAGGATTTGGATACACATTTATACCGGCCGAAGCGGTTAGTTCCGTTATGCCTGTGCATGGAGAAACCGATTGGGAAATGACCATTGAAGAAGTCGGACAACCCGTAACACTTCCTGTAACCGTATAACTTGTAGTAACCGAAGGACTAACCGCAATGGCGCTCGTTGTGGCTGTTGTATTCCAGGTGTAGGTTGAGGCTCCCGAAGCAGTGAGCGTTACGGTTTGACCTGCACAAATTAAGCTTGAAGAACTTGCGGCAGTAACCGTTGGATTAGGCACTGTTGAAACCATAACCGTTGCTGTTTGCGAGCAAACATTAGCATCGGTAACGGTAAATGTATACGTTGATGTGGTGTTCACTGTTACAGTGGTTGTGGAGGTATTTCCTCCTGACGACCACGAATAGGTATAAGCAGGAACCCCTCCAAACGCAGTGGCTATAAGGTTCACGGCAGTTCCTGCGCAGACTACGGAACTGCTGCTCACCGCCGCCGCATTAAGCACAGGAGGCTGTGTAATATTTATGGTTGCAAAAGAAGTGCTTCCGCATGAATTCTTTACTGTTACCGTATAATTTCCGGCTGTAAGGCCGAAAGCCGTTGCAGAATTTCCTCCTGTTGGGCTCCAGGTATATGTAAAACCGGAACCACCTGTCGCAATTAAAGTTGCCGAACCGTTCGCGTTTCCAAAACAGTTCACGGAGTTGGTTATTGAAGCTACGCTTACACTAGCGCAAGCAGATAATTTCCGGACACGGGAATTAAGATATTCACCCACATAAATATTGTTGGAAGCGTCCAAAGCGATTTGAAACGGTCCGTTCATAGTAGCCGAAGTTGCCGGACCGCCATCACCACTGAACGATCCTACGCCGGTACCTGCAATAGTAGTAACGGTTCCTGAAGGGTTAATGCTCCTGATCCTTTGGCCATAATATTCGCTGATGAGAAGATTTCCGGAAGGGTCTCCTATGATGGTACCCGGGCCATTAACTGTAGCAGCTGTCGCGGGTCCGCCATCGCCGGTTGAGCTTGGCGTGCCGTTTCCGAAAATGGTGCTGATAATGGCACTTGAGTTAATCATACGAACCCTGTGCCCGTTTAATTCGGTAATATAAATGTTTCCTGAAGCATCAAGATAGACACCTGCAGGGAAATTAACTGTAGCGCTTGTTGACAGACCGCCATCACCGGTTGAGCTTCCGGTACCGTTTCCTACAACTGTAAAAATAATACCGCTGGTGTTCACCGCACGTACACGGTTATTGAATGAATCCGCAATAAGAAGGTTCCCGGCCGCGTCTACTTTAACATCACAAGGACTATTTAAAAGAGCCGATGTGGCAAGACCGCCATCACCCCCAAAGCCGCTCACTCCACCTGTTCCGGCTACTGTAGTAATAATACCTGAAGGTGTGATCTTACGGATACAATGATTAAGATAATCGGCAAAGAACATGTTACCCGAAGCATCGAAACACATTCCAACCGGCTTATTCACCGTAGCGGAAGTGGCAAGACCGCCATCGCCTGAGTAGTTTCCGGTACCGTTCCCGGCAAAGGTAGAGACAATGTTACCGGTGCTGATCTTCCGGATCCTGTTTCCTCCAAATTCCGAAACATACATATTTCCCGCCGCGTCGAATGCAACACCATGCGGAGAATTAAAACTCGCTGATAAGGCAGGGCCGCCGTCACCGCCCGAGGCCGAGGTTCCGTTTCCGGCAGCTGTGGAAATAACATATTGCGCTTTTACTGCGGATAAACATCCGGCAAGCATTAGTAAAACAACATAGATTTTTTTCATGGGGTATAAGATTTAAATTAAAAGTAGAAATTATTCCCGAAAAAACAAATATAATTAACTGGGGCGTCAGATCCTGAGGCCGATCACAGTCACATCATCCACCTGCTCAAGATCTCCCTTCCAGGTTTCAAATTCATTTTCAAGGATGTTTTTTTGTTCAACGAGCGATTTTGAATGGATGCTCATCAGCAATTCGCTTAATTTTTTGTACTTATATTTTTTTCCTTTCGGACCTCCGAACTGGTCGGCATACCCATCGGTATACAAATAGATCATATCTCCTTTCTTGAGATCAACGGAATGCTCGGTGAACGATTGGGTGCGCTCTCCTTTTCCTACCGGCATTTTATCACAGGGCATATCCAGGAATTCATTTTCGCGGATAAACAAAGGCGGATTCTGAGCGGAACAATACTCCAGTTTTTTAGCTGCTTTGTTCACGCATAAAATAATTCCGTCAAAGCCGTCTTTTTGTCCGTCATCACTGATGCTTTCCACCAGGCGCTCCCGAACATAATTAAAGATGCCGTCGGTATGTTCAATATGTTTTTCTTTAATAGCTTCGCTTAAAAATCCGATGTTCAATAAGCTCATAAATGCGCCGGGCACCCCATGGCCCGTGGAATCGCATACCGCCAGGTAAAACAAGTCCTTCGCTTCTGTGGTTTCGATGGCCCGTGTTGACCAGTAGAAATCGCCGCTCACAATATCTTTTGGTTTAAATAAAATAAAGCAATCCGAGAACTCCTGTTTTATGTCTTCTTCCTTCGCAAGCAGCGGACGTTGTATGCGTCTTGCATATGTAATACTGTCAACGATCTCCTTTTGTTTTTCTTCCACCAGGATTTTCTGAGTAGTAACTTCGTTATTCAGTAGTTTTAAATTATCGTACGACTTTTGTTTTGCTTTGTAACGAAATACAGCGAAGCCTATAATGGTCACCAAAAACAAGGAAGCGATTATGAAAGAGGTAATGATGTCTTTACTCTCCTTTTCTTTTTTTTCCGCCTCAAGCTGCTGGATCTTTAGTTCTTTTTCCTGCGCCTCCCGGTCAAACCCCGAGCGGAGATCGGCAAGCTGCTGTTCGGAACTGCTGTTCCGGAGCGAATCGGTAATGCCGGTGTACTTGTTAAGGTAATAATGGGCGCTGTCGAATTGCTTTAAAAGTGCAAACGCGTCGGCTATTGAAGCATAGTTGCCGGAAATAAGTTCAGGGTCCTTTAATTGCCGCGACAAACTGATGGCGGTCCGGTAATCGGCCAGGGCTTTTTTTACCTCGCCTTTTTTCACATAACAATCGGCAAGATTACTTAGTGAGATGGCATAGTTTATTTTATTGTCGAGGCTTTTGTCTATTTCATTAGAGATATTCAGGAAGACCAGAGCGCTGTCGATATTACTGCTTTTTAAATAGTACAAGCCGATATTATTATACACAATAGCGAGCTCCGAACTGTCTTTGGTATTTTTGATCACCAGGTTATAAAAATAAAAAGCGCTGTCGATCCTGTTCTGGTTCCTGTAGATATCACCGAGGTTGGCGAGTGTTGAATAATAGTTACTTACTTCAGTATGTTTTTTGAGGATCTTGATGGCTCTCAGTATAAATCGTTTGGCACTGAGATAATCTTCTTTAGCCGAATAAATGAGAGAAATATTTTCATATTCCATGGCAATGCCAAGGGAATCTTTTTTGCTTTCATAGAATTTTATACCCTTAAGGTAATAATTTAAGGCGGCTGAATAATCCGAAACATCCAGATACTGGTTGCCGATATCATTGTAGGAGCTGGCGATCTTTCCGGTATCGTTAAGATCCATGGCGTACTCCAGTTTCTTTTTCGAAATGGCGAATCCATCGTTCACGCTTAATGTTCCTGCTTTGCGAAGCTCTTTATGAAGAAAATCGTATTTTTGCTGTAAATCGGGCAGCGTTTGCAGGATGGAATCGTAATTTGTTTTTTGAGAATAGGAAACAAAGACCAGGATAAAAAAGAAAAACGTATAAAGGAATGCCCTGTTCATAAATTAGCAGGACTAAGATAGATAAATTTCAAACTAATCCTAAAATTCTCCCAAAACAGATTGCGACCCTTTAACAACATCGCCGATCTTAACCTTAAGTTTGGTATCGAGAGGTAAGAAAAGATCGACCCTGGAACCGAATTTAATAAAGCCCATTTCCTGGCATTGGGTGGCGGTATCGCCTTCTTTGCAATACCAAACGATTCGCCGGGCAAGAGCCCCGGCTATTTGCCGGAATAAAATTTGTTTTCCGTTTTTATGTTCCACCACCACAGTGGTCCGTTCGTTATCAGTGCTTGATTTTGGTTCCCAGGCAGCCAGGAATTTACCAGGATGGTACTTAAAAAAAAGAACAAAGCCGGAAATAGGGTAACGATTAACATGCACATTAATGGGTGACATAAATATACTCACTTGTAAACGTTTGTCCTTAAAAAATTCGCCTTCGGTGGTTTCCTCGATAACCACTACTTTCCCATCGGCGGGTGCAATGATCATATTCTCGTCATTCGTGTGAACACGGGTGGGGTTTCTGAAGAATTGTACTATGGTAATGATCAAAAAAGCGCTGAGCAAATACGCGAACCAATGTGCAAGAGGGTTTTCAGGAAAAAAATAGTGGGCAATAGCTGTAATTATGGCACTGAAAACAAGAGCTAAAACCAAACTGGCAACACCTTCTTTATGGAACTTCATAGATCAGAATTTGGGCTTAAAGATACATATAATTTTAACTTAAATACTTAAGCATTTCCATGCAGATAAATTCAGAAGCATGCCCATCGCCATATAACTTTGGAAATTTCATATCCGTTTGAGTTGTGAGGCTCCTGTACGCTTCAATAATTTTTTTGCTGTCGGCATCGGCAATAATTGCCGTACCGCAGTGCACCAACTCTACCCATTCGGTTTCCGAACGCAGGATAACACAGGGTTTTTCAAAATAAAACGCTTCCTTTTGCACTCCCCCGCTGTCGGTCATCACTATTTTACAATTTTTTTCGAGCGCTATCATCTCAAGGAAAGAAGCCGGCGGAATAATATGAAAACGCTTATCGGAACGGATCTTTGCGAGTAAAGCCGGTTCAAGATGTGTGTCCAGCATTTTGGCCGTGCGGGGATGCAAGGGCAAAACAACATCAACGGTTTCACTCCTGCAAATAGAATATAACGAATCAAAGAGGGAATTCAGCCTTACCGGATCATCGGTATTGTTATTCCGGTGTATGGTGGCAAGAATGAATTTTCCTTCCTGCAAGGCATAGTTCTTAAGAAGGTCCGTTCGCTGTTCGGCCACCTTTGAAAAAAACAAACTGTTATCGTACATCACATCGCCGCATTGATAGATCTTTGGATTGTCGGCGGTATAAGGCGCTTTGGCATCCGTTTTGAACCCTTCTTTCACCAGGTTATCAAAACCCGTTTTAGTAGGCGAAAATAGCAAAGTGCTGACATGATCGCACATGATCCGGTTGATCTCTTCGGGCATTGCCTTGTTTAATGATCTCAGTCCGGCTTCAATATGCACTACCGGCACATGAATTTTGCTCGCCGCGATTCCACCCGCTAAGGTAGAGTTGGTATCCCCGTATAAAACAATAGCGTTTGGTTTTTCTTTTACCAGGATCTCCTCTATTCCAACCAGCATGGTAGCCGTTTGTTTTGCATGGGTTCCGCTTCCAACATTTAAATTATAATCAGGTGCAGGAATACCCAGCTCATCGAAAAATACCTGGCTCATATTTTCATCGTAATGCTGCCCGGTATGTACGATAATTTCTTTGATCTCATTTGAGAAGCCGGTTTTGATGGCTCTGCTCAGGGCGGCAGCTTTTATAATTTGCGGCCTTGCGCCGATTATTGTAACTATTTTGATCATATACTCTTTTTCATTTCAACACAAGGTTCGCAATTATTCAGTGAAATGTATTATAATAATCCTTCGTCTGAAAAGCTAAAATAATCGCGGTCACCGATAATAAGATGATCAAGTAATGAAATGTCCATTACTTTGGCGCTTTCTTTTATTTTCTTTGTAAGTTGCTGGTCCTGCTCGCTGGGTTTTATATTTCCGGAAGGATGATTGTGGCAAATGATAATACCACTGGCCAGCTGTTCAATGGCCGGTTTCAGGATCAAGCGCACATCCACTACCGTTCCGCTTACTCCTCCTTTGCTGATGCACTCCATTTTTAATACCGAGTTGGCCCTGTTCAGTAAGATCATCCAAAATTCTTCGTGGGGCAGATCGGCCAGTTTTTTGGCAAATAGCCGGAAGGCGTCGCCTGATGAACTTATTTTCGGTTTTTCATTGTTCTCCGCATCTTTTCTTCTTCGCCCCAGTTCAAATGCAGCATTAATTTCAATAGCTTTTACAAGCCCCACTCCTTTAAATTTTTTAAGTTCGTTAACGGATAGTTTAGCGATCCTGTTAAGGTCGTTATGGTGCGCGTTCAGCATTCGCTGCGCCAGCTGAACCGCCGTTTCGGCCCTGCTTCCCGACCCCAGTATAATTGCCAGTAATTCGGCATCAGACAGGTTTTGTCTTCCAATGCTCACTAATTTCTCTCTCGGCCGATCGTCTTCAGACAGAGACTTGATCGGTATGTGTTTCAACAGCTCTTCCATCAATCACGAAATTACTAAAACCTTCGCAGTTCACGAATTTTCACAAATTTTTTTTTCAAACACCGGCCGGCTCTTTTAAATGATACCTTTGCAACTACTATGTCGTTGTTCAACGCCGAATCACTCCGTATTTTCAGGATCAGAGAATTTCGCCTGTTTGTGTTCGCCCGCTTTTTTCTAACCCTTGCCATCCAAATGCAAATGAGTGTGATAAGCCTTCAGATCTATTATGAACATACCAAAAGCGAGTTGGCTTTGGGAATGATCGGGTTGGCAGAGGCCGTTCCTTTTATCCTTACCTCCTTTTTTGCAGGACATTTTGCGGATATCATTAACCGCCGTAAAATTCTGATCATAGGTATTTTCGCTCTTTTCCTGGGCTCTTTATTATTATACGCTTATAGCGCACCAGCTATTCATTTTTTAAACAGCCTCGGTATGTTCACGTTATTTGGCGTGGTGTTTTTATTCGGGATCATTCGGTCTTTTCTCGCCGCCACCACACATCCTTTTATGAGCCAGCTGGTACCCCGCACCCAGTATACCAATTCAGCAACGTGGAATAGTACCGCATGGCATATTGGCGCTATTTTAGGTCCTTTGCTGGCCGGGGTCATTTACGGATATCATAATGGCCTTAATGGCGACGTTTGCTATGGGATCAATTGCGTTCTGTTTTTATTCGCGTTGTTTTTTATAGGGAGGATAGGCGCTAAACCAATGCCCGAAAAAGAAGAGAAAGAAAGCATTTTAGAAAGCATGAAAGTGGGACTGAATTTTGTGTTCAGGGATAAGATGGTTTTAAGCGCTTTATCGCTCGATCTTTTTGCAGTGTTGTTTGGGGGAGCGGTGGCTTTGATCCCGGCGTTTACCGATAAAATATTGCACCTCGGTCCGGAAGCCTATGGTTTACTGCGAACGGCCCCGGCCATTGGCGCGGTTCTGATGGCGTTTGCACTGGCGGTCCGCCCGCCGGCGAAAAACGCCGGAAAATCCTTATTGTGGTCGGTAGCGGCGTTTGGGGTATTTACCATTTTATTTGCGCTGTGCACCAATTACTGGCTGGCCTTTCTGATGCTGATCATGACCGGCGCTTTCGATAACATCAGCGTGGTGGTACGCCATAGTATCCTGCAGCTATCAACTCCCGATAACATGAGGGGAAGGGTTTCTGCGATCAACAGCATCTTTATAGGTTCAAGCAACGAGATAGGCGCCTTTGAATCGGGACTGGCCGCCCGCCTCATGGGTTTAGTGCCTTCCATTGTATTTGGCGGCGCTATGACCGTATTGGTTGTACTCGGGATCAATAAAAAGAATCCCGATCTTAAAAAACTGGATTTAACCAAGATTCAATAGGTACGCGTGAAAAAACAGAACACCGAAACGAAAGCGATCAAAGACTTTTTGGACGAAAAATATGTTCAGTTCAACACCACCGCGTTCATTGAAACCGATCCCATTTCTGTTCCCAGGCAGTTCAGTAAAAAAGAGGATATTGAGATCGCAGGGTTTTTGTCGGCAACCATTGCCTGGGGGCAGCGAAAAAGTATTATCACTAACGCCAACCGGCTTGTTCAGCTGATGGACAATGATCCCTACAATTTCATTATCCATCACAGCACTTCTGATCTTAATTCCTTCAAAAAATTTGTTCACCGCACCTTTAATGGTGAGGATTGCATCTTTTTCCTGAGATCGCTCCGTCATATTTATAAAAAGCATCATGGCCTGGAAGCGGTTTTCAAAAAAGGCCTGCATAAGGATTCCGTTAATGTAAAGGACGCGATCGTTTCGTTCCGATCCGCTTTTTTAGAAACCGCCCATTTGCCGAGGGTGGAAAAACACGTGTCGAATCCGGCGGCAAAATCAAGCGCCAAACGTTTATGCATGTACTTACGCTGGATGGTACGGCACGACCAGAAAGGCGTTGATTTCGGCATCTGGAAAAGCATAGACCCTTCCTTATTATGCTTGCCGCTGGATGTTCATACGGGCAATGTGAGCCGGAAACTCGAACTTCTGAAGCGCACTCAAAACGACTGGCAGGCTGTAGAGGAGATCACAGCCGCCTTAAAACAATTTGACCCGAAAGATCCGGTAAAATACGATTTTGCCTTGTTCGGCCTGGGAGCCTTTGATGACTTCTAAAGAACCTCTTCTTTCATTTTAGAAAGGGATTCGGAGCTTGCGGTGAGAGCATTATTCGTAATCCATTCCTGCATTTTCGCAATAAAATCTTTCCGGTTCTCCATCGAGAATGTTTTAACCGTATAGGTACTGCGGTCTTTTTTCACAAAATAAAATATCCCGTGTCTGAACTCCACATTTTCGATCTCGTGGGCATAGATCCTGTCCATTTTTTCACGGGCAATAAGAATATAATTGGCGTAAATGCTTACAAAACACAAACGCTTAACAATGGTCAAAATACATACGATGACCTTGGTGAGGGCAATGATGATGCAAACCGGGTAAAGGTATTTTATGCCCGATCCCGAAAAAGCCAGCACAATGGCAAACATCAGGTAAATGCCGGTTTTAATAGCGATGCTCATGTAAAAGCTTCCGGGATAATAGGCAAAGCGCTCTTTTGGAAGCTGGGCCTTGAACCAGGTGGTATTGAACTCATAGTACGACAGGAATATGTATATCCCTCCGAAAACGAGCTGGAGCATAATAAGATCGCGCGAAGTAAACCAATGAAGGTATAAGTTAACTAATGTTAACAGAAGCAAACCTATCAAAACAAGGTTTTTTCCAACGGATATGATGACAGAGTTCATTCTTTAATTGCTTTTTATTAACTTTATGCTCAATGAGTTTTGTTTACCCTACTTTCTTATATGCCCTCTTCTCGATTCTCATTCCTATCATTATTCATTTATTTAACTTCAGAAAGTACAAAAAGGTTTATTTCACAAATGTAAAGTTTCTAAAAGAGTTAAAACAGGAAAGTCAGTCAAAATCACGTTTAAAGGAGCTTTTAATTTTATTGGCACGGATCCTGGCCATTACCTGCCTTGTGCTGGCTTTTGCCCAGCCGGTTCTGACCGATAAGAACACGGCTGTAAAAACCGGGCAGAAAGCCGTGGGGATCTATATCGATAACTCCTTTAGCATGGAGGGTGTAAATAAGAACGGTTCTTTACTGAATAACGCTCAAAAACGTGCCATTGAAGTAGTTAATGCCTTTGGCTCGGGCGACAGGTTCCAATTACTGACCAATGATTTTGAGGGAAGGCATCAGCGGTTTCTTTCCAAGGAAGAAATGATCGAAGCGATCAACGACGTGAAGATCTCGGCAGCCGTAAAGCCGCTTTCGCTGGTTATAAAACGGCAAAACGATTTTTTAAGATCGTCAGCGGCCCCTGACCTGCGCCAATTCATTATCAGCGATGTGCAGCGTTCTACTTTTGATCTTCGGAACCTTGACAATGACACCCTGATCTCCACCACACTTATTCCTCTTTTTGCCAACAATAACAACAACGTCTTCATCGATAGTTGCTGGTTCGATTCACCTGTTCAGCAAAAAGGCGTTATTCAAAAACTAAACATCCGGATCCGGAACAAAAGCACCAAGGCGGTTGAAAGCGGTTCCGTTAAATTATTCGTCAATCAAAAACAAACCGCCATTGCTTCCTTTAATGCGGAACCGGATTCAAAGACCGAGACAAAGATCAGTTTTGAATGCAAAGAATCAGGGCTCAACTTTTGTTCCCTGAAACTGGATGACTATCCTGTGACCTTTGACGATGAGCTCTATTTTACATTCAATTCAAAACTGGACATCAAAGCCGTTCTTATTAACGGCAAACAGTCCCAAACCGCGCCGTTCTTCAGAACCCTGATGCAAAACGACAGTATTTTCAGTTTCACGGAACTGAACGAGCAGGGCATTGATTTCGCGGCGTTTAAAAATGCCAATCTCATTGTTTTGAACGAGCTGGATAATTTTCCGAGCGGCTTAATTTCTGAACTCAATAAATTTGTAACGAACGGCGGTCATTTGGTAATTATACCCGCACTGAAACCCGACCTGAACGCTTACAACTCTTTTTTTGCGGGGTTCCAGGCACCTTCTCTTTCCGAGGCGGATACGGTAAAGCTTAAATTGGAGAAAACCGATTTCAAGCAGGGTTTTTACGAAGGGGTGTTTGATAAGATTGATGAGCGTATCGATCTTCCGCAGGTTCAAAACCATTTTCCGTTTAACACCGGCACCAGGAGCGGATTGGTACCTGTTCTAAAATTACAGAACGGCGAAACCTGGCTTGGGGAGCTTCAATTCAAGACCTCGAAGCTTTACATTTTTTCAGGATCGCTTAACACATCTGCCACTAACTTCTGTAAGCACGCCTTATTTGTGCCAACGATCTATAAAATGGCCATTAACAGTTTACGGCCTTCACCTATTTATTACTATACGCAAAGTAGTGTTCCGATCCAGCTTACTAATACTTTCGGGAAAAGTGAAGATCCGATCCACATTCGTAAAAGCGACGGTAAATTTGATGTTATTCCCGAGAACAGGGTGATCGAAAACCGGATCAGCCTTTATATGCAGAACCAGATCACCACTCCGGGTTTTTACAATGTGACCTATAAAGACTCTTCGCTGCTCGCGCTGGCATTTAATTATAACCGGCTCGAATCGGATCTCAGCTTTTATACCCCGGATGAAATTGAAAAGCTGCTGAAAGAAAAAAACCTCACGAGCTTCAAAACCCTTATCGCAGGAGAAAAGCAGCTCACCTCGGGGATCCAGGAAATTAACGGGAGCACCAAACTTTGGAAATTATTTATAATTTTAACCTTGTTATTTGCAGCAGTTGAAATTGCCCTCATTAAATTTTTAAAATAAATGCCGATGAACCTTCTTATTAAACAAGCCAGAATCATTGATCCTAAAAGCAGTTTTCATAATAAAACAGCCGATATTCTGATCGAGAACGGGACCATTGTACAGATAAAAAAAGGGATTTCGGCAAGCGGAATAAAAGTGATTGATGAAGCGGATCTCTGCGTTTCAACCGGATGGCTGGATATGCAGACCAACCTGTGTGATCCGGGGTTCGAACATAAAGAAGACCTGGAATCGGGTTTAAAAGCGGCAGCGGCAGGGGGTTTTACTGGAGTATGTATAGTAAGCGGCACCAATCCTCCGCTCCACAATAAAGCGCAGATCGAATACGTGATCAACCGCGGGAAAAATAACCTGGCCGATGTTTACCCGGTTGGAACCCTGAGTCAAAAGCAGGAAGGACAGGACCTTTCGGAAATGTATGACATGAAACAAGCCGGCGCCGTTGCCTTCAGCGATTATAAAAAACCGGTAAAGGACGCGGGCTTGGTGCTTCGCGCCCTCCAGTACAGCGCCAACATCGATACCCTTGTGATGACACATTGCGACGATAAAAGCATTTCTCATGACGGGCAAATGAACGAAGGAGAGGTTTCCACCTCCCTGGGATTAAAAGGAGTTCCCTCCCTGGCAGAGGAACTGATGCTGCAGCGGAACATAGCGGTTCTTGAATATACAGGAGGAAAACTTCACATTCCTACCATAAGCACAAAAGGCAGTGTTGACCTGATCAAAAAAGCGAAAGCTAACGGTCTGAACATTACCTGTGGTGTAGCGGCGCACAATTTGCTTCTTGATGATTCGGCGCTCAGCGATTTTGATACCAACTACAAAGTAAATCCTCCACTACGAACCAAAAAGGATGTGGAAGCTTTACGGAAAGCCGTTGAAAATGGCGTGATCGATGTGGTGGTGAGCGATCACTGTCCGCAGGATGTGGAATGCAAGGAACTGGAATTTGATCTTGCCGACCATGGCATCATCGCTTTACAAACCGCCTTCGGTTCCGCTCTCACCGCGTTAAAAGGAGATCATGTGGAAGCGCTGGTGGAATGCTTTACCGCAAAACCGAGAAGCATACTCGGGCTTGAACAGCCCACCATAAGCGAAGGAGCGAAAGCAAACATTACCGTATTTAAAACCACCGGGCAAAGCACCCTTAAAGAAAAAGAAATACTCTCCCGCTCAAAAAATTCACCTTTTATCGATAAACCCCTTCAGGGAAAAGTGATCGGTGTAGTGAATAATAATAAAGGCTACTGGAATTAAAGTAAAGCGTTCTCCGGTTATTTCAATCCGCTAAAGCTCATCGTAAAGCTTTTTTACCTTAATAAACGCCTGCTCATCCCTGAATACGTAAAACAATTGACGGTACGCCTGCTTATCGACAACGTATTGAAACACGGAGTAACCCAGCACGTCGCGCTCGATCATATTCGTGGTTTTATTAAAATACCAGCTTTCGTAAAAATGGATCTTTCCTATGGCGTCTACGATCGATACCGAATCACAGGCCCATACCGGTGTTGCCACTTCATCGCCATTCTTATCAAATGAGATCTGCGCCACAGAATCGCAGATGATCAGCCGGTCGTGCAACCGGCTCTTATCCGCCGGTTTCCATTCAGGGGCCACACTGCTGGAAGGAACCAGCACCTTCGATTTGGGGTCGTTGATGAGCGCCCAGATCACTTCCTTGAATTGACCGAATTGCTTTTCATTCAGGAACAATACCGGGTTACCATCGTAATTGAACGCCGGTTCGGCCCGCTGCTTATGCGTGCTATCGGCAGTGTACTCCCGGTTGATCACCACCGTATCCTTTAAAAACACTTTGGTTACCATAAAAGGTGTAATTTCCATCCGGTCGTCTTTGCCGGCCGTGGGTGCTTCTTCTTTTTTTCCGCAGGAATTTAAGATCAGCACTACAGTTGATAGTACTAAAAGATTTTGTTTCATGATCTTGATTTTTAGCATAACGTTGTTTTTAAATAAAGTCACATCTTACTTAATTCATACCCTTCATCAATTAACAGCCCTCCGTGTTTATACGCCTGAACGGCCAATTCATCACAGCGGTTATTTTCAGGATTGGAAGCGTGCCCTTTTACCCAAACGAATTTCACCTTATGTTTAGGATAGATCTGTAAGAACCGTTTCCAGAGATCGACATTCGCTTTATTTTTGAAATTGGTGCGCTGCCAGCCGTCGATCCATCTCGCATTGATAGCATCCACCACATATTTTGAATCGGAATAAACGATGACATTGGCACCCGGCTGTTTGATCATTTCAAGGGCCATAATAACGGCGAGCAGTTCCATCCGGTTATTGGTGGTGAGCCGGAACCCCTGACTTAGTTCTTTCCGGTGCTGCTTATATTTCATCACGATGCCAAGTCCGCCAGGACCGGGATTCCCGCTCGCAGCCCCATCGGTATATATTTCTATAGCATCGTTCATGTAAACTAAAAACCCCGGCGTTAAGGCCGGGGTTCAGATTCGGTTGAGTCAGTATTAATGATGAGCTTCTTCTTTTTTCTCTTCTTTTGCAGGTTCAGCAGCGGCTTCCGTTTTTGCGCTATCCGCAGCTACCGCGGCAGTTCCATGCTCTTCATGAACTTCGGTAGCTTCTGAAGCATGACCTTCGCCATGTTTCATTTCAGCGCCATGCTCTCCTTTTTCACATTTTTCCTTGCATTCTTTTGAGCAGTTTTCTGCGCAATCGTGTTCAGGACAAGGGTTCCCGAGACTTACGAAGGAAAGGATGATGAATACAACTACAATTCCAAAGATGAGAGGAACAGTAAAAGACACTGGTTTTGGCTCGCTGCCGTGGTTATCGTTGTGATGATCGTGTGACATAGTATTTAGATTTTATTCGGTAAAAATAACAGATAATTATTAGTTTCAAAAATCTTATTGCCTATTAAATTTAAAATTTTGAACAGAGGCTGAATTATATAACTTCCCAAAGTAAATTCCGGGATCCAGCTGGCTTACATCCACTTTATGCTGATTATAGATCACATCGTTAACCAGTTCCTGTTTACAAACGATCTTGCCGGAAGCATCGCTGATCTCGATATTCAGTTTTTCACCGCGAGGCGACACAATGTTCAGTTCCCCCGTGGAAGGGTTTGGATAAACCGGTAAGGCCAAGGGCTTAGACGGCTCCTGGATCCCCACAAAATACTTCAGGTTATCGCGGAATTTAACCGCGGTAGGAACAAAATTAGTTGCAGCAAAGTTTCCTGAAACTTCAAGAAACGGGATCTTTTCGGTAAGCGTTAACCACTGGTAGCTCCTCACATTATTTGGAAATCCAATATTCAGCGGAATGGTAAATGTTCCTATCGGAACGCTTCCTTTAATGGTATCCAGCGAATACTGGGTAGTAACCACTCTCAGGCACTGTTGTGTTCCGAAAGGAGTGGTAACCGTTCCCCAGCCATCCGCCTGGGTGATCCGATACCCCTGTTTTTTATAGGTAAGCGGAACCAGCGAGCTGGTGATGGTAGAAAATTTAAACGTTGTGGAATCCCTGTCGCCGTAGTTCAGGGGGAATGTATACAGCTCATCTTTGTCGGAATACACATTCGGAATTCCGAAACCCATATACGTAAGACCAAGGGCGTCTATGGAAAACGACGAGACTAAATTCTTATAGAAATTGTAAACATTGGTAAACTCAACGATGCCTAAATTGAGGGTATCGATGGTTTTCTCGCCATAACCCGTATAAAAAAGATAGCCCGCGGCCGCCGAGGTTTTAAAATCACGCAGATCCTGGCTGGTTGCTTTCAGACTGTCGAATTTCCAGGTAAAATTGGTTCCTGTTACGGTATAAGATGTATTATTTGTAGAGGTAAGAGAAGCTAAAGAAGCATTCGAAACCCTGCAGGTATCTCCGCTCACCGGCATATTGGTCATGGTAATGGAGATCTGCCCGAAAGCATTTGCAATTATAATACTGAACAGTACTGGTAAAATCCTTTTCATTCAATTTGGTTTTAAAACTTTATAAATATAGAAAATTTATTGGAAAAACGGCCCCGTTCGGAATGTTAAAGGGAGAGGTTTTTAGAATTAAGAATGCCTGCGTATAGAATAAAGTCCCGAAATTTGCGTTCTGTTATTGAATATTTGAGTAACTTGGAATAGTGAATAGACCTGCGATATACCTGCTTGTTTTCCTGTTTTACATATGGCCGGGAGAGTGTGTATTCGGGCAGAACCTGAACATAAAAGTAGTGAATACCGACAGCGCTTCCATTTTCAAATTTGTGAAGTACAAGGAAAAAGCGGTCAGCGAAAAAGAGGTTGCCAAAGAGCTGAACGCGATCGTTAACGAATTACGGTTTAAAGGCTATTTACTCGCCAATATTGATTCTACCGGAGGTGATTCCCTTCATAAGATTTATTATCTCAGCGCCGGAAAAAAATTCAAATGGGCACGCCTCCGTAAGGGAAATGCCGACCTTGGCGTGATGTCGCATATCGGGTACAGCGAAAAACTCTATTCCAATAAAGCGTTCAATTATACTCAAACGGCGAAACTGATCGAAAAAACCATTGCCTATTATGAAAATAATGGCTATCCTTTTGTTTCGCTGAAACTGGATAGTGTAAAAGTGGAAGATAATGAGATCTCGGCGGTGCTTAACGTAGAGAAAAATAAATTGTTCAAGATCGACAGTATTATTGTGAACGGCGACGCGAAAATAAACAAAACGTTTCTGTACAGATATCTTGGTATCAGTCCGATGATGCCATATAATCAAACCGCGTTTTCAGCCATTTCTAAAAAAATAAAACAACTGTCGTTCCTTACCGAAACCCAATCCCAGGTGATCCGCCTGTATGACAAGCAAAATAAATTGTATTTATTCCTGAACAAACGAAACGCGTCGCAGTTCGACGGGATCATCGGCATCCTGCCCGATAAAAGCGGCAAAACTATTTTTACCGGTGATGTGAAGATCAAGCTGGTGAATAATATCTTCAGGGCCGGCGAAACATTTGATCTGAACTGGCGACGGCTGCAGGCGCTGACCCAGGACTTTAACGCCCGGGTCATCTATCCCTATCTTTTCGGCACACCCATTGGAACCGATTACGCCATCAAAATTTACAAGCGCGATTCTTCTTTTATAGATGTGAACAACAACATTGGTTTACAGTATTATTTTAAAGGGCTCAATAATCTTAAAGTCTATTATAAGCAGCGCAACGCCAATATCCTTTCAACGTCTGGACTCGCCTTTATTACCGTTTTACCGGATTATGCCGACGTAACCACCCGCTCGTATGGTTTAGGACTGGTATTTGAAAAACTGGACTACAGGTTTAATCCGCATAAAGGATTTTCATTAAATATTAGTTCGCAAACAGGAACGAAGACCATCCGGAAAAACCCGAAGATAAACGACGCGGTGTATACCAACCTGCTATTGAAATCGACCCAGTACCAGTTTGAAGGCAATGCCAATTTGTATATCCAGGTAAAAGGAAATAATGTGCTTCGGCTCGGTGGCCAGTATGGAAGCGTATTTGGGAACGCTCCTATTTTCAAGAACGAATTATTCAGGATCGGCGGCTTACGTACCCTGCGGGGGTTTGATGAAGAGAGCATTTACGCGTCAACGTATGTTATTCCCACGCTTGAATACCGGTTTTTGTTCGCGCAGAATTCGAACATCCTGTTGTTTGCCGAAGGTGCCTGGTACGAAAACACAAGCGGATCAACCTATGTGAACGACATGCCTTACAGCTTAGGGGCCGGCATCAATTTCGATACCAAGGCGGGGATCTTTTCATTGAACTACGCGATCGGAAGCCAGTTTGGAAACGCCCTGGATTTCAGGACCGGCAAGATCCACTTTGGTTTAACGGCTTTGTTCTGAAAATTGACCGAATATTATAATATCTTTGTAATACACGATTAAAAACCGTTCTGATGAAAAAAATACTACTAACGTTTCTCTTTTTATCTCTTTTAGGAAAAGGCTTCGCCCAGCTGACCTACGCGAGCTTGAATTTTAATTTACTCAGCCACGTTGAACCTGAAAAAGTAAGCGCTGGCGATGGCCGTAAATATTCCGGCTGCTGGGGCTGGGTACAAACTTCTAAAAACAAAGAATACGCCATCGTCGGTTCCACATCGCGCACGTATTTCATCGACATCACAAACCCCCTGGCTCCGGTTGTAAGAGACTCTGTAAATGGTCTCTCCGGGCCCTGCACCTGGCGCGAATTGAAAACGTACCAGAATTACTGTTATGTAGCGAGCGATGTGTGCCAGCCAAACTCTTTTCAGATAATTGACATGCAGTACCTGCCCGATTCGGTTCACGTAGTGTACAACGATACTTTACTGTTCCAGAACGCACACACATTGTGGGTCGATGGAAATAAATTATATGCGGGTGGTGTGTCTCCAAAAGGAAGCTCTCCCATTAATATGAGGGTATATAGCCTGGCGAATCCTAAAGCGCCCGTTCTTTTACGAACACTGAGAGACGATTTTCCGTCCACTAATTATATTCACGACATGTTTGTAAGAAACGACACTGTATTTGCTTCGGCAGGATGGCAGGGCTTACAGATATTTAAGTACAATTCAACGGGAAATAATTTTACAGCGCTCGGATCTCTCACCACTTATACCGAAAGCGGATACAATCACAGCTCATCCCTGACCCCGGATGGAAAGACACTGGTGTTCTGCGACGAAACCCAAAACAAAGGCATCAAAGTGGCCGATGTTCAGAATTTAAGCAACATTACCATTCCCTCGTTGATCCGTCCGAATTCAAATACGGAATTCATTGCGCATAATCCTTATGTGATCGACAACCAATGGGTATACATCTCCTGTTACCAGGACGGCCTGATGCTTTACGACATTACGAATCCGGCCTCACCGGTACTGAAAGGTTTTTTTGATACGTATCCGCAGGGAGGTTCCGGACCTATTACCGATTATGGCGGAACCTGCTGCCGGGGCAACTGGGGCGCTTATCCTTATTTTCCAAGCGGTGTTGTTTTAGCCTGCGATATGCAAAACGGTGTATTTCTTTTAAAACCCAGCTCCATTATTGGTGTAAAAGAAGAAGATAAATCATTACTAACGGCCTCCGTATATCCCAACCCTTCGTCGGGCGAATTAAAGCTCACGTTTTCCAATGAAGGCGCGGAGAACTATACCGTGGAGCTAAAAACCGTACTGGGTCAAACTGTGTTGCGCGAAGAAAAAAAGAACGACACCGGGTTCCCGATCAGTTTTAAAACACTGGATGTTTCGCGGTTAGCGAACGGATCTTATTTTATCACCATCCAGAGCGGGCAACGCCTGTTCAAGGAAAAAATCATTATCTCAAAGTAAATTTATGTTCACTAAAAATTCATGTATCGGTGTGATCGGATCAGGGGCCATGGGTTCTGGAATTGCACAGGTAGCGGCCACAGCGGGACACAAGGTATGGGTGTTTGATACGAATAACGCCGCGATCGACAAAGCGAAAAAAAACCTTCAAAGTTCGTTACAGAAACTCGTTGAAAAACAAAAAATAAATACCGAAACAGCGGTGTCTATTTCCGGCAACATTCATTTTACCGGTTCTCTTTCGGATTTCAAAGCCTGTGATCTGGTTATTGAGGCCATTGTAGAAAATCTGGATATAAAACAAAAAGTATTTGCCGAACTGGAATCGATCGTAAGCGCTAAATGTGTCCTTTCAAGCAATACATCGTCGCTTTCCATTACCTCTATTGCTTCGGCAACCAAAACCCCTGAGCGGGTTATAGGCGTTCATTTTTTTAATCCTGCCACCTTAATGCCTTTGGTGGAGATCATTCCGGGAATAGCAAGCGATATCACACTGGTTTACGAGACCAAAAAACTGATCGACACCTGGGGGAAAATAACCGTGGTGGCAAAAGATACTCCCGGCTTTATTGTTAACCGCGTGGCCCGGCCTTTTTACGGCGAAGCGCTGCGGATCTACGAAGAAGGGATTGCCGATATGGCCACCATTGACTGGGCTATGAAAGAGATAGGCGGATTTAAAATGGGACCTTTTGAATTGATGGACCTGATCGGGCACGATGTGAACTATGTGGTGACTGAAACCGTGTGGAAACAATTTTACTATGATCCGCGGTTCAAGCCTGCCCTGGCGCAAAAGCGATTGCTGGAAGCCGGGTTCCTTGGGCGTAAAAGCGGAAGAGGATTTTATAATTATGCCGAAGGGATTAAACAGCCGGAACCTGTAAAAGACCCCGTGTTGGGAAAACAAATTTTTGAACGCGTTATTGCCATGCTCATCAACGAAGCGGCCGACGCTGTGTATTTAAAGATCGCTTCGCCCGAAGATGTGGACCTGGCTATGACCAAAGGCGTGAACTATCCGAAAGGATTGCTGAAATGGGCCGATGAAATAGGGATTCAGCATGTGATCAAAACGCTTAATAACCTGAGGGAACTGTACCAGGAAGACCGTTACAGGACCAGCATTTTATTGCTGTATCTTGTGTCGAACAAAAAAACATTTTATTAGGACCGGTTCTGGAATTTACCTGTTAACCTCTTGTTTTTACTAAATCAAACTATTCGTTCACTCATTTCCCGGGGCCTTTCTTTAGAGTTCAGCTCGTAATTTGATAAATTTGGGTATAACCTTATACTCATGAAAAAGTTCCTTTATCCAACCGTATGTTCTTTCGGCATTCTTGCCGCCTTCATCATTGTGTCTTGTACAAAAAGCAAGAATACTCCCGATTCCATTCAGGGGACCAATAAAGAACAGTCGACCGGCACAGGGGCCAATCCTAATATCGGTGTGGTAACCGTAACCGGCATGAATCCCGTTACGAATCCCGCTACCCGTAATTCGTCTTTGCAGGTAAGCGGACCGGGCTGGAGTTACGATGCCTGCACTAATTCAACCGCTACCAACGGCAGCTCTTCGCTTACCGGCCATAATGGCTCAACATCCGTTAATCTTGTTTTTGGAAGCACAGTGGGACTTGGTGTGACTGCCTGGACACTTGTGGATACAAACCCCGGTGTGGGCCAGGCCCGTTTGGTGATTAGTAATGCCCCCGGCCAACCCGATGGAATTACCTGGTATTCAAAATCCGGCACTGTAACGGTTAACACTACCGCCAGCCAGACCAGCGCTACGTTCAGCAATGTTCAGTGCCTCCAGACCAAATTCTTATTCCCTGTAGTTACCGTATCCGGGGCCTTGATCTGCCAGTAATAGCCTTGCTTCTTCCCTCGTCCATTCCTTAAGTTCACTCATTTTTGGGTTTAAACTTGCTTATTTTGCCTGAAATCGCTATATTTGAATGTAAAATCTTCGGTATGCTGTGAGCTTCGGCGATCTGAATACTGAAATTGAAAAAACATTATTATGAAAAAGTTCGTTTATCCATCCATGCTCGCGGTAATTCTTGCTACGGCATGTATCATTGTTTCGTGTGATAAAGATCCTAATGATCCGGATTCTATACAAGGTACCAATAAAGAGCAATCCACAGGTACTGCCGCTAATCCCAATATCGGGGTTGTTACCGTAACGGGTACCAGCACGCTTACCAACCCTGCTACACAGAACTCTGCTTTGCAGGTGAGTGGTGCCGGATGGAGTTATGATGGTTGTACAAACACAAGTTCTTTAACCGGAAGTCCGTCGTTAACAGGTCATAATGGTTCAACCAGCGTTAATCTTACCTTCGGAACTGCACCTCCAATGGGTACTTCTACCTGGACACTTACCTCGGGTAATCCAGGCGCAGGCCAGGCCCGTATGACGGTAAACAACGCACCAAGTCAGCCCGATGGAATCGTTTGGTATTCAAAATCAGGCATGGTAACTGTTTTAACCCAAACCACATCAATTACTCCGTATACAAGCACACAGGCAACATTCAGCAACATTCAGTGTTTACAATACACGTTCTTATTTCCTGTTGTTACTGTTTCAGGAGCTTTAATTTGTCAGTAAAAAAATTCTTTTTTATATATGAAAGCCTCGATTCTTCGGGGCTTTTTTATTTTTGTATTTGTGCGGTCACTTAAAAAAATAGCCGTTTATTTTCGGGCTCAGTATAAACTAGATCTGAGAGCGCTGGCATTGATGCGCATCAGCGTAGGGCTGGTTGTATTGGCCGATCTCGTCATTCGCGCGCAATCGATCGTGGCGCATTATACGGATGAGGGTATTTTACCCATTCATTTGCTCAAGGAATTTTACAACAAGCAGGTATACTACTCGTTTCACACCTTGAACGGAAGCCTGGGCTGGCAAACGTTTTTATTCATCCTGAACGCGCTGATCGCTGTGGCGCTGATCCTTGGCTACAGAACACGTCTTAGCACCATCCTTGCGTGGATCTTTATGGTATCGCTGCAGAACCGCGATCCGTTCATTCAGCAGGGCGGCGACGACCTTTTACGGCTGACCTTATTCTTTGGAATGTTCATGCCCTGGGGTAAATTTTATTCTTTAGACGTAAAACGCTGCGGACAAACGGTTTCGAAATATCATTTTTCGGCCGCTTCGGTTGGGTATCTGCTGCTGATCGTTTCGGTATATTTATTTTCTTCGTTGCTGAAAACGTCGCCCGAATGGAGAAGTGAAGGAACCGCAATCTATTATGTATTGAGCCTTGATCAGCTCAAGATCGGCCTGGGATACTGGCTGTACGAACACCCGGGTTTAATGAAAGCGCTGACGCACGTTGTATTTTACACCGAGCTGATCGCGCCGCTTTTAGTGATGATTCCTTTCAAAAATAGCCTGTTCAGAGGTATCGGCGTGATGTTGATTTTGATCCTTCATATTGGGATCGCCCTGAATGTATATGTAGGATTATTTTTTGTGATCGGGATGTCGAGCGCAGCCGGGTTGCTGCCATCGGGGATCATGGATAAAATGGAGGCCGTTTTAATCAAAACGAAACGCCGGCTCAGCAGCGGTTTTTCAAAAGGAATTATTCGGTCACCGTTATTAAAAATTACACGAACTTCTTTTTTGACCGGTGTGATCTTATTTTGCCTGCTGATGAACCTTGGGAATTTAAAATGGTTTCCGTACCGGGTGGCGGGACCGATCCTGAAAGTAAATGATCTGCTTAAGCTCGAGCAATTTTGGGGAATGTTCTCGCCTAACATTTACAAAACCGATGGCTGGTATGTTTACAGGGGAATTAAGAAGGACAATACGGATTGGGATCTTTATCATGATAAAGCGGGGTTGGATCTGAGCAAACCCGACCGCGTTTCGGAAATGTACGAATCGGATCGCTGGCGTAAATTCGCGGAAAACTATGAGAAAGTAGAATATAATTTTATTAAGCCGTATTATTGCAGATATTTGATCAGGAAGTGGAATACCGAGCATCCTGAAAACAAGATCGAAGGTTTATATATTTTATTTGAACGCGAGATCTCTCTTCCCAATTATAGAACAAAACCTGTAAAGCAGGAGAATGTTTGTTTGTGTTACGAAAATGAGCCCCTTAAGTAAAATCCTGAAATATTTTAATTATTTGCTTAACGCTAAAACAGCGCACGGAGTTCATTCGCCTTTTGTTTCCAGGTTCATTCACGAGCTTATTGAGAATGAGAACACCGATTATTACCGGTTCAAAGAATTAAGAAAAGTACGACGGCGTTTGCTGAACGACCCTGCAAAAATTACCATTACCGATTTTGGTGCGGGATCCAGGATTTTTAAAGGCAATGAACGAACGATCTCACAGATCGTAAATTCGGGGACCAGTAAAACCAAATTTTCACGTCTTTATTTTAAACTGATTAATTTCAGTAATGCGAAATATGTGGTTGAATTAGGCACCTCGGTTGGCTTGAACACTCTCTATTTGGCAAGCGCCAACTCAGCCGCAAAAGTGTATAGCATAGAAGGATGTAGTGAATTATATAAATTTTCAAACCGGCTTTTAACTGAGCAGAAGGTAACAAATGTTTCCTTGATACAGGATACGTTTGAAAACGCTTTCCCGAAGGTATTGAAAGAAATTCCTTCGTTGGATCTGTTGTTCGTGGATGGCAACCACCGTTACCAGCCTACCATTGATTATTTTAAAATGGGGTTAACGAAGCGAACGAATGATTCCGTTTTTATTTTCGATGATATTCACTGGAGCGACGAAATGGAAAAGGCCTGGAAGGAAATAAAAGCGCATCCTGAGGTCACGCTGAGCCTCGATCTGTTTTATGCGGGTCTGGTTTTTTTCAGGAAGGAACAAAAGGAAAAAGAACATTTTGTATTGCGTTATTGAAATTCAAAAAATAATCTTAATTTTAATATTATCATTCTCACATTATGAAAAAGATCGTTTTTTTGCTTGCTGCCTTTTGTTTTACACTGGAGTGTTATTCTCAAACCACAAAAATGCTTCAGTCCAACATGTGGTATTGTGTTGGTGATTGGGAAAATCACAAGCATATATTAATGACCGTAAGCAACCACTCAAAATACGATTCAGAGGTAAAATTTTTACCTTCGGGTAAATTGGTGAGGATCTCCGCTGACGAAAAAAAGGCAGACTCCAGCTATACCTATTCTGTAAAAAAAGGAATTATGAAGGTCGATAAAACGGCTTCTGCCAGCGCGAGTGAACCAAAGATCTCTTTTTATAAATTGAATCTTTTAGAATACAATAAAATTTACGAGCTGATACCAAAGACGGAAGCGGAAGTTAAAGAGCTTGAAAAGCAGGAGTAAATACATCATCAAAAAGAACGTTTCGTTCTTACAATATCGTTTATCTTGGAGTTTGGACGTTTAGAAAACATAGAACAGGTCGATTTTTCCCTGGCGGCAGATCATCGGAGCATAAAAAAGATACTTGGCCAAAAACGTT
>JADMIO010996542.1_pt1:0-25000 | contig 87661 bp, 68 predicted proteins | sample 8958161 | NCBI WGS metagenome assembly JADMIO01 (sample SAMN16585339, study PRJNA669376) | soil metagenome | isolation source: Crop rotation soil | place: USA: Cullars Rotation, Alabama | collected 2011 | reverse complement strand
CAGCTTTCATGGCTTGACGGGCGGTGTGTACAAGGCCCGGGAACGTATTCACCGCGCCATTGCTGATGCGCGATTACTAGCGAATCCAGCTTCATGGGGTCGAGTTGCAGACCCCAATCCGAACTGAGACCACCTTTTTGAGATTCGCATCATATTACTATGTAGCTGCCCTCTGTAGTGGCCATTGTAGCACGTGTGTAGCCCAGGACGTAAGGGCCGTGATGACTTGACGTCATCCCCACCTTCCTCACCGCTTGCGCGGGCAGTTCCACTAGAGTCCTCAGCATTACCTGCTAGCAACTAATGGTAGGGGTTGCGCTCGTTGCGGGACTTAACCCAACACCTCACGGCACGAGCTGACGACAGCCATGCAGCACCTAGTTTCGGGCCATTGCTGGCTGACTCCTTTCAGAATCATTCCCTAACTTTCAAGCCCTGGTAAGGTTCCTCGCGTATCATCGAATTAAACCACATGCTCCTCCGCTTGTGCGGGCCCCCGTCAATTCCTTTGAGTTTCACCGTTGCCGGCGTACTCCCCAGGTGGATCACTTATCGCTTTCGCTTGGCCACTCAGGGTTACCCCCAAGCAGCGAGTGATCATCGTTTACAGTGCGGACTACCAGGGTATCTAATCCTGTTTGATCCCCGCACTTTCGAGCCTCAGCGTCAGTTACAGCTTCGTTAGCTGCCTTCGCAATCGGTGTTCTATGACATATCTAAGTATTTCACCACTACATGTCATATTCCGCCAACGGCAACTGTACTCTAGACCGGCAGTATCAATGGCAGTTTCTGGGTTAAGCCCAGAGATTTCACCACTGACTTACTAGTCCGCCTACGCTCCCTTTAAACCCAATGAATCCGGATAACGCTTGCATCCTTCGTCTTACCGCGGCTGCTGGCACGAAGTTAGCCGATGCTTATTCTAACCATACTATCAGCCCCTTACACGTAAGGGGGTTTTCTCTGGTTCAAAAGCAGTTTACAAACCATAGGTCCTTCTTCCTGCACGCGGCATGGCTGGATCAGCCTTGCGGCCATTGTCCAATATTCCTTACTGCTGCCTCCCGTAGGAGTCGGATCCGTGTCTCAGTATCCGTGTGGGGGTTTAACCTCTCAGTACCCCTAATGATCGTCGCCTTGGTGAGCCGTTACCTCACCAACTAGCTAATCATGCGCATACTCATCTGTAACCGTCGGAACTTTTAAATAAAAGCAATGCTGCTCCTATTGTTATGGGGTATTAATCCGGATTTCTCCGGGCTATCCCCCTGTTACAGGTAGATTGTATACGTGTTACGCACCCGTGCGCCGGTCGCCGGCAAGTATTGCTACTCCCGCTGCCCCTCGACTTGCATGTATTAGGCCTGCCGCTAGCGTTCATCCTGAGCCAGGATCAAACTCTCCATTGTATAAAAGTTTGATTCCCTAGCTAAGATTCTTATCTTATCTAAGAAATTTATTAATGTCTGTAATAACAGACCTTCTCAGGGTTTCTAAAAATTGCATTCACATGCAACCTCTAAATGATGTGGTAAATCTTAATTCTCGCAATTTACCTGCTTACATTTTGGCAATCATTTCCTTCAATGAACGTAATATCAATAAACCAGGACTTTCCTTCAACCCCATTTTACCTTAGGACTATTAATCCCGGCGAGGTTCTAAGAGAGTTTCCCAATCTGTCAATCAACTTAATCTTTTACCCGTTTTTCTGCGTTCCGCATGAAACGGGGTGCAAAAGTAACACTCTTTTTACCAATTCCAAAACTTTTTTAAAGTTTTTTAACCCTCTTTTTTTCTTTCCCTGCTTTAAATCCCTACTTCTCAAAAAAAATCGGAGCGCAAAGATACAGCTTTTGATCCCAGCCAAACAAGTATTTTAGATGATTTGGCTAAAATTGCCGACGATTCTTTTAAAAACAGATCATAATCCAAAAAAACTATAAAATCTTGCTTTTAAATGGTAATTTGAGTTGGTTTGTGAAACACAAAACTCTGAAAAATGGCCGGCGTAAATAAAGTAATACTTGTTGGAAACCTCGGAAAAGATCCGGAATTGAGATACCTCGAAGGCAATATCGCAAAAGTAAGGTTCAGCCTTGCCACAAGCGATTATTACAAAGACAAAAACGGTAACCGCGTTGAACAAACAGAATGGCACAATATCGTTTTATGGCGCGGCCTTGCAGAAACGGCCGAAAAGCTTCTGAAAAAAGGAATGCAGGTTTACATTGAAGGTAAAATACAGAACCGCCAGTGGACCGATAAGGAAGGAAATAAAAAATCGAGTTCCGAAATAGTTGCCGAATCGTTTTTACTTCTTCAAAAAAGAGAAAACAGCAGCAACGACGGCAGCTTTGATAAGCAGGGAAGCGGTGATATCCCCTTTTAAATTTGTTTTTTTAATAACTTTTTTCCGGGGCCTCCCATTCAAAATCCGTCCTCGTTACTTTTGTGGATCATGAATCGTTTATCTAAAAAAATATTCTTTCGCTCTGTGCTGATCTGCGCATTGCTGGTGTGTGCCATAAGCTGCGATGACGATGATGACAAGATCTACTCTCCGAAACCACGCGGTTATTTCAGAATAGAACTTCCCGCCAAACAATACCGGGTATACGACAGCGTTTGTCCCTACACGTTTGAGCTCCCGGTATACGCGCGCATAAAACGCGATCAGCACAAAGGAGCCGATCCCTGCTGGCTGAATATTGAATTTCCGAAATTTAAAGCCACCGTGTATCTAACTTATAAAGAATTAAACGGCAACCTGAGTAAATTTCTCGAAGAATCGCGTGATATGGCGGTACGTCATGAAATAAAAGCAACAGGGCTCGACGAAACCGTGGTGATCCGCGATAGCTCCAAAGTATACGGGATGGTATATGACATCGCCGGAAATACAGCCTCTTCCGTCCAGTTTTATCTTACCGACAGTACACGGCATTTTTTAAGAGGCTCGCTTACATTTTATTGCCCGCCCAATACCGATTCTCTTAAAATGGTGATCGATTTCATCCGGAAGGATATTGTGCAGCTGGTGAAAACCTGCAAGTGGAAAGGCAGTTCTTCAGAAGATAAACCTAAAAAAACAAAGGATTAATTGTAGATCTTCAGGGCGTTTCCGTCGTAGCTGCTCGCGTATATTTTCAACGCATAAGCAGCAGGCCCGGCTGTAACCGCACCATCCACGATCTGCCATTTAGAACCGCTCACCGTATCTTTCAATGTAAAGTTATCGCTCTGCACTTTAGCAATCGCGGCCGCATCATTCGGATAGTAGGTGGATGTTCTCTCCAGGGCAACAAAATCCACTTGCGTTTTCCTGTATATGATAAGTCCGTTAACCCCGGCATTATTATAATATACCCAGCCGCCCGGGGTTTGAAGTTTAAAAAATAAAGGGTCGTTCGGGTAAATAGTAACATTTACAGCTACGTATGGGATGCCGTTATCCGAAGTATTTTGATTTTTTTTCTTACAGGCAACCGCCAATGCCACCGCCATACAAAAAACAGCTATTTTTATTTTTTTGGCGGAAAACATGTTGAAAGAGTTGCTATTAAACTGTTACCTTTGTTCACACAAAGATACGTAAATGGACCAATTTGAGCAACCGGAACCTCGTAGAAGCAACCCTTTTCTGCCGCTTTACTTCTCCATTATACTGGTTATAGGTCTGCTTGGAGGTTATTTCTTCTCTCAAAATAATTCATTTTCAAAAACACCCGACGGGGCAAGCGGCTACCATAAATCACGTTATTCGAAGATCAATAATCTGCTGGAGTATATAGAAATGCAGTACGTTGACACGATCAACGAGCACCAATTGGTAGAAAAAACCGTTACGTCCATGCTGCACAGCCTGGATCCGCACTCCGATTACATTCCCGCCGAACAATTCAAACAGGTAAACGAACCTTTACAGGGAAATTTTGACGGCATCGGCGTTGAGTTCAATATTATTAACGACACCATACGGGTAATTACACCGATCAGCGGCGGACCTTCTGAAAAACTCGGGATCAAATCGGGCGATAAGATCATTAAAGTGGACAATAAGCTTATGGCCGGCGTTAAGATCACCAATAAACAGGTATTTGAGAAACTAAGAGGCGAAAGAGGCAGCAAAGTAAAAGTAAGCATACAGCGAAGCGGCGTTCAGAAGTTACTTGACTTTGTTATTGAACGCGATGAGATTCCGCTGTACAGCATTGATATTTCGTATATCGTTAAGCCTGGACTTGGTTACATCAAAATAAGCCGGTTCGCGTCTACCACTTATGATGAGTACGTAAAAGCGTTTAATACGCTCAGCAGTCAGGGCATGAAAAAACTGATCCTCGATCTTCGCGGAAACCCAGGCGGTTTCTTAAATGCCGCCGTGAGCATTGCCGACGAGTTTTTAGCAAATGGTTTGCAGATCGTTTATACCGAAGGCCGGTCGAAACCAAAAAAATTCTACAAGGCAACAACGCATGGAAGCTTTGAAAATAATCCGCTTGTTGTATTGATCGATGAAGGAAGCGCCAGCGCCAGCGAGATCGTTGCAGGCGCCGTTCAGGATAACGACAGGGCTACCATTATCGGACGCCGGAGCTTTGGAAAAGGATTGGTGCAGGATCAGCTCGATCTTTTGGATGGTTCGGCAGTTCGTTTAACGATTGCCCGTTATTATACACCAACCGGCCGGTGCATTCAAAAACCGTATACCGAAGGCAATGAAGCGTATTACCAGGAAGAGCTGGACCGTTACAGCGCCGGTGAATTGGTTAATGCCGACAGTGTGAAGCTCGATAAAAGCAAGATCTATCATACCCCGGGCGGAAAAACGGTTTACGGCGGAGGCGGTATTATGCCTGACGTATTTGTTCCGCTCGATACCGCTAAATATTCAAGCTTCGTGAACAAAGCCTTCTATACCGCTATCATTAATTCATTCGGATTTGAGTACAGCGACCATCACCGCGCTGAGCTTCTGAAAAAATATCCTACTGCACAGGATTATATCCGGAATTTCACCGCAGACGATAAATTGCTGGATGATTTTTACAGTTTCGCGCAAAACAAAAAATTAACCGCGAGCGACAGCGACAAACAAAAAAGTCATGCCAGTTTACAGCATCTCCTTAAAGCGCTTATTGGCCGGAATTTATTTGATAAAGACGCTTATTATCCCATCATCAACCAAAACGATAACTGCATTAAAAAAGCAATTGAAGTGTTGGATAAGAACTAAGGACAGGGGCCTTAATTCCACATCTTAATTTTTTTCACTTTTCGGTTTTTATCCTAAATCTTTTATACATTAGAAGAAATTTTATTAACCTTTAAATCTAAATAATATGGCTTTCGAATTACCAAAATTAAACTACGCGTTTAACGCTTTAGAACCACATATTGATGCTAAAACCATGGAGATCCATCATGGTAAACACCACCAGGCCTACGTTACTAACTTAAATGCCGCTATTGCCGGAACGGATGCTGAAAAAATGAGCATTGAGGATATTTGCAAAACCATTTCAAAATATCCTGCGGCCGTTCGCAATAACGGCGGAGGCCATTATAACCACTCCTTATTCTGGAACATTATGGCGCCAAATGCGGGAGGTGTTCCATCTAACGAAGTAGGTAAGGCTATCGTTGCTGAATTCGGATCGTTCGACAATTTTAAAACGCAATTCTCGCAGGCGGGCGCTACCCGCTTCGGATCAGGCTGGGCCTGGTTATGTGTTAAAGAAGGCAAACTGGCTGTATGTTCAACTCCTAACCAGGATAATCCTTTAATGGATATTGCTGATGCCGGCTGCAAAGGCACACCCATACTGGGAATGGATGTTTGGGAACATGCGTATTACCTTAACTACCAGAACCGCCGTCCCGACTACATGACCGCATTCTTTAACGTGATCAACTGGAACAAAGTGAACGAGCTTTATCTTGCGGCTAAAAAATAACACCCTATTGTTTATTTAAAACTGAAAGAGACCGTAAAAACAACGGTCTCTTTTTTTATTTTCGTATACGGCGTCCCTTAACGTTTAACCGGTATTATACTAGTCATGAGAAGTTGCCTGATCCTGTTGTTCATTTTTATCTCCCGCTGCCTTTCCTCCGAAAACGTGGAAATGTATATGATCGACAGCTGCGGAGCAGTGGTCGGTAACGAAACGATAGATGTCACTATGAGCGAACTCGGCGGAGAAAAACCAAACCCGGTCTTTCATTTATTTAAACGGAAACAAAAAAAGAACAAGCGTATCGTGGCGGCACTCCTGGCCTTTCCTTTTCCGTTTGGGATTGTTGGTTTGCACAGGATCTACCTTGGAACAAAACCTTATGTTCCGGTAGCGTATATCGCAAGTTTGGGAGGTGTATTCGGCGTTTTACCGTTCATCGATTTTTGGGTATTGCTGATCGACAAGGATGTGGAGCGGTACAATGATAATGGGAAAGTGCTGATGTGGATCAGATAAGTGATTGATAAAATTAAATGAATTTTTCGCCTTTGTGCACTTTCACGTCGTTCACAAAGTTCCGGATCTGCTGTTCGTCCTGCTTTTTGCAGATCATCAGCACACCTTCCGATTCCACAACGATATAATCTTCCAGACCTTGTAACACCACTAATTTATCCTTTGGCACCTGCACAATACAGCTATTGCAATCATACTGGATCACATTTTTTCCAACAATGGCGTTTTTACTTTTGTCGTGCTTCAAATGCGTATACAAAGAACCCCAGGTTCCCAGATCGCTCCATCCGATGATCGACGAACGCACGTATACATTTTTTGCCTTCTCCATAACCGAATAATCTATCGAAATATTCTTGCATACGTTATAGGCGCGCATGATAAAATCGTTCTCCTGCTTCGTATTGTAAACATCAATACCTTCTTTGAATACATTGGCCAGTTCGGGATCATGGGCTTCCATGGCTTTGATGATGCTGTTGGTGCTCCAGATAAAAATTCCCGAATTCCACAAAAAGTCGCCGCTCGTCATGAAAAACTTAGCCATTTCAAGATCGGGCTTTTCGGTAAAGGTCTTTACTTTATAGATACGGTTATCTTTCTCTTTTTTGTGCGAATCCACAAACTGAATGTACCCGTAACCGGTATCCGGACGTGTTGGTTTAATGCCCAGTGTAACGAGACAATCTTCGCTGGCCGCTTTCGAAAAACAGGAATTTATGGCTTTTACAAACGTATCTTCTTTGGTGATCAGGTGATCGCTCGGAGCCACAATAGTTACAGCCTTCGGGTTCAGCTTATGGATCTTGTAAGACGCATAGGCGATACACGGCGCAGTATTTTTCCGGGCGGGTTCGCATAAAATATTTTCTTTCGGAAGCCTGGGGAGCTGTGAAGCAACAAGAGCGTTGTACGAGGTGCTGGTCACCACAAAAATATTTTCGTTCGGGCAAAGTTTCAGCAAACGGTCGTAGGTTTGCTGCAGCAAAGTTCTTCCGGTTCCAAGAATATCAATAAACTGTTTCGGATGCGCACTTGTACTCATCGGCCAAAACCTTGTCCCGACGCCACCAGCCATTATTATTGCGTAATGATTCTTCATACTGATTGTATCACAAAAATAGATAAAAAAACTTAGCCAAAAGCTTTATTTGGAGCATATTAAAATAAAAGCGTATCTTTGCAGCGCAAATCACGATTTGGTTTCTGCAACCAGTTTGTATCGTCGGCCGGTAGGGCATTCAATCTCAAACACACTGCGGATCTTAAATCCTCTCATTTAGCAGTAGTATAAATTTAAAATTAAAAAAATGACATTTGAAGAATTAGGCCTGGAGCCAAGTCTCCTTAAGGCTATTACTGATTTGGGCTTTCAGACACCGACCCCGATACAGGAAAAAACAATTTCAACATTACAAAAAGAAAAAATTGACGTCGTTGCTTTGGCACAAACCGGAACAGGTAAAACTGCCGCGTTCGGATTACCTATGCTAAGTACGATCGATGCAAGCAAAAAACATCCTCAGGCGCTGATCTTAGCGCCAACACGCGAGTTATGCATGCAGATCAGCAAGGACCTTGTTAACTTTGCAAAATATAAAAACGGAATTAAGGTTACTGCCGTATATGGCGGGGCGCGTATCGACGCCCAGATCCGCGATATAAAAGCGGGCTCACAAATTATAGCGGCAACTCCCGGCCGCCTGGTGGATCTTATCGATCGTAAGGCCATCGACCTTTCGCTGATAAAAATTGTGGTGTTGGATGAAGCGGATGAAATGCTCAACATGGGCTTTAAAGATGACCTCGATCTTATTTTGGGAAAAACATCTTCAGGAAAAAACACCTGGTTGTTCTCGGCCACCATGCCTAAAGAAGTGGAACGCATCGCCAGTAAATACATGAACAGTCCCCTGGAGATCAGCGTTGGTAAAAAGAACCAGGGCGCCGAAAATATCGAACACGTGTATTATGTGGTAAATTCAAAAGAAAGATACCTGGCCCTGAAACGCGTAGTGGATTATTATCCTGAGATCTTCGGGATCGTATTTTGCCGCACCAAAGCCGAAACACAGGAAGTGGCCGATCATTTGATTAAGGATGGTTACAGCGCCGACGCTCTGCATGGCGATCTTTCGCAATCGCAGCGTGATTTTGTAATGAAGCGTTTTCGTAACGGCGCTTTGCAGATGCTGGTAGCTACCGATGTGGCAGCGCGTGGTATTGATGTAAGCGACATTACACACGTTATCAATTATAATTTACCGGAGGACGCCGAAAATTACACGCATCGCAGCGGACGAACCGCCCGTGCGGGAAAATCAGGGATCTCTATTGCTATTGTAACGCCAAAAGAAACAGGCAAAATAAAAGACCTGGAACGCATTACCCTGAAAAAATTCACTAAGGCTCCCGTACCAAACGGAAGCGACGTATGCGAGAAACAATTATTCAACCTTGTTAAAAAATTACACGAGGTGGAAGTAAAAGATGAAGAGATCGAAAAGTTCCTTCCGAAAATTTACGAAGAGTTAAAAGATCTGAGTAAAGAAGAACTGATCAAACGTTTCATCTCTGAAGAATTCAACCGTTTTTACGAATATTACCAGAATGCTCCCGATCTTAACTCTACAGGTGAAGGTCGCGAAGGCGGCGGACGCTCTACCCGCTTCTTTGTGAATATGGGTATGATGGACGGATTTAACCGTAACTCCCTAAAAGATTTCCTGGCAGATGCTACGCGTATCAATCCACGGATGATCTTTAATGTGGATGTGAAGAATAGTTTCTCGTTCTTTGAAACGGAAAGCAAATTCACCGACGAGTTTATTTCGGTAAATAAATCGGATCTTGAATTTAACAACCGGAAAGTATCTTTAGAGATCTCTAACCGCAAAATGAGCGGCGGTGGCGACGGTGAACGAAAAAGTTTTGGAAAGTCGGAAGGTTATGGCGGGAAAAAAAGCTACGGCCGTTCTGAAGGTTCTTCGCGTGGTTATGGAAAATCGGAAGGTTCCTCAAGAGGTTTCGGAAGATCATCGGAAGGCGGGAGCGGAAAAAGTTTCGGAAAACCTTTTAAGAAAGACAGTGGCAGCGGAGAAAAACGCACGGGCTTCAGAAGAAGAGAAGGCGGCAGCGGCGGCTTTAAAAAATCCTACAAAGATTAAGCGCAATATAAAAGTAAACCCGGGTCGGATGATCCGGGTTTTTTTGTAGAATATAACTCTAAACCACAATCTTAAATAATTGAATATCAAATAAATAACCCTAAATAGTTCCCATTCATCACATTCCCCGGAAATGAATTTTATTTTGCTGTAACTTTTGAGTTCTTAAAAGCGTCTTACTACAAGAATAAATGACCTTATCTGATTACAATAGCTGCGTTGACCTTTATTCGGATGGCTTATACCGTTTTATACTCAAGCATATTAAAGATCGGGATGCGGCAAAAGATATTGTACAGGATACGTTTGAAAAAATGTGGCGAAAGTTAAACGACATCGACGCCCAAAAATCCAAATCGTATTTATTCACCACGGGTTATCACACGCTGATCGACTACACAAGACGGCAAAAAAAACAAGGTGATTTTTCGGAAGTGAATGAATCAAAATTATCGCACGACCGTTCTTACAACGACATCCGCGAAGTATTGAACCGCGCTTTGGAAAAATTACCGGAGATACAAAAAACGGTGGTTCTGCTCCGCGATTATGAAGGTTATGATTACGCGGAAATAGGAACGATCACCAATTTAACAGAAAGCCAGGTGAAGGTTTATATTTTCAGAGCGCGGCAGACCTTAAAGAATTACATAGGTAAAATGGAAGTTATTATTTAATGAGCAAAACAATACATATTGACAATTACGAAGCGTTTTTGCTTGACTTTATGGAAGGAAATCTTTCTGAAGAAGACTGTGTTCTTTTGAAGGATTTTATCTCCGCCCATCCTGAGCTGGAAGTTGATCTTAACGACCTTGAATTGATCTCTTTGGAAACTGAAGGGGTGTATTATGCTGAAAAATCCGGCCTGAAAAAGAAAAGTCCTTTTATTTCTGAAGAAACGTATGTAGCGTACATCGAAAATACCATTTCTGCCGAAGAAAAAAAGATGGTCGATGAGGCGGTGAGCTCGGATGCGGGTGTAAAGCACGAGCTGGACCTGTATTTTAAAACCCTTGTAGCTCCTGATCTTTCGGTTGTATTTGACAACAAAGCGCTACTGAAACGGGAGCCAAAAGTGCTGCGTTTTGCGACCACATTAAATTTGTCGGCAGCGGCCGCCCTTATTCTTATCCTTGGATTATGGTTCCTTTTCAGGGATACACTTAGTACTACTGTGAAAGGATTACCGGTTGCCAGTGTAGAAGTGAAACCGAAATTCAGGATGCCAGTTCATCCGGAAGCTCATCCGCAAAAAACAACCAACGGTACCTCTCAGGTTCCGTTCCACGGCATCGCTAAAAGGTCTGATACGAATTCCGTTGAAACACCTCCGGAAACATCGACTGTTACTGCAAATCCTGTTGCAACCAATAACTTCAGCATTTCCATTCCACATAAACACGAATTAGCTCTTCCCCTGGTAAAAGATACCATCTTAAGCGGGATGGCCTTAAATCCTTCAAAAGAACTAAAACCTGTATTTAATATTTCGTTCGGAAACGACGAGGAGGAAACGCTTCCGGTAAAACAGGAGAAAAAAGGATTCTGGGCCTGGGCCGGAAAAACATTCCGCAACCTGAATAAACTCGGCGTTAAAAAAGTGAACGCGGTTGAAACGGTGGATACTAAAAAAGAAGAATACGTTTTATCGCTTGGAAATTTTTCGGTGAAAAAGAATAATTACAACCAGGATTAAAATTTCTGTAACTTTTTAAAAGAGCCGTGCGTCTTATTACTAAAACGGCCGAAAATTTAAAAACTAAAAAATTATGACCATGAAAAACATATTGACAGTATCAGCCCTTGTGATCGCGTTAGGCGCGCAGGCGCAAACCACCGAAAAAAGAAGCATCAGCGCGTTCAATAAGATCGACGCTTCAGGCGCTACCAGCATTAGCTTTAAAACATCTCCTGAACTTTCATTAAGTGTTGAAGCCGACGCTGAAGAGATCAGGAATGTGGAAACCTATGTGAAGAACAATGTGCTTGTTATTAAGACCAAAGGTGATTTTAAACATCCGGTGAAGATTAATGTGAGCGCCGCCACATTCAAGGAATTGCATTTAAGCGGCGCTTCGTCGTTCGTTGCCGCCGGTGAGATCAAAACCGATTCCATATCCATTGAATCTTCAGGCGCGAGTTCGGTAAACATGGCGCTTGTTACAAAAGCAGCCCATATGAAAATTGCCGGAGCTTCCAACATCAATCTCAGCGGAACAACCCAGCGGTTTTACGCGAAGCTCGATGGCGCGTCGACGCTGAAAGCCTTCGATTTTAAATCGGCTATCGCTACCGTTAACGCCAGCGGCGCTTCTACAGCCAAAGTATTTGCGTCACAAAAATTATCAAGCGACTGTTCGGGAGCGAGCAACGTAACGTTCAAAGGCGCTCCAAAAGACGTGTATAAAAGAAGCTCAGGCGCGTCACAAATAGACAGCGCAAACTAAAAACATCCTAAACTCAAGATCATGAACTTAAAATATAATATAATCACCCTGTTGTGTTCTTTAGCCATTGCCGGCTACTCACAAACGGTACAGAAAAGAGAGATCGGCGCTTTTGATAAGGTCGACGCTTCGGGTGCAGCCAATGTGCATTTCACTGCTTCCGATTCTGTGAGCCTGAAACTAAGCGGGAATTCCGATGAGTTCAGTTTCGTAGAAACAAAGGTGCAGGATGGTATTCTCTTTATCAAAACAAAAGGAAATATCCGAACGCCTTTTAAAGTGCTCATCAGCGCCCCCACCCTGAACCTTATTACGCTTTCCGGAGCTTCTCACTTCGAAACGGATAACGAACTTAAAACTGATTCCATCCATGTCGAAGCTTCCGGCGCCAGCAATGTCGAACTAAACCTGGTGGCAAGAGCGGTGCGAACTACCGTGAGCGGCGCTTCCGAAGTTAATTTTTCGGGCACCACGCAAGACCTGTACGCCACTGTAAGCGGGGCCTCTACCCTTAAAGCCTATAAGTTAAACGCGCTCAATACCACGGTAACGGCTTCAGGCGCTTCCGTTGCGAAAGTATTTGCTGTAAATAAGCTTTCGGCAAACGCAACAGGCGCCAGCACTATAAAATTCAAAGGCGATCCGAAAGATGTGATCGCGGAAGGATCAACGTCTTCGCAGATCATGAAAATCGGCAATGATGAAAGCAGTGTAAAAAAGAATGGCAAAGATTCGAGCAGCACCACTTTTAATTTAGGGAATAAAAAAATAATTATCGTCGATGAGAACGATACCATCCATAAACATTCGTATGGCGATTTCAAATACTGGAGCGGTTTCTTTATCGGCAGCACTGGGTACGTGGGTTCAAATCAAAGTTTTAAGATCGACAAGCCTTATAATTACATGGAGCTTGATTATAGCCGCTGTTTTAATTTTCAGCTAAATCTGTTTCAATCCAATATTCATATCTATAAAAATTTTATCAACCTCGTAACCGGCCTGGGTTTCGACTTTAACCAGTATGAATTTGAAAATAAAGTAAAACTGAATGCCGACAGCAGCTTTACCTGGGGAAATGTGGATTCAACCAATACGTTCTCCTATAGCAAGAACCGGCTGAAAACATCTTACATAACCGTTCCGCTCCTTCTTGATTTCAACACCAATGCGAACCAGAAAAAATCCTTTCATGTAAGTTTAGGAGTTGTGGGTGAATACCTCATCGCCGGAAGAACAAAACAGGTTGTTTCAAAAGACGGTGTGAAACACAAGAATATCCGTAATGATAATTACAATCTTAGTCCTTTAAGGGCCAATGCCTATGCCAGCATTTCGTACCACAAGATCACGCTGTATGCCCAATACGCTTTGAACAGCATGTTTAAGAACGGGCACGGACCGGAACTCTATCCTTTCAGCGCGGGGATCCGGGTCGTTGGTTTTGGCGACTGGGATTAGTTCCAAATGACAATAAACGTTAAACCCCTGTGAGAATCGCAGGGGTTTTTTATTTTTGTTGTATGAGAATTCATTTACTTTTAGCGGTGGCGCCTTTGTTCTTATGCTGTACCACACGGTCGCAAAGCCCCATCATAAACAGCGCCGCTAAAACCATTGAATCCCGCTTTTCAACGCCAGCAGGATATGTGCGTGAAGATGATAAAACCGGGAGCTTCGATAATTTTCTCAGGGCGCTGCCCTTAAAACCTTCCGGCACAAAAGTTCTGACCTATAACGGTGAAGTAAAACAGCCCGAAACAGTTTATGACGCGGTGCTGGATATAGATGTGGGAACAAAAGACCTTCAGCAATGTGCCGATGCCGTGATGCGTTTAAGAGCAGAATATCTTTTCGCCAATAAATTATATGATAAGATCCATTTTAATTTTACCAACGGAAAAAAAGCCGAGTACATAAAATACGCCGAAGGCTATCGTTTTAATTTAAAAACAAACAGCTGGGTGAAAAGCGCCGCGAAAAGCAATTCTCACGAAACGTTCAGAGCCTATATGGATATGGTTTTCAATTATGCGGGTTCCCTTTCTTTAAGCCGCGAACTAACGCCTGTTTCCAATATAAACGATATATTGCCCGGCGATGTGTTTATTAAAGGTGGATCACCCGGACATGCTGTTACCGTAGTGGATGTGGCCGTGAATCCCAAAACAAAACAGAAAGTATTTATGGTAGCCCAGAGTTATATGCCTGCTCAAAATATTCATGTGCTCAAGAACCTGGCAAATCCCTCGATCAGTCCCTGGTACGATATTAATTTCGGCAGCAACCTTAAAACCCCTGAATGGACCTTCAGCAAAGATCAGCTGATGCGGTTCGGCGATTAAAATTCATTTTAATTCGTAAATTGAAACCGAAAACGATGGAATCGCAGGTTTCGATACAGCAGAAAAGCACCTTTACAAAAGTGGTCGGCAATCTTACCTTTTGGGTATTGATCGCTATCATCGCCGGTATGCTGCTCGGTCATTTCGCGCCGGCCCGGGCCGTAAAAATGGAGCTTGTCGGAAAAACCTTCATCGACATCATCAAATTGTTTATTGCTCCCATTGTTTTCCTTACTATTGTTTTAGGTATAAGCGGTATGGGCGACCTGAAAAAAGTAGGGCGGATCGGCGCCAAAGCGCTTTTGTATTTTGAGATCGTGACCACTCTTGCCCTGGTGATCGGTATCGCTGTGGCTAACTTTCTGCAGCCGGGAACTATTGATAAAAACGGCTTGCAGATCCAGGACGCCAGTAAATACACCCGAAGCAGCGAACAGGGTTTCGACTGGATCAAATTTCTGGCTTCCAATTTAACCTTACAGGTATTGATCCTGGCCATCGTCACCGGCATTGTGCTCAGTACTATTTCAAAACGCCAGGGCGCAATTGTTGTTTTGCAACGGATCTCCCGGTTTGTTTTTACGGCGCTTAAATACGTGATGTACCTCGCCCCTGTAGGCGCGTTCGGCGGAATGGCCTTTACCATAGGAAAATTCGGTTTACATACCCTGGTGCCGCTTGCCAAATTAATGGGAACCGTTTACCTGACCATGTTCCTTTTTGTTTTTTTAGTACTTGGCGGCATCCTCAGATATTATAAAGAGAATATTTTCACGTTCCTGAAATACATTAAAGAAGAGCTGCTCATTGTGCTTGGCACTTCTTCTTCGGAAGCAGCGTTACCCTCCCTGATGCTGAAGCTTGAAAAAATGGGCTGCAGCAAGCCGGTTGTAGGATTAGTGGTCCCAACCGGTTATTCGTTTAACCTGGATGGAACCTCCATTTATCTTTCCATGGCAATTATTTTTTTAGCGCAGCTTTATAATGTGCAGTTGAGTTTCGCGGAGATCGTCAGTATCATCGGCATCTTAATGGTGACTTCAAAAGGTGCGGCGGGTGTAACCGGCAGCGGCTTCATCATTCTTGCTTCCACACTTACCGCCATTCACAAAATACCGGTTGAAGGACTCGCGTTCTTACTTGGCGTCGATAAATTCATGAGCGAAGCGAGGGCCATCACCAACATCATCGGAAATGGCGTAGCTACTATTGTGATCTCAAAAAGTGAAAATGAATTTAAAGCGCCGGGCGATTAAATATCAACGGCTTTCTTCTTTTGTTTGCCCAATATATTGAATTGAACTCCGTAAGACGGAACAAAGCTCCAGCCCTTCAGTTCAACGCTTCCGCCGCCAAGGAGAGGGTACCTGCCATAATTCTGATAATAAGCCGCAAGCGAAAGGTTAAAGTATACAAACTTCTTTCCTACTTTCATATTTATAAAGGTACCATACGAACCGTAATGAACCTTTGCTTCCACTGGCGTTAAAAGTTCAGGCGGCAGCTTGTACTCAGGATCTACCTCGTCATTTATCCTGTAAACATTTTTAGTGGCGATTTTATATTTGATGAAGGTATGTGAATACAAAAATCCGAATGAGAAGCAACCCACGCGTTCTTCAGGTCCCCACGTTTTACTAAAGATGACCGGAAGCGTGATCTCTTTACGGTTCATATCCATAATAAACACCTTCTGCATCTTTTTAAGGATAGGGTTATTTGAAAAATCGTAACTCTTATGCGCATATTGCAAGCCCACGCTTCCATAGTATCCTCTGTAATCCGAGGTGTTAAAATTCTCGTTGGATCCCAGGAACTGGTACATCACATCCACCGCATGCGCTCCCCCAGAGGTTTTATAACCCATATCCATTCTATGACCAAGCCCGATCCTGAAATACAGATCATCGGTCATAGTAATGGGGTCCAGGCAGTACGCGAGTAAAGCCGCGTTGGCGTCCTGCACGGTGGTAACCGTTTTATCCTCAAAACGGATCGAATCGTCGTTCGCGTAATTTTTTATGGCGTTGAACGCGGTGTTATAGGTTTGCTGGATCGGCGCTGTGGAAACATTAAATGTATAATTGAGACCAATGCGCACCTGTTTTTTAGGAACCACTTTCCCCGAATTCAAAACCGAGCGGGCAGGACTGCAGGATCCCAATAGCGCGATGGCCGGTGTAATAATTATAAGGGATCTCAGGTTCATTAGTATATTAAAGATACCATTTTTGCCAAATGGTTGCATGTATAAATGTTAAGAAATCCAGTTTATTCCTTTTTTGAGGGATTTTAACGTTTTTTCTTCCTCCGAATCCGGTTCGGGTTTATAATTATACTCCCACGAAGCCAGGGCGGGAAGGCTCATTAGGATAGATTCCACCCGGCCGTTTGTCTCCAATCCGAATTTTGTTCCTTTGTCGTAAACCAAATTGAATTCGACATAACGCCCGCGTCTTAACAGCTGCCATTTTTTATTATGATCGGAGAACGGTTTTTTCCGGTTGCGTTCAATGAGGGTTGTATAAATCGGCGCGAAAGCTTCTCCCACCTGTTTCCAGAAAGCGAGATTTTTTTCAAAGCTCATACCGGAGCTTTCATTCAGGCGATCAAAAAATATTCCACCGATACCGCGGGTCTCATTCCTGTGCTTAATGAAAAAATAATCATCGGCCCATGTTTTATAATCGGAATAATAACCGGGATGATGCCGGTCGCATACGGCCTTCAGTTGCGAATGAAAATACTGCGCGTCTTCTTTATTCACGTAATGAGGTGTAAGGTCAATTCCTCCGCCCAGCCATTTCACGCCGCCGCTCATTTCAAAATAGCGGATGTTCATATGAATGATAGGCACCATTGGATTCTGAGGATGGATAACGATAGAAACGCCGGTGGCATAAAATGCCGATGGGCCGGATCCCGCTTCCAAGGAATGTTCTTTTTCTTGGAGTAAAAAAGAAGGGGTTGGTCCGTGAACAGCCGAAAACATCACGCCGCCTTTTTCAATAACAGCGCCATTCCTGATCACGCGGGAACAGCCGCCTCCGCCCTCTTCCCTTTTCCAGTCGTCGGTTTCAAACACCGATCTGCCATCGGCTTTTTCAAGCGCGGCGCAGATCGAATCCTGTAAATTCTTTAACCAGGTTGTGATACTCTCTTTACTTATTTCCACCCTGTTCTGTTTAACTGGAAATTATTGTAATTAAAAATGTAGACGCCTTTATTTTCGAATCCTGTTGAAGCATCGGGGCGGTAAAATTTAAATCGCGTATAATTACTTTCGAATGGCAATTTGTCGAGCTGATTGATAAAACCCGGACCTGTTGCTTTTAAATTCTGTAAATAGAATTGGGCGATGTCGAAGCCCTGGAAAAAATAATCGGAAGGATCGGAAGACAACTGCTGCTGATATTCCCTGATGAGATTGGAATAACTTTTTAAGTTGTTCAGGTTATTAGGTGAGGCAAAAGTATATTTCAATTTATTCAGGTACTCCTGGTCGATATTCTCATTGGCTGTGATATTCTGCCAGCCCGCTAAAACAATGTCTTTTTTTTCCGCAAACACATTCAGCTGGGTAATAAAATCGGTGAGAAATACCTGGTTGTTGCTTAAGAGCACTACCACGTTCTTCATTCCAGGAATATAAGATGATTTTAAACCGGCAAGTCCTTTTACTTCACGAACGCTGTCTTTAACAGGCAGGTTCAGCTCTTTCAGCTTGTCGTTGTAATGCTGCTTAAACCGTTTTATATAAGGAACATCTTTTGGGTTCGCGTTATTGATCACGAAAATAGTGGAGTTATTTTTTAAAGAGTCGATGCAATACTCCGCCAGCGATTCTATAAGTGTATATTGCGAAGGCGTGATCTTTGAAATAAGATTATTGTTGTAAAGGATCTTTGTGGTTTGGGTAACCGGAGCGGTGACCGGGATAGCAAGGGGCTTAGCGTAGGTCGACACCACTTTGAAGCCTGAGGTGTAAAACGGACCGAAGATCAGGTCAAGCGACTTGAATTCGGGGCTTTTGCAGGTGGCCTCCAGCCTGGTAGAGTCTTTATCGTCGCCATCGAATAAGAGCAGGTTGATCTCAAAATCCTTTGACACCAGCGAATCTGTAGCCCTTTTAAAACCAAGATAAAAATCAATGGCCAACGACTGAATCTGCGGGAAATTAACTTTGGATTGAACGAGGTTGGATATATCGATCGTTTCCAGTTCGTTTAATTTAAACGGTAAGAATAGTCCGATGTTATAGGCTTTTTTAGTTGGCTTTACAATTACCGAATCTTTTTTAGGTTCATTGGATACAGTAGCTGTGACAACCGCCGGTTTTTTTTCAGCTACCACGATCAGCTGCCCGGGTTTTAATCCGTTTGCCAGATCCGGGTTCAATTCGTTTAAGCGTTGCTCCGTAATAGAATATTTTTTGGCAATGGCATAAATGGTTTCGCGCTTCGCCACCTTATGATAGGTGAACCGGTTGGTATCGATCGTTGAGCCTGGATTTACTTTTGTCGGGGAGCCGATCTGGTTTGGGATCAGGATCTTTAGTTCCTGTCCTGCGCTTATACCGTCAATAGCGTCATCGTTATCGGCGAGGATCACATTGATGTCTACATTGTATAATTTTGAGATGGCGTATAAGCTCTGGCCCTTTTCAACTTTATGGATATAGTATTTTTTTCCGGAGATGGTTTGAATGTTCGTGGATTTTTCCTGCGCGAATGAGATAAAAGATAAAAGTATAAAGGCGAAAGACAGCGCGCTCTTCTTATATGAAAATCCTACTTTAAACATCTTTGCAATCAATCTTAATACTTTTTACTTAACGCTTTTTAAATTATACTTCCTGATTACTCCCACTCGATGGTTGCGGGAGGTTTTGAGCTGATATCATACACTACCCTGTTCACCCCTTTTACTTTATTAATAATGTCGCTCGACATTTTAGCTAAAAATTCATAGGGCAAATGGCACCAATCCGCCGTCATACCATCGGTTGACGAGACGGCTCTCAGGGCCACAGCATTCTCATAGGTACGCTCATCTCCCATAACGCCTACACTTTGCACGTTCAACAAAATTGCGCCGGCCTGCCACACCTGGTTATACAGGCCATGTGTTTTCAGACCTTCGATATAAATTGAATCCACTTCCTGTAAGATCCGTACTTTTTCTTCCGTAATATCGCCAAGGATCCTGATGGCCAGGCCCGGGCCGGGAAAAGGATGACGGTTCAGAATGTTTTCTTCGAGATCGAGGGCTTTACCAACTCTTCTCACTTCATCTTTAAACAAACTGCGCAGAGGCTCCACTATTTTCAATTTCATATAATCCGGCAAGCCTCCAACGTTATGATGCGATTTGATGGTGGCCGAAGGACCTTTTACAGAAATACTTTCGATCACATCGGGATAAATAGTTCCCTGCCCAAGCCATTTGGCGTCCTTATCCAATTTCGATTCCTTGTCGAACACATCTATAAACACTTTTCCGATGGCTTTACGCTTTTTTTCAGGATCGGAAATATCCTTTAACGCGTCGTAAAATAATTGTTTGGCGTCAACTCCTTTTACATTTAGTCCCATATGTTTATAGGATTCAAGCACCGACGTGAATTCGTTCTTACGAAGCAAACCGTTGTCCACAAAAATGCAATGCAGGTTTTTGCCGATGGCTTTATGCAATAAGATGGCCGCTACGCTGCTGTCAACCCCGCCGGATAATCCGAGGATCACTTTATCATCGCCCAGTTGTTTTTTAAGGTCGGCAATAGTGGTCTCGATAAATGAAGCTGGGGTCCAGGTTCCTTTGCAACCGCAAATGGTATACACGAAATTTTTCAGGAGCTGGGTGCCTTCCGTAGTATGGTATACTTCGGGATGGAACTGGATGCAATGGGTTTCTTCTCCTTCAATCGTATAAGCGGCTACCTTAACATCGTGGGTGCTCGCAATTATTTTATAAGTGGAAGGGATCCTCAGGATGGTGTCGGCATGGCTCATCCATACCACCGAATCCTGGCTCATATCTTTCAGTAATTTATGAGTCTGGTCTTTTATTTCGAGATGCGCGCGGCCATATTCACGGGAATTTGATTTTCCAACTTCGCCACCGTAAAAATGGGCCAGGAACTGGGCACCATAACAAACCCCCAATAAGGGTAATTTGCCTTTGATATTCGTAAGATCCGGTTTCGGTGGATTCTCTTCACGAACGCTGTGCGGCGATCCGGAAAGAATAACACCCTTAATATCGGGACCAATTGCAGGGATCTTGTTATAGGGATGAATTTCACAATATACATTAAGTTCGCGTAAACGCCTGGCTATAAGCTGTGTATATTGAGAGCCAAAATCTAGGATTAAAATCTGTTCTTGCATAATAGCAAGCAAAAATACGATTTTAAACGGCCTGTTAAAATGCCTGGTCTGCGAAAAAAACTTATTTTTTCAGGAGTTATAAAAAACAAAGCTGTTTCGCGAAGCAAAAGCCTTGATTCTTCCTTTAAAAGCCCTGTTTCAGCTTCTTACGCAACTGTTTTGCTTCCGAGATGGCTTTATTGCAGGTACTATTCAGTCCTTCAAACAATCCTGATATGATGGATAAGGGTTCTTCCAGCTTTGCTTTATCTTCAATGTCAACAAGAACGGTTCCCAGTTTATTTTTCATGCCTAAAAGATTAACGGAAGATTGTAAGGTATGAGCCGAGATCTTTATGGTAGGATAGTTCTTTTCCTGGATTCCTTCTTCTATTTTCTGAAGAGCGATCGGTGTGTCTTTTATAAAAATATCCAGCACCTGTACTTCAAACTTCCTGTCGTTCCCTGATAGTTTTCGGATCTGGGAAAGATCAAGTAAAGCGTGGGTTGGTTTTTTGTCGTGTTTTGGAACAGGTATTTCAGTTTTTACAACTTCGTCTTTTTTACCGGATAAATGCATGATCCTGTTATAAAGATGTTCTGTTTTAAAGGGTTTGGAAATGTAATCGTTCATACCCACCTTCAGGCACTTATCGCGTTCGTCCGAAATTGCATGGGCGGTCATGGCAATGATAGGCACCATACTTTTCAGCTGTGTACGGATAATTTGAGTTGCCTCATAACCATCCATCACCGGCATTTGCATGTCCATAAGCACCACATCGTATTTATTTTTCCGGATAAGGTCGATAGCTATCTTTCCATTTCCTGCGATCTCAGATCTGAATCCGAAACTCTTGATGATCTTTGTAGCCAGGACCTGGTTAAAGCGGTTGTCTTCAACAATGAGTATACTTAAATCGCTGGTTTTATGTTTAGGATTAATTTTTTTGTCCGGCTGCATTAAGAGCCTGTCTTTTTCTTCTACTTTTTTATACGGAAGGGTAACGGTGAATACAGAGCCTTCCCCGGGTTCGCTTTCCACTTCGATCTGTCCGCCCTGTAATTCTACCAGGTTCTTCACAATGCTTAATCCTAGTCCGCTGCCACCGAATTTACGGGTGGTATCGCCCGAAGCCTGGTGGAAGCGTTCAAAAATCGAATCAAATTTATCTGTCGGTATGCCGATCCCCGAATCACTTACTTTTAAGCAGATCATATTCGTTTCATGCAGCAGTTCGGCTTCTACTTTTACAAAACCCTTGGTTGTAAACTTAAGGGCGTTCCCAACCAGGTTAATGATGATCTGTGTTAAGCGGGTTGGATCGGTTGAAATAAGTTCAGGAATGGTTTTATGAGCCTTAAAATCGAGCGTGTTATTTTTTTCTCTCGCTTTTTCCTTAAAGAGGATCAATAAAGAGCTGAAGGTGCTGCGTAAATTAACCGGCATGCTTTCGAAGCGCATCATACCGGCTTCTATCTTAGAAAAATCGAGAATGTCGTTGATAATGTTCAAAAGGTTTTTTCCTGAAGTGCCGATGGCTCCGGCATAATCGGCCTGCGTTTTTGTAAGCTTGGTATTTGCCAACAGGCCCGCGAAGCCCAGGATCGCATTAAGCGGTGTACGGATCTCGTGGCTCATGTTCGCCATGAACTGTTCTTTAGCGGCAGTCACCAGCATCATTTGTTCTTCGGCGTGCTTCCTCGAATCGATATCTCTTACAATACCCTGGAAGCTATGGGCTTTTCCGTTCTTAAAATTAAATGTTACGGTTTGTTCCACCCATTTTACCTGGCCATCGCCCGTGTTTACAGGAAATTCAAGAACAGTAACGGGGATTTTTTTAATGTACTGGCGAAAATAGAACTTAAGCGCTTTTTTCTTCCAGTCATCCACTATCAGGCTGGTGTAATGTTTGCCTGTAATATCTTCAGCAGCGTGCCCGATCAGGTTTTTGATCCGTGAGTTCACATACAGGAAGTGGCCCCGGAGGTCGCAGCTATAAATAATATCTCCGGCCTCTTCGATCATGTTCATGTACCGGTTGGTGTTTTCTTCCGATTCTTCGCGGGTTCTCCGCAGTTCGAACTGGGTCATCACCATTTTGGCAAGCGCTTTGAGAGATTCTTTCTGATCAGGACGGAGTGATTTTGGGGTATCCTGAACCACGCACAGGGCGCCTAATACGAAACCTTCTGAATTTACCAGGGGCGCTGCCGCGTAAAACCGGATCTTAGCCGTGTCCAGAACATTTGGATTGCCGCAATGCAGATCTTTTTGTGTGTCTGTTATTTCAAATACCTCAGTTTGTTTTATAGCCAGGTTGCAGTAGGCGAACTCCCGCGAAAGACTGCTCATTTTATCTCCGTTGCTTGTATGGATCCATACTTTATCCTCATCCACTACGCTAATAAAGGATGTTGGCGTTTCGCAGGTGGAAGCAGCCAATCGGGTGATATCCCCGAGGTCCTGTTCAGGAAGTGTTTCAAGAAGGTTGTACGAACGCAGCGCCTTTAGACGGTGGAATTCCGGGCTTTTTTTACTGATCTTTTTCATAACTACTACAAATGAACTATTAATGAATGTGGCTTCCGATTATTTTTTCGATCCTTTCGTACGCGTGGTCGTTTTTGATGACATAATTACACTGTACTTTTTGAACGGCTTCAATAACCACTTCCATATCGGTTTGCGCGCTCAGTACGATCACTTCCGTTTTCGGATTATGCGCTTTTACCTGGGCAGCCATATCCAAACCGTTAGCGGCGTCGGTAAATTTACTGTTCAGGTAATAGTCCATGATCACTACATCCGGCTTCTTGAAAAGATTGTCAAGACAGATCTCGCCAACCGGATATGTTTCCACTTTCGCGCAGGATTCGAATTTTAATGTAAGGAAAGCCTGCAGGGTTTTAGCATACATGGTATTGTCCTCTACGATGAAGATCAATTGCTGTTTTTTTGATTTTTTGTCGAACATATAGGATAGTTTAAAGGGTTTTTAATTTAAATGGATTTCGAGTGACGAAAAAATATTTTTTTCGATAAGGGAAGCTTTGAACGGATCAAAGGATCTTACCTGGTCCATAAGTCCGGGTTGCATCTCCGACTTATGAAGGGTAATAATAGAAGGTGCGCTGTTATCTGATGTTGAACTTAACTGTACAAAAAAGTCAGATAAGGAGAACATAATATGGTTACGACCTTCGCTTTTGTAGTTGGCAATAAAGAAGCCCCATTCTAACACGATGTCGGTTTGTTTGGCGGCGCTTAGCTGGTTGAATTCTGATAATGTCATGGTTTAATTAATTTTATGAAACAAAAGTACAGGAGAAGGCAGGGCGGAAAAACCCTAAGGAGGCAGATGTATTACGGATGTAAGATTTACAGACAATTAGTAGGCTCAGAGATCGGGCTCAGAATCGGCATTTTTCGCCTAAGCCACTGAATAATAGCGCATTTAATGAATATTAAAGACAGGGCAGCTATTGAAAATAAATCTCTCTATTTTCATTTAACTACTTTGCCCCGTCTTCTTCGCATGTGTATTAATTCCACCCTCCGCCTAATGCCTGGTAAATATTAACCATCGCGTTCATTTGCTGCTTTTTGGTTTCGATCAATTCAAATTTTGATTCCAGCGCATCACGCTGCGTCATTAATACTTCCATATAATCCGCTCTTGCCGATTTGAAAAGAACCGTTGAAATATCAATCGACTTTGTTAAGGCCTGGACCTGTTTTGATTTCAGATCATAGCTTTTTTCGAGGTTGCTGATACTTGATAATTGATTCACTACTTCAATATGCGCCCTTAAAATGGTACGCTCAAAATTATAAATGGCCTGGATCTGTTTTGAATTGGAAGAATAATAATTGGCCTTTATGGCATTCCTATTGATCAAGGGGGCCATTAAATTTCCTGCAAGAGAATAAAGAAGGGATTGGGGCGTTTGGATCAGGTACTGCGGATTAAATGCCTGGTAACCTACACCTGCCGTGATCATTAAGGAAGGATAGAACTCCGCTTTGGCCACTTTTACATCCAGCTTGGCTGCCGTTAATTGCTGTCCGGCCTGTTTAATATCGGGACGGTTCTCTAAAAGCTGCGAGGGAATACCGGCATAAATGGCTTTCCAGCACATTGGGATCCTAAGCTTAGAATTCCACGTGGACAAGTTGTCGCG